>Ga0315282_10003083_pt1 | contig 30094 bp, 26 predicted proteins | sample YL17G07_20_MG_FD_203693 | JGI IMG/M metagenome (GOLD analysis project Ga0315282, IMG submission 203693) | Sediment microbial communities from Yellowstone Lake, YNP, Wyoming, USA - YL17G07_20 | ecosystem: Environmental > Aquatic > Freshwater > Lake > Sediment | place: USA: Wyoming | collected... | reverse complement strand
CGAAGTGGGAACGGAATAGAAGCTGGTTCGATAGGACACTCTCTCAGATGATGCAATTTTATGCCTCCGCGGGAGGAGGCGTTCTGGGCATCGTCCTGGGCATGGTCGTTTTTCGCTTTAGGGTCGGTAAGAGGAGGTTCATGATCGCGCTTCTTATGGCAACCATCATATCGGTTCTATTTACAGGACTATTGGCTTGGGCGTATTCGCAGCTCTTCGTCATCGACACCTCCATCTTCAGTTAAGGTTACTTGTTAAAGTGAGGGATCCATTCACGAGACTCATCGGCATATTGTTGCGTTTAATTGCACTATTTTTCTTATATATAGTGTTTACATTGTTCATTATTTTTCTCTTTCGCTCGATCTTGTCCACGCACAACATTCATTGGAAAATAGAAGTCACCTCATTAATAAAAATAGATGCCTTTGGTGCCCTGATTCCGACCGCCATATCGATCTTTTTTGTCCTATTTTTAACTCATGTATTAAACTTTGCATTCAAGCGGTACCTTGGCTATTTTATGCCTTCCATCTTACTTGCCTTTTTATTAACCCAAGTTACCAGCAGTGGCATTTATACCGATGTCTTCCTATTTATCGATATTGTTGGCTTCTTGGCCGCATTTATCTCGTTCTATGAAGGAAGGCTGGAAAAATTTTTATGGGTTATGTTTATGTCATTCTACAGGAGAAGGTTTTCGAAATTAAAAAAGTCCCATGATTTATATAGGTTCCATTTCACGAGAAGAAATTACATCACAGCAGTACTGGTGGGAACGAGCTACGCTTCCCTGTCCGTGTTTATCGCTGATCTAAGTTACTTGACTTACATCATGACTCACCCCGCAACAGGACATTCTACTCTTTCAATGGTTTACATTGGGGCTTCCGGTTTAATTGACGGGATATCCGTCTCCGGTATATTAGCACCTTTTGTTATTACGTACGCATCTCTGTTCATGTGGTCATTTTATAAACAAAGAAGAAAGGGGTAAATAAGAGCCCTATATACAGCACTCCAAATTTTTATCTGTTTAAACTTTACTTGCTATCTCTCTCAGTTCTATTCCAGCCGTTTCAAGGAAATCCTCAAAGCCCTTCTGCGATTTTGTCATCAACAGACTTCTCTCAAAGGGGTCTTCTGAGATTCTCGTGTCTACTTCCAGTCCTTTTCTGTTCGACTCTAGGTTATCCCTGTACTTCTTGTAATAAAGCGACCATTTGACTTTATCAATAATTTCCTTCCTTTGATCTTCCACTTTAAAGCCGTGTTCTGAAAGCATGAACAAATCGTAGAAATCTCTCAGTTTTTGAGCCCTTCTCGTCAGAATAGCTCTCACCTTCTCGCACAGGATCTCCCTTTCGTCATAAGCCATTATTCGGATGGGCCTATAGAAATCCAAAAATTCCTTAAAGTATGCCTTCATATCACCTGATAATCTGTTCCTTCCTAACAGAGTCCTGACGATCACATTTTTGTGATGGAATAGCAGCTTCTCTAGGAAATTAACCTGAATCTTTATCAGTTCTGAACCCTTCCAGAGTTTGAACGTTGCCATCCTTCCTCCTCCTCCGAACTCTAGGAACTTCTTGTTTGCAAGTTCAGCTTCAAACTCTAAATTCAGTTGTTCTGAAACCGTTTTTAAGAGTAATGCAAACTTCCTTATCTCATCGATCAATCCCTTCCTTAGTTCATTCTTTCTCAAGACCAACCAAACCTTCTGGTTTTTCCAAGTGAAATCTAGATCAACGCTGAACCTGTAGTATCCAAAGTAACACTTGACCAAACAGCTGCCTCCCTTGAAGAGATAATTTGATGAAAGGTTAGACGAACAGAATTCCTTGAGTATTTTGTGTAGGATCACGTCCCTTTCCACTAGGTCTACGTTCACGATTTCAGATTTTTCAGCGACAAATGAAACAAACTCAGATAAGTCCGGCATCTCTAGCAACCTCCTCAACTGTTTTCGTGTAATGCTTTAGGTAAGCCTTGAGTTTCTTTCTGTCCAAGCCCTTGCTGTAATCATCTATCATCGATATGATCCTCTCTTCCGTGACGCCTCGATACTTGAAAACATAGACGAGATCCAATATTGTTTTCTCCGGGTCGGAGAACTTAATACTTTTTTCAGCGATCACCCCGAAACCAAGGAGGCTGTCCCTCAGCTTTAGGAATTTTACTTCCTCTCCTGCTATTTTGATTTCTTTCGGTCTGTATATGCTGTCGTTTATGACGAACGTCGTTTTGAAGAACTCGTGAGTTAGGCCGTTGAGCCTGAGTGCTGTGTTAAGGCCGAAGTACCAGTGGATCTTTAGCTTTTCCATGCCAAGGGAAATAATACTGCGAACGTCAATGGATTTCCTCAGCTTAAACTCCTCGATGGTCTTGACATAGTACAGGCCCCTCAGGATTCTGATGAGATACCCATAGGAGATCATGAAGTTTATTGTGTCCGTGTAGCTTGCCCTGAACCGCCTGCAGACCTCCTTGAACTCGCTTCTCGTCGTTACTCCTCCGCCGAACTTCGATAGGACGTACATGGTGAGATTTTTCATGATAGTTATTTATGTAACAACCTTTAAATATATTTCTGATTGTTACACAAAGCTGGGTAGCCCCCAATTGGTGATAATTGTGAGGAAGGAGTTGAATTGGGTTGGAAATGTAACTGTCACTGATTATTTCGAACAAGGGTGGTCCGAAGAGGCCAGGCGGCAGAGGCTGGTCTGCTTCCAGAGGATGGCCTTCGACTCCTACTCAACTGGTATCTGGGTCCGCAGCAGGGTGATGCCCCCTGCGACAAGTCAAGTCTAGCTGGGAGCTGGTCGTCGATTACAGGGGCCATAGGCTCTGGATAAGCGATCACCTTGGCAGCGGGGAGATCCACATCCACGCCCTTCCCGATGCGAAGCCGCCGCCGGAGGTTGTGAGGGAACTGGAGCAGATCATATCATTCCTGCTGGAGGATGTCGACGGCCTCACTGGGGCGATAGCTGATCTACTATGAGTCTGGCTAGAACGAATAACGAAAGCCTACAATATTTTTTAGAGTATTTCTCGATAGGGTAGGATAGTAATGAGCTACTCCCTTAAGGTCTCTGTAGACTCTTGTTTGAACCTTCTCAAACTAAATAAACATACAACAATCCCAGCGCCAATCACTACTAACCCTAGATATAGCAAGGGTTCTGCATATCCTTCATAGGGAGGTATTATTCTAAAATCGACTGTAATAAAGAATGGCTGATTAGCATTTCCGTCAAGCTCTAAAATATAAGGCATCCCTTCCTTATCGACCTCGTATGATGAAGTCCAACTTTCATTGGCTACTCCATTATATATTCTAACTTCGAAACAACGATTATTGCCTGCAAATAGCGTCAAAGCAGCAAAACCACCCATTTTACTACTATCGAAACTTTGCCATATAACTGGGCTTTCGTTTGAAACACTTTCCATTTGACCATTTACAATTTTATATGCCTTCTCATTCCACGCATATCCTTCTTCAGCACCACCAAAGCCAAATCTATCTATCTCTATTATTTCACCACGTGATAGAGTTCCCAAGGTACTGTTCGTTGAATACCGATACGCAGGTTCACGATTGACACAAGCGTCCCACCAGTAGATGGTTTCATTATCATAACCATAACCAAGAGGTCCTTCTCGACGTATCTCGGTCATCTCTTTATAACGAAATCTATTCATTACCTGCGATAAAGCTATACAGATTACGCCTATACCCAGAATCAGATATGATAACACTCTAAGCTTATTAAGCTCAACACGAAGTGGGAACGGAATAGAAGCTGGTTCGATAGGACACTCTCTCAGATGATGCAATTTTATGCCTCCGCGGGAGGAGGCGTTCTGGGCATCGTCCTGGGCATGGTCGTTTTTCGCTTTAGGGTCGGCAAGAGGAGGTTCATGATCGCGCTTCTTATGGCAACCATCATATCGGTTCTATTTACAGGACTATTGGCTTGGGCGTATTCGCAGCTCTTCGTCATCGATTCCTCCTTCATAAGTTAAAGCTGTCTTATGCTTAATAATGGTTTATTATTGCACCTCAACGGATATACGCTATTTTGCCTCGCACCTTAAATCTTCCACCTAACATTACTGGATTAGAAACTCAAGAGTAAGCCTTAGATCTCTCTTTGTCCTCCATTAGTATGGCCTACGTTAACATGAAACTCGAGCTTAGCCCCGATTTGGCCCGCAGATACATGAATCCAGCACAACGTGCCCGCGTCTTGACTCAGGCTTGGATTGGCGAAAATATGTACTGTCCTTCCTGTGAGGCTGAGCGCATCGAACAAGTCCCAGAAGGTGAAAAGGTCATTGACTTCGTTTGCCCGGATTGTTACGAACCTTTTCAGCTCAAGAGTAAGAAGGACAAGTTTCATGGTAGAGTGGTCGATGCGGCCTACAAACCCATGGTAGATGCCATTGAAAATGGATGCGTACCCAATTTCTTATTCCTCAACTATTCCTCGGATTTATGGAGGGTCAGAGATCTGTTTTTAGTTCCCAGGTATTTCGTATCTCTGTCCGCTATAGAGCGACGCAAGAAACTGCGGTCTTCTGCGAGACGCGCAGGTTGGCAGGGATGTAATATCCTCTTAGACCGTTTGCCTCAAGAGGCTCGTATATACGTGATATCCGAATACGAAGCCATCCCTTCGAACGATGTGAGGAATCGGTGGCGTCAATTTTCATTCCTCAAGCAAGCATCTCCTTCCTCAAGGGGATGGACAACCGATGTTCTCGCTTGTGTCCGAAAACTTGGTCAGGATACATTCACACTATCGGATGTATACGGCTTCGAAGACTACCTTTCAGGACTACATCCACTGAATAAGAACGTTCGCCCAAAGATCCGCCAGCAACTTCAGGTACTGAAGGACCATGGCGTCATCAAATTCCTTGGAAATGGTAGATATACAATAAGGTAGTAGGGCGTCAAGTTTGCGAGGATGGTAAGCTCGAACCCAGCACGGGTGAAAAAATCCGTTATTGTTATGAAAAGGTTCTGATCATTGCCTAGATTTTTGATGTACATCATGAAGGTGAGAAGCACCGCGATTGCGAAGATGGCGGCAGTGGCGGTACTCGAGATCCCACTCCTGTCCTTGAGGAGAGCCTTCGAACGCGCATGCAACTAACATCACCATGCTTTTTCAAATCAGCTTATAACCACCAATGAATATTTTCACCATTTGGTACAAAGGCCCAATGACTATAAGAGATGCCGTAGTCATATGGTTACTTTGAGGAGATGATCGGTTGATACATCGTATATACATTCAAAGAACGTTTTCATCTGTTTAACGCCGCAGCATATTTTCCTCTGTAGATACCTCTCAGGAAGGCTCAAACCCGATCGTAAGGAAGTTAATAATACAAGATGGGTTGCTTACAAAGAAATATCAAATTAAGATCGTGCCTTAGACCAATCCCATATACCAAAGTATACGAATTTAACTTCAGAAATTACGCCTTAAATGCGGTAGTATGGAATAACGTTCCCACCAGCGAACCCTCGATTGTATACGTCTTATTTGGCATAATAGCCACAGATTTCAAGCCAGAATTAACTGACATTTCCGTAATGGCGAATTCCAGCGTAAGACCGTAGAAAGTTGGCCTCCGCATAATATTACTGTTTCCTTAACAATTACAATTAATTTGTAATTTTTGTAATTATGAAGGAAAGACATATAAAACCAGAAAACGGCCAAACAGCCGAGTAGGGAGGCCTCCGTCCTTTGTCGGCATCCGCAATCAGAAAAAGGGAACTTCTCGTGTCGTATGTAGCCAACAATCTACCAAGGCTCTTTCCCGGTTACAGCATGTCGGAGAGGGAGAAACCTCTACCTGGGAATAGAACTGTAGATCTTCACCTAAAAGACAAAGAAGGTAGTGACTTCTTTATCGAAATTAAGGCTTCTAAGATAACGGAGTCCCAGATTGGTGAGTTGATTGACTATTATTCAGCGATACTTAATTTGGAACCTCAGCTGAAGGGCCTTAAGCTTGTCGTTATTGGAGAGGGTATAGAAGAAAGATCGAGAAAACAATTGGCTAAACTTGGTATATCCTTTAAGTCGTTTCGTGAACTTGGCATACCCATCCAAAAGCTCTTAGGTGATGAAAGGAGGAGAAGGCTTAGAGAGTTAACCCCTACAGAGGCTAGACTTGTAGCAAAATGGGAGGGCGATAAGATTAGCACGGTTGGCGTAGACTCTATTTGTGGAGAATTAGCATGCAAAAGGAACTATGCTCGAACTTTACTACACCGCCTTGAGAAGAAGAAGTGGCTTGAGAGAGTGTCAAAAGGGATTTACACCTTCATACCTGCAGGATATGGTTACGAGGAGAGATTTCCATTAATGGAGCCCCTCCTAGTTGGTAGCAAGTTGGTTGAACCATACTACTTCAGCTATGCTACTGCAAATTCCTATTATGGTTTCACAACGCAGATATCTTCAACCCATTTCATCGCAACTACCAAGAAGAAGCCACGATTTATTTGGAGAAACATAGCCTTTCAGTTCGTCACGCTTTCCAACAAGAAGTTTTTTGGCTTCAAAGACGTTGATGTCAATGGTGTTAACGTGAAGATGGCAGAACGCGAAAAAGTTATCGTAGATTCTCTTGATAAGATAAGATATGCTGGAGGGATAGAAGAAATCGTCAGAGTTATATATATGGGATTTAATAAAATACAGAGAGAGAAATTTATTAACTACGCTGTTAAGATGGGTTCTCATGCGCTATGCCAAAGATTAGGCTTTATTTTAGATTTTTTGGAATCCAGAAGGCTCATAGAGTTATCTATCGAAATCAGGAAGGCTCTTCAAGCAAATGTTGGGAATACACCCATTTATCTATCTCCATCTAGATCTAAAAAGGGAACTTTCTCTCATGAGTGGAAGATCATAAAAAATCTAACAGATAGAGAATTCATGAGTGAAATAGAGTCAATATAGAGGGAAGGTTCTCTTGCTGACTCGAAGGAATGTTGACTATTATGCTCAATCCAGTGGAGTTGGAGCCGACGTAGCAGAACGCAATGTGGTGCTGACCTATGTTTTAAAAATAATCTCCGAAGGAAAGGAGGAAAAGCCTTTACTTGATGATTTAGCGTTCAAAGGAGGGACTTGCCTTAGGAAAATATACTTTGGTAAGACTACAAGGTTTTCCATGGACCTTGACTTCACGGCTACCAAAATTGCGATTAGTTCCTTCAAAGATAGATTTCGCAGGATGCTTAATAACAGGGAGCACTACGGCATCAATTTCACGATCAGCGACGAGTTTTCTAGGCAGGAGGCTGAAATAGCTTCCTATGGCGCTATAATAGATTATACTCATGAATGGAACTCCTCTATTTTTGAGGTAAATGTTAGCTTTAGGGAAAAACCATGTTTTACAGTTAAACCGTTGCCTTTGATTGATGAGTTATATTTTAGATATTGTGAGTTCAAACCTTTTAAAGTACCATGCATGCAAAAAGAAGAGCTTATTGCTGAGAAGATAAGAGCGGCGTCTCAAAGGCTAAGAAGTAGAGACTTATATGACCTCTATGTGTATGCTAATACCAGTTATAATAAAGGCGTCGTCAAGGCACTCACGATCATAAAATGTTGGAACGTGAGAGAGCCCTTCGATCCTGACCGTCTCTTGAATAAGATATGTAATGAAGAATATGATTGGTTTGAATTAAGAAGACTTGTGAGGCCAGATCAGCTTCCCACAGAGAAAGAAGTTATGAAGACCGTTACCTCCAATTACGAGTATCTCAGAGAGTTAAACGGAACACTGAGACGCATCAAAGATGACTCTAGATCCCATAGACATAGCGACCTAGTTAACTCATTGATTGATAAACTCCGTTCAGCTTTCGCCTATCCATAGGTTCTTTCATAATACCCAATAAATCGAAGCTCCATGTTCCATTGGTTCCTCTCCATCTTCTGATCTTAAGTGGCAGCCTCCAATGCTCGTTATGAGCTTGTCGCCCTTATCTCCTGTGATTTAGACGCTTCTAAAAGGAGAGGTCGTCGAAGCCTTAAAACGGGATGAAGAACCTAATTACGAGGATCAAGCCCCCTAAGAAAGTGATTAATATGAATCCTGAGAGAAAGCCTGCAACGAGGGGGATGCCTTTCTCTTCATAGAGCTTGCTGCCTCCGATTCTTACAGTCAGGAGCTTGGCGACCCACGCCACCAGCACCATAGTCCAGATGCCCTCAATTAAGGCATGGCCATCCGTAGCGAGTATTAGGCCGATTGGCTCAAGTGGGAACCAGATGAACCTAGCATGAAGGTACATCAGTACACCAGCCGTCAGGAAGCCTGCTAGCGAGTGCCATTCCCAAGGACTGACTGCTGGCTTATTGACTTGGTTAGTGGGCCACGCTCTACTTGTAAGCTCACCACCTCCTCCTACGGAACTGAAGGCAGTGGGAAGTTTCTGGGCGCCAAATGAGTAAAGGCTCCAGATAGACGTGGCTCCTGCGACGAATGGTGCGAGGATTGAGACGAATAACACTATCTGGAAGATGCTCCTGTTGCTCACTTCATTCAGCTTTCCCATCTTGTAGGACGAAAGGGAGGAGATGAACGGGAAGCCCCAGCCACTCGGATATCCGGCCTGTCCCGTGAAGAATACATATGCGGCCGATCTAACCCATTCACCGGTTGGGGGGATTGTGCCTTCTCCTATGACCAGCTTCATGGACCCCCACCCAAGTTCGCTCCCACCCGGCGTTATGTAGCCGACCAAGCTATAGATGCGCGTCTGAGCCATCGTGAAGACAAAGGCCGTAAGGGTTAGGGTCAGTGCGGGAGCGATGCCGATCCCATATACCAACCACATCATCAGCATGATGATGAAGGAGACGACGAGCAGGATGTACGCGGAACGATAACGCAATGGCTCATTCGTCTCAATCGTAGCAAGTCTGTCCTTATCCAAGCGTCCGACTGCAGCCATAATCGTTTCTACGATGTAACGATGATTGAGCAAGAGATAGAAGACCACAATCCCGTAGCCAACACCGACACTAGTGAAAGCAACCCACTCGAAGGGAGGGCCAAATCGGTAGCTGATCGCCGTACCACACCAGACCCTACCGCAGCCCGGGGTTGATAGGATGCCCGAATAGTAGCCCATCGTAAACGCAACCTGCGTCAGGATCCAGAAGAGCACCGTGAAGATCATCGTGCTCTGAAGTATGGACAACGGCGCGAGATATAGTATGCCAGCCAACGTTGGGTTCTTGTTGAATTGGGCGAAACCGACGAATCCGGCAAGAGGCGAGTCCGGCGTTAGCCACTGTGCGCCAGGGCCACATGTGTTCACACGCCAGCCATATATGTCAGGAAACCATGGAAATAGGCTCGCTAGGAAGAGAGGTAACTGGAAGGCTAACCCGAGGATGAACCCGATCAGGAAAGGCCTTCCCAATTTTATCCGTGCCTTGTCAGGAACGGTCCTTCTGATGACATCATTAACGATAAGCGTCTGCGGGAAAGGAACGGCCTCAACGTCAACGATCAGCCTCCTGAATATGGCAGAGAGCGCTACGTAGAAGAGCGCACCAACCGCCCAGAGTCCCCACCACCAGAATAATACAGGAAGCCAATCGCCCCACGGTACGGCCACTCCGCCCTGAAGTACTTGATTCATAACCCCTGCCTTTGGCATGACAAAGTAGGGCATGTAACTCGCGGCATCCGAGTTAGTGATTCTATCGGCCAAAAAGCTTTGGAAATTCCCGACGGGAAAGCCCACTGCGTTGCTGATCGATTGGGTCAGAGCAAAACCCGTGGCATAGAAGAACGTCATCATCGTGCGGTTCACCTTGTTCGGGAACCTGCCAAGAAGTGCAAGAATGCCTACGAAGAGATATGGCGGTAGTGCCAGGAGGAGCATGCAGCCCACAGATCCCAAACTATACCAATTGTTAAAAGCAGTCGGAAGCATCTCCACCCACAACGTGCCAACAAAACACATCAGGACTGTGGACAGACCGACGAAAAGCCAGGGTACATTCCGTTTTTCTAACTCAGGCGTTACAGTCAAAGTAAACTCCCCTCTTCAGTTATGACTGCACTTCGCAAGAATATTTAACATTTATCTATTGAAAGGCACAATTTACCATATATCCCCGATTCAGCCTTTTATCCTAGCATGGCGGATTACTCTTATATGGAATGATGCTCTCGAACTGTCATGACGCCGAGAGAACGATTGCTCGCCTCGTTGCTTCTTGAGGAGGCCGATACGGTGCCCGTTTCCGTGCGCATCAACGGCATAAGTGAACCATGGATGATGGAAGCGGGGGTTCTTGATGATTTATTGAAAGTCAGCGACGTCCTCACAGATGGTAGTGTATCCAGCAACGGTAGCTTCTTCTTGACTTCCGCTGCAAGGGAAGAGGTCACCACCTTATCTAAGGAAGCTGGACTCCAGAGGTTAAGGGTCGAGACTCCCAAAGGCCACCTCACCAGCGTGACTAGGGAGACTGTGCCCGGGAGGCCGTACATCGGCGCCTGGACCGTCAAGCCGTTTATAGAGGGCGAGGAGGATATCGAGAAGCTGTTGTCGATCCCATACGTGCCCCCGGTTCTCGATGCACGACCGTTCTTCGAGCGGATAGAGCACGTAGGCGATCGTGGCCTAGTCAATGCTGGATCTAGCGATCCAATCGGAATGTTGTCAACACTCTTCTCGCTGGAGACCTTCCTGATGTTCTGCATGAGGAAGGCCGACCTCGTGAAGGGATTATTGGACATGCTCCTCCAGAGGGTACTCGATCACGTGGAACGCAGCTTTGAACTCGGCGTTGGTCCCTTCTACGAGCTCAGCGGCCCTGAGATCGTGTGCCCTACGTTCCTCCCGCCGAAATACTTCGATGAGCTGGTAGTGAGATACGACAAGCCCATCGTTAAGGCGATCCACGCTGGTGGCGGGTACGCGATGATGCACTGCCATGGTAGGATCAACAAGGTCCTTGATAGCTTTCTCGAAATGAGGCTAGACGCTTTGCATCCAATTGAGGCTCCACCAATAGGTGATGTCGTGCTCGCCGACGCGAAGAAGCGGATAGGCAAAGATGTCTGCCTGAGGGGTAATATCCAGCTTTCTTTTCTGGATACCGCGAGCCCATCAGAGATCGAGGCCCTTTGCAGGGGTGTCATAGACGATGCCGCAGCCGGTGGCGGGTTGATCGTTGAGCCGACGGCGACACCTCTCCCAAATACGCCCTTGCCGAACCTCTATGCTTTCGTTGGGGCTGCACGAAAATACGGACGTGACAAATATTAATCCTATACTTAATCCCTATAGCATTTATCGTCTAGAATCGAAATTTCTTCTATTCCATACTTTTTGGTAAACCTTTTAGGATCTTTCTAAAGTTTCCTCAATTATTAAGATTGGTCTCATGGGAGCTTAAATAGGATTATGAATTGCTGTAAAGAGCTCAATTGTTCCTCACTGTTAGGGAATTCGTGTTTGCGTATCCTCTTTTGTCTCGATATCTACCCTTATTTCGCTTTACATAATATGGCTAGTATGAAAAGGCGTAAGAGTTAAGTTAAGTCCGATGGGAACTCCATGATGGGAAAGATGAAACCCAGAGAGCGATTATTGGCAGCGATGCGTCATGAGGAAACAGATTACGTTCCTGTTTCCCCTAGAATAATGCTCGACGACATCTACGGGTGCTCATGCTGGATGCACCAGCTGAGGGCTGGAAAGGAATTTGATTACGATCCGCACATCATCCTGGGACCCCAAGGACCGCGAGCTTCCTACATCTGGTACTCCTTTGGACCTTATGACATGAAGGACGTTTACGTAAAGCTTAGTGTGGACATGAATGAGCAGCAATACATGGCCGCGAGGAGAATCGAGACCCCTGTGGGCATAATGACTGACAATACCCGATTCGGCAGGTCACAAACTTGGGATTCAGGGGTGAAGTCATACTACACACCAAACCCCTACAAAACCGAATACTTGATCAAAGGGCCTGAGGACCTTGAGAAGTTCCATTACTTCATCACTAAGCTGTACGAGGATTATGGGCCCTCAAATAGGCTCCCAGATTATCATGAGGTTAAAGAGGCTGTCGGAGAGGATGGACTGGTCGAGTATGCGGTGTATGGCGTAATCGACCATGTGTACGCGTACAGCAGCGAAGATATGATGGTCGCCTACTATCGTGACCGGAAATTCCTAACCGACCTTTTGGAAATACACTTCGAGCCCGTGATGGCGGAGACCAAGGCAGCACTGGAAGCAGGTGTTGAGGTCATCTTCACACCGTGGTATTTCTGCTCGATGAGCGCGGGTTGGTCTCCCAAGATGTACCGCGATCTCTTCGCGCCTCTTTTAAAGAAGCAGGTTGACCTGATTCATAGCTATGACGCCCTCTGCGATTTCTACGACGATGGAAAGCTCATGCAGTCGGCGGATATCATAGCTGAATGCGGTGTCGATGTCTTAGAGACGCTCACTCCTCCACCAGTGGGCGATGTTGACCTAGCTAAGCTAAAGGTCCAGATTGGGGGAAAAACCTGCCTTAAGGGTTACATGGATCTCTGGTATGTCATCCACGAGGGAACACCTGAGTCGATCGAGTTAGAAGTCAAGAAGGCAATAGAGACCGCAGCGCCGGGAGGGGGCTTTATCTTGGGAACTAGCGACTCCATACGTCCTGGTACTCCGATAGAAAATATCAAGGCATATTTTAAAGCTGGAAGGAAGTATGGGAAGAAGGGAATCGGTTGGTAATAGTACCTAAGCTAGCATACTAGAAGCATCTCATAAATACCTCCTAGGATGGCCTATTGTTCATCCGTTAGGTCCATGCTCCTGTAGCTTTTGGGTCAGATGTCATCAAGGGCATTTATGAGACTCTAATACCAAGAGGCCCCTAGTGGCACAAGGTAGAGCAGAGGTGGCACTTCTCTACACATTTATCGATGAAACCTTAGGGCATCAATCTAAGGATTGAAATCATCCCATAAACTCTAAATACAAGGCAATGAAAATGGCAATAAGTGATCGGTATGCCATATTGGAAAGTTAAGATAACAGTATTGAAGAGAACATTCAATCAAGATGCTGTGGATGAATGTGCTAGTGGCCCTTGGGCTCCGTGCTCGATGATGAAGGACAGACAGGAATTCGTAGTGGATGGTTTATTCATGCCTCCTGGATTCTGCAGCTGGGCATGGGCAGATATAGAGAAGTTCGTGCAAGTCTTGGTGCATGATGGATATTTCTCAGGATCCAAAAAGGGCATGACGGTTGCCAGCTGCTCGGATGGCTACAGACCCGTGATATTCAAACTCGAGAGAGTAGAGTCAAAAGACTAGAGAGCAGCAATAAACATATTCAGCCAGTAACACGCTATTGCAATATGTCATGGATGATAGTTAGATTAGCCCCGCATAGAAAGCCAGTTCTGCAAGTCCAATTCACTCCAACTTAAAAATTACATATCTGAAACCATCTGAGCAGGCTTTCAAGGCTCCCTATTGAGCGATCCTAGGCTTCACGACATATGTGACATCGAAGACACTTGAGAGGAGAATGGAAGTACATGAAAGGATCGATGAAAGGACAAGCTCTAGCGTGCGCTTTCGACATATGAAAAAGTTAGATGTATGAAAAATTTTATAAACTTAAAAAATTGCTTTACTGTCGACGATGGATGGCTGTAGATTCAAAGGTTGAAGTGGAGAAGATACCTTGGATTGGGATAATCATACTTACCATAGTTTTTGGCTTCTTCGGACCAATATATCTGAGCATATCGCCCAATGCAACTTGGTATTCCCTTGGAGCTATTGGCTGCAAACTCATGATTATGGTAATGCCCCTCCTCTTCATCATGGGAACTGCAACATTTGCAAAGCTCCTAGGCAGGTCGGTCAGTACGACAACCTACACTTACCTCTATGCGGCGGGGTTAGCTCTTGCGATGCCAAGCTCCATGTGGTGTTTTCCGATAGGGGGTAATTTCGTACAAATCCTCCATGATAGGATATATCTCGCTCAAGCAGTTAATCCCTGGCCATCATTCATGGCCCCTGCTACTAACATCGTCACGCCAATGCTGTTGGGTGGCGCTGCAGTTCCATGGGGTGATTGGTTACCGACATTTGGGTGGTGGTGGATGCTTCAGATAGGTACCGCCCTATTCCAACTGAGCTGGGGCACCATATGGAGGAGGCGTTGGATAGATGCTGAGAACGTGCCTTTTCCTCACACGCGCGTTTCAACGGAACTTGTGGATAGATTTACAAGCTCTGAGAAATCACTCAAGGCGCGCCTTGGTACTCCTTTCATAGTAGGGTTCATCCTCGGGATAGTATTCCAGATTCCGCTTCTTCTCATCTATCTTTTCCCGTGGTTCCCCGACATATATGGCTGGAGAACCAATACCTGCCAGATGGGCACTCAATGGCTGACCACCGATTCCGCATTGGCTACCATAGCAGGTCTATCCCAGTTCAATAAAAATCCCGTCTATGCAGCGATCTTTTACATGGCTCCGCTCAGCATACTTTTTGGTATGTGGTTCTGGTTTCTCATTTTCGTAATACTGACGCAAATAACATTCATGATGGGCTATTATACGGGCATTACAACCCTAGCTGGATGTGGGAGGGTTTGGTGTGGGACAATAAGCTATAGGGTAGGGGATCCATTTAAGTGGGATGTTTTCGCAGGTGAAGGCCTTGCCATAGGCATTTTCCTATCTTACATTGTATTAAATTGGAAGTACTTGTCTGAAACATTAAATGCTGCGATCCATAAAATCAGCAAGGACAAGCTAGATGAATTCGAGAAGTCCGAGCCCACATCCTATAGGATAGCTTACGCAGTACTTCCAGTGTCGGCAATCATGATCATGGGTCTCTTCATGATAAGTGGAGTGGGATTTGCACCTGCGTTGCTACTTGTCATATCAAACGTAATTATCGGATTTGTTAATACGCGAGTCTACTCCTTGGTTGGATTCGTTGTACCTACTGGGACACATGAGTTCGATGGCCCAATGAAGGTATTGCTTGGCGGGGGTGCAGGAGGACCGACCAGAGAATGGATCGTATCGATGGGCTTTACAAACATATTTGCTAATGACCCCGTAACAATGGGGATCTCCTACCCACTTCCCTTCGCACTCTCCTCTTATCAGATGGCTAAAGTTAACAAGGTGCCGACCAAGAATATCTTCAGGATCCTGCTATTCATCTTTCTCGTGGTGCCCATCATATCCGTTGTCGGATCTGTTTGGGGTTTCTACACATTTGGTATCGAGAAGATGGCAACGACATCCCGAATGTGGTGCTCCTGCTACTCAGGGCGCACCCCAGATGCCCTGCTTAATCGTCCGGCTTACGAGCCTTGGTGGCCAAATGTGATTGTGGGAATATTCACCGCGATATTGCTAAGTTTCATGCACTCTAGGTTCGTCTGGTTCCCGCTTGAGCCTATCAGTTTGCTATTGATCACCGACGGCCATGCTATGGTTGAAGGAATATGGACCATGGGATTATTAGCTTGGATATTAAAGACTATAACGATCAGGGTGGGTGGCAGTAAACTCTACGAGAAGACTGGCATACCGACTGCCATAGGATTTATAATAGGGGTAGTAGTAATTTCGATGATCGGAGGGGTGCTTTTCATAATAAGGTTCTTCTTCCCATTCTAAATCTTTGCTGGCAATAGTCAGGATATGACCGTTGTGCATTAAAATATGAAAGGGAAGCGCGGATAATTGGCAGATTGGTCCGTCATAGTGCTCGTAGAGGAAACTTTACCTTACTTGGCACATGTGAGAATCGATGAATTTTACTTGGATCCTGAATCCTGCGTCCTCACTTTCAAGCTCGGTAGATCGAAGATTAAGGATATTTTCAATGAAAATGTTTCCTATCCGAGCGTCTCATGTCCTCCGATATCTTATGGCCATGTCGCATGTCTCGGATGTGAGATCGTATTCCCAAAAGATTCTGAGCCTTATGCCAAGCCCGCCTTCGCCAGTCTGGACGATGGCATAAGAACCTTGGAGAGGGAAGTCGATTTTAATGATAACCCACTTTTCAATCACTATCTGAAGATGTATGAATACCTTAAGGGCGCATTTCCAGATGAGAAGATCGCGTTCAGCGGCTTTGGCGGTGAGGGACCGATTACATCCGCGGGATTACTGCGCGGACAGGGATTCTTTGCGGACATCCATAGGGAGCCCAAGAAGGTTGAACGTTTCTTAGAATTGTTGACGGCAAGTATTGTCAAGTTCACTCATTTTACCAGGGAGATAAATGGGGAGGAAGGTGTGAACCCCCACGGCAGTGGGTTGTGCGATGACTTCGCGAGCTACATCCCCCCCTCGATCTGGCCCAAGTTCGTCATTCCATACTGGAACCTATACTATAGGGGGATAACGACTGGCAAACGAACCGTTCACTGCGAAAATCTAAGCCCTGACCATCTCAAGTATCTTGCTGAGGTTGGCATATCGTTCTACGAGCCCTCCGTCTCGCCCAAACTCAATCCCCGAATCATAAAGGAAAGGACTAAAGTGCCCTTCAACTGGCTTCATCCGCCATTCAAGCTCATAACGATGACCGAGGAAGAAGTGAGGGATTGGGTCATGCAGGTGGCCAGCGTTGGAGTAGAACACATATGGTTGGAGGTGGACAGGTTCATCTGTGAAGGCAACAATCCTGGCAAGGTCATGGCTTTCGTGAACGCCTGTAAAGAAATAGGCTCCTAGAACAGAGGGATGGTTAGTTGGTATATTCCTTATCCTTAAAAAAACAAATTTTAATACCATCAATAAAAGAATATGCTGTGATATCGATATGAAGGCGGATGTAAAAATAACTGTATTGAAGAGGACACTCAATAGGGATGTGGCAGGAAAGTATATGGATCCTGAGGATTCTTGGGGGCCTTGCGGTCAATTTAAAGAAGGACAAGAGTTTATAATAGAAGGCACTCATCTCACCGTGCCACCTGGGTTCTGTAGTTGGGCTTGGGTGGATATGCAGAAGTATGTGATGGCTCTAGCGCGTGGTGCTAATTTCTTGGGCATGAAACAGGGCGTATTCGTTACCGCCTGCTCAGACGGTTTTAGACCTGTGATATTCAAACTAGAGAGATTATAAGCAGTTGATGAATGAAGTTCTCGGCGGGAACATAATGAGCCTACTTGAAAGCCAGTCCTTTTGGCGACTCTTGAGCAAGTAGCAAGACAAGGTTCCCATTCTGCAGGACCAGTTTGATTCGACGATAACAAATGAGGGCATAAAGTTATAAGAAGAAAAAAAAGGCCAGGTTATGGCATCTCAGGAAGTTAAAGTGGAGAAGGTACCTTGGACTCTCCTCATCATTGTAGCAGTCCTATCCGGGTTCATTGGCCTTTTATGGACCTTATTTGGTGGCACTTCTACATCCCCTTATAGTGAATTCGGTGGTTTCGCTAACTACGCGATACCGATCACCATAACGCCATTTTTACTGATGCTCATAGCATGGCCTTTGACTAGGTTGAATTTCTTTAAGGGAAAGATCAACCCTCGAACGCTGGGATACCTTTACATCGCGACCATCTTCGTCTCATTTGCATCCAGTCACCAATATTACATGGATTTTCAGACATTCGTCTTAAGTCGAATAACAGATACGCCTGAATCCCTGAAGTATGTTTCATCGATAATGGCGCCTTCTCCCGATGTCTGTGCGCCAATACTGGTTGGAAGAGGCATCTCGATTCCATGGGGCGTATGGCTACCGAGTCTTATATTCTGGTGGTTCCTCTACACGATGCCCATCCTGTTCTTGATGTCCATAGATACCCTTTTCAGACGCCAATGGATAGACGTGGAGCAACTGCCTGCACCTCATACTCTGATAGCGCACGAGGCCATAATGCAGACTACCGGCACATCGCTCTCCTCGAAGCGTTCTCTATCGCCATTCCTCATCGGCTTTATCCTGGGTATTGCCTTCTCCTTTCCTCTGATGATGATAGGCACCTTTCCGTGGTTCCCGGACATATACGGCTGGAGGGATCGTACTTGCTGCGGTGGCGTTTGGTACATTCAAGGCACCGATCCGCTGGCCAGCATCATCGGGTTTGGCACCTTACAGAAGAATCCAATTATGATATCGATCTCCTACCTGATCCCCCTCAAAATCCTCTTCAATGGTTGGTTCTGGTATCTGGTCTACATCGTGCTGATGCAGGCAGCATATGTGATGGGCTACTACACCAATGCACCCGGCGAGGGTGGGTGTGGCAGGGCTTGGTGCGCGCCATCTGGCTTGAACGGTCCGCCCTACAAATTCCACGCGATAACACTTGTAGGGGGTCTCACTGGCTTGACGTTGGGTACGCTATGGCTCAATAGGAGATACATCGTCGAGACGCTCAGGGCTGGCTTTGGCGGACTGAGCAAGGATAGGGTTGCGGAGATGGAATCACGGGAACCCCTTTCGTATAGATCGATCTGGCTGATGATAATAGCGACGGCATTTGGAATTGTAGTTGTCTTCATGTCTGCTGGCCTAAGTATTACAGCTGCGTCCGTCATGCTGTTGACTATCTTCGTCTTCAACGTCGCCAGTATACGAATGTATGGACTGGCCGGCATCAACCCCCTAAGCTGGGAAAATGGCCAAGCGTTCTTCAAGATGTTCATGTGGCCTACCGCACCCGATCCAATTACCACTGACTACGTCATAGCGCAGCCTTTCGCTAGGATCAGCATGTCCTGTGGTACTATCCACGCCGATGCAATAGGCGGGGGGATGGCTAGTGGGCTTGCCTCTTACAAGATGGCGCAACTGATGGGCATAAGCAACAAGAGCGCGTTCAAGATCACATTGTTCTCATTCGCGATAATGCCCATCATAGCTTTTCCAGTGTATCTCTGGGTGGGTTATACTTTTGGCTTGGACAACATCCCATATACCAAGGTATACGAATTTAACTTCAGAAATTACGCCTTAAATGCGGTGGTATGGAATAACGTTCCCACCAGCGAACCCTCGATCGTATACGTCTTATTTGGCATAATTGCCACAAGTTTATTGAGCATATGCAACGCCAGATTCATATGGTTCCCCTTCGAGCCAATCGGCTTCATATGTGGATTTTCCTACGTAGACGTTGCCTTTGGCATGTGGTTCCCGTTCCTCATGGCTTGGGTCCTCAAGACCGTGACGATGCGGATAGGCGGCAGTAAGTCTTACGAGAAGTATGGCGTTCCAATAGCAGTTGGCTTCACATTGGGGTGTTTGGCCATAATGCTTCTAACGGGAGCGATAAGGATTTACAAGTTCTTCTATCCTTTCTAGGCTTTTATACGAAAGGCCATCCAGGGAGCAGGGACGCATAAAGTGAAAGAACCGATAGGTTTCGCATACCTCATGGCCGACGACAAGATCACGGAACTCGCGGCCATGAAACACAGTGATTTTTATGCGGACCTCAACCTCATGATAGCTGCTGAGAAAAGGGCAGAGGAGATCGTCGAACGCGAAGTGGGTGGCAAGTGGGTAGGAATAGGCCTGCACAACGGCTGCGGGGTGATGGGCGCAAATGTAATGGGCTGCAGGATCGTCTTCCCAGATAATTCGGAGCCTTGGGCTATGCCGTTCCTTAAAAACATCGAGGAAGTCGAAAATCTGGAAATCCCCGAACCGGCTAGGAATCCCGCAGTGAGATACTATCTCGAGAGGGCACGCGAGTTCGAGAAACTGACAGGGATCAAGTCGGGCGTTGGCTTCGAGGGGCCGATCTCGGTGTCCGCCCTCTGCAGGGGCACAACGCAGTTCTATGCCGATGTATTGAGAGCCCCAGACCTGTGCAGGAGGTTGGCCGACCTATCGACGGACACTTACCTTGAGTGGGAGAGATATCATAATGAGCAGATGGGCATAGAGCCGAGCGAGTACGTTGGGCTCGGGGATGACTGCGCCTCTTGGCTATCCCCGAAGGCATACGAATACATCGCATTCCCCCCGCTCCTGAAGATCATCGACGCGCATCCCAAGGCGAAGCACAGGAGCATGCACAACTGCGGGCAGACGAACCACCTCCTCGAGAAGATAAGCGAGCTGCGATTGTCGAGCTTCGAGCTGGGGGAGATGGTCGACATCGTGAAGGTCAGAAAGCTCATGCCAGGAACGCATATCGGAAGGTTGCTCGACTACAAAATCCTGAGCACGAACGATGATGAGAAGGTCACGAATTATGTGAATGAACAGATATCAATTGCGACGACACTGGGCAATATCAGTTTGCGCGTCGAGGCTTGGAGGACAGTTTCGCTCAGAACGGTAAGGCTTGTAAAGTCGATAGTTGAGAAATTTAACAGTAACGGGATATAAGGAGTAGGCTAGAAGAGATGCTAAAGAGACAATGATATTTATCAGAGAACTTTTGAAAAGTGCTGCGCCAGGAGAAAAATTCATTGTTGGCATCACTGAGGATATCCCCTTAAGACCAACTGTCAGAATCGGAGTCTTTGCCCGCGTTAAATTCATTTGAGCTGGAACTGAATTTTCGCAATACGGCTCGACTCATATGGTGGTTCGCCGACCCAAAACTGAACCTGGGACTCATAGAGCCCCCTGGTTGCACTAGCACCGTGCCCGTGCTCACTGTGCCAACGAGGTCTGATTTCCAACGTGACCCCGGAACGTGCTGCGATCGGCTTTACTGCGATATTGAACTCCTCCCACGTCCCCTGCTCCACGCGCTTGCGTGTGCGCGTGACCAGCTCGGATAGCTCCCAACGCCATGGGCAGGTGACAGGTCCCCAGCATGGTTCCCATTGACAATCCCACGCTTTCTGCTGGATCTCGATGGAAATCTCACCAACAGCATGAGGGGCGAGTTTTATGACAAGCGGGGGACCTGGGGGTATGATCTCCCACTCGGTATATTGGAGGACCCATATTTCGTGGTTCTTGTCGATGCCCGTCTCATATGTATTGGGAACCCAAGAATAGGTCGAGCTGCCCGTGTTCACCATCGCAACAGTAGCTGGGTTTGCATCAAGCTCTTTTCCGGTTGGCACGCGCCCGTCGAAGTGAGCACCATAATCTGTACCGCTAATTTCAAGCGTCAGCAAATAGGGGTCATTGCCGCAGTTGCGGGGCTCGAAGCTACCCCAGTAATAATAGCCAACATTTTTGTCATAGTCAAGGTTTAGCTCAACCTTATTGTCGATCTTCTTGCCGCCAACTGGGTAGGTCCCGACAAGTCTGAGCTCTGGCCCGGCCATGGCCCTTCCCATTCCTGGGGAGATCGTTGGACCGAAGAGGATGAAAACATACGCCGAGCGGTCCGGGCTGAGGGCATAGCGCCCAATTTTCTTTTTAACCGACGATTGAGATGTCAGAGTGCGAGTGAGGAGGTCAGGAGAACCTGCCTTGGCCGTCCTGATCAGTTCCCAACTGGAATCGTAACGAACACAAACACTCGTATCCTCTTTGAAAAATGCAAACCCGCGCGGGGTGTCACCGGATTCCCATTGCACGATGGCAACCCTTTCGACATATGGCGGGTAGTTAACGATCTCATAGAAATGCTGCATCAGGCCGGCGCTCCACCCGATGATATGGGGGACGATCGCGTCGGTGAGCTTCTCGTATTCCGAGGCTTCTCCCGATCCGGGCTCAATGTCAGGATTCAGTCCCGGTACGGGCGGCAAAGGGGGGAGAAACAACGTCCCACAGCCCAATGGGGATTCGAGATTCGACTTTTTCGCCTCTCCCGCGCTGAAATCTGACAGCTTGTGGAAATAGTCATCATACTTGGATTCCTTAAGAAAACCGACCTTATCGATCTCGGCTACCACCGTTGGCCTTTTGAGGCTCCAGTAACCCTCGATCAGTTTTTCATAGCCCACTTCATCCGACCTGATGCTCGCAAAACAAGCCGATAGGACTATTCCCCCCACACCCCCGCCACAGAAAAGGCAACCAACACCGAAGATCCATGAACAGGAGAGGCAAGCAATCACGCCCGCTTCAGTTGCAAGGATGGGACAATATTTCGTGTTGACATCGGACCCAGTAAGTGAACTTCCCGGATGCGCCACCAGTGCACCATGGTCAGGCTGGCCCACATCTTGTAGCAAGTGTATGACATGGCCTAACATCAGGTAGGCAGTACGCTTGCCTTCGAAGGAGTAGCGGTCATATTGCCCGATGGCATCGATGAAAGTTAGCCGATTCAGATCGGGGTTGATTCGCCCGCCGCCAAAGCCCCAATCACGGGCGCTATAGAAGCGATCACCACAGGTGGTGCTCGGCGGAGAGTAGAACTTGAAATACCAAGCATACTCCAGCCCAATGGCGTTCCCGCCGTAATGATGGTAGGAGCGCTTGTAATCCCCCTTGTTGAAGTTGTAGTAATAGTTCTTGTTCGCCTGGTGCATTGGGTCGTCAGCAAACCAAGCATCATAGAAGGCGGGCAGAGGGCCTTCGCTATCCTCGAAGGAGGAGCCGTGTACGATGGGGTGATGCTTCGAGGCGTCTAGAGGGTCTCCTTCCTCGAATCTATTGGTGCACCATTTCGAGTGGTATATCTCCTGATACATGCGTTTTTCAGGGCTCGTCTTCGCTTCCTTTTTCTCAATGAGGTCGATTGATCGTTGTGCCCATGGAGCGTGGCTCCCGAGGCAGGTCCAGCCACCAATTGACGGAAGTCTGAAAAGCAGCATTGAGACGGGAATCTGGAATCTTTCATCAGAGAGTTGCCGTGCCTCGTCAGGAAGGGGGGAATGACCGTTTCGCTTGGGCTAAAAGCCGCGGTGAGCTCTGACCGGATTTCCCGCGCTTGTCCTTTAACCGTTAGGCCCTGAATAAGAAGATCTCCGCGCGAAATCCTCATTCTCATCTTCACTTCGGCGCTACGACTAAGTTCAATCACCCGCTCGAGGAATTCTTTGTGCTGAGGATCGACGAGTTCTCCGAAAATGGAGCGATAAAAGTGCTCTGGGTTGTCTCGTGGCGGAAAGTCCTTCGGTTGAATGTCAACGATCCAGAAATTTTCTTCTTCTCCAGTCGAGATTACACTTCCATCCATTAATGTCCGCAACGCGGATTGGAGGTAGTTGGGAAACGGCTTACCTCGGAGGCTAAACCAGATATTGGGATGGAGCTGCCGACCGTAACCTTTCTCACCCACCCAGAAAATCTCCGCAATTGGGAAAGATTCGGATGCCAAGCCGATCTGCACATATTGTTGACCCTTCGCGAAATCCAGCTCTCCCTCGAAGATCGTACCCAAGGTGTTTTCAATACGAAAGTGAAACCGTTGAAGGCCTTCATTGGCCTCTTCAATTCGCTCATAAGGAATTTCGGACATTTGCCTCACTCACAACTGATTTTAGGAAGGAATTTCCTCAAATATATAAGTCAACTCTCCATCATCATTAGGAGTAAAGTTTAGATCTTTCCTAACCCTCCCTGAATGGTCAACGTTAATATGAAACTCGAACTTAGACTCGATTTGGCTCATAAATACAAGAATCCAGCACAACGCGCTCGAATTTTGACTCAGGCTTGGATTGGCGAAAATATGTACTGTCCTTCCTGTAAGGCTGAGCGAATCGAACAGGTCCCCGAAGGTGAGAAGGTCATTGACTTCGTCTGCCCGGATTGTTACGAGCCTTTTCAACTCAAGAGCAAGAAGGACAAATTCAAGACTTGGCTCTTGCAAGGTGTGAATTCATCAAATATTTTTATCTTATTGGCTAAGTGTTTAGGGATTATAATGAAAGTGGGATACCTTTCAACGAGAGGCGAACTCTGTCTAGGATATATGTGAATCATCTTGGCATTATTGTAAGGAAGACCTATGTGAAAAAGGAAATGATTCCAAGCCCAATGAATTGGTAAAAATGCCCTTATGCCCGATTCATAGGGGCTTATAGTTAGGCTTATAGGACAGAGGGTATGGTGAAATGTCATTCTTATGCTGGGGTGATGGAATGTATTAAGAAGAAATTACACGAAATTAACCCTAGTTATTCTAATTTTTTCTATCTTATCGCTTTCATTATCGTTTCGACTAGTTTCTGCTTGGAGCAATGGCGGGTTTAGCTCTGACTCATCAAAGCCCGATTATGGGACTCACGATTGGATCGCTGAACATGCATTGGATTGGTTGCCTACAAGTAATAAGCAGTACATCCTTGATAATCTAGCAACCTATCTATATGGAACTGAATTGCCCGATAATGCTCAGGCACAGGATGGTATAGGAGATACTGCAAAACACCATGTTTATTTCTACTCCAGTGGGGTGCTGCAAGATGATGCAACTGCTCTGAGAGCGGCGACAGAATATCAAAATGCGCTAAACTGTCTTAAGCTGGGAGATTCCGCAAGAGCCGCCAAATATGCTGGAATCATGACCCACTACATTGCCGATGTTGGGGTCTTCGGTCATGTCATGGGTTCTGAGACCGACTGGGGTAAGGAAACTCACCACAGCGATTATGAGGACCATGTAAATGCCAAAACAGCTACCTACGATTCCGAGTTCGATTCATACCTATCATTTGATGGTACCTTGAACGCGGTTTCAGCTTATGATGCGACTAAAAATCTTGCTTACGACACTACCTTTGACATAGATGGGGGTCTGAGCGCTGTGTGGATGGACCAAAACTACGATTGGAATGATCCTACATTCAAAAACAGAGCGGGTGAGTCGCTCAATCTGGCGGTGAATTATATCGCTGATGTTTTGTATACACTCTATACACAAGAACAGCAATCACAATCGACGATGGGTAAAATAGTGATCAATGAAGTCGAACAGAACCCCCCTGGAACTGACACGGGGCATGAATGGATCGAACTGTATAACCCCACTCCAAATGTTGTAGATATAGGTGGATGGACCATATCCACGACTGCTGGCGCTACAGTTAAACTCACAATTTCGTTAGGGACGAACATTGCTGCTGGCGGATACTATGTGGTGACATATGATAAACAGTGGTTAGATAATGAAGGTGAATATGTTATATTACGAGATTCTGGCGGTAACGAGGTAGATAGGACTCCTTCTCTCAGCGATACATATGACGATGGACGAAGTTGGCAACGATACCCAAATGGTATAGATACGGACTCCGTTTCTGACTGGAGCTTTAGAACGAACACAAAAGGATTGTCTAATGGCGGAACTATTGCAAAATCCCCGAGTTCTATCTCAACCTCCGTTTTTCCCTCAAGCATAACAATAGGCAGCAGCATCACCATCTCCGGATCAATTGCACCAGCCCATTCTTCGGTTACCGTTACCCTGTCATTCTCAAAACCAGATGGGACTGCTTTAATTTGGACTCCTGTCACAGCATCTAATGGAAGCTATTCATACGCCTTTACGCCAGATATGGTCGGTTCATGGAATATGAGAGCTTCGTGGGAAGGAGATGCAGAACATGAAGGTGCTTCTAGTTCATGGATGTCTTTTACGGTGTCCAAGATTTCAAGCACCATATCCTGTAACCTCTCTTCTTCCAGGCTTACCATCGGGGGCTCCGTCACAGTTTCAGGTTCAATAAGTCCATCACATTCTGGGGTTAACGTTACCATTAGCTATAACGATCATGGGGCGTGGAATACTTTGGCCACTGCAACAAGCGCCCCCGATGGTAGTTACTCGTATTTGTGGACGCCTTCACCGATTGGGTCGTATCAACTTAAGGCTTCATGGGAAGGGGACGAATCACACAGCGGAGCCACAAGTAGTGTCGTCTCGATAACAGTTGTAAAGATCCTCACCGCCATCTCCTGCACATCTTCATCATCTGAAATCATTGAAGGCAATACGGTCATCATATCAGGTTCCATCAGTCCCACGGTTTCGGGCAAGGCCATCATTCTAACCTACAGGAAGCCCGACGGAACTATAATCACAAGAACCGTCACAACTATATCAGATGGTTCCTACAATGACTCCTACAAGCCTGACGCAGCGGGTTCATGGAGCGTGACGGCGTCATGGAACGGAGACTCGACGCACGATAACGCGACCAGCTCATCCATATCTTTCACGGTGAAGTCAGGCTGCCTAATAGCCACAGCAACCTATGGGTCGGAGCTGAGTCCAGAGGTACAGTTTCTGAGAGAATTCAGGGACAACACTGTGCTTACGACCTTTGCTGGGAGCAGCTTCATGGTGGTCTTTAATGGCTTCTACTACTCCTTCAGCCCCGACATCGCATCGGCCATCTCAAGGAATAAGGCCCTAAGGGGAGCTATGAAGGTGATTCTTTATCCGCTAATCGGTATACTTCACCTAAGCTTCACAGCCTTCTCCCTCTTCAGTTTCAATCCGGAGCTGGGCGTCTTAATAGCTGGCCTAATAGCAAGCTCCCTAATCAGCGTTATCTATGTCACGCCTTGGGTTCTGCTTTTCAGCCTCCTTAGGAAGTTAAGACCATCTATTAGGATAATCCGCTTGACAGGTCTGTTCTGGGCTGGCAGCGTCATGGCCGTAGCCTTAGCGGAGGTTGCCATGTCTTCGTTGTTGATGATGATATCTACAGGAGCATTCGTCATCGTCACAATGTGCCTCACAATTCTAGCTACGGTAAGGGTTATTATGAAACGTATGAATGCAAGTTAAGGTCTTTATCGAGCAGTTTGAGCTCTTAGAAAAATACGAATACGTTGAGATGAGTGACGCGAATCCAAATAGATCGTGATTTTGACTGCAACTTGCAAGGGCTTAACTCTATACACTAGCATCCCCGGTACAGTAAACTCAAAGTAAAAACTAGAATATTGATAAGTAATACCGCCAAACCTGAACCATTCTGGTACCGATGGATCTTATAATCTTGGCAAAGCACTAAGAGCGTCTCTTGACCGTCGACTTTGAGTGTTATAAACATGAACTGCCAAGTGCAGGACTTTCTGGTTCGAATAGGCTTATATTAGAAGTGCTCTGTAGATACCAGTGGTAGAATTTTAGAGCATATATAAGGCAGACCTTAGAACCACTCTTGGATAGCGAAACGGATAAAGGCTTATTAGTAAGACTTGTCTTACTCACTGTTTAGAGCGCTATGGCAGAGATAGAAGTCGTCCGCTTAAGCTCGAAGGGTCAGGTGGTCATACCTAAACCAGTCAGAGGACGGCTTGGTCTGAAGGAAGGAGACCGGTTATTAGCTTACGCAAGTGGCGAATTATTGGTTATGCGAAAGGTCGAGGAAGAAGAGAGCCTGCTCTCCATTCTTGCCGCTACCTCTAGGAAGAAAGCCGAATCTTTGAAGCTGACTCAGAAGGAAGTCGAGAGAGCAATTGAAGAGACAAGGAAGGGCTCAAAGAAAGAAGTTTAAGGGAGTATTGGATACAAACGTGCTCGTATCAGCTTGGTTCTGGGAAGGAAATGAATCAAAAATCGTGGAGTTGGTTGAACGAGGGCTCTTGTTAGGCTACACTTCGGCACAGATGACCGATGAATTAAGGAGTGCACTGGCACATCCGAAATTTCAACTTTCTGAACGTGACATATCGATAGCCATGGGCTATTATGAACTCATTCTGCGCACCATCGAACCACGTATTGGTGTCAATGCAATCCATGGGGATCCTTCTGACAATAAAATCTTGGCTTGCGCAATCTCGGTCAGGGCTGATGTCATCATCACTGGCGACAGACACCTCCTGACACTAGGGAAATTCAAGGACGTTAAGATATCGACCTCAGCAGAATTCCTTGGGACTGTTTTGAGAGGTCGGTGAGGCTGAAGGTCCATGGACAGGAGGTGGTCGCGAGGTTCCCTGAGGAGTCCTGGAAGGAGCTGCATTGGGTTGGGAAGGTCGCCATCACCGATTATCTCGAGCAAGATCGATATTTCCTCAGATATTGCATTTTTGGGCCTCCGCTGTAGGAGGTATTCTAGGCATCGCCTTTGGCATCGTTTTTCGCCATAGCCATGGTTTCTATTTTCCTGATCTAGCGCAGATCCAGTGCTTTAATTTTCGATTTCTTGTCGACTAAATTCCCTGACGATCTTGATAGTGGTCGATATTGACGGAGCATCTACTCGAGACCTTACAAGGGCAGTGCCATCATCCTTAACCTCTATCTCGGCGAATCCATATTTGGCAAAGAAGAAGAGGATGTCCTTCACGTATTCAGCCGGCAGTGAGACTCGCTGAGCGATTCGGTCCGCCGACTGGCCTCTCCTATCTTCCAGCAACGACCATACCTCGTCTATCTTCGACATGTTATTGACGACCTGCACGCCAGAGCCTAAATGGCTTGGTCTCAATTTTTTTCGAACTACCACGCTTGACAAAACTTCTAGCTTTCTTGACATAAATAATCTCTTATCTTCTAATAAGGCTAGCGTACTGCAAGTGAAGAAGAATATGGTATATTTTTCTACAAAAATTTTCCATAAGGATCATTTTATCGACGTTTGTACATAGAGGTTTTAGCGGATGTAGATGTTGCCTGTATGCGAGTAAACTTCAATTTCATAAGACCACACATTACGGTGCACCAGTAGTAATACTAATGGTGCTTGAGTGTTCGAAAGTTTGGCTCCTGTGTTCTTGCTTCCTGAGATTAGTGTGGAATAGGGTGATATGTCTCTATAAGTGAAACTTTTTCCTGTGCCTCTCGGTCCAAGTTCAACCAAGTTGAAGTTTGCTTCGATCAAAGGTATCAATCTGGATAGAAGAAGTAATTTTATTCGGTGATGAGAATTTCTCCAGAACTAATGGTTAAAATTTCATTCCTTTGCGACATTTCTTCACTCATATTCTTCTATCACCCGACACAAAAAGCGTGTTTCGTCCGAATTGCACGGACTCATCAGGGGTTTTGGCTAAGGTCTTAGCGATGTATTACAAATATTATGGCTTGGGAATATGGATTTGTCCAATCGTTTACTTGGTAGTAGTTGCCTTGAGCATCTACTCTATAACCACATTGAGTACCAGGCCAACATCTGATTATTTTATTGTTTGTTGGATTTCCGATTTGACTTAGGTGCACAGTGATTGAGACTGTGTTTTTCGAGATGGTGAATCGGCATGGGCTCCCGGTTTCAAAGACATAACCGTACCAACCACTACCGTCGTTTTGTACTCTTACGCTTATTTCAACTCCAGAGGGCTCTTGCTCTAAGTCTACTAGAGGTGTTTCTGGATTCATGTTTGATGTCGAACCAAGGTATGGATCTGGAACCTCTTTGAGAAGTCTGTGAGGCTGAAGGTCCACGGTCAAGATGTAGTAGTCGCGAGAACCCCTGAGGTGCCTTGGAAGGAGCTGCATTGGGTTGGGAAGGTGGCCATCACCGATTATCTCGAACAAGATCGATCAGAAGAGACTAGTAAGCAGAGGCTGGCCTGCTTTCGTAAGATGGCCTTCGCCTCCTATGTCCTCAACTGGTATCTGGGTCCGCAGCAGGGTGATGCCCCCTGTGACAAGTCGAGCTGGCATCTGGTCGTCGATTACAGGGGTCACAGGCTCTGGATAAGCGATTGTCCGGGGAGAGGAGAGATCCACATCCACGCCCACCCCGATGCGGAACCGCCACCAGAGGTTGCTAGAGAGCTGGAGCAGATAATATTATTCCTGCTGGAGAACATCGACGATCTTACCGGGGCGATAGTCGATCTGCTATAAGCTAGAACGAATAACGAAGTCGTTCTTCTCGAAAGTCAGTTATATCAAGCGCATATTGACTAACATAAATAATCAAGATATCCAATCCGAGTAAGTAAACTTTAAGTGCTCTACGCAATCAATTGTTTTATTGTGAGAGACTTGAATAAACTGTTTCTCAGACAATGTATTGTCAATCTTGTATTGTTGTTAGCCTATTCAACTTCAAGTTATATTGAATGGGGTAAGTTGCTTGGTTTTCCTTTAGTGGCTGTTGTGAACTGGACTCCACTTGGCACTCAAATTTGGTTTGGTGGCACAGTTCCTGTTATCATAGATGGGCATTTCTGGGTAATCCATTGGAGTTTCGTAGTTATGCTTGT
>Ga0315282_10003081_pt1 | contig 30117 bp, 30 predicted proteins | sample YL17G07_20_MG_FD_203693 | JGI IMG/M metagenome (GOLD analysis project Ga0315282, IMG submission 203693) | Sediment microbial communities from Yellowstone Lake, YNP, Wyoming, USA - YL17G07_20 | ecosystem: Environmental > Aquatic > Freshwater > Lake > Sediment | place: USA: Wyoming | collected... | reverse complement strand
AAACACGACGGCAAAATTGTGTTTGAAATGATAGATTTCGAGTACGTTGAAAAGGCAAAGCTTCCGTTCATCTATAATTGAAGCTTTATTGTCTATACAACATCATCTAGAAAGCTTTATATCGTTTGCTTTTTGAATTATCGTTAGATGGTATGGCTGAGGCAAAACGTTCGGATGAAATTGAATACGACACGAAAAATACGCAGCTTGTTTTAGACTGCCTGGAAAAAAACACACGCGGCGCGACTATAGGTGAGGTTGCTGGACAGCTGAAGCTGAACAGGCACACTGTCACGAAAATTCTCGACAGGCTGCTCATAGAAAAAAAAGTTGATTACGAAGAGAAGGGATTGACAAAAATATTTTTCTCCACTGGATCGAACAAATTTATAGGAAAAATAAATCAGGGGAAAGACAATGATTTGTGGATTGATATTTTCAAGCCGAAAACTGATGAGGAGTTCGTGCGGCTTAACCAGACAAAACATGATTACCTGATACGTGCGAGCAGCAATTACCGTTCTGTTGGCGCAATAGCAGTGAAGAAAAACCACATTGACGAGCTGATAGAAATTTTGAAAAAAGTTAAGAAAGAGTTGAAATAATTAAAAAATTTTCAAAAATTCTATTTTAAACCATTTGATAGTAGTTTAGGCTGGCTTTGCAAGATTTTCAAAATATTTTATTTTTATCTTCCTCTTCAATTCTTCATCTAAACTTTCTCCAGAAAAGCTTTCTCTAGAAAAAATTTTATTCAAGATGCCATAGATATCTGACCTAACATCTTTTTCGGTGATTATACTTCCAGTGTAGATGTAAGGCCTTTTTCTCTTTTCCTCTGGTGAAATTTCCCTACTTCTTTCATAATTGATTGTTAAAAAAGTTCTATCTCTCATTATTTCGTCTGCAATAGAAAGCACAAATTTTTCTTTCATTTCTCCTTTGTACCATGTTCGAGATATCATGCTATAATAAGGTGAACTAAATTTTATATAACTATGTTTCACGCAAGTATTTCTCTTGCTTTTTCCACAAGAATTCTGAGCTTTGCCTTTTCTACGTTCGTCTTCGACGCAAGTCCTGCCATGTTGGTTTCGACAAGCTGCCTCAATGTTATCACGCCAGCATCGCCAAGCTTTGCTTCAATTCTCCTGTCAAGGCTCTTCAAAAAAGTTATCGGATAAAGGGATTTTTTCTGTATCATGTCTTCCATGCTGTTACCAGCAGGATAGTTCCAGCCCGTATATAATATACCCTTGCAGGTCGCATACTGCTTCGCATGGTCAGATATCTTTGTGTTGCACACCACCATAACTTTGTTGAAATGAAAAGAATTTTTCGCCTCTTCGAATCCTTGCAGCAGGTCTACGTAGCTAGCCCATGCCTCGAGAAACACGCCTATACCAGTGAAAGTGTGATGCTGGAAGTGATGCTTCACTTCGACGTAAATGCATTCGTTGTTTTTTCTGGCAACAACATCCACCTCATGCTCCACACACTTGCCCCGTATCAACTGGTTTGTTTCTACACTATAGCCCTGCTCCTTCAGCAGTAAAGCAACATATTTTTCAAAGTCGGGCTGCGGCCTCATCAGAGCTATTGCTTCGCGCAAGTCTGTTATGTACCGCACTTCTGGCCTGTACTCTTTCATATAGCGGAAGATCATTTGCAAAATTTCTTTGGTTGCTATGCCGCTGCGCGCCTTTGCTTCTATCCTGTCTGCGACCGACTGGGCTGCTTGTTGTGTAGCTCTCAGCCGCAAACACGTGCGAAAAACCTTCTGCTTGTCGAAGACTTGCTTGCTGCCGTCAGCTTTTGTTACGTATATCATCAAATAAGAATTGAAATTCGTTGTAATTAAAATTTATATACCCCCCCCCCGAATTCTAAATCATCTTTAGGTAAGATGCCAAGCCCTGTCCAGAAAGAGATAAAAAGACTATCGAAGCTTATCGAACAGCAGAATGAGAAGATTGAAGCCGTAACCAAGACCCTCGGTGAAATGGTGAGCTACGGCCGAGCAAAAACCGAGCAGTTCACCGAGCAAAACGAGCAACTGCTCGCTTCTAAGAACCTCGAATTGATAAAGGGAAGGCATAGGGAGATTGTGGCAGTGCTGATGAACGATGGCTTTCATACATACGAACAACTTGCAAAAAAATTGAGCATATCGCAGTCAAGGGCAAGAGCGTACGTGACAGAACTGAAAAGCTCTGGCATACCGCTGAAGCAGATAAGGGATGCGGAAGGGTACAAGATAGGGATAGATGCGGACTTTGTTGAAAAAATCCTCGTGTCGAAATAGCTGTTTTCCTACCAAATAGAAGCTTTTTGTAAAGTCTTAAATCTTTAAACTTCCTTCCTGTATTTGTATTTCAGTGATGGAAATGAGCGAAACAAGCATAGGAGTGTCTTGGAAGATGAAAAAGCTTTTGATAAAGAAGAAAAAGCACAAGAAAGAGTCATATGAGGATGTCCTGTGGAGATTGGTCGGTAGAAAATAATTTTTTTCTCATGTAACACGTTTATATTTTCAATCTCGTAAAAAATCTGGATTTTGCAAAAAGACTGATTTTTTTGGCAAAAGTGAGCATTCGAGCACGCTCAGCACGACTTGCCAGTGACAAACAATGGACCATAGGTACATTTATATAGCATACAGAATCAAAAACTATATAAATGGCAATATCGTCTACAGGTGTGAAAGCCAGGATTCTTGCTACACTGAAGAAGAACCCGATGTCAGTTAGCGAGCTTTCACGACGATTAAAAAAAAGAAGGGACTTTATATCAGGCTACCTCGAGGCGATGAGGAACGAAGGCAAGGTCGAGGTCATAACAGTTGGCAGGAGTAAAGTTTATAGGCCCAAAAGGTGAAATGTATTTTAATGATTGCAAATTTCCTATCGAATAGGAAATCATGGATGAAATTTGGAAAGTGGAGCCTTGCTGTACTAGTAGTGTTCCTGCTCGGATTTTTTGCTGTTCAATATGTAATTCCTATACTAGCTGCCACTGGTCTTCCGACAAGAGTGAGTGATGTTGCAGTCAACATTACATCGCCAGTCAACAACAGCTATACTTCTTTGTCGAATGTGAACTTTACCTACAACATTACATGGTATTCTGCCTTTGTCGATGTGAAAAACTGTACTTTGTGGGGGAACCTTACAGGAGATTTCACACCAAATGTGACCAACACTACTAAGATATTGAACGACACGATCAACGGCCTGAACACTTCTGTGGTCGACGGCGTGTATTTATGGAATGTCATTTGTTACAACAAAACATCGCACGGTAATTATTCAGACTATAACAACACGCTAACAGTCGACCTTACAAATCCCATAATAAAGACTGTTTATCCCAACAACGGCCGTTATTTCAACACAACCAGCCTCAACTTTAGTGTGGATCTTATAGAAGCGAATAGAAACATCAGCATTAACGCCACTGTTTATTTCAGAAGAATCGGCATAGGCAGTTATCAGTCTGGCACCTTAGTTTGTGGCGGGTCTGCTCCGAATTATGTGTGCAATGTAACAAAAGATTTGTCTGCCCTGATTGCGCTTGGCGAAGGAGAAGTGATGGAATTTTTCTACAACACAACTGATTTGGCAGGAAGGTCTGGTGTGAATGGCACGCAAACAACTCCGCTAACAGCTACACTAGACACTATAGTACCAGGATCACCAACTAGCCTGATACCAACAGGCAATTCCTCCACGCTTTACTTCAACACAACCACATTAATGTTCAACTGGACTGCTCCGACTGATGCCACATCAGGCATACAGAAATATAAAATTTATATAAGCGACAATGCAAGCACTTATCTCTTCAACGGCACAAACACAACAACAACAGGCTATGAATTTACAGGCGCGAATGCGCAGAACTATAGTGTCAAAGTCACAGCTGTTGATAACGCTGAAAATGAAAACACAACAGGCACGACTTCTATTGTAATGTTTGTAGATACTACGCCTCCTACTCTAGTCACTGGCTTGAAAGCAACAAACAATGTCACTGTCTCTTACTTCAACACAACCACATTAATGTTCAACTGGACCGCCTCCACTGACGCTTTGTCAGGCGTTCAATACTACAAGATTTATGTAAACGACAGTAACAATGCCTTAGGCAATGGTGGTTATCTCTTCAACGGGACAAACACTTCGCTCACAGGTTACAGCTTTACAGGATCGCACAATCGAAACTATACTGTCAACGTCACGTCTGTAGACATTGCAAACAGGGAGAATGTAGGTTCGAGCAGTACTATAATGACAGTAGATACGTCAGCTCCCAGCCAAGTTACCAGTCTCAGGCCAACAGGCAATTCCTCCACGCTTTACTTCAACACAACCACATTAATGTTCAACTGGACTGCTTCTGTTGATGTGACATCAGGCGTGCAGTACTATAGGATTTATGTAAATGACAATAGCGCTGGCTATGTCTATAACGGGACAAACACAACGACAACAGGCTATAGCTTTACAGGAATAAACGGCAACAATTATTCTGTCAACGTCACAGCTGTTGATAACGCCACAAACGAGAACACAGGTGCGACTTCTGCTACAATGTTCGTTGATACTGTGCCTCCTGGACTGGTTACAGGTCTCACAATAACAGGCAATTATACAGTTAACTATTATAACAAAACAACACTGACGTTCAACTGGACTGCTCCGACTGATGCCTTGTCTGGCGTGCAGTACTACAAGATTTACGTCAATGAAAGTAACAGTGGCAATATTTTCAACGGCACAAACACCTCGCTCACAAGCTATGAATTCACAGGAGGAGACAGCAACAACTATACTGTCAACGTCACTGCAGTCGATATTGCAAACAATGAGAACACTGGTTCGAATACCACGATAATAAGGGTCGACGTGTCAGTTCCGACATCGCCGCTTGCCGTTGTATTCGCCTCCGACCCTTCAGCGTCTTTTGATGACGACACAACTCTTATTGTAAACTGGACTGCCGGCTCTGACGCAGTTTCGGGAATACAGTATTATAACATCTATGTAAACGACACATTCGCTGCTTATAGCCTGAACGGTACGAGCACGACAACAGGCTATAGCTTTACAGGTGCTAATGGCAGAAACTATACTGTTAAAGTTACGTCTGTCGACAATGCCAATAATGAAAACGCAACCGGCAATTTCAGCGGGACAATAGTTGTGGATACAACAAACCCTGTGATAAACAATGTCGTGCCAACAAACGGAGGATACTTTAAAACTCCATCATCAGTCCTGTTCCGGGCTACATTTACAGAGCAGAACCGGGACAATAGTATCAATGTCACTCTTTATTACAGAAGAAGCGGTGTAGGCAGTTATCTGTCCGACACTTTGTTGTGCGAAGGAACTGCTCCGGATTACACATGCAGCAAGACAAAAGATCTGTCTGCAATAATCGGCAACGGTGAAGTGCTGCAGTATTTCTTCAATACAACAGATTCTGCAGGAAGGACTGCTGTGAATGGCACGCAAACAATCCCGCTGACAGCCACAGCAGACACAGTATCTCCTAACTATACTTCTTCCAGCACCAACGTATCAACGATAAAAATAGGCGATCCTCTTCTTATCTACACTTATTGGATAGATAATGTCGGATTGAGCCAGGCATGGCTGTGGACGAATGAAACAAGTGAAGCTGGCAACAACTGGACTATATACAATTCACCTTACAATCTTGCAGGCAACACAACCTACTGGACCAACTTTACCTGGCAGAACGGTTCTATCGGTGTCGGAACAATACTTGGATGGAAGATTTATGCAAACGACTCTGCTGGAAATGAGAATGTAACCACGCAAGGCAGCTTTACAGTGGACGGCACAAAGCCCACATTTTACAGCAACGGGACAAATGTCACTGCGACTGTCATAACGAGGAATACAACCATTTCAATTTATTACAACTGGACTGATAATGTAGGACTGGGTTACGCATGGTTGTCGACAAACGAGACAACGTCATGGGTCAATTATTCATCCAGCCTCAGGTTCATAGACATAAACCTGACAGGAACGCAGACATGGTCCAACTTTACATGGGTGAACACTTCGGTAAGCCCGGGAATGGCCATAGGCTTCAAAGTATTTGCAAACGACACTTCCGGCAATCAGAACGTCAGCTCTGAGCTGGTGTGGACTGTGGACAACACAGTTCCTACTTATATTAACAATACGACAAGCGTGTCAAGCGGAGAGACAATTGTCAAGGGAACAGAAATCAGCCTCGCTGCTCTGTGGACTGATGCTGAATTGGCATATGGATGGATAGAGGACAACAGGACGGGATCTTTGGCCAACACTTCTGTGCCAATTGTATCGAACTGGACAAACTATACATTCACGACCTCCAGCCTGACATTAGGGAGTCTCTACACAGCAAGGTTGTTTGCCAACGATTCGTCTGGCAATGAAAATCCCACAGCTCCTGTTTGGAATTGGACCATAGACGGTGCCGCGCCTACATATTGGAACAAATCAGACTCTACTGTTGTAGGTGATGCAGTATACTCTCCAGGAGCAAATTACACATTCAACATAAGCTGGACAGACAACCTAGGAGTTGGTAATGTAAGCCATGTTATAATGGAATGGAACGGCACGAGAAATTACACATCTGCAACAAATCCTGCTGTTATGAGCTGGGGCCACAGCAACTATAGCGTAAACTTTACTGACCTAGAAAGAAGAAATTACACTTATAGATGGTATGCAAACGACACAAGCGGCAACTGGAATGTTACGTCCAACTACACATTCAACATAACCCAAAACACAACCAACCAGATCACCATGTATTTGGTGAATTCAACAGACACTGTGACGAATGGCAACACAACAATAAGCGCTGGAAACACCGCAACTGTAAACGGGACGTTTACTTATGTTAATTCAGGCACAATGGCTTTGTATAGCAATGTGACTACAGGCAGCACAGCATTGGCAAACGTAGGAAGTCCTTACACAACACTAACAAGTTTGGCAGCAGGTTTCTACGTGTTCATAGCCAACACGACCGGCAATGAAAACTATACAGCAAACGCAACCGGTCCTGGTATATTTTACTTGAATGTTACAGCAGATGTTACAGCTCCAACAGTGCAGTTGTATGACTATACAAACTATACAGTCAGAAAGTCAGGTTCAACTCTTAATCTCAACATATCTGTCACAGACGCAACTGGTGTGAGTGCGGGAGAGGTTTGCAACGTGACAATCTCAGGAACAAGGAACACGAGCATTACGTATTCGAGCGGATGGTGCAATGGCACTATCACTGTTCCGCATGTGCCGTCTGATGGCAACTATACCATAATTATCAACGTGACAGACAATTCAACAAACCACAATGTCGGCACCAACAACAGTTATGTCTTGACAGTTGACAATACAACCCCTGTTGTCACAGTGTCATTCCCGCAGAACGGGACTTATAACAAGAGCGTTTCAAGCGGATACCTGTGGATCAACGGGTCGGTTTATGATTTGATAAGCATCGGCATAGGGAATGTGAGCGTCAACTCTACGTATTTCAACGCCTCGAACAATTACGGGCCGTACAACTTTACTGGTGTGAATAATTCAGAGTTTGCGTTCAGAAATGCTACGATGGTTCCGGACGGCTATTATGCTGTAAAGGTTAGCTTCACTGACAACGCGACAAACACTGGTGAAGCTACAGTATACTTTTATGTGGACAACACTCCGCCTTCTTCAGCCGCAGGACTGACAAACAGCACTTTGGGAAACAAGTATGCTCCAACAACATCCCAGACTATACAAGTTTCAGTGACAGACGCTCTGCAGACCAACGCTTCAATCACATTGAACTACAAGCTGCCATTGAAAGAGCATTGGAACACGACAACTATGAGCGGAACTCCGGGAGCGACCACACAATATACCGCAACGATAGATACGTCAGAAGTAGGCCAGTACCAGAACGTATCTTATTACATAACAGGATATGACAATGCAACCAACTCTATTGCAGCTAGCATCGGAGGCAGCTCAGCATCGCCGCTAGCCAGGATAACAATAGAAATCAACACAACAGGTTTGATTCAAGGTTATGTCTACCTGACAAACACATCGCTCGCACCCAATGCAACTGTCCAAGTCTCAGATGGAACAAGAACAGCAAATACGAACACAGCTGGTTTGTATCAGATTACAGGCGTGCCAGCAGGAACATACACATTAACAGCTTCGGGAATAGGCTACTGGGCCAACTCCACTTCTGTTGCAGTGACAGCAGGATCAACAACAACCCAAAACATGTTCGTTATCGGTGCAGAGAACTTTAACGTGACAATACCAGGAACTACAGGAAGCAGCAACACTGGATTTTACGATGCTGGCTGGCATCAGTTCTTCTTGTCAACCCAAGTCTTTGCTGCAGGCACAAGCAATTACACAATAGCAAACATATTCAGATCAATAGAAGGCAACTACACAATAATATACAGGTACAACACCACAGCAGGATGGACAAGCTATGTTCCAGGCGCAGCTGGCAACAATCTTGTGGCAGTAAACTCAACATCCGACCAGTATTACGTCAACATGAATGTGACTGACAGGGTCGAGGTTGAACGAAGATACTAAACTTGTGATTAGATGGAAAAAAAATATTTGTATGTATTCTCTTTTCTAACTTCTATTTTTTTTTTAATCGACATTGCTAGTGCAGTTCCTCCTGTTTGCGACTGGAGAGGTTATGCTTATATCAACAGCAGTGCGGTCGGCACCAACCATGTGGTCACATCCTACACAAACGACTCTCAAGCAACTAACGCTACAATATTCTCAAGCGGATATTATATTTTACCTGTGCCTGGCAACATTGGCGACAACGTAACCTTCAAGATTTGCGGTGTCTATACAAACGCAACCGCTCAGACATGGGGCTGCGGTGGGGTGGGTTACAACACGCTCAATTTGTATATAAATACAAGCGCTAACGGTGCTGCATGCACATATGCATGCGGCTGCTCAGGCGGATATTGCAATTCTGGTGTGTGCGCGGCCTCAGCGCCAACCACTTCATCAACCACCACAACAACAGGCGGTGGCGGAGGCGGTGGAGGCGGCGGAACAACTACTGTTGCTGCTACAACTACTGTTGCAACCACAACAACAATTGGAGTGACAGAAACAGGAACTGTGGCACAAATTGAGGCCGGAAGTTCTGCCACTGTTGAAATTACTCAGGAAGACACGCTGAAGGTTGAGTCTGTTACTATTGAAGTGAAGAATACTGTCAGCAATGTCGGCGTAATAGTCAAAGAATCTTCACTGCCAACAGGAGCTAACGTTGCCATAGCAGCTGACACAGGTGCTGTATACAAATATCTGGAAATAACAAAGACAAACGTACAAGACGCAGACATAAACAAGGTTAAGATAAAATTCAAGGTCGAAAAGTCATGGGTTACAACAAACAATATGGATCCTTCTACCATTGCCCTGCAAAGGCTGGTAGGAAGCGACTGGACTAAACTATCTACAACACAAACAAGTGAAGACGCAACGTATTATTATTTTGAGGCAGAATCGCCAGGATTGTCTGTATTCGCAATAACATCACAGAAAAAGGCTGTTGCTACAACTGCAGCCACGACTGCAGCAACCACTACAGCTCCAGTCACTCCGCCAGTGCTTCCCCCAACATTGATGTATCTTTTCCTCGGAATACTCCTGATAGCCGCTGCCGTGATATTTTTTGTGAGGAAGGCTAAAAAGCCGTTCAAAATTCCTACTGGATTTTAAAAAAGCTTCTATTCCAAGGTAAAAATAATTTTTTTTAACCAATCGTGTTTAAATTTTTAAACTCCCTTCTTTAATTTGCCTTTCGTACTATCAGAGATACGGAGACTACAATTTCACAAGTCCGATGACAAACAAGAGAACTAGCACAATGGAATGCTACCACGAGGCGTTGAATTACCTGGGCATGTACATAATCGTGATAGTTTTTGTTTCATCCTTGGTAGGCCTGCTCATGGGTTATTTCAGCGAATTTAAAATAATTGTTGAAAGGAAAAGGGAAATGTAAAATTTTTTTATCTCATGAAAAATACATCTCGAGTTCATATAATATTCCTAAACGTTTTTAAGTCATGCAAAAACAAAATTAATGTCATGAGAGGTGCTTCAGTGAAAAAGCTCAATAAGACATATTGGGCCATAGCCTTGATAGCAGTATTGGCTGTAGCAGTTTTCTTACTTTATGGGCAAATCCCAACAGAAGTGCCAACAACCACTACAACAGTCCCAGCAACTACAACTGTACCAACCACTGTGGCGACAACAGTTCCAGCCACTACAACAGCTGCAGTCTTAGCAAAGTGTTCTGATACATGCGTGAGCATGAACTACACTACAGGCAACTGCAGGGTGTCGTGCTATGGCTGGGAGACCAAAGTGGAAGCAACATGCGACATTGAAGGCCAGAAGTGCTGCTGCAAGAAGTAGCTGGCAAGCAGCGCTTCAAACATTTTTAAGCCATAAGAAAGCGAAATAAAAGTTGTAATTTGCCGTAATTAATTGTTTTGGTAGCAAGAGTTGCTGCCAGAAGGAATGGAAAATGGCGCATGGACCTGCGGTACAGACCTATGGTCAATATTTATAAGCAGAAAAATGCAAATTTTAAGAAGATGTTGACTATTAATTTAAAAGCTTTCCTATCAAATAGAAAAGCGCTGGTGAAATTCGGGAAATTGAGCTTGGCTTTATTGGCAATATTTTTATTAGGATTCTTTTTTGCAAACTATATTATGCCTGCATCTTCTACCGAATCTGTCAATGGCGGCATACAGGGGCGATGGTTTGCTATGAACGCAAGTTACAGGTCGGCAGACTGGAACATGACAGATGATTTCTTAACATGCGGCAATACATTTAATTTGACAGCCAACGTTTCTTGCGACCCGGCTACAGATTGTAATGATACTTTGGTGGCAACAGCCAATTTTTCTGCGGTGGGTGGAGTAGGTGCAAATGAAACAAGATCAGGTTTGAATATAACCAGTGTTTTCGGCGCAGGTGGTTATAAAATATTCGTATTCAACTTCACTGTCAATTGCACTCTTTTCTCAGATACAGCATATGGTGGTTTTAACATAACAGACATCCAATCTGCAAACATAACTGTGAATGCTTCATTAACTGGGAACAGGTCCGCTAATGTCAGCAGTTGGACTTCAGTGCTTCTAGTCAACATGTCATCAATGAAAACATGCCCTAATGCCGGTGAGTTCACATTGCCTCCTCAAGTACCATTGACCAATGGAACACTTGTGTCAATAAGCGGCTGTAACAGCACTTGCACTGGCAACGACAGGGCAGAGATTAACGGTTCTAGTTTGTGGAATGTTTGCCCGCCGCAGTTCGGAGGAAACACAACCAACTTTACACAAGTTGCATATAATGGTAATTTTTCAAGCGTCAACCTGATTATTGACGTGCCTGGAGTTTCCAGAATCCATTTCATCGATGGAGTCAACATGAGCACTCAAGCATACTCGCAGGCAATAATGGAGTTTGCCATGAAAAATGTTATGATGAAAGGCAAGGTAGGAATCAATGATACAGAATGGAGTGGCTCTGCTACAAAGCCAAATCTGACTGTAAGAGCAAACCTAACAATCTATAACGTGACGCAAGGCTTGGGCATAAGCGGCAAGCCGCAGATTATTAGATCTGGCTTTGATGGAACTAGTGCAGCAACATGCCCAACTAGTATTTGTTCTGGTATTATTTGGGATGGACGAAACCTTTCTTTCATAGTCAGTAGTTTCTCCTCTTACACAATAACTGACGCGATAAACGTAACGCTAAGCACGCCTGTGAATAAGACAATAATAACCCCATGGCAAAACATCAATTTCACTTATACGCCTTCCTGGAATAGCACAGTTACTATGAATAATTGTTCGTTGTGGGCGAATTTCTCTGGTGGTTGGTTAAATGTTTCAAGCAACTCCACGCTACTTGTCAACAACGTCCTCAACGGAATTGCAACCAATGTGAGCAACATAACTGTTGACGGTCCATATGCATGGAATGTAGAGTGTTATGACATCACAGGTTTGGGAGACACTGGTGCAGCCAACTTTACTGTTCAAGTCAATCCTATAAATGTCAGCCTCGGCGTTCCTGAGCAGTCAGTATCAATGCTTGCAGGAACTATAAACTTTACCTACACGCCTATCTGGAACAGCAGCACCAATCAAATAAAGAACTGCACTCTGTGGGGTAACTTTACAGGCTCCTGGGGAGCGCTTAAAAATTCGTCCAACATAGGCATAGCCAACATGAGCAAGATAACCAACAACACCGCCAACGGAATTTTGGCAAATATAAGCGGGACTGCACCTTATCTGTGGAATGTAAGATGCTATGCTAATAACAGCTTTAACAACACATACCCGACCAATAAAACCCTTACAATATATGATGTGAATATCACGCTCTATACGCCGGCAGACCCCACTTCGATGACTGCGGGCTATATAAACCTAACCTACACGCCAGTCTGGAACTCTACTACAGCTATAAAAAACTGCACTGTGTACAGCAACTTTAGCGGATCGTTTGCAAACATCGCAGCTACGAATTCAACTCTAGTTCTCAACAACACTGTCAATGGCATTTATATCGACACAGGCAGCTACACTACTGTTAGTTCTGCAACTCCGTTCTCATGGAGTGTTAGATGCCATGAAAGCGTTGCTTTAGGCAATTTAGCCAGTTCCAACAGAAGCATCATAGTTTCGCCTGCATCAACTGCTACCACAACATCGATTACAGGAAGTGGAAGTTCATCCTCGTCAACAGAAACCAAAGTCACTAAAACTTATATCTCAATCAGCGCAGGCATACCGAAAATAATGAGCGAGTCTGACTTGATCAGCACGAATTCAAAACTTACTGAGATATCTATAACTGTGAAAGAAAGGGTTACTGATGCTCAGGTGACAGTTGAAGGCTTGGCTGTTTTACCAACCACAATAGGAGAGGCGCCGGGAAAAGTTTACGACAGAATTAGCATATCAACACAAAACCTTGTTGCTTCGAACCTTGACAAAGTCACTATCACATTCAAGGTAGCAAAGAGCTGGATTACTTCTAACAGCATAGATCCAACCAAAGTCTACCTTTACAGATACACAACTAGCTGGGAGAAATTAACTACAGCCAAGAGTGCTGAGGATTCAAACTATTATTATTATCAGGCTCAGACTCCAGGATTTTCATATTTCGCAGTTTCAGGTGAAACAACTGCTGCAACAACTCTTCCAACTACAGTAGCGACAACTGTAGCTACAACCACTGTTCTGATATCAATACCGGGATTGGCTGCTGGCGATTCAAGACCTTTGATATTAGGCATAGTGCTGATAGTAGAAGCTTTGTTATATTTCCTGCTAAAGAAAAAGATACCAAAAAAACACAAGCTCTACTGGCTAATAACTTTGCTCGCAGTGTTTTTTGTTACAATCTTTGTTTTATACGGCCAACCAACGACTACAGGACCGCCAGAAACTACAGTTCCTGCAACAACAACCATCCCAACTACCGTAGCGACTACAGTTCCTGCGACAACTGTAGCGGCAACAACTGTGCCAGCGACAACTGTAGCCACGACAACTGCTCCAACAACAGTTTCAACTGCAACTTGTTCAGTAGCATGCCAGAACTTGAACTATACATCTGGAAGATGCGGTGTGTCTTGCTATGTATGGGAGAAAAAGACTGACGCTACCTGCGATTTAGAAAACCAAAAGTGCTGCTGCAAGAATTAGTTGCTAGTTCTCATAACATTCCCAAATGCTTTTAAGTTCTACAAAAGCGAAATTATTGTCATGGAGGTGCTTCAATGAAAAAGCTCGTAATGTATGGGCTGGTTATTGCAGCTATCGGAGTATTGCTTTACGTACTAGACATGCTAATGCCTCTAGGAATTTCTATGAAAATGTCCGGGCTTCCGGTATTTCCGTTGTTGACTCTGGTAGCTTTAGGCGCGATAGTTGCGCTGTATGGCTACATGAAAAAATAGATTTTTCTCTTTCTTTTTTTATTTTTCTTCTTCCTTTAGAAACAAAACTCTAGTCTTCCACACTTCTCTCATAACATCATCCAATTCAGTTTTGTTAGCCCTCTCGACGTTCAGTATCCTTTCCAGAGTCTTTGCAGAAAATTTTTTCATCAGGTGATCGCGCTTTAGAAACGCAGAAACAGTTATGCGCGGCCCGCCGTAGATTACATATTCTATTTCATCTATCCTGCTTTCGAAAACTTCCTTCACATTTCTGTAGACTGCATCAAAGTAATGCTTCATCTGCACTTCTCTTAGACGTGAAAAACGACCCTGGCTGTACCCGCCTTTGCCGTGTTTAGCATGAACATATTGTTTGCCGCATTTCACAGCAGTTATTTTGTCGCCATGAAAAAAAGCAACTGCATACTCGCCTAGGTGCATCAGCACAACACCAAGCCTATACTGCCGGGAAAAAATCTCTCTTAATTGTTCGGTGTGAAATTTTTTTTCTCGAAATATTTCATTCCTCAAAACAGGGAACGGTGGAATAATAATCAAGTCGCTCTGCGAGCTGTGGAAGATTATCATCCCCGTTTCGCTTGTAACATCACCAGCCTCTTCCGGCGGTTTTGAGTTTGGCGTGACGTAGACAGATAACATATCATCTTCATGCTCCCCATCCAGCCTGTCAGCAAGCTTTAGCACAGAACTCTTTACAAGAAACTTTTCCATATTATTAATTGAGTTTACATATTTTCATACTTTTCTTCTTCTTCCGAAACTACAACCAGCTCTACTCCTGTCTTTTCGAACATCTCCCTCGTCTCCTTTGCTGCGTGATATCTTTTTTTGCAGACAACCCTCTTTATCCCAGCAGATATAATCATCATCGCGCAAACCCTGCACGGTTCTAACTTCAAGTACATGGTAGAGCCTTCAATCGGAATGCCGAACTTTGCCGCCTGCAGTATCGCATTTTGCTCTGCGTGGATTGTTCTGACACAATGCTGTTTCACATCTCCAGTCTCATCTATAACCTTTCTCATGTCATGACCGACTTCATCGCAGTGGGGCAGACCTGGAGGAGAGCCAACATAGCCAGTAGTTATTATTCTCCTGTCCTTCACAATCAAGCATCCATTTCTACCCCTGTCGCAAGTAGCCCTTTCTGCAACTACATCTATAAGTTTCAAGAAATATTCGTCCCATGTAGGCCTTGCCATAAATCAATATTAATCTTTTGATTATTTATTTTTTCATTTTTAACGGACAGGCAGAAGGCTATTTATATTTAACATTCTAATTTGGTCGTTATGATAGGAGCATTCGTTTTGATTACTGTGGACATTGGTAAAGAGGAAATTGTTTTGAAATACTTGCGGCGTTTGCCGTACGTTAGAGAAGCACACGTAGTCAATGGTGTGTATGACGTTGTGGCTAAATTATATGCAGAATCCGGAGGGGAGCTCAAAAAACATATGGTTGACATACGTGAATGGAGTAAAATCCATCACGAAAATATTCGAGCTACACTCACTTCAATAATTGTTTAATAATTACTTCTTCGTTTCTCCCTTCTCTTCAGGTATTTTCCCTTTAGACTCTAACATTGATTTAATCTGCTCGCTGCTAGTCCCGAAATATTTCTCAAACTCTGGCGTGGTGTTTATCAGCTTCGTCCGGGCAAACTTTTCCGTCTTCACCAGTCCTTTTTCTTCAAGCCTCACGATGTAGCCGTAAGTCTTGTTTCCCTGATATTTGACAATTAGTGACTGTTTAACGGGTTGTTTTGCCGCGACTATTGCCAACGTTCTAAGCATGCCGTCGCTCAAGTCAGCCAGCGGGGCTAGTTTTGCTACTCTTTCCCTGTATTCCTGCTTGACGCGCAGCTCATAGCCTTCAGGCGTAGTTTCCAATTCTATCCCTCTGTCCCCCTTTGTCAAATCTTCCTTAATTTGCTCTAAAAGTTTTTTGACTTCCTCTTCAGAACCTATTCCAACTATTTTCGACAGCCTTTCTAAACTAAGCGCTTGGTCTGACACGAATAATGCAGCCTCAAGCAGAGCTTTCTGGTTCAAAAAATCACCTGTTGCAAAAATATCACGATAAATAACTATTGCTTTGCCTGCTCTTATTTTTTGTTTAGGCAATTGCGAAAAAAATTAATCCTTGAAGCAACATAGTATATTATGTCGCGCATTAGGAAATTCGCCCTAACTTTTGACGATGTTGCTATCGTCCCTGGTAATTCTACAATCCTTCCCGGCGAGGCTGATACAACAGCGAGACTGACGAAAAACATCAATATCAACATCCCAATCATCAGCGCGGCGATGGACACTGTGACGGAAAGCAAGATGGCTATTGCCATGGCTCAAAACGGCGGTTTAGGAGTAATCCATCAATATATGACTCCTGAAAAGCAGGCAGAGCAGGTTACAGCTGTAAAAAGGCATGAGAGCTGGATTGTTGAAAATCCGATAACAACCCAGCCCTTCGAAACAGTTACAAACCTGAAAAAAATAATGCTTGCAAGCAGCATCTCCAGCATGCCTGTCATCGATTACGGCGAGCTGGTTGGGATAGTGACAAAAAGAGATATAGTTTTTTCTGACGACAATGCGATTGTTGCGGACGTCATGACGCGCAATCTTGTCACAGTTCCTGAAACAATTACAAGGGAAGAGGCGAAAAAAATCCTCCATGAGAACAGGATTGAGAAACTTCTTGTCACAGATAAAGATGGCAAGCTGAAAGGGTTGATAACAGCGACGGATATTCTTCGAAAAGAAAATTTTCCTCGAGGCTTGAGAGATAAAAACGGCAGGCTGATGGTAGGTGCAGCGGTCTCTGTGGACAGCTTGGATAGGGTGGGTGTCCTGATAAAAGCCGGCGTTGACGTCATAGTTGTGGATTCAGCCCACGGCCACTCTTTGAAAGTCATCTCTACATTAAAAGACATCAAGAAAAATTTTGACATCGATGTGATAGCAGGAAATGTAGTGACAGCAGAAGCTGTGAACAATTTGATATCAGCCGGAGCTGATGCTGTCAAAGTGGGGATAGGCTCAGGCTCCACTTGTACGACAAGGGTTGTCACTGGTGTTGGTGTCCCGCAGATAACTGCTGTTGAAGAATGCAGCGAAGCATCAGACAGATATCGTATTCCAGTAATCTCCGACGGCGGGATAAAAAATTTTGGCGATATCGCAAAAGCCATAGCAGCAGGCGCTAGTTGTGTGATGGTAGGAAACCTTTTGGCAGGGACCGAGGAAGCGCCAGGAGAAAAGATAATGCTCGAAGGCAGGCTGTTTAAACAATACAGAGGCATGGGTTCTGAGGGAGCGCTTACTGCAAGATACGGTAGTGGAAGATATATGAAAGACCCTAAAGGAAAAGTTGTTCCTGAAGGCGTGGAAGGAGTTGTTGATTTTATCGGTCCTGTTTCTGAAGTTGTTGCAGATATGGTCGGAAGCCTGAAGCACGCCATGGGCTACACTGGATACAAGACAGTGGAAGAGTTTAGAAGGTACGCTAAATTAGTGCAAGTAAGCGCAGGCGGCCAGCAAGAAGCGCATCCTACCATAAGAATGACGAGAGAGCCGAAAAATTACAGAAGCATACAAGAGTAATTTCTGCGGAATAGAAAATTCGATTATACAACATATAAGTCATAGAAAAACAATATAATTGGTATGCGCGGCCGCAGTATCGACTATGAATTTCTCGACAACATAATTTTGCACATCTTGCGGGAGACTGAAGTGCCTATGCAAGTTTTAGGAGTAAGCTTCAAGGTAAACGAGAAATGCGGAAGGATTGTTAACCTGAACTCTGTGAAAGACAGGCTGGAGAATCTTGTCGACAAGAAAAAGATTTTGAAGAAGATGAACAAGGAAGAGAACACTTTCTACTGGATGGGTCCTGGAAGCAAGTAAATATATTTTAGTCGTTTTTATTTACTCTGTTTGAGGTAGCAATCGCCGCAGACATCTTCTTCCTGCGTAGACCATTTGAAATCGCTATCTCTTTTCAGCTCGCCGCACCGCTTGCAGTATCTCATCCCACCACGGTCTAATGAGAGAAGTATGTCTGGCGCTTCAGCCTTTTTCTGTTTCTTATGTACCTTGCCTTTTTGTTCTGCTTTTCTTTTCTTGCCATTTTATCAATAATATTTAGCATGTTTCAACTTTTATTTCTTCTCTTCCGCTTTCTTTTCTTCTTTTTGTTCTGCTTTAGCAGCACCATCAACTTCATCCCTTTTAGAAATAAAAATCTCCTTGAAAAATTCCAGCTGTTCCGTAGATAATTTATCATCCCTCTCCAAGTGCAGCAAAGGAACAAAGCTTCTCACGATTTGATCTCTATTCCACTTCTCAACAATTTGGCTGAATTTCAGCTTCGTCTCGTGCATCTTCGCCATCAGCTTGTCTATGTCATTCATCATCTTCTCTATCCTTTTCGTGATGTCGTCCTCGTTTATCTGAGCCTGAAGCTGCGCGCGCCATATCATCTTCCTCTCCACCTTCCTCTCCCTAACTACCATGGCCTTTCTCAGCGCAGTCATCAGTTCTTCCAATGAAACCTGCCTCTTCGGCATCCTCTTCATCGGCAAGCCTAGCTGGACAAGACTAGGATCAATTCCAATTCCAGCAAACTGGTCCTGCTTTTTGACAGCCTCCTCTATAGTCTCCTCCTCTTCGAATATGGAAAGATAGTCTGCTTTCAACTTGAGCAAAACTGCAGCGACAAAAACTATTTTTGCAGGAATGCGAAAATCCAACTTCTCAATTTTATCTATGTATTTGATAAAGCCCTCTGTCAATTTCACCAAATCGATGTTCCACGGATCCATGTTCTCTATGCTGACGATATTGTATAAGACCTCCTCCCAGCTCTGCTTTTCTATGACAAGCTTGAGTATATTGTCTTCTTCTGCCATCTTATCACTCTATCAGCCCAAATAATTTCAAACTTTTAACAAGATCAGGCACAGCGTCTAGACTTTTCGCTTCTTCGGATTCAATCCATTTGAACTCAACATGTTCGCTGATTACAACCTTTTCCATATCAGTAGATAACAAGTAAGGAACAACCAACCATCGTATATTGCCTTCATAAATTTCATAGCTCTTTCCAACCTCTTCAATTTTAACATCCAATCCTGTCTCTTCTTTAGCTTCTCTGACCACACACTCTTCTGCAGTTTCAAATTCTTTCAAGTGCCCCCCAACTGTGTCCCATTTGTCTTTATGATTATGTGCATCAGATTTCTTTTTTAAAACCAAAATTTTTCTATTCTTTAAAATTATTCCAGAAGTAAAAATTATTGTTGAAAAAATTTTCATACTTTCGGCAACTCCAAACCCAATATCTTCGACTCTCCCGAACTCATAGTGACACCATATACTCTGTCTGCAGTCCTAATCGTCGTGTCGTTGTGAGTTATGACGACAAACTGCGCTTCCTTCGACATTATTTTTATCAAGTCAGCAACCTTCTTGCTGTTTTCCTTGTCCAGCGCAGCATCTATCTCATCCAGTATGTAGAACGGAGTTGGCCTGTACTGCTGCACGGAAAACAAAAATGCCAATGCTGTCAAAGTTTTTTCGCCGCCGGACATTGAATCGATGTTCAACAACATTTTTCCACCTGGGTTGGCTTGAATAATCAAACCGCTTTCAAGATCCAGCGGATTTTCTAATTCCAAACTAGCAGTGCCTTTTGTCATCTTCTCAAATATCTCGTTGAAAAACTGACTGACCTGCTTCAAGCATGCATAGAATACCTCGCGCCTCTTTTCCTCAATCTTTTCTATCATTCCCAGCACAGCTTTTTTTTCTTCCAAAATTTTTTCGTACTTGCGCTTGTACTCTTCAAACTCGTTCTTAAAATTGTCGTACTGCTCTATTGCCTTGAAGTTCACTGCGCCTATCGTTGCCAGCTCCTTCACAGACTGCTCTATTCCTGTTTCCAGCGACTTTATTCCCTGCTCGACATATTCAACCTTTCCGTACTGCTCGACTTCAATCTTTACACTTTCCATGTCAGCATCTATCCTGGCCTTTTGAACTTTCTGTTTGTTTATCTCAGACTGCAGCATCAGCCTCTTCTCGTAAGCAACCTTTCTTCTCTGTCTTAACTTATCTAACTCATCCTCAGAATCTATCCTCAGCTTCTGCATGTCTACAAATTCCCTGGTCTCCTTTGCCTCGCCGTAAGTCTTCAGCTTTTTTTCAAACTCCTCTGTCTGTTTTGCCAAAGATTCTATCTCAGCCTCAAGCTTCTTCTTCAATTCGCCGTATTCAGTTATCTCATCTCTAGTCATCTTCTCCATTGTCTTTGGGTGAGAACGAATCAGGTAGCCGCCAGTCATCGCTCCCGTGCGCTCTATCAAATCTCCGTCTAGTGTAACCATCCGCACTTTGCCAATGCCTATCGCTCTGGCGTTTTCCAACATGTCAACAACGACAGTGTTGCCGAAAACAAATTCCACAGCCTTCTCATGCTTCCCGTCAAACTTTATCAGCCTCGAAGCTATTCCAACAACTCCTTTTTTACCGATCACATCCGCTTCAACATCTCGCGGCTTCACTTTGTTTATTGGCAGAAAAGTTGCCCTCCCAATCCTTTCGTTCTTCAAAAATTTTATGCAGAACTCAGCAGTAGCATCTGTATCAACAACAACATCGTTCAAATGATGTCCTGCTGCTATTTCAACTGCAATCTGATATTTCTCCGGAACTTTTATCAATTCCCTGACAGTGCCGTAAACGCCGTTCAGCTTCTGCTCCATAACTGCTTTCACTGCCCTCGGCATCTCGCCCTCAAACTTTCCGGCATCAAGCGCGCTCAGCCTTGCTATCATGCTTGTTAATCTTTCAATCTCGCTCCTGTTTGAGTCAATCTTGTCCTTGTTGATCATGATTTTCGTTCTCAAGTAAGAGATTTCCCTCTCCGCTTCAACTCTTTTCGACGCATCAATCAGTTTATTGACAAGTCCTGCCATGTTCCTCTCGCGTTGTTCCAGATCCTTTTCAACAGCCTCAACCTCCTTCTGCAGTTTTTCATTCTCCGCTTCTTTCTTAGCAATATCATCATCAAGCGTTTTCGACAACTCCTCGAAATTCTTCAGCTTTCTATGTGCTAAAGAAGCTTTCAAAACCTGCATGCTGTTTTGCAATTGCTGATATCGCAATGCAGCATTTCTCTCTTCTTCCAAACGTTTGAACAGGTCATAACGTTCCGTAATAACAATCTCTGCTTCCTTTAGTTTCGCATCCACAAATTCTAAATCTTTTTTAGCCTTGTCACGCTTGTCATTGTATTCGGAAATACCGGATATCTCGTCTATAATATAGCGCCTCTCTATGGGATTCATCTCGATTATGTTCGTCACATCGCCCTGCAAAACGATGTTATGCCCGTCTGCATAAATGCCAATCGAGGAAAGCAGCTCTACTACTTTTTCTCGTGTAGTTGTTTTACCCTGAATTTTATAAACAGAAACGCCTTTTCTATTGACTTTTCGTGTGAAAGAAATCTCTTGGTCTGGATAAGCAGGAAATGTTTTGTTTGTGTTGTCGAGATATAATGTAACCGAAGCCTGGTCGGCAGCAGGCTTGCCGTTGCCGCCGTGAAAAATTAATTCATGCAGCCTGTCAGCTCGCAGGGATTTGGCAGAAGTTCTGCCGAGGACAAAACATATTGAGTCGACGACATTGCTGTTATGCACAAATATCATGTTCCCTATGAAATTATGGCAGTTCGGTATGGAAAGATCGTAAACCCATTCTTCACCAGGAACTTTTTCGATTTTTACTATTTTGTCCCAAAATATTTCGGAAGAAGTAATAATATTAAGGACTTGTATTAATTCTTCAGATATTTTTATTTTTTCTGAGATTTTTTGTTTTAAAAATTCATAAAATTTTTTCAAATTTTCTGGTTTTGCTTTGAATCTCCCTCTAATCCAACTATTTGTTATCGAGTCTTGGTGCAGTCCAATGGATTTGCTTGCTTCTTTTCTGGTGACATTTAGCTGTGATAAAATTTCCAATAAGAGGCTTTGATCCAATTCCAATTTCTTATTCAAACTTTTAATTTCGTTCAAACGATTTTCAAAAAGTGGCAGAATGTTTTTTATGCCATCTGTGGTGGGGTAACATCTATTTTCTATGTAAGCTGCCATTGCTGGATATTTTTTTCTCAATTTTTTCGGTTGTAGTCCCAAAAAGCTAACAGTTTTTTTTATTGTCCTGTTGACATCCTTAGGCAGGACGTCTTCCATGGTTCTCTGAAGTTTAATGTTTTTACCCAAATGCGATTTTATTCTCTCAATTTTATCTTTCGAGACTAGAGGTATATTTTCATAAATTTTTCTCAGATTTTTTACGCCATTGATATGGATATAATAATACTTTTCCTTTTTATAATTTTTGGAGTTCGTCGCTCTTTTCATTTTTTCTTTTATATTTCCAATTATTCCCAATCTCAAGAGAAGAAATTGAACTTGGGTAGCAAGTTTTTTGCTTCTTGTAGCGTATTCAAACTCTGCAGAATTTTTTCTTACATGTCCATCACAATCAAAAAGAGCCGAAAGAAAATTTGTAATAATTTTGCGTGGAGAAATTAATATAACTGAAGGTATATTTTTGTTAAAACTTCTAATTTCACCATTAAATAAATTATACATGAATTGAGATAAAATAGATGAGAAAAATATTACATCGTATGAATTTCTATTTTTGTATTTATAACATTTGGGTGTCATGCCAAAACACACCTTACCCGCCTTTGTAAAGTCTTTCAATAATCTCGAGTCATTGTTTGTAAATCGACAACTTCCTTTCTCTAAATTTCCATCGCCTATAAAATACCCTAAAAATTTAGCGAATGATTTATTTGCGTGCGTTGGGACAGAAATATGTTTGCATTGCGAAGTTATTTTAATTTTTGATTTGGGGATCGGAACAAGTTTATTACAAGCTATGTTTATTACTTTGGGTGTTGATATCATTTCACCTTTTTTTAATTCTGCAATCGTTACTGATTTTATTCTATTGTCTTTGAATATCATGACAGGGTGGCAACCCGTTGTTTCAATTTCTTTTCCAGATTTTGTTCTCAATTTATACAGAACCTTTTCACCCCTTCTTTTAATGAACGCACTAACATCTTTTTCTACAATTTTCATGGTATTCAAATCAAGTCCGAGAACTTTTATTCCTTCCAGATTTTCACTTGTATAAATTCCATCATCCATTTTTTTGATGCTATTCGACTTTTCCAGAGCGGTATTCACAATTTTGCCAATAGGTTCTATTTTCCCATTGTTTATTAAAACTTCAGTCGAATAGCGGCAACTCTTACCGCTACCATTCGGACCGCAAAAAGTATTAAACCCCATAAGCAGCGGTACGGATATTTTCTTGTTGAAGCTCTTGAAACCTTGCAATACTATGCGTGTAATTGTTGTGTTCATTTTCTCTTCCTTTTAGAATTTTTTGTCATGCAATTTAACTTCATTTTAATCGATTCCTCCAGAGCCTCGGAATAACTTTTCCTTTCCCTTACTGCCATAGTCTTCAGTTCAATGAGAAGATCTTCATCCAGCACAAAAGTAGCACGTGTCTTCATTAATTATATTGTATTACTAGTAATATTTAAGCATTTTGCATAAAGTAATACTATGGTTTGCTTGAAAACATACTGGCAGCTCTAGGTAGGCGCGAGAAAACAGAAATGTAAGTTTAGCAGTTCCTCAAAGACCAGCAGAGACTATGCCCCAGATCCAGTCATCCTTGCGGCCCTTTCCTTAATTGCGGTCCTTTCATAATTTCCGCCAGTTGAGTATAATGCTTTCTTGCTTTTTCAATTGCCTTCCCCGGCACTTCTCTCATTCTTGGGTATTTTGTGCCCGATAGCTCTTCAAGTTTTGTGATGGCGTCCTCAAGCTCTTTTGCAGTGCCCTTGTACAGTGCCCAGCCTACGGCCCTATGATAATGCCCTCTTGCCAACATCAATGTCTCAACATCTGGAGCGCCAGCTATCTCCTTTATCCGGGCTTCTGCAAGTCGCCCATCTTCCATCGATTTCGAGTAACTGCCGCTTACCGGAGGCGACGAATACATAGTACTGGACATGTCTTGGTACAGTGCAGTATCATCACCACACACATTTCTTAAAAGATTTTTTATTTTCCCTTCCTTCTTTTCTGCTGCCTTTTGAGCGGCCTGTTCTTCTTTTTGAACCTGTCTAAAAGTCCCATACCAAAGAAGACGACAGTTAAACATTTAAGGTTGATTGCAATTGCTGCCCTTAAATATTTTTCATCTTAACTTCATTTGGCTGCATTTGAACCTGGACAAAAACAGACTTGCCTTATTTTCCTGTAATATTTTGCAGACATGACTGCTCAGCCTAAAGCAATCACAACACCAAAATTCAATTCAGAATTTTTATTGCCAGTAAGATGTCCGTATAGTACAAGAGACCCAGCTGCTAAAGAAATCGCACCGTAACAAATCGTGCCGCATATCCTTTCAATACTCCCAGCATCCAATCAATTGATTTATGTAAAAGAAAAGATTAATTCCAACGAAAAATAATCTTGTGGGCCCAATGGGATTCTAATTTGAAAAGGCTAAAATTGCCGTAGTTATCCGTTCAGAACACCATAGATTACTGTGGGCGGAAGGATTTCAGGCACAGATTTTGTAGAACCGATGATTTTACAGATATTAAAAAACTCTTTGATTCCCATGTCGACCCTTGCCATCAACTACTGGGTGAACGAAAACTGCGGTAAGATAATTAACCTGAATGTCATAAAAAACAACTTGGCTTTTCTTGTTGACCATAAAAAAATTTCTCAAAAAATGAACAGTGAAAATAGAGTGTCGTATTATAATTTTATTTTATAAAGTCACTCTCTTCCGCGTGCCATTCTCTTTCTTCTGTCCCACTCTCTTTTTTTTCTTCTTTTCACCATTCTTCTGGCAAATTCAGTGAATTTGTTTAAACTCATACTAATAAACTGTCTAAAACTTTCAATAAATACATAAGCGAAACTAAGTGGGCCCAGTGGGATTCGAACCCACGACCATCTGATTTCTTTGCTGACGAGTTTGCCAAGCCTAAGAGTCAGCCGCTCTACCATGCTGAGCTATGCCCACAACTTTCGTTGTTATGGGCCCATGGGCCCTTACAGTATATTTATTTTATTTGTTAATTATAGATTTGAACTGCTTTAAAAGATATGCGAACTATTCGTTACTCGCCTTTTATTCTGGAAAGGACATATGTCAAGACGACCGCAAAGATAGTAAAGCCAATAGCTAAATAGAATTTGTAATTTATACTGTTCTCCACAGTTAACTCAGTTAACTTGCTGACCCACGCGTTCCAGAAATTGTTCCAAGTAAGAGCTACAAGCAAACCCAGTGAAGATATCATCAGAGTTACGAAATTGACTTTGAAAGCCTTGCCGAATTTTTTGACCTCGCCATGCAAAATTATCTGCCTGCTCTGCGCCTTCCATCCATTGGAATTGATATTTTTTATCTTTTCCTTGATAGTTTTTATTGGCATAACAACAACTGGTAATCTAATATTATGTTAAAGGTGCCATTTAAAGATTTTTGCGATGAAAAAGCTAAGTGGGCCTGGTGGGATTTGAACCCACAACCAATTCACCGTATTACTACTCTGGTTAAAAGCTTCAACTGGTGACGAATCACCATCAGCTGCTCTACCATGTTGAGCCTCCTGACAAATGTTTACAGGCCCAATAGAGCCCCAAGCCCTTAAATTTCTTTAATAAATTTATTTAGCTTTACTAATAGTTAAATGATTATTTAACTTTATAGAAAGTTCTTTATTTTTTAATGAATCACATATGTGTTTTGGAATGTAATACTGACGTCTTATAGACAAGCCAAAATTAGTTGAAACTGGAAAAATCTTTTGTTTGAAATTTAGAATCTTTGATAAATATTTCATGGTTTCAATATTGTTGTATTGAACCAAAACAGCAGAATTTCCCTGTTTACAACCATCTCCATCAATTAAGCCAGCTAAGAGTGCTTCTTCATTTTTTGGTTTGAAAAGAATATTCTTGGTAGGTAACTTTTCGAAAAATTGCTTCGAATATGTTTTAATTATAAGAGCATTCTTCTGGTTATAAAATGAATATTTGCATCCCAGTTTTTCAAAAATATAACATAGTTTATTCGCTATTTCTTTATCTTTCATATTGTCTAGAGCAAATTTTATAGTGTAGTCATAACTTTTAGTTTTGTATTTGCAGCCATCTGCTATAAAAATTCCGTTTAACCAATCCGTTTCTTCGGTTGTTAATTTGTTGAAATTCAATTTAATTAATCTACTTTTTTTGCGTTTGTAATAACTTAAAAGAGATTTTGAAATTTCAACTCCAAATTTTTTCTTCAATTTTTTTTGAATGGTTGTATAAGATGAATTAGAATTTTTTATGAATTTTAGAGAACTTTTTGGAAGTCTCATTCTTCTATTATAAATTTTCATCAATAAAAACTTATACAACTCAATAGAATGGTATTTTAGAAATTCATCATTTCTTTTAACAGTTCCTTACATTTATCCTTTATCTTTTTGTTGACTTTAACCTCGACTATGCCTTTGTCAAGAAGGCCGTAAAGTATCACAGTGCCGGCAGGTGACTCTAAAAAAAACGGAAAGGCAGCCAGATCCTCCTCGCCTTCCACTTCAATTGCAGCAGGTTGCTCTGACTCCAACACAAGCTTGACAGCCATCCACAATTCTTCCGTGATGCAGCCAGCAGGATTTTTCACAACAATCTTTTTTCCAGCGTAATTCTGCAGGCAGTTTTTCACATCAGCATCAACAGGCTTTCTTTTTTCCATGTTGTCGAAAACTATAACATCAGGCTTCATTCCTTTTTGTATGACAGAAAAGCCAGCCACATCTCCGACTGTTATGAATTTTCCAGCAGAAACTTTTATATCTTCCAGGCAAGTTATCTTTCCAAAAGGCTTTCTAAACTCTTTTCTCAATTTTTCCGGAAGGATCACATTTAATGTAACGCACCTTTTATTTTGTTCTGTGGCGGTTGACATCATGGGTCTGCCACTTGTAGCTTCTCATCTTAGCCATCCTCTTGTAGCCACAGGCAGCACAGTATTTTTTATCAATTCTATAGCTGTGTCGCCCACATCTTTTGTGCTCAATTAGCAAGCGCTATATTGATCTGCACCTGATATGGGTGATCCTATTCTTTTTACCCATTGAGGGTGTTCCTTTAGTCATTTCTTGTACCTCCAGTTAAGTTAAATTCTTCTTTCAATAACATAAACCTTTCCAAGGTTTGTCTATCTATACCTTGTCTAGTAATGGTTCTTTTGTTTTTTAAGCTTTTTGATAGCATGAAAATCAGATTTTTTCTCCTATGAAAGCTATTAATAAAATGACCGTCTTCTAAAAATTTTAATCCATTTTTTATTCCTCTGTAAAGAATTTTATCTACTTTTTTACAAGTGGAATGGGGCTCAATTATAGGCTCGGAGTAAATCTTTGAATATAAATTTCTAACGAATCCTGTAAATTGTTTTTCACACGTTATCCCAATTTCTATTGAACCATCGTGCAATATAGCATGGCCGTCACCTTCTTCCAAACCTTTTAGTATCGAAAGTGATCCTTCTTTTGTTAAATTTTCTACATTGTTAATAACGAAATTTAGAAAATTTGAATGAACAATTCCAAAAATACTATTATATACAGTTACTTCAGCATTCCCTTGTTCAGAGTTAGTAGGTTTATTGTAGACCTTTCTTACAGCTATATTTTCAATTGGCAAATTTAACTTTTTAGCCCAGAAATTGTTTAAACTTTTATGATAATTTTTGGGTTTAACTCTGATCCTTACAGAAATTTTATCCTCAATGATTTTCCAAAGATTTAGATATTGAACAAATCGCGAAACTAGAAGTGAATCATCATTAGACGCAGAAACTCTATGAAAATTTACTTTTAAACCTTCTGCAATATAAAAACCAATGTTCCACAAAGTAAATTCATCTAATTGTATGAATCTTGGCAGAGATATTACAGAAGTCGATTTTTTATTCATGTAATATATCAGCAACATTTTATTTTGTTTTTCAAAACATGTAAATCTATTATCGTCTTTTATTAGCGATATTATATCTAGACAATTTTTGCAACCTTCAACTGGAGATGGCTTATAACCCATTTTCTTGATATCCATAATTTCTATTTCAAAAGTTTGTGGTAACTCAAGTTTAGCTTTCTGTAAAGCTTCTTTACGAATCGATAGCTTATAACTTACTTGGTTGTTTCTTCTTCTTGTAATTTTGATAACTTTACCAACAGAACAAACATCTTTGAAGTGTACAAATCTATAAAGAATCACGTCATTTTCATCAACGTCTAAATATTGACTGTTCCAGCGTGTAATGAAATCTGATACCCGCTGTAAGCTCTTACTTTAATTATTCGCGATAAATTTTTATCCATACAGTTTTCTAAAAAAATATTTTGTTGAGTTAACATACCTTCTTTTCGGAAGTAGACCCCCCGGTAAACTTTGGAAAACAGGCGAAATAAGCCATATTTTATGCTGATAAAGATGAATACAACTTTTTCTATTCAGAAAAGTCGTCTTAATGTTTCATCTACACAGGACTAGCGTAAACTATTGTATCTCCACGAACCAGCACTGTGCCGTAACGAATTTTATTGTCATTCTTCTGCACTTCTGCCTCGTCCAGCCACAGGTTCAAGTGAAGGTCCAAAGCTTTTAGAATGCCAGTGATCTCCTCGCCATTCTTCAGCTTCACCATAATTTTTTTACCCTTGGCTCTGTCCAATGCATCTATCGGTCTTTCAGTCAAACAAATCACTTGAATATCATTAAGGCACAGCTAAATATAAAAGCTTATGCTTGACCTCCATCTGCCTTTCTTTCTTTATAACGCCTATATAGTTCTACTCCGGACCATAAAGAAAACCACACACAAGCCATGGATGCAAAAAGACTGCCGCCTTTATAAAAATTTTCAATTGAATCTTTTGCACTCGCCTGAGAAAGTTTGTAATACAATTCAAAAAATTTGACAGCAGCTATGGGCGATACAGTTGCTCCTACAAGATACAATAATGTTTTCAGTTTTGAATGCTTGCGTTCTTGCCGACTTTCACTTTCCATAATTTTATCCTACACGTTAACTATTTAAAAGTTATAAGGAATCAAATGAATAATAGATAGAGTGATTTTATGGCAGTGTGGCACGGCGAGAAAGGCAGGAAGGCAACAGGCGGAGAGATAGTTATTGCGAGAAAGAAGAGAAAGTACGAGTTTGGCAATATTCCTCTTCATACTTTAATCGGTAAGGAAGAGAGGAATGTTGTAAAAACGAAAGGTGGCGGGGTAAAAGTAAAAGCTTCTAGGGTAGAGTTTGTAAATGTTTTGAATCCTTCTGACAAGTCTGTGAAGAAAGTGAAGATACTTGACATAATTTCTAACCAGGCTAATCCGCACTTTGTCAGGAGAAAGATACTGACGAAAGGTGCGGTAATAAAAACTGAACTGGGAAATGCAAGAGTGACATCAAGACCGAGCCAGCACGGTGTAGTGAATGCCTTAATTGTCGAAGAGAAAAAGTAGATAGTTAATAATTTACAATTTCATTTTATGAGAAAAGGTCAGTACCAACTACTACTTGGAATAATAATTTTAACTTCAGTCGCTATCTCAGTCGGAATTGTTTATTACTTTTCGTTTAAATCTTCAATTCCACTAGTCTATCTGACTAGTGGATAAACTGTTCCTATAATAAATAAAAAATGGAGACCCACGTCTCCTGTAGGAAAATAACCATTTAGTGATTATTCTTTCCTGCATATAAAACCAGGAGGTTTCTCTTATGAACAACTTGATTAGCTACAGCTCCAGCATCGGCAGGCTGGAGCTGCACATCAGCTTCAAGGTCAAGTACTGCCATC
>Ga0315282_10003080_pt1 | contig 30120 bp, 21 predicted proteins | sample YL17G07_20_MG_FD_203693 | JGI IMG/M metagenome (GOLD analysis project Ga0315282, IMG submission 203693) | Sediment microbial communities from Yellowstone Lake, YNP, Wyoming, USA - YL17G07_20 | ecosystem: Environmental > Aquatic > Freshwater > Lake > Sediment | place: USA: Wyoming | collected... | reverse complement strand
CCGCTGAGTCCCGATGGGGGTACCTCCTTTGGAAGGGTTGTACCCCCATTCTCATGCTTGAAGCCCCCAAGTGCCACCAATCATGCAACAAGCCCAAAGGTTCTTCTAATCCTTTGAACTACCCCCCCCTCAACTGAATAAATAGCTTTCCCAAACTCGCCAGGGTAATCAATACCATCATGAAATTGGAATATTCCTGATATGGGATGTATTCGAGGCCCATACCAACTTTCTATTGGAGAATCACCCAGAAAAGGAGGCTCGAGATTTTGAGCCCAGGCAGGTAACCCACATAATAATGTTGCTAATAATACAGATAAGATTACCACTTGGTCCTCTTTTCACGTTTGCCCGTTACTGAATTAATAACTTCTAGTTCACCTGATTCATGTATAAGAGGTGTCCCTAACATTTCGTCAACGCTCCGCCTGCAAACACTTTTCTTTTCAACATCAAAGAGAATCCAATAAGTATTATGGTGTTTAATGTCACCACAGAATGCTCTTCCATATCGTCCGTTCTTAGTAAGTTGAATGGCGTTAACACCATCGAATGGCCCCAAATGCAATGATTCATTTCCTGATGCATCAAGTACCGTTAGATAGTAGCTATCGCACGCAGTTCCCATCCCATTCTCGCCAACGCTTGCTGAATCCACGCATCCCTCAGGGAGCCCATCAACGACAGCAACATAATTACCGTCCGATGATAACGCAGGAACTTCGGCCAAATATATTGTTTTTCTACTCCAAGCCACCTTCCCGTCCGCCCCCACACATTGAACTACAACCCGATTTACACCAATAAATGATTATATTGATATCCATTATATTCTATTATCAATATATGTCCCCCTGTTTCAGAAGTAATATATCTCCTGTTAATACCAATTATTTCAGGAATTGGGTCATTCACCTGCCATTCCCTAGCATTAATCGCCTTTACTTCTTTTCCATGACCATCAATCAAGGCAATTCGTTCCTTTTGCTTTATCCACCTTTGGCTAAGTGCCTTACTTGACCCGCTTTCTTCAACAATAGTCGAACCATATTTCCCCGAGGATATTACAGATATTTTCTTACTCCCCCCATCGCCAGATTTTGTAAACCATGTATTAGATATTCCGTCCGGAGACGACGCAGAAACCATTCCCGCAGTTCCATTTAGAGGTTTTGAACCTTGCGCCATACTCACACCAGCCACTAATACAAATAATAGAATTGGTATCATACATTTCATCTGTCCATCACCTCCTTATTCATTCTCGATTTCCACTTTATTCATTTTCATCCTTTGCTTTACAACGCCTTGCGGTGTAAATGATTCCGTCTCCGTTTCCTCTGGTAAGGCCACGCCGTTATGCTTTCCAAGTTTGTTAACTTTCAAGCGCCACTTGACCTTTCCCGTATCGTCATAGTGCTCCGAGAGAAGGGTCTGGCCTGTATCTACGTCCACTTCATCAACTCGGCGTGAATACATTTTGGTTTTGCCTCGAGGTATGTATTCCAGCCCTTTCCTGGTCCCCCAGAAGTTGTCCCGCTCTTTGAGCCGCCTGATCTCGAAATTCCTCCGGTATCCCTTCGTATCCCTTGAATGCCAGTCGGGCAGTCCATCCAAGAACTTTCTGGTATCGTCTGACATAGTCCGTTTATGCCATTTGCCGTCAGACATCATCCAGTAAAGTTCACCGTCCTCCATCTTGAATTTCAATTGGACAGGCTCCAACATCTCGAATGTCATATCAAAGGGTGTGGCCGAATCCCCTCCTGCACCACTCCTCCTCCTCACCTCCATCCCGTATCGCATGGAACGCCCTGAGGCCGGAAGGTCGCCCGAACCGCTCCTCTCAACTGTGACCGTCATTTCGGTCTTCATCCTTTTTACGCCCTTCATCCCGTTTTCCCGCTTCCCAAGCAAGTCGTCTATTTCATCGGCTAATCCAGGTACGGGAAGGGAAAGAACAAGCACCAGTAAAGCAACCAGCGAAAAAAACAGAGAGCGGGCAGAAACCAGAACATGAGGAGCGCTGAGGGCGTTTATTTCTCTGCTCCCTTCCATGCCTGCCCCGCCCGCCCTTTCAAATGAAAATATTTTATCCTTTAATACACTCCCGGCCCTGCGTATCTCCCCCAATCCCCGCATGGTGTTCTGACAATACATGCTTTCCCTCAGTTGCATGCCCCCTCCTAATATTGTTCCTTACCAATACATGGTCAGGTTAGAAGGGGTGCGGGGGAATGTCAAGACGTCGAATGCCTAACAACGATACGGATTTGAGTGATCCAGAATAGATTATCGCAGCACTATTTGACGAGCACTTTGAGGAGATATTTCTTGCTTCCCGTAAATACCTGAATTAGATAAACCCCCCGTGCGACTGAAGTTCCTTCGTTGGACTTTCCATCCCAAACCGCTCCTATTTGTCCCATCCCAATCGATTGGTACGTACTCAGGGTTCGCACAATTAATCCAGAAGCGGTAAAGATACTAACTTTTACGGGCTTATCGTCGGCCAGATGAACCCTGACGACTACGGTATCCCCCCTTTGCGGAGAAAACTCGTTTGCACTCAGAGCCGCACCAACGGATGGCAATGTCATTAATCCCGCCGTGGCTTCCACGGCGGTTGTCGCAGACAAACCTGCAGCCGGTAAGCTGGCTCCCACCGCGTAAATACCCGGTTCGATGCCCAGCGTGAGATTGGCGTGCGATTGGCCGTTCAGGTCAGTGATATCCTGTGCGGGCGATACAGCGCTATCCGACAGCGACGAGAAAGAGATCGAGATTCCCGGTACGCCGATGCCGCAATTGTCGGTCAGGTATGCAATCAGTGAAACCGGCGTTCCAGCGGGGGCCCGCAAGACCGCTGGCATGATACTGATGTTTGCCGGGGCGCCAGCGACCGATATGGTGCTGCTCCTTGCCCAAAGGGAGGGCAGGTTTCTTCCCGTACCTGCTTCCGAACCCGTAACCGTAACGGTTGTCGAAGCAGTTCCACATCCCGTTGCGGGGTAAATCCAGGTGAATGTGCGCGAAGCATTCCCATTTAGCGTTACTGGAGGGGCAGGGGATACCGCGGTTGGCGGGCCGAATGTTGCCAACTGGGACAAGATACACCCGGTTTCTATCGATCCAATGGTGGCCATTGTTCCCCCGGTGTTGCGAAGCACGAGGGTTGCCTTCGCACTGTCCCCAACCTTTTCGACCGGTCCCGGTGTCATGGAAAAAGACACCTTCTCAATTCTGGCGGGGTTATACACGGTTATTGGCAGGGAGGAAACGAGCGAAACACCAAGTGCCGACCCGCTGTTCACGTCGGAGCCATTGGCGCTGGAGGTGAATATTATCGAGGCGGAGCCGGAAACGGACCATGTCCAGGTGAAAGAGGCAGTGCTTCCCGCCGGTAGCGAAGGTGCCGATGCAGGCGAAGGGCCGCAAATCAACGCCAGCTGTCCTGAAGAAAGCGCCAGCGCCGGGACGACACTAACAGAGGTCGCGCCGCCGGTATTGGTCACAGATACCACTACCGTGAACCATTGTCCGATGGTCACCGGCGTGCCGGAAATTGACAACGATACGCCAAGAGCGGCGGGCTTTACCACGCTGGTCGCCCCATCGGCCCGTGCCATCACGATTGAGCCATTACACGCCTGTCCGGTTGCCGTTGACGAAAAGGAAAGCGACCCGGTACCCGACATCGAATAGGTCCAGGTGAATGTCTGCGAGGCTCCCGGGCTCAGCGGGACAGGTCCGGCGGGAATGGGTCCGGATTTCAGGACCGCCATTGTTCCAGGTGAGGCGGTCAGGGCACCGGTGATACCCGTGACTCTGGATTCACCCGTGTTCGTGACCGTTAAAAACGCCTTCATCCATTGGCCGGATGATACCTCGGCAGGCAGGAAAAGGGCGGAATCCACGGTGCCCAGCGAATAAATTGTCGTACCTGCCGCCAACGTGCCGGTGGTAATTGGGGCAGTGGAGACTGCGTCGGTTCCTTCCACCGTGGCCGAATATTGGACGGTCCCCGTGCCGATACCCTGGGCGGTCCATGTGAATGTAATCCGCGAGCCACCATTAATGGATAGCGGCGGCGGAGGGAAGGGCCCCGAAAGAATCGTTGTAATACCGGAACCGGTCGCCACGAGTGGTCCTACTACCCCGATTTGGGCTGCGGCTTGCCCGGTATTGCTTACGGTAATCATCACCAAATGATTGACGCCGAAGCATGGAATGCCTGGTGTAATCGTTAATACGGCAAGCAACTCGGCGGGCCGAAGAATGCTTATGGTGTTGCCGGCAATCATGCCTGTGGAGACATCCAGCGACGTGGAATCGTCGGTCCCCTGCACGCTGCAGGTAAGCCAAACGGTGCCGGGTGATATACCGGTATAGGTCCAGGTCAGGCTGAAGGATGCGCCGCCGCCAAGGGACGGCGGGAGGGCTGGCCATGGCCCATCCTTGTATGCGGCGGTTCCGGATCCGTTCGAACCAGGAAGCTGGATGGCCAGCCCGCTTGCCGTAGCGCACCCGTTGTTGGTGACCGTAAGGGTCACAATGAAATCCTGGCCGGTGTCCCTTATGACGGGGAATGCGCGGAGTCTTCCCGCCAGCGCGGACGCAGTAAGGTTGGAGGTTATTTCGGACAAATGAACACTGCTGTCCCACAAGGCCGTCGCCGAAGCCCTATTTGTTACGGACCCGCTGGATGGCAGTGTGGGCGGGATGACTACCCCATACCTGATGGTGCCGGAGGACCCCGGTGCAATGCGGTCGATGGTCCATCTCAGTACGAGCGGATTGGTGGTTCCATCCGGCGGCTCCCCCGCAATCCAAGGCCCTGCGATCGATGCGGCATAAGCCGAACCGGAAAGGACAGGCGTTCCCAGCCAATCATCCTGGGCGAAATATTCCATTGAAGCGCCCGAATATTTGACTCCATCCGGAAGAGTATCGGTTATGGTTATCCCGAAAGTCGTACCGTTCCCGTTGTTGTACCAGGAAACCGTATATGTGACCGTTTGTCCAGAACAGGCGGGGCCGGAAGGCATAACGGTCTTGTGCAAGGCTGGGGAGCCATGGAGAATTGCGGTATCGATGGTGTCGCTGGAAAATTGCCAGTAACCGGGGCACGCCATGGGGCGTAAGACGCATGCCGTGTTTTGCGCCGACGAAGGCGAGTTTTCCAGAAATAAGACCGTGAAGGAAACCGAAGCCGAAGCTAAGGGCGGGATGGAGGAAATAGACCAGAGGATTTTCGATCCATCAAACGAACCACCCGGAGAGGCGGAAATAAAGGCGGACCCCGCAGGAATGGTGTCCCATATCGTCAAATTGTACGCCGTCGTCTCGCTGGTATTGCTGCAACCAATGTAATATGCGATTGGGCTGCCGACGACGACGCTTGATTCCGCCAACAGGGTCGTGGCAACCGTTGCATCAACCACGCGAAAGCCTCCGGTGCGGATAAAAACGTCTGAATCAGCCGACCACACGTCGCTGTCGGCAATGGCCCATTTGAAGTGGTTGGATACACAGGGAGTCACCTGTGCACTTGCCGTCATTGTTACGGTGAAGCCGTTCAGCGAAGTGTCATCATAGGCGTGCCCCGTGCAGATGTTGTCCCGGTAATATTGGGGGAAATACCCGCCGTTTATCGTGCTTACTGATATCGGAGTGGATGTTCCGGGAACCTGCGCGATGTTGCCCCCGTTGATATAGATGGCAAACACGTTAGGCGGATACGTGTTGGGCGGGAAATCATGATATTCGTTCGAGGCGTATACAAAATCCACCTTGACTTCGGAGCCATTTGGGACAAAGTCAAATTCCATTACCATGGCATCATGGGTAGCATATCCTGCGAGCGCATCAAGATCGGTGTCCCCGGGCGAGTATCTGTTTTGCCCTCCACCGCAACCCACCCGGGGACCCCTAGCGAATGCGATAGTCCCAGCGGACAATACCACTCCGGTATCGAATCCAATGCTGCTCAGCCCCCCCGTGAAATATCCCACAGCATAAGGTTGATTAGTCAGCGACCGATTTGTTGTGGAGATAATGTTTTCGCCGGTAATATCCGCCGTCAGAAAGGTCGTTGACATGGAAGCATCTATGCCGAGTGCCGCGACTGCTTTCGATGCAGCCATTGAAAACAAGAATAAATAGATTAGATATTCTCTTATATCAACTGCCTTTCCCCGGGATTTGCGTTGAAACCCCACAATCTTACTCATGGTTACATCATAAATCCCGTTCCATGTGCCATACCACAGCGGGGAAATAGCAGATTCATTCCCTTCTTTTCTTATGCCTCTGCCATAAATTAACTTGTGACAGCCTGTGTTCACCCTGCGTCGAACCACCGTTAAACCATCCAAATCCATAAAATGCCTGTTTTCCGGATTATGCGATTTTCTGGACAAATCCGGCTAATGGGGGAATTTGTCATGGTAATGGACGGAAATCCGGAAGGCCGACTTTGGGGACCCCCGGCCTCCCTATTCCGCCGCCGAGGGGTCCGTGGGCGGGTGCCCACCGGTGGATTCCGCCTTCAGGCCCTCTTTCCAGCCCAGCTCCCGGCCCATTTCCTCCAATTCGCTCTTTGTGACCGTCCTGGTGGGCCCTGTTTCCAGCGCATAGGGGCGAATTTGGGGGCTTTTCAGGGCGTCGTAGTAGAGGCGCTTGACGCGATCGTAGCTGAGGCCCGCCTTTTCGCCTATTTCGTGGAACGCCTTGTCCTTGGACATTCCCTTGGATTCGCAGACCCGGACCAGGGCAATAACGTAATGCGCGGAGAGCTTGGCGGTGCCTTTCTGCCTGCCCCGCCCCAGATTCCACCCCCGCCCGCTTAGGCACATCTCATATAAGGCTTCTTTAACCCACTGGAGGTTGAAAAAACACCGGTTGATTCTGACGAGTTCCGACGGGGCCGCCCTGTCGCCCGCCCTGTATCTCTCCCTGTATTCCTCACTCACCTTGTGGGCGTCGTTGAACGCCTTGACCAGGTCGACCGGGAGGCTTTTCAGCGTATCCACGCTTATCTTCATCCCCTTTTCCCCATCAATTATCGCCCCCTTTTCCGGAAAAACCGGGAAAAAAGCCGATATCGGCGTTACTTCGTATTTCTGGGGCCCGTCCATGGCCTGATGGTAGCACTTCCGGTTAACGGCGCGTGTCACCAAAGGGCCCATTTGCCGATACATACAATTTCTCTCTAGGCCGCTAGCGTTAATCCATGGAGAACTCAGGGCTCTCTATGAGCGCGGCGGCAAGGCATGCCGGGGTATCCCCGCGCACGCTCGTTCGCGCAGAGAAGGACGGGCGGATCGCGTTCGACCGCAACGAGCGCGGGCGGAGGACGATAACAATCGCCGGGCTGGAGAACAGCCCAATACTCACGATTGGCAGGGCCGCCAGCAAGCACATGCTCTCCTACGAAACCTTCCGCCGCAGGTTCCGGCAGATGGAAAAGGCGAACCCCGGCATGGGACCGGGAAAGGGCGTCCCCCTGCGCAGGTTCCTCAGCATCTCCCAGGCAAGGATGATTGCCGACGGAATAAAGCAGAAGAGGGCGCTTCGGATGGTAGCGGAGACCGCACAAAAGAACAATGCGGCGCTCCTTTCCGCAACCGGCCTCGATCCGTTCACGATCATACGCAAGCAGGCCAAAATCATGGTGGATGTGGGGATCCGCACCGCCTCGCGCCGGAACCGCTTCGAATCGGTCATTAAGAAGGCTTTCCAGAAGCTGAAGGCGGAAAGGGACGCCGCGAACGCAAAGAATCTGGCCGATGCCAACTCCCTTTCGCGGGCACTGCGCTGGGCGATCATTGGCACCGGAAGCAGAAGGCGGGCACTGACCAGGGAACAGATTCGTGAAATCGCCAGGGACATGCTGTCCGACAACCCGGCCTGCAAACCCTTCAGGCCCTATGAAAACGAGATGCTGGCAGACCTGCTACTCCCCCCGCGCAGTCCGGCTTCCGCGACTCCCCCCATTACCCCGGCGCAGGATACGCCCAGCAGCCCGGCCGCCGTTCAGCCACCGCCACCAGTCCACCCGATGCTCAGGCGAATCCGCAGAAGGCAGTCGGCATGAACGGGGACTCTTCCCCCTTCCTGGATGTTTCCGGCGTGGCAAGCCTTCTCAACGTCTCGCCCCACACGGTCTGGGATTGGAGGAAGAATGGGAAGCTGCCACCGGCCCACCTTTTCGGCCGCGCGGTGCGGTGGCACCGGGACGATATCCTCCAATGGGCGGCCGCACGCAAGGAAAGCCAAGCTTTGATTTCCCGCCCCGCGGTTGCTATAAAGGATTTGGCGACTTTCCAGCTTGGGAGGAAACATGGATAAAGACCGGCTGGAAGGGACGAACATCTGGCGGTGTCGGGGCCCGAACGGGGCAAACCGTTACGAATACCGGCGCCTGTTGCCAGTGATCTTTGAAAACGGAAAGCGTAGTTACAGGGACATCCGCAGAAGGCTCGGAACAAACCTCGCCGGGGCGATTGCAGGCGCAAAAAGACTGGATGCGCAATGTGACGGCCTGCTGAGGGGAGAAAAGACCCTTGCCAACACCACGCTCGGCGAGTTCGCCGACTGGTACATCGGCTATATCCGCGACGAGCGGCGCATGCTGGGCTGGGCCACGGTGAGGGGCAACGTCCGGGCTTTCGTGAAACACGCGGGGGCGCGTTTAATGGTGGGCGCGGTCAGTCGCCTGCATATCGAGGAATTCCTCAATGCCAGGCGCCGGAACGTCAGGCCGGCCACCGTATACGGCTCCCTGCGGGACGTTAAGCGGATGTTCAACGTGGGGGTTCAGAAGGGATACCTGACGGACAACCCGGCCGCTGGAATGAGGGTGGAAAAGGGCCTCGGCGCCGAGCCGCGGTTACCCAAACCGGAAGAGGTTCAGAAGCTGCTGGAATACCTCAAGGCCCGGAACTCAAACCTGCACGGGATAGTCTTGGCGCTGGTCTACACCGGCGCCCGCCTGGGGGAGATAATTTCCCTCGACTGGTCCCGGGTGAACATCCCCGAGGGGACGCTGACTCTGGTGCGCCGGAAGGTGCACGACGAGTTGACGCTGGAAATAGCGCGCCCCTTGCGGGAGCATCTGGAGTCCCTCTGGAACGCCGCGGGATTGCCGATTCGGGGTACGGTATTCCTCAACCGCAATGGCGAGCCTCACACGAGGTGGAGGCTCTACGGCCGCTTCAAGTTGTCGGCCAATCGGCTGGGGATGCCATGGCTCACCCTTAATACCTTCAGGAAGTTCGCCGCTACGATGGTGCAGGAGGAGACAGGAAACACCCGGGACGCACAGATGATGCTCGGGCATACCGACCTCCGCACCACGGAACAGTACCTGGGAAGGCGGAGGGAGTCCCGAACAAGGGCGGTCAGGGCCCTGGAGGCCAGACTCGGGGGGAAAGTTGGCAACTTTGTTGGCAACTCCCCAAAATCGGCCGAAGCGGTAGAATAAAGAGTATTGGGAAGTGATTGCTAAACCGGCCTTTTCTGAAAATGCGCCCGTAGTTCAATTGGAAGAGCGCCAGCCTCCGAAGCTGGATGTTGCAAGTTCGAACCTTGCCGGGCGCGGCCTATTTACGCCGTTTTTAGTTCTTCTGAGTTTCGTCAGACTGCGAGTTGCCAAGAAAGTTGCCAAAATCCCTTCCGGCTGTCGCCTCCAGCGCCTTTACGGCCCTCACCCTGGCGGCGGCATTGCCCCCGCGCAGGTACATTTCCGTGGTGTGGCTGTCCTTATGCCCCAAAAGCATCTGGGCATCCCGGATGTTCCCGGTAGCCTCCTGCACCAGCGTTGCGGCGTACTTCCGGAATATCTTCAGGGTCAGCCATCCCAGCCCCAACCGATCCGCGATCTTCTTGAATCTCCTGTAAATCAGACTGCGGTCATCCAATCCCCCGGTTTGCGGGTTGGGAAACACCAAACCCCTTATCGGCATATTCCCGGCCTTCCAAAGGGACTCCAGGTGGATTCGGAGAGGTTCCGCTATGTCCAGTGTCAGTTCATCCCTGACCTTTCTCCGAACAATCGTCAGCCTGCCATTCATGCAATCCACCCTGACCCAATCCAGCGTTAGAATCTCGGTCAACCGTGCTGCAGTGAAAATCAGCGCAAAAACCACCCCGTACAACAGGCGGTCGTTCGCCTCCAGGAACCCAAGCAATCTCTGAATCTCTTCCCTGGTCGGCAATCTTGGTTCCTTATCCAGCCCCTTTTCCACCGTGATCCCCTGGCATGGGTTCGTTTTCAGGTGTCCCTTCAATATCGCAACATTGAACATTCGCCGTACATCACGCAGAGAGCCGTGTACCGTGGACTTTTCAGCATTCGCCCGAGTTACTTTGGTTATACGTAGGTGTGCCGGGATACAATACCCATACTAGGACCGAATAACAAATGCTAATAGAATATATGTCATGAAGAATAGATTGAAATTCCGCACTATCGTATTGTGCTGGATAGGCATCTCATTATTTCTAATAGAAATAGGGACAATAGGTTCGGTTAGAACCGGAATTAAATCATTACTTCATGGAATTGGGAATGGCGTCGCCACATATTACCGCATGCAGATATTTGTCATTCTTATTTCTATTTCAATGTTCTTTTTCTACCAAGCAGGAATATTCATGTTAGGCAAGTTGTCCTCTATATTTCTTCTCGGAAAAGAAAAGAAAAGCAATAATATTATAATGTCTTTTTTGATAGGCTGGGGAATTACAGCTCTTCTAGCTCTTGGTTTATCCTTAACGGGTCTAGCATTCCGATATGTGTTCCTCGCTTGCGGAATAGTTTGCCTTGCACAAACATTGGCCATAATCGTGAATGCAAGGAGCATCAAAGACATAATCAAACTCTTCGTGAAGGATAATCGGATGTCATTCGTATTTGTAGGGGCGGTATTTATTTCTATTATCTCAATTGGTGCATTTGCCCCAGAAATAGACGGAGACGTTATCAGCATCCATTTCGGAACACCTGAGCAGATAATGAGAATCCATAAAATGGTTGAGTGGCCACTGACTATTTATGATGATTATCCGCCATTATATGAAATGTTGCTGCTTCCAATAATCGGAACCGCAGGAGAAACCTCAGCTAAATTAATGAATATTATGCTGCTAGTATTCCTTGCTTTCTTCATTTATCGCATATCATCGAAATATATTTCGCGAAAATGGGCTTACATCTCAACCTTGATTGCTATTACAAATCCTTTCATTTGTAATTATATATCCGTATCTAAGAATGACTTGATTCTATGCATTTATACCCTCGCCGCTTTTGATGCATTACTCAATTCGTTAGGCTCTCGAGGTCGGTATTTCTTTCTCTGTGGATTAATGATTGGTTTCGTTTTCATAACTAAATATACCGGAGGAATAATCCTACCTGCTTTTATTATCGCCGGCCTACTCTCATACAATACAAGTGCACGTAATAATATTCATATGATCATAGGTTTCTTTCTAATATCCATTCCCATTTTACTTAAAAACTATTTATTCACCGGCAATCCAACATATCCATTCATGTCAATCATATTCTCAGGTCCTTTCACAAGCGCCCTCTCTCGAGTAAGGATGTGGGAACATGCGACATACGTTACTATTCAAGATCCCAACGCAATGAATGCATGGGTGAAAATCAGGGATATTATTGGAGGTTTACCGTTTCAAGAAGACTGCTTTGCAAGATGGTTCATGTTATTGCCTGCGCTACTACTTGTAAAATCATGGAGTCAAGAAATGAAATTCTTACTAATAACAACTTCCATTCTATTTATCGAATGGTTCTTTGGACCTGCACTTGCAAGATATGGTATTTTCCTGTTTCCGCTTGGTTATCTACTGGCGATAATCGGAATATCCACCGCAGGCAGAATCGGAACCGCATTGGCAGTAACCATAATATTCATACAGGCAGCACATTCGTTACTTGCATATAAGTATACAGATTCCTTACGTGTAGCGGTTGGGGCCGAAGGCAGACAACACTATATTGATAGACATTTAACATCATTCTCACTTGCACTTAATGCCATGAATGAAAAATCCAATGAATCAGACAAGATACTCGCGATTGGCACAAATAGGATAGGTTGGTTCAAGGCTCGGGTTGACTATAGCGCATTTGCTGGACCGGAAATGCCAGCATATGAAGTTGTCCATGAATCATTTAATGAGACAGATATTGCAAAAAGAATCCGTGAATACGGGTGGAAATATGTAATCTATAATTCCATGACTGCCTTTTTTTGGAGGCGCAGTTATGCAGATGATGCGTGGACAGAACATGAAATAGCGCTTTGGGGCAAATATTGGAGCAAGAATGTCCGGTTGGAATGGGAATCACCAACTCAGGATCCTATGGAAGGTTATTTCAGGATATATAAGGTTACTAATACAGGCAGGGAAATGAATGTGGGCTTGTTGCCAGGTATTGAAGCATGGATATTTCGGATGGAAACGGACCTAAGGAATAAGCATGTTGATATTATGCAGAAACGTCTAAACGAATTGCGATATGCCGTCGGATATTATGGAATGGTTGACTTTATTGATTGGGGTTTTAATCAGGTTAATTATTCGGACTCCTACAATTATTCGCTGCTTAGTCGTGCAGTACAAAAAGGGTTTTCCAATTATGAGGTTTTCGCAGCATTGGCGTACTTTTCAACCAGAGCCTTAATGCCCAACATGGCAGATTACTGGATGCAAAAAGCTCTACAACGAAATCCTACAGCAACCCAGGAATCATTTATTGGAGATGTATATAGACAATAAATTGGCTAATTAGCAAGAATCCTACTTAGAGCTATTTCTTACCTTCTTCATTTCCATTCCCCTTCCCCTGGCCATGACCGTCGCGGCCTTCACCTTGGCCATGATCACGGACACCATTGTTACCTTTATCTACGTTGTCCGAAGGTTTGGTTGAAGAATTCGGTAAAGCGGAACTACCAACTCCATGTGTATTAGTGGTAGCGGGATATGATATTTGTCCGCCACCGGAAGCCATATTAACTCCAGCAATATATGTTATTTGAAACGGTAATTCCATTTTCCTACGCCTTGTTCCCATTTTGGCTAGGATGCATACCCGATAACGTCCAGGATCCAATGCATTCCCATGTAAATCAGCTAGAGGAATATTAATTTCGTTAATCCCCTTGAAAGCTCCATAATTTCCAGGTTTATAATCCTTACGAAATAATACTGCACTATCCGATGCAAGAATTATATCAATCGAAGTATTCTGTAATATCGAATATTTGGCATTAATGGAATAGGTTCCTTGTGGGACTTGATATTGTGAAAGAGATAATCCAGAGACAATATCATTATCAGACATATTCTTCTGCGGAACAGTTCGTATCATTGCAGATTGAATAATTCCATCAGATATTTTGCAGCCATATATCGTAGCCATAATGAAAGATCCAACTGGGATTATTTCCCCTTCTGAATCCTTACCATTCCACGTAAAAGAATATATTTTCCCCGTACCAGTATTTGGGGGTGTATTAATTGAACGGTGCCCAGAAATATCTTCTAGAAACAATACAGGAGAACATGATCCAGAATATATTCCAGAAATTACATAGCCACTTCCATTAATATAATTTAGGCTGATGGTACTTGGGCCCAAAGAAGAAGGATATGCCATCACAATATCAGAAATCAGTATAGGGATTGCTACGAGGTAAGGGCATTTCATATTTTAATTCTCACAAGAATTGGTATCTGGATTCCGGAAACCGAATCAAAGGCTATCCCGCAAGCATACGCTAAATGCGAATCAACAAACCTAACCTTCAATAATCTTGCATGTACAACTCCAGGGATAGTAACTGATAGCATATTCCATGAGGTTCCATGATTTAGAGAATAATACACAAAAACAACATCAGGATATCCTGCAAGAGGAAGCGAATTTCCTCCCACAGCTACTGCATGCTGTGGATCCGCCTCATAGAATGTAATATCCCAAATAAAGAAAAGACTGCAAGAATATGGTGCAGGAGGAAATGGGGGATATATAACATCCGGTATACCGCCAGCCGTAGTTGAATGGAATATTGCAGGTTTGAACATAATAGTCTGAGCACACGGTTCATACATTTGTACTCCGCCACAGAACCACCTATCAACGGTTCCAGGGGTGGCTGGATTAACCCAGCAACCACTATAGTACACTTGATAACCCGGATAGGGAACGTTTGTTGGATCAGGCAAGTTCGTCCAGTTTCCAGGCGGGATAGAACCCGTTAGTTCGAATGTGTATCCTGTTGCAACGGCAATGCCACTGCCGGGCTGGCCTCGAATAAAAGACATTGCAATAATATTTCCTATATTAACCGGGGATGACCAATTAATTCCATTGTAAAATGATACACCTTGAAATTCCGCCGACATCCATCCATATGATGTGTCCTTTATCATATGAATATCATCAATAGCCGTCGAAAAACCAGAAAAAGGAGTCGGCAGAGGAACCGATAAATTCGACAAATTCCAAGTTGCCAGAGAACATGCGTTACCAGGCGATTGGCTTAGATAACCTCCCGATAAACCTTGCGATAATCCAGTAAGAGATATTGCAGATATATCAGCTGAAGTACAAGGCGACGGACCGCTTTCAGATGGTAAAAGGCAATCCCACGTATCTGTTGCTTTTCTATAAACTATTTCCATTGACTGAGGTAATCCAGGAGGATATCTCCAAATAATCCGGGCATCTTGTAATCCAAATGGAGATGTTCCTGCAAAAACGCTGTCCATATCCTCGAACCAACCTGGAATAGAAATGCATGCAGGAAGCGGGACAAGGTTTGCTTGAGCACAAGACCCTGGCAAACCGCAAGATATCGGCCCTCGATTCGTCTCCTTGCCTGTAGCGCCAATATAAGTAATTGCGTAGCAGTATTGTTGGCCTTGAACAACATTCATATCTGTGAAGCACTGAGTCGTTTTTGCAAATGGCTGAATTAGCGTGAAAGACCCGGTAGAATCTTTTCGACGATAAAGTTTTATTGCGAGAATAGACTGAACAGTGGATACATTCGGCCAGCATATTTTTATTGAACAAATCCCAGATGTCACCGTCACACCAGGCGCCGGAGGGGGAGTATAGGCTTTGATGCATCCATTAATGCACGAATTGAAATTAGTAAAGCACGTTCCTAGCTTCGATAGGAAGCAGAAAATGTAGCCGAACATATTCCCGGGGTTAGCAATAAAGCAAGACGTGTTCGCATTGACAATGCATTGGGATAACTGGCTGGAGCAACCGGTCATGCATGAAACAAAATCCATAGGTTGAATGCTTCCCGTTCCAGTCTGCGTCTGAGATCCGGCGCTTGCCGGCAACCAAGCGGAGGGGTTCCTAATCGCATCTCTGATTCCCTCTGCCAGATGGAATTCATTACCTTTCACGTAATTGGTTGCCAAATATACACCCAGCGCGTATGAGCGATGCTCGATGACATCGCTTTGAGTAGATGATATTCCCTGAAAAAGTAGTGCGGAAATATCTTCAAGTTGTGTCCTCGAAATACCTAGGCCACTGAGATCACGCGCAAGCTCGTCATTTCCGTTATCAGCTAGTGCCCGCGAAGCGAGCGACAGAATGATAGGGATGATCATAATCATTCTGAGTAATTGCTTGGTTCTCCCCATTTTCCCCTCCGCCAGCATCAGTGCTGATAATTACTAAATCTGTTCATCCACGGATAATTAGACTATGACAAATACTAATTGTCAACACTGCTCTCCAAAATAACCCGCCCTGCCTGACGAGCTCCGCCTAAAATAATCTATTAGATAATGAAAAAACCGATTTCCCGGAGAAGGGCCCCCTGTCCGTGCCGTAGCACGGTTCCTTCTAAATCAGATGCCCCTCCAGACACCGCCGGTCGTCCAATCTCGGCCGGCGGCCTATCGGCGAAAGAGGGTGTTTCGAAAGAGGGGGATGGATCTTTGCCCACTGGTCCTCGGTCAGACTGTGGCATGCCGTGGGCCCTGAAGTCTGGCATTTGCATGTACAGCCCCCAGGAAGCGATTTCATGCCGTAGAAGGAGACATTGGGCCGGCCTAGACTCCCTATGTGCCTGATGTGGCACCTCCAGGCGGCCACCCAACATCCAGCTACTTGCGCTGGATGCGTCCAATTACTGATCAGAAAAAAGTAACCACAAAAGTTACCACAGGCACCCCTCAAATGGCACCAAACGGCACCCAATAGCACCAAGTCCTATTTTGGAACAGGAATAAATGGAAACTGCTTTTCGTTAAAATGAGAAAGCCTGGCCGACGTTTTACTAATTCGACCAGGCTTCCAGCGGTCTTCCGGTTATCGACGAAAAATCAGTCGCGGTGACCTAAACATCCTCCGAAGCTGGATGTTGCAAGTTCGAACCTTGCCGGGCGCGCGGACTCCTCAATAGGGGGGCTTCGCCCCCTGATTGCGCGACCTCGCGGCCTCGAACTGAATTCGAGGCCGCTCGCCCCGCCCGCCAACTGCCAGGCGGGCGGGTCTGCGCTCCTCACCCACCAAAATACAACCTTGCCGCTTGATCGCTATCACCCCCCAAATCGGCCCATCAATTCGGAATCGGGCAGGCAGAATTAATGGCCCCTGCTATTTATATTGGGCCATGCCTTCGCAGGTATTACCGAGGCTTTGGGTATCAGGTTATCTATGGATACTGATTATTTATTACTGACGCCAGACATAAGCACGGGACCTGACCCAATCAATAGCGATGTATTCGGTTATTTTGGATTTGAGCGCCAGCCGATTGGTGATGTATGTATCCCAAGAATACTTACCATTCTTTATGGATATTATCCCGTTTAGTTTGGCTGGCCACCAATTGCCATCGGTTCCGTGAATGCGAAGCTTCCCTGTCTTTTCAGGGGATTACTTTCCCCGGTATGCCTCTTTCCGGTCCTGGATGTAGTCGATAAATACTTCGCCCTGTTTTGTTGAAATGGAATAGAGAATGCGATAATCCCCGGTCCTGTATCGACGATAGTCCTTTAATGCCCCCTTCAATTTCTTGATATTGGGACCGTGCAGCGGATTTTTCCTGATGTCTTCAATCGCCTCGCTGATGCTTTCCCTTAGTTCCTTCCCGTACCCCCTGTAAGCCCTTACCGCATGAGGGGAAAACGAGGCCCTATAATTCACGCACTTTTGACCAGTCCACGTAATACCCTTTGCGCTTGCGGGTTCGGGCTTCGATTCCCTCCAGGAGCGCTAGCATTGCCTTGCGGTCCGTCAGGATTTCGGCCGATTCCTCCACCCCTTCAGGATCGGAAACATACAGGAGCAGTCCCTTGGTCAGCATCGATGAAAGGGTGGTGTCTTGTTCGACCGCCACCCGTTTCGCGGCCTTGTAAACCTCATTATCGACAATCAGTGTTGTTTTCATGCTTACACAACAATATTACCATATAACCATAAAATAGACCAATAATTCTTCAGCGCTTGCCCTTCTCCCGCATTGGTGCGTGTCAAGTATTTTCCTTGATGCCATTGTACCCGTCGTCGAGTATTTGACCTTGAGTTTCGCCGTATGCGGATCCGACTAGGGGACAAGGAGAGCTGGAAGAACCCTGAATTAGTCCGGGACGGAGAGGAATTCGAAGCGGGAGTTGGAGCCGACACGGCGCAGCCCGTCCAGCCAGCGGTGGACCATACGCTCCTCACGGGCGGTCAGCGCGTATCCCGGCCCCCGTCGGGTGTGCCATACCAGTTCCTTCCCGGACAGGGCCACTCCGCGAACGCCTTCCTGCTTCACCTTGACTCGAAACCTGTCGTAGCCGGTGGACTCGCGCGCCCATGTCTTGATGAGCGGAAGGTTGAATCCGCTCGCCCCGGTCCAGGGCCGTCCGGCACCCAGCGGCGGGATGTCACCGGCCAGCAGGAGCCGGCCGGGCGGAAGCTTCGCCATTATCGCCGGGTCGAATCCCCGCGCGACCGCCATGTCCGCCCCGCCCGAACGGCCGAGCATGTAGTTGGCCAGTCCGTATTCCTGGTAGAGGTTGCAGCGGTGGACTCCCCGGAGGAAGAGGGCGCAGCACGCCCACAGCATTATGACCACGACCACGGAACGCGCCGGGCGCACCCGGCGGTCGATGGCCCAGCCACCCAGGGCGTAGAACGCGGCCATCATGGGCATCAGGTACCGGCCGATGTTGGAAGTCAGCGACCATTCAACCCACTCGACGGCGCATAGCGCCAGCACCAGCAGGGAGGCGGGCCGCCAGCCTCCCGAGACGGCTATCACCATGGCGAGCAGGAACGCCAGCGGCCCCGCCGTATAGCTTCCGTAATGGCCCACATAGAGGTCCAGGGAGAACCGCCAGGGGAGGGTGAGCCAGGCCGCCAGCGTCCGCTCCTCCGGGACTTGGTGCACGCTTTCCGTCACCCAGGCCCCCATTTCATCGCGCCCGAACATGAATGCCCCCTTCCACCCCGTCAGCAGGGGGTAGACCGGGTCGGCTCCCTCCAGCCAGCCGCGCGCCATCCAGGGCAGGGCCGCGGCCAGCGCGCCGAGCGCGAACACCGCCGCGGCGGAAATTCGCCGCCCCCTCCCGAGCCGGGGGACGAACAACAACGAGAGCGCCAGCAGGCCGGCCCGCGGGGCCGCCAGCTGCTTGACGCCAAAGGCCATCCCCATCAGGATTCCGCCGCCGAGCGAATCGCGCCACGGCGCCCCGCGCCACACCCGCACCACCTCCCCCAACGCCAGCGTCTCGAGGAAGGTCCTGATGTTGTCGATGAAGGCCACCCCATTCTGCAGGTGGCTCATCGGCATGGAGATGAAAACCAGGGAAGCCAGGGCGCCCCCGGTATTGCCCGCCCCGAGAAGGACGGCAAGGCGGCCCGCCGCCAGAGCCGCCGCGACCCCGCACCCCAGGTTCGCCATCTTGGCCGCCTCCTCGCCGCCGAACGCCATCATGGACGCGTAAACCATTTCCCCTCCCATCGGGAAAAGGGAAAAAACGAAATTCGGCAGGAAGACCACCTTGTGAATCATCAGGCTCCGCTCCGGCATCGCCAGGTGCCAGGCCAAGCCGTCCAGGTACCATTCCGGATAAAGGCACATCAACAGGTCAAACAACACCAAGAGCGCCAGCATGCCCGTAAGGAACCGGGGCCGCAGGGAGGGAAACACGGGAAACCGCAGCTTTCCCCCCCTGCCGCAGGCGAGAAAAAGCGCGACAGCCGCACCCAATAAAACGGGGACGTTAAGGAGCCCGGTAAATCCCTGCGCAAGGACCAGGAGCGATATCCCGCCGAGGCCCAATCCCAGCGGCAGAAGGAACCCCCCGCCACTGCCCCGGCACAGTCCGATGACCCGCGAGCCCGCCAGCCATGCCAGGACGAAAAGCGCAGCCACGGAAGCGAACGCCCGCAGATGAACCGCGAGCGCCGCGGCCAACCGGTGGAATCCCGCCCAGCCCTGCGCAAGATATTGCGCCTGGCATATGGCGGCTTCGCGGAGGGCAAGGACTTCGGGGTGCCGTACCGCGTAATAGGCGACAAACAGTGTCCCCAGCAGGGACGCAATCGCCAGCCATAATCCGCTCCCCGCCGCGTCCTCCTTGTTCAATCCGCTATCCGGATTTTTATAATCCACTTTAAGACTCCACTATTGGCAGCCCCCCTCCTCACCCATTACTCCTCTCCCTTCTCTCACTCCCCTCTCCTCCCCGCATATGCGGGGAGGAGAGGGTCAGGGAGAGGAGGGGAAACCCCCGGTTGGAGGATTTTGAAGTGCCCGCTAGAACTTGAGCTTGAGGTCTTTGGCGATTAGCTTGGGGACGTCGGTGTTGTCGTGCGGCCCCGCGAAGGCCTCCGCGCCCGGCCCCTCGACGAAGAGCGGCACGTTGACCGGCGTATGGCCCTTCGCGGTGAACTCGACCTTGAGGGTCTTAGCGTCTGTCCCGCTTACCTTCATCCCGCCGGTCTCGTGGTCCGCCAGCACAATCACCAGCACGTCGCCCTTCTTTTTCGCGAACTCCAGTGCCTTCGCCACGGCCTCGTCGAACCACGCCATCTGCCGGAAGAAATCCTCTTCGTCATGGCCGCCGCAGGCCCAGTCTATCTGGCTCCCCTCCACCATGAGGAAGAACCCTTTTTCCTTCCTGCCCAGCACCTCCAGCGCCTTCCCCTCCATCTCCGCCAGCGTGGGCTCCTCCTCCTTGTTCTCCATCGCCCCTTCCTCGAAAAGGCCGAGAATCCTCCTGCCTTTGGCCTTGGCCAATTCCTCCTTCTTTTCCACGCGCTGCCAGCCCGCCTTGACCGCCTCGTTCCAGGGAAGCACCTTCTTCCTTCCCGCGTAATAATCGGCCATCCGGACGCGGCACGTGAAAGCGTAGCTCTTCCCCGCCTCGATGGTCACCGTCTGGTCCAGCCCGCTCTTGTTGCCGGATACACGAAGGACGTTCGAGTTTCCGTCCTTGGCCACCTCGCACCCGCTCCAAATGTTCCAGCCATCCAGGGTGCCCTTCTCAAAATCCCCGCTGGCGAGGAGGTTCGGCCCCACCTCCTTCTTGTCCTCGCTTTCCTTGAGGCTAAAGTCGTCGGCGTAGGCATCGAGGGCTCCGCCCTTCCAAATCCAGACGTAGGCCTTGGCCGAGCCGCGGGGCGCCAGGAATTCATGTTCCAGCGGGACATACTGCGGCCAGGTCACCAGGTCGGTTACCCCCAGCAGTTTTTTCCCATCCGCATCCTGGACCTCGATGGCCAGGTAGGCCTCGCCCTTCCGTTCCAGGAAGAATCCCCTCCCACCCCCCAGGATGATGTCGGCCTTCGACTTGAACTGCTGTTCAGCGATGTCAAACTCGTTTCCGCGATCCATGACATGCGCGGTGAAGCAGGCCGGCGTCGCGTGGGTGACGGACGAGGTGGCGATGACGCCGGTCCCCTTGCCGGCCGCCCGGCAGGCTTCCAGTATCGTCCGGAGCTTCTTTCCGTCGGGGCTCATCGCCACGACGCCGTTGTTGGTCTTGAAGCCCGTCGCCAGGGCGGTGGCCGCGGCGGCGGAGTCGGTTACCTCCTCGTTCGCCGAGCGGGTGGTGAGCGACCCCTTCGCCGACATGCCCTGCATCGCGAGTTTCCCGTCGGCGTCATGGAACTTGATGCTGGCCGCTTTCACCTGTTCCGGCCCCATGCCGTCGCCTATCAGGAGTATCACGCTCCTCGCCGCGGACAGCGCCAAACCCGCCCACAGCAGCGCCGCAAGAAGCCCCACCATGCCCGCCCTCATTCTCCTGTCCATGTCATCCTCCCGCCGGTCGCCCGGCTTTAATAGAGCGCATTTTAGACCTTTCAACCTGTGGCGTCCCCTCCTCTCCCTTCCCTCTCCCCCCGCGATTGCCCTTCGACAGGCTCAGGGTTCCGGGGGGAGAGGGTGGGGCGAGGAGCTTGCAGTGTCCTCTAGTGCACCCTGGTTAGTTGGGTCACGCCGACAAAGACGACGCCTTCCTGGATGGCCTTGGGAACCTGCTCCTCCAGCACCTGGATGGTGACTTCGTCGCCGTAAGGATGCCCGATGGCGATTGCCTCGCCGCGGTGGCGCGCCATCAGGATCATCTTGTGGAAGGCGGCTTCGACATCCGGCTTCTTGCGCGAGATGTCCAGGAAATAGTTCCGCTTGGCCCAGCGCAGGCCGGCCGCGTGCGCGGCCTTCCCGGCCACGGTCTTGACCGTCGTCCCGCTGTCCACGAACGCCAGGTTGTGCTTCTTGAGGACCCGCATCACCGGGGCCATCAACTCCATCTGCTCCGTGGCGACGGACCCCTCATGGTTGTTCATCCCGGTTATGTGCGGGAGCCGGGAGACGGATTTCTCCATGCGCCCCGTGATTTCCGCCGGATTCATGCCCGGTTTTATGGCCGTGGCGTATTCGGGGACGTCGGGCATGGGATAGTTCGGCTCCATCGGCATGTGCAGGAAGACCTCCTTGCCCGCGGAGAAAAGCATTTCCGCGGCCGCGCGGTCCTGCGGCGTGAAGGGGATGATGGCCGCCGTTACCTTCACGGGGAGCGCCGCGATGCGCCGTACCACCTTCAGGTTGAAGCCAATGTCGTCAATGACGATGGCGACGAAAACCTTGGGCGCGAACCTCAGGATGAGCCCCTCGCGCCCGCCCGGCAGGAACAGGATTACGCTCAGGGTCGCCCCCGGTGCAGCCGGTCCGGGCTTCAGGGAAAGCCCCAGGGGCCGCGCCATCCCGTCGAGCTCCTTCATGATGCGGTCCGGCCCCATGTCGGGCGAATACCAATACGAACGCTCCTCACGAAGCCACCGGCGGGGGAATTTCCTCTTCATCTCACCCTTCCTTACTATCTCGTTCTCAACCAGTCCCCGGTCGTCCGCCCACTTTCCGACCACGTTGTAGGAAGCGCGGTTGCGCGGAACCTCATTGAAGAGGGGGGATATCCACAGGAGCCAGGCCGTCCCGCCAAGAACCGCCGCCGCCACCGCCACCACCGCCGCTCCCGGCAAGCGCCGCGCCTTGGGGCGGCGCGAGGGACTCATTGTCCCTTCGCCCCCCGGTTGCCGTCGGGGTCGCCCGATTCGCGGTCAAGCTTGGGTCGCACGAGGCGCAGGAGGTCCGCCGCCGTATTCACCTGCCGGTCGAATTCAAGCGACATCTTCCGCGCCGCTTCCTCCCCTTTCACGCGGCGCACGACGGAGATGCGGACCAGGTGGAGCGCATCCTCCCTGCTTTCCTGCCAGTCGTCGTCGCTGATGTCCTCGCCCTTGCCCCGGAGCCAGCGCTTGAACTCCCCCAGGACGCGGTCCTCGAACTCCCCCGCGGCCTCGCCGTTCGGGGCGGGCGCCAGCCTGCCTTCCTTGAGCGCGGCCCCGTCGACCCAGAGCGTTGCCGTGGAGACCAGCTCCGCGGCGAATCCGTTGAACATGTTCCCGTCCGCCAGCCTCCTTATCGCCGAAGGAAACCGCGAGGATGGCAGGGCCACGTCCGCCCCGATGCCCACCTCGTGGATTTCCCTGTGCTTGGGGGTGTAATACCGCGCCACCGTGAGCCGCAGGGCCTTCGTTTCCTCCTTGTTTATGGGCTGGATGCTCTGGACGGACGCCTTGCCGAAGGTCCGGCGGCCCGCGATGACCGCCCGGCCCCAGTCCTGGAGCGCCCCGGCGACAATCTCCGACCCGCTGGCCGACTGGTCGTTGGTCATGACAATCAGGGGAAGCGTCTCGGGATTCATCTTCTCGGTGGAGAAGAATCGCGCGGTCTGCGCCGGGTCGCGGCCCTCCGTGGAGACGATTAGCTTACCGCCGGGCAGGAACAGGTCGGCCACCCTGACCGCCTCCGCCAGCAGGCCGCCCGGATTGCTCCTCAGGTCGAGGATGATGCCGACCACCTTTTTCCTGTGGAACTCCGCCAGCGCCTCGACCAGCTTGTCCGCCGTCTTCTCGGAGAACGAGCGGATGGCGGCGTACCCGATGTCGTCGATGACCCGGAACCGGATGTTGACCGGGGTGATGATGGCGCGCTGGAGGGAAACGTCGCGCGTCGGCGAACCCTCGCGGATGATGGTGAGGACCACCTTGGTCCCCGGCGGCCCCTTGATGCGGTGGACGGCGTCCATTATCTTCACCCCGTCCGTGGAAACCCCGTCGATGCGCGCTATCCAGTCGCCGCCGATGAGCCCCCCCTTGTCGGCCGGCGTCCCCTCGATGGGCGCGATAACCGACAGCTTGTTGCCGATGAAGTCTATCTCGATGCCCACTCCGCCGAAGTAACCGCGCGTCTCCTCGCGCATGTCCTTGTAGGCCTGCTGGTCAAGGAACTCGCTGTAGCGGTCGAGGCTGCCCGCCACCCCCGCGAGCGCCGCGTTGAGCAGGTCGTCCTCGGAATACCTCTTATCACCTATGTAGTTCTGCTGGACCTCCTCCATCACGTCCACGAGCGGCCGGAGGCCGTTGCCTGACCGGTCCGGGGCCGCCCACGCCATGGAAGCGGAAAGCAGGATTGCGAAGAAAAGCCTGCCCCTCATTTCGCCTCCATTCCGGCCCGGAGCCGAACCAGCGCGCGCAGGGAGTCGGCCGCGAGTACCGCCGCGCGGTCCTCCCGCAGGGAGACGAAGAGGGCGTCGGCGGGCTTCATCCTGGCCTTCGCCAGCAGGACGCGTACCCTTGATATGAGTCCGTTCCGCTGTTCCTCGAGGTCATCCTTGTCGTATTCCAGGTCCAGGTCGCGCAAAAGGGCCTCGAGCGCCATCTGGAACGCCTGCTCGAATTCCATCCGCTGCTCGATGACGCTCTTGCCCTTCAGCGCCGCCGCACCCAGCTTCAATTCACCCCGCTGGACGGCTTCCGCGTCGTATTCATACGGCGGGTCATTGAGGAGGCGTTCGACGAGCTTCTCGGCGACACGATGCCTCGCCAGGCTGAGGGCCACCTCGCCCGGGGGCGCCTCATTCACCGCGAGGTCGGGCTCCAGGCCGGCGCCCGTGATGCTCAGGGAAAGGGGGGTCAGGAAACGCTCCACGGTCAGCCGCAGGAACTTCCCGTCGGAAAGCTCGAAATCGTGCTGGCGGCTGGCGTACCCGAACGTATGGTTGCCCACGACCACGGCCCGTTTGTGGTCCTGCAGCGCCGCCGCGAACAGCTCCGCCGCCCCCTGCGTATACGGTCCGGCCACCACGACGAGGGGCAGCTTCACCCAGTCACTCTTCCGCTTCGCCTGGTAGGTCTTGGCGTAGCGGTGATTGACGGCCTGGCCGATGGCCAGCAGCTCGTTCCCCCCGAAACAGGCGTCAGCCAGCTCCAGGGCCGCGTCGTAATCGCCCGCCGAGGAGCGCCGGACATCGAACAGGACGCCCGCAACTTCCCCGGGCTTCATCCCCTGCAGCGCACCGCGGATTTCCGCCGCGGATACCGCATCAAACCGGAAAACCTGCACTACCAGCACGCCATCCAGCTTCAGGCTCCTCCACGCTTGCCGCCCGGAGGGGGAGCGCGCCAGGACGACTTCCCGGACCTCGTTGCGGGGGTCGGCCCACATCAGGGTGACGCGGGAGCCGGCGGCGCCCCGGATGGAACGCTCGACCTCGGCGCGCTTCTTCCCCGCGGCGCCCTCGCCGTCTATGCGGATGATGCGGTCGCCCGGCCGGATTCCAGCGCCCTCCGCGGGGCTCCCCTCGGCCACGTCGAGAACCAGCACCATCCCGTCCTTAATCCCGACGGTGAACCCCGGGTCGGCGGGGCCCGCCGGTTTGTCATCCCTGCCGACAATAAGGCTCTCCGGATCCAGCGTATTGACGACTCCCTTGAGGGCCTCCCCCACGAGCCGGTCCGTGCCCACCTTGGATTCGTCAACGTAACGACGCTGGATGTCGTTGAAGGCGCCGATGAACGTGTCCAGCTTGGGGTCCTGGGCATGCACCGCCGAGACGGCGAGAACGGCCGCGAGCAGGATCCGGGGGCTCATTTGCCCTTCTTGCCGAGGTAGCGCTCCGGGTCCACGGCGCGTCCCCGGTGCCGTATCTCGAAATAGAGCGTGGCGGTGTTCAGCGAGCTGGTCTCCCCCACCGTCCCGAGCGGCGCGCCCTGCTTGACGGCCTGCGCCGCGGTCACGGAAACATCCTGCAGGTGGCCATAGACCGTGTAGAGCCCGTTGCCGTGGTCCAGGATGAGGACGCGCCCGTAGCCCTGCATCCAGTCGTTGAAAACCACGATGCCCCCCGCCGCCGCCGCGACGGGCGTCCCGATTCGCGCGCCGATTTCGATGCCCGATGAATACACCGTCGCATTGTATACCTTGTGGCGGTGTTTCCCGAACCGCTGGAGGATGCTCCCGCGAAGAGGCCAGGCGAGCCTTCCCCGGATGGGCAGCGGCGGGACCCAGACCTGCGCCCGCGCCCGGGACGCCCGGCGAACCAGGTCCTCCACGAGGTTGTCGAGCCGGCCGGCGGCCTCCACCGTCTCCCGCAGGCGCAGTTCGGCCTGGCCCTTCTCGAGCCTGACCCGCTGGAGGAAGGATGCCCGCTCGCGCCGCTTCACCGCCAGTTCCCGTTCCTTGACCCCGAGGACCCGCTTCAGCCCGCCGAGGTGGCTGAGGTATTCGTCCAGCCGCGACTCCCTCTGCTGGAGGTCGTAGTGCGACATTCGCGCGAGCGATATCCGGTCCGCCTCCCCGTTCCCGCACCACAGCGCCGTTTCCACCCGGGAGTCGTCCCGGTCGCCCTGGTACCAGGCGCGCAGGTCGTTCCGGAGGCGCGTGAGCGCGGCGGCCAGCGAGTCCCCGGTGAGCTTCTTGCGACGGCGCATCGCCGTCACCTGGCTGGAGGTCATCGCTATCTCGTCCTGGTAGCGCTTGAGTTCCGCGCGGCGGACGGCCAGCTCCCGGTCGCGCTTGTCCAGCTCGGCCAGCGTCTTCCTCTCGCGGGTCTCCTGCTTCTGGATTTCCGCGCGCAGTTTGGCCGCCGTCTTCCTTTTCTCGTCGGCGGCCTGGCGCGCCTGCTGGAGGGAGGCGTCGACGTTCGCCGCGGGAGCGCCCTTCTTTTTGGTGGCCGCCCCCGCCAAATGCGGCACCGCCAGAATCGCCGCCAGTATTACCGCCGCCGCCAATGCCTTCCGCATCAGTGTTTCAGTATACCCGCTCCGGCACGGAAAAAGCGGCCGCATCCCGCTAATTCCGCAAAGACCGGAGTTCCTTGTCCAGGTTCTTCCGGTCGAACACGGCGGCCACTACAACCACCTCTTTTTCAACGCGGAAAACGGCGCGAAATTCACCCGACCGCAACCTGTATGTCGGGCTCTTGAATCCCTTCAACTTCCTGACATTTGCGGATGGATGAAGGGGATTGGCCTCAAGCACCTTGATATCCAGGAGTATCCGCAACCGCACCTCGGGAGTAATAACCTCAAGCTGGCGTCGCGCCCGGGGCGCGATTTCAACCCGCCCTTTCATCGGCGGCGCTTTATTTCACGCTTTGTCTTCCTGATGAACGAATCCAACCCGGTCCTTCCGCCCGCCTTGTGTTCACGGAAGGAATCCTCGATAAGCCCGCGCAAGCGCGGGCTGTTCTCGATTATGTAGTCTTCCAGCGTGTCTTCTCCTAACGGGGTCAGCGCCGCCACCGGCTTCCCGTGCGAAAGCACGACCACCCCTCCCTTTCTGTGGGCTTCCCTGATGTATTCCGATGCCCGGGCTTTCAAGTCGCGCACGCTGGTAAATACCATCTAAATCACCTCCTGTAGTCACAATAGTAGTCCACATATTCCCTTACGTCAAGCGGGGTACACACCAAAGACACTAGAGGCTATTTCAAAACCGGATTTTCCTGGGCGGCGGCCGGGCCTTCCGCGGACCGTTCGGTGCCTCATTCCCAGCTGCACCTCACTGCGAGCCGGCCTCGCCATCATACGAGGCGTCCTCCGAGCCGACAGGAGTCGGCACGAGGACGAACGCTCGCGGGGCCCATAGAGGGCCGCTTGCGGCGCTTTCGGCGCAAGGCGCCTGCGCGCCTCCAGCGGCCAGGCCCCGCGGCGACTCCGGAGCGGCTGGCTCAGCTCCGCTTCAGGCCCGGCACGCCACCCTTTTAGAGGTTTTGAAATGACTTCAAGAGCCTTTTTTAAATTGGGAAGCCCATTACGGATGGCACTCGGACCAGTTCCTGCCCGAGGCGGCCTCCACCAGGAGGGGAACCTTCAGCTTGTAAACGCCCTCCATCGCCTTGCGGACCCGGGCCTGCAGCGCCTCCTCCGCCCCCAGCGGCACCTCGAACAGGAGCTCGTCGTGGATCTGGAGCAGGAGCGCCGCCTCGGGCACGTCCTCCGTCACCCGGGCCATCGCCATCTTGACGAGGTCGGCCGCCGTCCCCTGGATGGGATGGTTGAGCGCCTCGCGCTCCGCCTCGTCCCGCCGGTTCTTGTTCTGCGCCTTTATCTCGGGCAGGTACCGTCGCCGGCCGAAGAGCGTCGTGACGAATCCCTTCGCCCGCGCGCCTTCCAGCGTCGCCTCCCAGTATCCCTTCACCGCCGGATGGCGCGCGAACCAGCGGTCCAGGAAATCCCTGGCCGTCTCCGCGTTGCACTTCAGTTCCCGCGCCAGCCCGAAGGCCGTCATCCCGTAGACTATGCCGAAATTGACCGCCTTGGCCGCCCGCCGCTCATCCTGGGTCACGTCACCGGATTTCTTCCCGAACATTTCGGCCGCCGTCGCCGAGTGGATGTCCTCGCTTCGCGAGAAGGCCCCGAGGAATCCCTCGTCGCCCGAAATGTGCGCCAGAATGCGGAGCTCTATCTGCGAATAATCAGCCGAAAGCAGGAGGAGGCCCGCCCGCCGGGGAACGAACGCCCGCCGGATGCGCATACCCACGTCGCCCTTGATGGGGATGTTCTGCAGGTTGGGGTCGCTCGAGGACAGCCGACCCGTCGCCGCCCCGGCCTGGTTGAAGGTGGTGTGCAGGAGCCCGCCCGCGTCGCAAAGCGCGGGGAGCGGCTCCAGGTAGGTGCCCAGCAGTTTCGCCATCCGGCGGTATTCGAGTATCTTCCCGGGGACGGCGTGCAGGACGGACAGCTCCTCCAGCACGCCCTCGTCGGTGGAGAACCCGGTCTTGGTCTTCCTCTTTGCCGGAAGATTCAGCTTCTGGAACAGGACTTCCGCCACCTGCTTCGGCGACAGGAGGTTGAAAGGCGAGCCGGTATCCTTTTTCACCTCGGCCTCCAGTACGGCCAGCCTCTCCCACAGACCCTTCGCCACCTCGGCAAGCGCGCTGGCGTCCAGCTTGATGCCCCGCAGTTCCATGGCCGCGAGGACCGGCGCGACCGGCATCTCCACCCCGTTCATCAGTTCCTCCAGGGCGTCCTCCTTGAGGCGCGCCGCCAGCACCGGTTCGAGCTTCTCAAGGCAGGCCAACGCGCTCCCCGCGGCCCGCGCGGGGTCGCCCTCATCCGGCGGGGCGAAGCCGAGGAACTCGGTCGCCGCCTCCTCGGGCGTAACCCCGCCCGAGCGCGGGCGCACGAGCCAGGCCGCCAGCTTGGTGTCCAGCTTCACGCCCGCCAGCGTGATGGAGCGCGAAAGCGCCAGCTTCGCCATCTCCTTCATCCCATGGACCACCTTGCGCGGCCGTCCGTCCGCGAGGAACCCGCGAAGGGCCCGGGCCGCATCGGGCGTGAATTCCAGGAGCCAGCGCTCCCCGCCCGCCGAAAGCGCCAGCCAGGGCTTTTCCTGGCCGGGCAGGGGGAGGCAGAATACCGTTTCCCCGCCCCCCAACGCCCTGACCAGCCCCTTGTCATCGGGTTCCACGTGCCGGGCGGGCGGACCCCAATCGGGCGGAGCGGCCTCCCCCGCGCCGGCTGAAGCCGGTTCAAGCGACGGCGGGGGGCCCGCGGGAGCGGCAGGAAGGTTCTTCAGCATGCTGTGGAACTCCATTTCCTCGAGGAACGACCGCAGCGCTTCCTCGTCCCGCTCCCCCAGCGCCAGTTCCGCCGGGCCGGCCGCGAGCGGGACATCGGCCTTCAGGACCGCCAGTTCACGCGTCTTTAGCGCCTGGTCGTGCGCCCCGGCCAGCTTCTCCCGGAGCTTCTCCGACTTCACTTCGGGGAGCCGCCGGTAGAGCTCGTCCAGCGAACCGAACTGTTCCAGCAGTGCAGCGGCGGTCTTTTCGCCCACCCCGGGGACGCCGGGAAGGTTGTCGGACGCGTCGCCCATCAGTGCGAGGAAGTCGGGGATGCGTTCGGGGCCAACCCCCCACCGCTTTTTCACCGCCTCCGCGTCCATCTCCTCGTCCTCGTGGCGCGGAATCACCACCGCCAGCCCCGGACTGACCAGCTGGAGGATGTCCTTGTCGCCCGAGTAGATGCGCACCTCCATTCCCGCGGCGAGCCCGCGCTTCGCCAGCGTCGCCAGGACGTCGTCCGCCTCGACCCCCTCCTCGGTGAACTGCCGGACGCCCATCACGGTGGTGAGCTTCCGCAGGAGAGGGAACTGGGAGACCAGTTCCTCCGGGGTGGGCTTCCGCTGCGCCTTGTAGGACTCGAAGGCCTTGTGCCGGAAGGTCGGCTTGGGCGAATCGAAGGCCACCGCCGCATGGGTG
>Ga0315282_10003079_pt1 | contig 30122 bp, 28 predicted proteins | sample YL17G07_20_MG_FD_203693 | JGI IMG/M metagenome (GOLD analysis project Ga0315282, IMG submission 203693) | Sediment microbial communities from Yellowstone Lake, YNP, Wyoming, USA - YL17G07_20 | ecosystem: Environmental > Aquatic > Freshwater > Lake > Sediment | place: USA: Wyoming | collected... | reverse complement strand
TTCGAGGCGATCAAGTACTTCAAGGTGGCCATCAAGGGCCCGCTCATCACCCCTGTGGGCGGGGGCTTCCGCTCCCTCAACGTCACCCTGCGCCAGGTGCTCGACCTCTACGCCTGCGTGCGCCCCTGCAAGTACTACCAGGGAGTGCCGAGCCCCATGCGCGAGCCCGAGAAGGTCAACATGGTCATCTTCCGGGAGAACACCGAGGATGTCTACGCGGGCATCGAGTGGAAGGCCGACTCGCCGGAGGCCCTCAAGGTCATCGGCTGGCTCAACGACAACATGGGCTGCAAGCTCGACGCCTCGCGCCACATGGGCATCGGCATCAAGCCGATGAGCGAGTTCGGCACCAAGCGCCTGGTGCGCCGGGCCATCCGCTACGCCGTGGACAACAAGTGCCCCTCGGTCACCCTGGTCCACAAGGGCAACATCATGAAGTTCACCGAGGGGGCCTTCCGGGAGTGGGGCTACCAGCTCGCCGCCGAGGAGTTCGGGGGCCAGACGATAACCGAGAAGGAAGTGGCCGAGAAGCACGGCGGCAAGGCGCCCGCGGGCAAGGTCGTCATCAAGGACCGCATCGCCGACGCCATGTTCCAGCAGATCCTGCTGCGCCCCGATGAGTACTCGGTCCTGGCCCTGCCCAACCTGAATGGCGACTACATGTCCGACGCGGCCCTGGCGGCCGTGGGCGGGCTGGGCATCGGACCGGGGGCGAACATCGGCGACCAGGCCGCCATCTTCGAGGCCACCCACGGCTCGGCCCCGAAGTATGCCGGGCTCGATCAGGTCAACCCGGGCTCGGTCATCCTCTCCGGGGCGATGATGCTCACCCACATGGGCTGGACCGAGGCGGCCCAGATGATCGACGAGGCCCTGGCCAAGGCCATCCGGGGCAAGCGCGTCACCTACGACTTCGCGCGGCAGATGCCCGGGGCGACCCAGGTGAAGTGCTCCGAGTTCGGCCGGGAGATCATCAAGAACCTGTGAGGGGGGCTCATCGTCCGCCTGCCCCGCCGGGATCGGCCGTTGATTGAAGAGGCCGGCCAAGGAGTCACATGCGCGAGATAGCCGCAGCGGACATCGTGGCGGCCGTGAGCCGCCTGGCGATCGAGGCCAATACCGTCCTGGGCGACGACGTCCTGGCGGCCCTCAGGCAGGCCCTGCAGGCCGAGGAGGCCGAGGCGGGCCGGAGGGTGATCCTCCAGTTCCTGGAGAACGCCCGCATCGCGCGCGAGGGAGGGCTGTCGCTGTGCCAGGACGCGGGATTTGCCCTCGTCTTCGCGCAGATCGGCCAGGACGTGCGCGTGTGCGGGGGCGACTTCTCCGAGGCGATCAACGAGGGGGTGCGCCGGGGCTACCGCGAGGGCTACCTGCGCGCCTCCATCTGCGACCCCGTCAGCCGCCGCAACACCGGGGACAACACCCCGGCCGTCATCCATACCGAGATCGTCTCAGGCCGCGCGCTCAAGCTCACCTTCGTGGCCAAGGGGGGCGGGTCGGAAAACATGTCGCGCGTGACCATGCTGCCTCCCGCGGCAGGGCTGGCGGGGGTCGAGGACTACGTCGTGCGCCGGGTCCAGGAATCGGGGGCCAATCCCTGCCCCCCGACCATAGTCGGTGTAGGCCTGGGCGGGACGCTGGAGCGGTGCGCACTGCTTGCCAAGAAGGCCCTCCTGCGAGAAGTGGGCGCCCCCAACCTCGACCCCCGGCTGGCCCAGTTGGAGGGCCGCATGCTCGAGCGCATCAACCGGCTGGGGATCGGGCCGCAGGGGCTGGGCGGGCGCATCACCTCGCTGGCCGTCCACGTGGAGATGATGCCCTGCCACATCGCCTCGCTGCCGGTGGCGGTCAACATCCAGTGCCACTCGGCCCGCCACAAGACGGCGGTGCTCTAGTCCATGAATGAACCAACAATGGATGAGCCGGGGCACAGGGTCATCGGGCTGACGACGCCGCTGACCGCGGCCGACGTGATGGGGCTGCAGGCGGGCGACGCCGTGATGATCAGCGGGGTCATCTATACCGGCCGCGATCAGGCCCACCGCCGGCTCTATGAGGCCCTGCTCCGGGGCGAGGCGCCGCCGATCCCCCTCCAGGGCCAGGCCATCTACTACGTCGGGCCGGGGCCGGCCCCCCCAGGCAGGCCGATCGGCTCGGCCGGGCCGACGACGAGCTACCGCATGGACCCCTACACGCCGCTGCTCATCGAGCACGGCCTCAAGGCGATGATCGGCAAGGGGGGGCGCTCGCCCGAGGTCAAGGAGGCCATGAGGCGCTACAAGGCCGTCTACCTGACCGTGACCGGCGGGGCCGGGGCACTCATCGCGGCCAGGATCAAGGAGTCCCAAGTCGTCCTCTACGAAGACCTGGGCCCCGAGGCGATCAGGCGGCTCGTCGTCGAGGACTTCCCGGCCCTGGTGGTCAACGACGTCCACGGCGGCGACCTCTACGAGGAGGGCAGGCGGCGCTACGAGCGCACCTGACCTCAGGCCGGCCGGCCGGGGCGCAACCTGGTTCAACGCACAGCTTCAAAAGGGATGCTTATGTATCTGACTAACGAGAAGGTAGTCGTGCTGGGGGCCGCGGGCGCGATCGGCTCGGCACTCGTGCAGTGTCTGCTCTCATCGCGGACCGCAAACCGCATCATGATGTACGACCCCTATCTGAAGGGGCTCGAGGGGGCCGCCGAGGAGATGCTCCACAGCGGCTACCCCGACATCGACATCACCTGGACGGCCGACATCAAGCAGGCGCTCACCGGCGCCTCCTATGTCATCAGCTCGGGTGGGGCCCCTCGCAAGGAGGGCATGACCCGCGAGGAGCTGCTGCGCGACAACGGGCTCATCGCCCGGGGGCTGGGCCAGAACATCAAGAGCTACTGCCCCGACTGCAAGTTCCTGATCGTGATCTTCAACCCGGCCGACATCACCGGCCTGGCGGCACTCGTCCACTCCGGCCTGCCCCCAAACCGGGTGACCACCCTGGCGGCCCTGGACAGCACCCGCCTCCAGACCGCACTCGCCCAGCACTTCCAACTGCCGCTGAGCGCCATCACCGGCTGCGCCACCTACGGCGGCCACGGCGAGAAGATGGCGGTCTTCGCCAGCGGGGTCAAGGTTGACGGCGTGCCGCTGAGCAACATGCTCGCCGGCCACGGCTGGCTGGCCAAGAAGAGCATCACCCTCGAGCAGTGGGAGGCCATCAAGGAGCGCGTCCGGGGCGGGGGCATGCGCATCATCAAGCTGCGGGGGCGCTCGTCCTACCAGTCGCCGGCAGCCCTGGTGAGCCAGATGCTCGGGGCCGCCGCCGGTGGGGAGCCCTTCACCTGGCCCGCCGGGGCCTACATGCCCAACGGCCCGTATGGCCGGGTGATGATGGCGGCCAAGGCCAGGATCACCGCCGAGGGCGTCCAGGCCGAGCTGCCCTCGGGCAGCCCCGAGGAGCTGGCCGAGCTGGCCGAGTCCTACGAGCACCTGGTCGGGCTGCGCAGCCAGGCGATCGCCGAGGGCATCCTGCCGCCGGTGGCCGAGTGGCGCCAGGTGAACCGGCACCTGTAGGCCGGCCACCCCGGAGCGGGTAGGCCCACCGGTTGCCAGGACGCGGCGGCCCGCTTTGTCGCCCTGGGGGGCACCTGAGGGCGACGACGCCGACCCCGAGCAACGCGAGGGGACTCGTGCCCCTGCGCCAAGCGCACAGCAGCCACCAGCAGGCCGTTCTAAAACGCCCATCCCAATAAAAGCTTAGTCCTGCCTCTCACGCCCCCGAGGCAGGGCCGAGGGGATCCCACCGCCTCGCTGCCGCGGAAGTTGCCCCGTGGCGGATGCGCCGCAACCTGCTGCCACGACCCGCTGGCAACAACAGCGGGGCTCCGGCCCCACGCCGCCTGCCCAATAGCCTTTGAGCTTCAAGGGGGCGGTTGTTGCCCGTCGCGGCTCGCGACCGGTTATTGCCCGTGGCGGCTCGCTGCCCGCTCCTTGGTGGCCAGCCAGGTGCCCCGGACTACTCCACCGCCCTGCTGGCAACGTCCAGCGGGTCCCCACTGGGTGGGGGCGCTTCTGAACGCCCCTTGCGCTTGCCGGTGCACACGGCCACGACGCGCCCGCTCATCTGTCGGCCCCCCAGTCGCCGGCCTTCCAGTCCCCACTCCTGCCCCCGCTCTTGGCCAGGAGACTCACCGCCTCGATGACGATGCCCTTATCCGCCGACTTGCACATGTCGTAGACGGTCAGGGCGGCCACGGCCGTCATGGCCTCCATCTCGACCCCGGTGCGGTGGGTGGCGCGGGCGGTGGCGACAATCTCGACGGCATCATCTTTCAAGGCCAGCTCGCGGCTGACATGCTCGAGGGGCAGCGGGTGGCAGAGGGGGATGAGCGAGGGGGTGAGTTTCGCGGCCATGATGCCCGCCAGGCGGGCCGTCTCCAGCACCGGGCCCTTGGGGATGGCGCCCCCACGGATGGCCGAGGCTATCGCCCGACCGACCCTGACGCGGGCCGCAGCCGTTGCCTCGTGCAGGGAGGCTTGTTTGGCGGAGACATTCACCATGCGGGTGGAGCAGTCCGGAGCGACGTGGCTTGCGAGCGGGGCTGACTTGGTCTTGGCTGCCCTGATGGCTACCCTGATGGCTACCCTGGAGCCGCGCGCTTCCCTGAGCACGCGCCTAAATGAGCATTCATGTCATACGAGCACGCGTTCCCCGCCGCTGTAGATAGTGAACCGGCCGGGGCGGGCAAAGCAGATGGGCGTCAGGTTGAGGCGTCGCGCGAGGCCGATCCCCTGGTCGGTGCTGGCGGCCTTGCTGATGGCGATAGCAAGGCTTCGGAGTCCAACGAATGAAGCTGCCCTTCCTTGCACAACCGTCTGTTATGGCTGGTGCCGGAGGCGGGAATCGAACCCGCATGCCCGCAAGGGGCGGGGGATTTTGAGTCCCCTGCGTCTACCAGTTCCACCACTCCGGCACGCTTCTGGCAACTTCATCTGCAAACGAGGTAAGCGGCAAACGTAAGCCTAAAGGATGGTTGGCTTTCAGTCAATCGCCAACTGGAGCGGCCCCGCCCCCGCCCTTGACGGCCGCCGCCGCTTCGCGTTAAGCAGTGTCAAGGGGCTTGCCGCCAACACTTGCACTCTCGCAGCCGCTATGAGCCGAACGCTTAAGCTCCTCAACCGGAAGCTGCTCGCAGCAGCGTGCCTCGCCGCCGTGGCCATTGCGGGCTGCGCGCACCGGCCGCCGGCCAGGGCCGAGATCCTTGCCGCCGTCGGCGACTACCTGGGGGCGCCCTACCAGCTCGCGGGGGAAGACAGCTCGGGCATCGACTGCTCGGGGCTGGTGCGGGCCGCCTATGCCCGTGCCGGGTTGAAGTTGCCGCGCAACGTGGCCGAGCAGGTCAAGGCCTGCCCGCAGGTCACCCGCGAGCTTCTCCAGCCGGGCGACATCGTCTTCTTCGGCGCCTGCCCGAACGGCGACAGTGACGAGTGCCGGGCCAACCACTGCGGCATCTACCTCGGGCAGGGGCAGTTCGCCCACGCCAGCCGGAGCCGCGGCGTCATGGTGAGCGACCTCGCCGGGGGCTACTGGGGGCCGCGCTTCCTCTTTGGCTGCTCCTGCCTGGCGGACTAGGCCGAGGGCCTAGAACTAGGCCACGGGCCTAGAACCTCTCCCGGCCCCCTGCGGGCTCAGTGGCTGCGGGTGGCTCAGCGTGGGGCCGGAGTCCCGCTGCCGTTGGCAGCGGGGCGTGAGGGGCACTGGCTAACGTCGAATGACGGGCCTTGGGCCTGCAACCTCCCCCGCCCTTGAGGCTCCGCGGCCATTTGCAGGGCAGCGGGGGGCCGAAGCCCCGCCGCCGTAACTAGCCGACCACGTCGCCCAGGCGGTCCCAGCGCACGCCCAGCCCGTCCTCCTTCCAGCTCCAGTAGATGAGGAAGGCCCTGCCGCGGACGTCAGAGAGCGGCACGAAGCCCCAGTAGCGGGAGTCGTAGGACTGGTCGCGGTTGTCGCCCATGACGAAGAGGCTGCCTTCGGGGACTTTTCGCGGGCGCAGGTTGTCGCGCGGGTAGAGGTCGGGGGGCATCGAGCGGCTGTCGGTGAAAGTGGCGTGCGGGTCGGTGACGGGCTGGCCGTTGATGTAGACCTGCTTGTTCTTGATGGCCACGGTGTCGCCACCCAAGGCCACCACGCGCTTGATGAAGTCCTTGCTGGGGTCCTCGGGGAAGACGAAGACGATGACGTCGCCGCGCTTGGGCTGGCCCACCGGGATGACCGTCTTGCCGATGACGGGCAATTTCACGCCGTAGATGAACTTGTTGACCAGGATGTGGTCGCCCACCAGCAGGGTCGGCTTCATCGAGCCCGACGGTATCTTGAACGCCTGCACGACGAAGGTGCGGATGAACAGGGCGAGCACCACGGCCGTGATGATGGCCTCGGCGTACTCCCTGAAGGTGCTCTTCGTCTTGGGCTGCGTCGCAGCCTGTTCCCGAGCCGTTGTCATCAATTGACTTCTCCCTCTCCCAGCACGGCCAGGAAGGCCCTCTGGGGTAGCACGACCTGACCGACCTGCTTGAGCCGCTTCTTGCCCTCTTTCTGCTTCTCGCGCAGCTTCCGCTTGCGGGTGATGTCGCCCCCGTAGCATTTCGCGGTGACGTTCTTGCCCAGGGCGGGGAGGCGTTCGCGGGCCAGCACGCGGCTGCCGATCGCCGCCTGGATTATAACCTCAAACAGCTGGCGGGGAATGGCCTCTTTGAGGCGGCCCACCAGGGCGCGGCCGCGGTTGTAAGCCTTCTGCTCGTGGATGATGACCGACAGGGCGTCGACCGGCTGGCCGTTGACCAGGACGTCCAGGCGCAGCAGCTTCGAGGGGCGCCACTCGGAGAACTCGTAGTCGAGCGAGCCGTAGCCGCGGGTCAAGGACTTCAGCTTGTCGTAGAAGTCCCAGATGATCTCGGCCAGGGGCAGGTCGTACTCGAGCATGACGCGCTCGGGCGACAGGTACTTGAGCGAGCGCTTCACCCCCCGGCGCTCCTCGCACAGGGCGAGCACGGGGCCCATTGCCGAGGCGGGCAGGTGGATGTCGGCCCGCACGTACGGCTCGTCGATGTAGTCGATCTCCAGGGGCGAGGGCAGCTTGGCCGGGCTGTCGATGGTCAGCAGCTCCCCCTTGCGGGTGTGGACGCGGTAGGCAACCGACGGCGCGGTGGCAATGAGGTCGAGGCCGAACTCGCGCTCGAGCCGCTCGCGGACGATATCCAGGTGGAGCATCCCCAGGAAGCCGCAGCGGAAGCCGAAGCCGAGTGCCTGCGACGACTCGGGCTCGAAGGTGAAGGCCGGGTCGTTGAGCTTGAGCTTGTCGATGGCGTCCTTCAGCGGCCCGTAGGTCGAGCTGTCCGAGGGGTAGAGGCCGGCGAAGACCACCGGCTTCAAGGGCTTGAAGCCCGGCAGGGGGGCGTCGCAGGGCCGGGCGTCGTCGGTGATGGTGTCGCCCACGCGCGTCTCGGCCACATCCCTGATGCCCGCCATGATGAAGCCGACGTCGCCCGCCGAGAGCGAGCCCATCTCGGTTGCCCGCGGCTCGAAGGCCCCCACCTTGGTGACATCATAGGTCTTGCCCGACGACATCAGCCGCAGGCGCATGCCCTTGGTGAGCCGGCCCTCGAAGACGCGCAGCAGGACGACCGTGCCCTGGTAGGCGTCGAACCAGGAGTCGAAGATGAGGGCCTTGAGCGGTGCCTCGGCGTTGCCCTTGGGCGGCGGCACGCGCGCCACCACGGCCTCGAGGATGTCCTCGGTGCCGATCCCCTGCTTGGCGCTGGCCAGCACTACCCCCTTCGAGCAGTCGAGGCCGAGGGAGTCCTCCAGCTCGGCCCGGACGCGTTCGGGGTCCGCCGAGGGCAGGTCGATCTTGTTGATGACGGGGATGATCTCGAGATTGTGGTCCAAGGCCAAATAAAGGTTGGCCACCGTCTGGGCCTCGACCCCTTGGGCGGCGTCCACCACCAGGAGCGCCCCTTCGCAGGCGGCGAGGCTGCGCGACACCTCGTAGCCGAAGTCGACGTGGCCGGGCGTGTCGATGAGGTTGAGGGTGTAGGTCTGGCCGTCCTTGGCGCGGTAGTTGAGGCGCACCGTCTGGGCCTTGATGGTGATGCCCCGCTCGCGCTCCAGGTCCATCGAGTCGAGGTACTGGGCCTGCATGTCCTGGGGCGAGACGGCCCCCGTGACCTCGAGCAGCCGGTCGGCCAGGGTCGACTTGCCGTGGTCGATGTGGGCGATGATGGAGAAGTTGCGGATGCGGTTAACTATATGCGTTGTCATGGCGTGTATGCCTAGCGGCCCGTGGGCTGCAACTCCAGGGCCACGCAGGCGGCCCCCGTTACCCCGGCAGCCTCCCCCAGGATCGCCCGGAGCACCCGCGCCTGCTTGCGGGGCAAGAGTTCCCGCTGGAGGGCGGTCGAAAGGTCGGGCATGAACAGCTCCCAGGCGGCACTCACCCCGCCGGTGAGGACCGCGGCCTCGAGGTCGAGCAGGTTGACGAGCTGGCCGATGGCAAACCCCAAGGCCGCGCCCATCTTGCGGTAGAGGTGGCGGGCGAATAGGTCCCCGGCCGAGGCGGCCTGCGCGATGGCCTGGGCGGTGAGCGGGTCAACTCCGGCCAAGGCACTCTGCCTGCCTTTGGCCAGCCCCTCGCGGGCCAGGCGGACCAGCCCGGTGGCTGAGGCGATCGTCTCGAGACAGCCGCGCCTGCCGCAGCCGCACAGGGCGGCACCCTTGCCGCGCGCGACCGTCAGGTGGCCGACCTCGCCGGCCTGCCCGGCCACCCCCCGGTAGAGCTTGCCCTCCAGGATGAAGCCCCCGCCGACCCCGGTGCCGAGCGTGAGGCAGACGACGTGCGTGAGCCCCCGGGCGGCCCCGGCGCGCTGCTCGCCCAGGGCGGCCATGTTGGCGTCGTTCTCGACGGCCACCGGGAGCCCGGTGAGCTTGGCAAGCTCGGGGCCCAGGGCAAAGTTGTCCCAGCCGGGGAAGTTGGGCGAGAAGAGGATGACCCCCTGTGCTGAGTCGATCAGCCCGGCCACCCCGACCCCGATGGCCGCGGGCCGCTGGGGAAGGCGCGAGAGGGCCTCGGCCAGGCGGCGGGTGAGCTGTGCGGGTCCCTCGGCCACCCGCGAGGCCAGGCGCTCCTCGGCGGCCACGGCCAAAGTCCCGGTCATGGTGTCCGCCGCAACCAGGCCCACCCGGGCGTTCGTCCCGCCCAGGTCGATGCCGGCAACGTATGCGGCCAAGCCCTCTACGCCCCGCTGACCTGCGCCTTCAGGGAGGCGCGGAAGTAATCGACGGTCAGGGCCAGGCCCTCGGAGAGGCTGGTCTGGGGCTGCCAGCCGAGCACCTTGGCGGCAAGGCCAGCGTCGAGGACGCTGCGGCGCTGCTCGCCCGCCTTGGCCGGGCCGTGGACCCGGGCGGCCTCGGACTTCGTCAGGCGGACCAGCTCCTTGAACAGCGCGACCACGTCGGTCTCGATCCCGGTGCCGATGTTGATCGGGCCCTCGACCCCAGGCTCCAGGGCGAGGAGGTTGGCGCGGGCGACATCGGTGACGCAAACGTAATCGCGGGTCTGGAGGCCGTCGCCGTTGATGACCGGCTGCTCGCCCAGGAGGAGCTTGCTGGTGAAGATGGCCACCACGCCGGCCTCGCCGAAGGGGTCCTGGCGCGGGCCGTAGACGTTGGCGTAGCGCAGGGCACAATAGGGCAGGCCGAAGGTCTGCCGGTAGTAGCCGAGGTACTTCTCGCCGGCCAGCTTGCTCACACCGTAGGGGCTGCACGGGTTGAGCGAGTGGTCCTCGGCGGCCGGGAAGCGCTCCTGCTCGCCGTAGATGGCCCCGCCCGAGGAGGCGAAGATGACCTTGGAGGCGCCGGCACTGCGGGCGGCCTCGAGGAGGTTGAGCATCCCTAAGATGTTCACGTCGGCGTCGAAGACGGGGTCGGCCACCGAGCGGCGGACGTCGACCTGGGCGGCCTGGTGGCAGACCACCTCGGGGCGCAGGTAGCGGCAGAGGTCGCCCAGGCGCTTGTCGCGCAGGTCCATCTTCTCGAAGCGGGCCTTGGGGGGCACGTTGGCCAGGCGCCCGGTGGAGAGGTTGTCCACCACGGCGACCTCGTGGCCGGCGGCCAGGCATGCCTCGGCGATATGGGAGCCGATGAAGCCCGCCCCCCCCGTAACCAGAATCCGCATAAGTAGTATCCCCCAGGTAAAAACTTGTAACTGGGCCTGTGCGCCCCGGACTCAGGCCAGGGGCCGGCCGCAGGCAAAACAGCTCCAACTCTATCGCGCTACCCCCCTGTTTGTAAAGGCGAAATCTGGCGTCGCCGGGCGGGGTGTGCGTCGGCGCACACAGCAGGCGCAGAAATTGCTTACAGCTACGGGGCGTGGGCGGCAACGCACCGCCGCCGCGGCCGAGGGGCGCACGAATCAATTGAACAGCATTTATTCTAAATTAAGTGGCAATTAAATACAAAAGTGCAAAATTGAAACTAAACCTTGACACCACTTGGGCCCGCTGCTAATGCGCGCTAGTATAGATAATAGCCGCTGGAGGCACCGGTTGAAGCGAAACCGGCTGAAGCAGGCCCGTGAGGACAGGCTCCTGAGCAAGGCCGAGCTGGCACGCCGCGCCGGGGTCTCACCCCTCACCGTCGACCGCATCGAAAAGGGTAAGGACTGCCGCCCGGAGACCAAGCGCAAGCTGCTGCTCGCACTTGGGCTGAAGATCTCCGACAAGAATCAGGTTTTCGACTAGGAGCCGCGCTGGGATTATGTTCTGGGACGCTCTCCTGCCACGCAAGAGGCAGCTCATCGGGCTCGACATCGGCTCCCACTCCATCAAGCTGGTGGAGCTGGAGGAGGCCAAGCGAGGCGGCTGGATGCTGCAAAACCTCGGCCTGGCCCAGCTGCCCGCGGAGACCATCGTCGAGGGTAACATCCAGGACCCCGGCGCCGTGGTCGAGACCATCAGACAGCTCGTGGCCAACGTCAAGCCGGCCACCAAGAGTGTCGCCACCTCCATCTCGGGCTACTCGGTCATCGTCAAGAAGATCATCGTCGGCAAGGCGACCCAGGAGGAGCTCGAGGAGAGCATCCACTGGGAGGCCGAGCAGTACATCCCCTTCGACATCAACGACGTCAACATCGACTTCCAGATCCTGGGCGAGGCCGAGAGCAACCCCGACCAGATGGAGGTCATGCTGGTCGCGGCCAAGAAAGACATCATCGACACCTACACCGGGCTGCTCCAGCAGGCAGGGCTTACCCCCGCGGTCATCGAGGTCGACAGCTTCGCCATGGGCAACGCCTATGAGCACACCTACCCCGAACCGGAGGGCGGCACCTGCACGGCGCTCATCGACATCGGCGCCGAGAAGATGAACATCAACATCGTCAAGAACGGCACCCCGTCACTCACCCGCGACGCCTCCTTCGGCGGCCGCCAGATTACCGAGCGGCTGCGCCGGGAGCGGGGCATCTCCCTCGAGGAGGCCGAGGCCCTCAAGCTCAAGGGGAGCACGGAGGCCCAGGTGCAGCAGGCGATGGAGGAGATCTACCTCTCGGTGCTGGGGGCCTGGGTGGCCGAGGTGGAGCGCTCGATCGAGCTCTTCAGCGCCACCTACCCGGCCGAGAAGGTGGGGCGCATCATCCTTAGCGGCGGCTCCTCGCGGGTAGCGGGGCTGCCCGAGCTGCTGTCGTCTGGCACCGGCCTCGACGTGTCCATCTTCAACCCCTTCGCCCACATCGAGTGCGACCCCAAGGGCTTCGACGCCGACTACCTGCGCTACGTCGGGCCGCAGCTCGCCATCTGCGCCGGGCTGGCGATGAGGAGGGTGGGCGACAAATGATCCGCATCAACCTCCTGCCCCTGCGGGCCGAAAGACGAAAGGAAGACGCCAGGCGGCTGCTCTCCTGCTACCTGCTCACCGTGACCTTGGTGCTGCTGGCCATGGCCTGGTGGCACATCAGCGGGATGCGCCAGGTGTCGCGCCTCGAGGTCGACCTGGCCAAGAACAAAGCGGACACCGCCCGCTACACCCGGGAAGCCGAGCAGATGAAGGTCCTGAAGGCCCAGAAGGCCGTGCTCGACAACAAGCTCTCGGTCATCAACACCCTGGAGAAGAGCAAGACGGGCCCGGTGCACGTCCTCGACGAGCTGGCCACCCGCCTGCCCGCCCAGCGCCTGTGGCTGACCAAGATGGAGCAGACGGCCAGCACCCTCAAGCTCGAGGGGCAGGCCCTGGACAACGAGTCGATCGCCATCTACATGCGGCAGCTTGGTGCCTCGAACTACATCCGCAACGTCGACCTGGTGAGCGCCGAGCAGAAGGACGCGGGCGGCGCCAAGGTGATGGCCTTCGTCATCACCTGCCAGGTGAACCTGACCGGTGAGGCGGCCCCGCCGGCCCCCGGCAGCGCGCCGGGTGGCGCCCCCAAGAAGGGGCCGGCCGCGGCACCCGGAATGAAGGTGGCGCAGAGATGAAGGCCTTCGGCAAAGACGTGGAGTTGCCCGTCGAGCGGTTGGCGAAGCTCTCCGACAACCAGCGCGCCGCCGTCATGGGCGGGACCCTGCTGGTCATGATCGCCGTCTTCGTCGCCCTCTTCATGCTGCCTCAGCGCAGCAAGGTGTCGCGCCTCGAGCGCGAGCTGGCCACGACGGGCAAGGAGCTGGCCGAGGTGAAGGCCACCGTGGCCGGCATGGACGCCTTCAAGCGGCAGATCTACGACACGGAGATCTCCTTCAAGAAGGCCCTGTCCCTGCTGCCCAACACCAAGGAGATCCCCGGCCTGCTGTCCTCGGTCAGCCAGGCGGGCAGCCAGAGCGGCCTGGAGTTCATCCTCTTCAAGCCCCAGGCCGAGGTGCCCAAGCAGTTCTACGCCGATATCCCGGTGCAGGTGAAGGTGACCGGCAACTACCACGACGTGGCACGCTTCTTCGACACCGTGAGCAAGCTGCCCCGCATCGTGAACATCTCGGATGTGAAAATGACGGACCCCAAGGAGACCAGCAACGGCACGGTCGTGGTGACCGCCGAGTGCTTGGCCACCACCTATAAGTTCATCGAGAATCCACCAGATGAAGCCAAAGACGCCAAGAAAAAGCCAGGCAACGCCCAGCCGCCCAAGAAGTAGGCTGATGGCGAGTGGGCTGGTCCCGGCCCTGGCCGCCGCCCTGGTGGTGGCCCTGGCCCTGACCGGCTGCGGCAAGCCGGCCTCGAAGCCTGCGACAGCCGCACCACAGGCCGCCAAGGCCCAGGCCAAGCCCAAGACGGGCCCGGCCGAGGCACCCGCGGCGGTCTACGCCTACAGCTCGGAGGGCAAGGTGGACCCGTTCCGCCCCTTCGGGGTGGGGCCGGTCGCCAAGCAGGCCAAGCCGCACGAGGCCTCGTTGCGCCAGATGGACGTCGGCCAGTTCAAGCTGGTGGGCATCGCCCAGAGTGCGGACGGCGGCCGCGTGGCCCTGGTGCAGGACGGCACCGGGCGGGGCTACATCCTCACCCAGGGGATGACCATCGGGCCATCCGGGGGAGTGGTCAGGGAGATCAGCCAGGACGGCGTGAGTGTGGAGGAGCGGGTGCGCGACTACGCGGGCAGGCTCCAGACCAGGAAAGTCGTGCTCAAGCTGGTTCAGGCCGAGGAGCAGTAAGGAGCTAGGACATGGACCTTCGTCGCCAGATTACATCTCCAGGCCGTCTGTGCGCGCTCGCGGCAGGACTGTGCCTCTGCCTGGCCTCCTGCGCCACGGCCACGCCGCCGGTGGCCAGTAGCCCGGCGGGGCCTGCCTCCCGCGCCGTCACCGACGTCACGGCGAGCCGGCACGACGCCACGACCGTAATCAACGTGGGCGTCTCCGCGCGGCCGAGCGCCTTCTACACCTATAAAGAAACCTCGCCCCTCGGGGTGGTGGTGGAGCTGCCCGGCATCGAGCCAGGCGCAACACCTGAGCCCCTGGCGGTCAACGACGGCCTGGTCACGACGGTCAGCCGCAGCGCGGTCCAGATCAACGGCGCCGAGGGCACCCGGCTCCAGATCGCCCTGGCCGAGGACGTCAGCTACGAGGTCCAGCGGCTGGACGGCCGGCTCCAGATCACGCTCAGCCCCCAGGGGGCGGGCAAGGGGGCGGCCGAGCCCGAGGTGAAGGCCGAGGCCCTGCCCCAAGACAGCACTCAAGATAGCGCGGCGGAGGGTGCCCAGAAGGGTGCGGCCGAGGCCAAGCCTGAGGCAGCCACCGGCCAGCCCGAGGCCAGCGCCATCGAGCAGGCCAGAACAGGGGCCGGCACCGGGGCCGGGGCGCCGGACAAGGCGGCTGCCGAAGAGCCGGTCGCCGAGAAATCCGCCGCCGAGGAACCCGCGGCCAAACCTGAGGCCAAGGAATCGGCCGAGGACTCCGCTGAATCGTTCATGGCCGACAAGGCCGAGAGTGCCGCCGGGAGCCCCTGCCGCATCCGCGGCCTCGACTTCAAGTGCCTGCCGGGGGGCAAGTGCCGCGTGGTGGTCACGACGACGGCCAAGGCCGGCTACGAGCTGGCCCGCATCTCGCGCGACACCCTGCTCCTCACCCTGCGCCGGGCCACCCTGCCCGAGGAGCTGGGCCGGGCCCTCGACACGAGCCAGTTCCCCACGGCGGCCCTCGATGCGGTGAGTCCGCGCCAGGCCGGCCGCAACGTGATCCTCTCGCTGCGCTTCCGGCAGGTGGTCCCCTATCACCTGATGCAGGACGGCACCAGCCTGACCCTGGAGTTCGACGCGGCCAAGGCAGGCCCAAGCCCGCAGATCGCCCTGGCGGGGCGCAGCACTGAGACCCCGGAGGATGAGGCCGCCAAGGCCGCCGCCACCGAGCAGGCCGCCGAGCGCAAACCGCCCGCGGAAGCGGCCGAGGCCAAGGCAGCCCCCGCGCCCCAGGAAGACTCCCAGCCCCTGCCGGGCTCGATCAAGGTCGTCTACCCGGGCATGCAGCGCCACTTCAGCGGCCAGCGCATCACCCTCGACTTCCAGAACGCCGACGTCCACAACGTCTTGCGCCTCATCGCCGAGGTGAGCGGGCTCAACGTCATCACCAGCGACGAGGTGAAGGGCCGCGTCACTATGCGGCTGCAGAAGATCCCCTGGGACCAGGCCCTGGACATCGTCCTGGCCACCTGCAACCTGGCCATGAGCCGCACGGGCAACGTCATCCGCATCGCCCCGGCCACCCGCTTCCACGATGAGCAGAAGCAGGCCGACGAGGCGGCCCAGGACGCCCTGGACGCCATGCGCAAGAAGGAGCAGCTCGTCCCCCTGGTGACCGAGCGCATCCGGGTCAACTACGCCAAGGCCGCGCAGATGAAGGACCGCGTGTCGGACGTGCTCAGCGGCCGCGGCAAGGCGTCCTTCGACGAGCGCACCAACACGGTCATCATCCGCGACGTGGCCGAGTCCGTGGCGACGGCCAAGGACCTGATCGGCAGCCTCGACTGGCCGACCCCGCAGGTGGTCATCGAGGCCCGCATCGTTGAGGCCACGACCAACTTCTCGCGCGAGATCGGCACCCAGTGGGGCGCGAACTTCAACAAGACCTTCGGCGGAATCGACGGCACCGTCGGGGTGCAGGGCCGGTCGGGGGTCTCGAGCGGTGGGACACCTAATGTGCCCTTCCTCGTCAACCTGCCCACGACGACCACCTTCGGCGGCCTGGGCTTCACCTTCAGCAAGCTCTCGGGCGCCCTCGACATCGACGCCCGGCTGCTCGCCTCCGAGAAGCAGGGCAAGCTGCACATCATCAGCACGCCCCGCATCTCCACCCTGGACAACACCGAGGCCTACATTCAGCAGGGCGAGGACATCCCCTACCTGTCCCAGAGTGTGGACGGCATCTCGACGCAGTTCGTCCAGACGGCCCTGAAGCTCACCGTCACCCCGCACATCACCCCGGACGGCCGGGTGCGGATGAAGATCAAGGCCGAGAAGAGCGAGCCCTCCGACCGCATCGTCAACGGCACGCCGGGCATCCTGCGCAAGGAAACGCTGACCGAGGTGCTCGTCAACCACGGCGAGACGGTGGTCATCGGCGGGATCCTGAAGGACACCAAGCGGACGCAGTACAACCGCATCCCGTTCTTCCACCAGGTGCCCTTCCTGGGCTGGCTGTTCAAGAGCGAGAACAAGAGCGACGAGAAGCAGGAACTGCTGATCTTCATCACCCCGAAGATCGTCTCGATGGAGGCGCGCCCGAGCACTTAGACGCGCGCAGCCTGTTGACAATGAAGGAGAAGAGGGCGGCTACCCTTGCGGGGCCGCCTTCTTAGTTGGGGCGGGGTAGGCGGCCTGGACGAGCTTGAGCGCCCGCTCCAGGGCCTTAGGCGCGGCCTCGGGGTCGAGGCCCGGGCAGGAGGCGCGCACCGCCGGGAGGGTGCCGGGGTCTTCGAGCAGCGCGGCCGGGAAGGGCCACAGGCTGCAGGCGCGCGGCTTGACCTCCCAGGCCAGGCAGCCCTTCTTGCCCCACAGCAGGCACAGGCCGTCCTTGCCGCGGCGCAGGCTGGGGCGACCGCCGCTCTTGACGCAGTAGCGGGCCAGGAACATCTCGGGGCTGAGCCTGAGCCTGGCTGCGATGGCGAGCAGCTCGGCGCGGGTGAGCGACATGCCCCGCTCGCCCCCGCGGCAACAAGCCCCGCAGCGGCGGCAGCGGAAGACGGCGGCCACCTCGGGGCTCTCCCAGACGCAGCCTTCGCTCATCCCTTAGGGCACCACCCAGACGGCCATCTGCCGGGCGCTGGAGACGAGCTTGCTCGACACGCTGCCCAGGAAGAAGGCCCTGGCCCCGGTGAGCCCCCGCCGCCCCATGACCACCGTGCCGTAGCCGCCCTCGTGGGCCTCGCGCAGCAGCTCCCGCGCCGGGTCGCGGCCCCTGGCGCAGGCCGAGATGTGAATCATGTCCGCGGGCAGGCAGGCCTCTATCAGCTCTCGTTTGGCCTCGGCCAGGAAGGGGAACTCCCGCTCGGCCTCCGCGCCTTCGCAGCGCTCGGGCTCAAGTGCGGGGGCGAGCAGGGCCGGGGGCTGGACGTGGAAGAGGGTGACCGGGACGTGGGTGGCGCCGCCCAGGATGAAGCCCAGGTGGTCGATCGTGCGGAGCGAGGAGGAGCCGGCATCGAGGCCGACCAGGATGGGCAGGGGCAGGTGGCGCCCCTCGACCAGCCACAGGGGCAGGTGGGTGTGCTGGAGGACCTTGTGGGAGACGGAGCCGATGAACAGGTCCTCCATCATCCCCAGGCCCCGGCGCCCCATGACCACGGCGTCGTAGTCGCCGCGCGCGGCCTCGACCAGGATGTCGCGGGCCACCCCGATGGCCGCCGGCGGCCGCTTGCCGCTGACGTCGCCCGGCAGGAAGCCCGCCCGCAGGGCCGTCGCCACGGCCGCCTCAATGATTTCAATAGCCTGTCGCTCCTGCTTGCGCCCCCAGGCAATCCCCGCCTGCCTGAGTGTCGGGTCGGTGGCCTCGCGGTAGAGCGGGGGGGCGGGGGGCATGACGTGGAAGAGGACGACCTCGCAGGAGCCCGGGGCGAGCAACCCACCGGCGTAGACGACCGCGTTCAGGGCCCCCTCGGAGCCGTCGACCGCGGCCAGGATCTTCTTCTTCACCTGAATCATGGCTGTCTCAGGGCCCCTTGCCGGCCATTCTGAAGGGTTTCCTTCCAGTTAGCACCGCCGCCTCGCAGGCGTCAAGGCAGAAGCCGCGCGCCACCCCCTCCAGACCGATAGGAGTCACTTTGAGATTGGTTCTGATTATTCCCGCTGATCCGCCATTATAGGTTGATTGTGGGCGTCGCCCACACATTCGTCCTGAATTATGCACTTCAACTTATTAAGAAAATGCTGCGAGTTACACGGGAGATGACGGCCAGAGACTCACGGGGCAGATTTGCTCGGTGGAGTATTTGGGTCTGCTGCTGGCTCAGGTGGAACTGGCTCAGGACGCGATCGACCAGCGTATCCTCTTACGGCTCCTCCCCATAACCTCTCATACCGAAGTAGATACCATTCTCCGGTCGCTTCATCCACGGTTTTCTCAATTTCCCTTAACCGCTTTGCAGCCTTATCGATGTCTCTTGCCAAAATCCACCACAAGTATATAAATGGTATCATGACTAAAATTATAAACGATACATACAAAGGAATCGATTCCTTGGAAAACAAGTTAATGCTTGCAACTAGAGCTACCACAGCAACTGCGATAACCTGGTAAAGGTTATTTGTCTTGTGAATGATCTCTAAGCGCAAAGTGTCGTATTCATGGAGCAGGAAGGGCACGCTGTCCGGCTTGATCGGTCGGCCTGAGAGTTTTTCAGTCATGTTGCATCTTAACATGGCTTTCCGAAAGGGGACTAAAATTAAACGCTTCCCCCGCCGCCAGAGCACCCCGCGCCCCCGCTCCTTGACCTGGCCGCCCCAAGGGTGCTATAAATAAAGACTTTGAGAACCACCGCGAAAGGAAAGCACGACATGGACAGGCTGACCCCCGTTCGCCTGGCGAAGCTTAGCCCCCAGGCCCGGCGCTCCCTCATCGACCGCTCCAAGCAGGACATCGCCGACATCTACGCCCAGATGCGCGAGATCGTGGCCGACGTCGCCAAGCGCGGCGACGCCGTGCTCTGCGAGCACTACCGGAAGCTGCGCGAGGGCGTTAAGGCCACGGACTTCATCGTCACCCCGGAGGAGACCGAGGCGGCCATCCGCGCCCTCGACCCCAAGGTCTTCGAGGCCCTGAAGGTCGCCGCGGCCAATATCGAGAAGTTCCACCGCGCCGAGCTCGAGCGGGAGATGTGGCAGATGGAGGTCCAGCCGGGGGTCATCGCCGGGCGCCTCTACCGCTGCCTGGACTCGGCCGGCTGCTACGTGCCGGGCGGCAAGGCGGCCTACCCGTCGAGCGTGCTCATGACCGTCATCCCGGCCAAGGTGGCGGGGGTGGGCAAGGTCATCGCCTGCACGCCCCCCGGGCCGAATCTCTCCGCCCATCCGGCCACCATCGCGGCGGCCAAAATCGCCGGGGCGGACCTCCTGCTCAAGGTCGGCGGCCCCTGGGCCGTGGCCGCCATGGCCTACGGGACCGGCGTGTGCCCCAAGGTGGACAAGATCGTCGGGCCGGGCAACAAGTACGTCACCGCGGCCAAGATGATCGTCTACGGCGAGGTCGATATCGACTCGCCCGCCGGACCCTCCGAGGCCCTGATACTCGCCGACGAGACGGCCCAGGCCGACCTCATCGCCTTGGACCTCCTCTCCCAGGTGGAGCACGACGAGGACGCGGCGGCTGTCCTCATCACCACCTCGGCCGCGCTGGCCAAGGAGGTGGCCACCCTCATCCGCAAGATGCTGCCCAAGCTGCCCCGGCGCGAGATCATGGAGGCGGCCCTGGCCAAGCACTCGGCCCTCATCGTGGCCGACACGATGGACGAGGCGATCGACTTCACCAACGAGTACGCCGCCGAGCACCTGGAGATCGTCACCAATGACGTCTTCGCCACACTCCCCCGCATCAAGCACGCAGGCTCCATCTTCATGGGGCCGTGGGCGCCGGTGCCGGTGGGCGACTACGCCTCGGGCACCAACCACGTCCTGCCCACGGGGGCCTGCGCCAAGATGTTCAGCGGCCTGTCGGTCGACGACTTCATCAAGAAGCCGACCTATCAGTACCTGACCAAAGAGGGGCTGGCCAGCCTCAAGGACACGGTCATCACCCTGGCCGAGGCCGAGGGGCTGCATGTCCACGCCGAGGCCGTGCGGGCCCGCTTCCGCGAGCGCAAGTAGCCGCACCCCAACTGTGACCCATCGCGGCGTCTCTCCCGAAAGCCCTGGGAGGGGCGCCGCCGCCGCTTCCAGCCCCACAGCGCACACCCAAGGCGCCGCGCCTCTAACACCCCAGCCGACTCTGCTAGAATGAAGAGAGCCGGATGCGCCCGCCTCCGGCCCCGCCCTGCGCCACCCGCCAGCACGAGGAGCGCGCCATGCATCACGAGGGACCCGGCACGCACACCCCAGAGCATCACGCCACGCACCATCAGATGGGCCACGAGGCGCACGAGCCGGCGGCCAGGCTGCCCCTGATCGGCGACGACGCCCCGGCCTTCAGCGCCGACACCTCGATGGGCAGGGTCACCTTCCCCGACGACTACCGCGGCAGGTGGGTCGTCCTCTTCAGCCACCCCGGCGACTTCACCCCGGTGTGCACGACCGAGATCATGGCCTTCGGGGCGATGCAAGGCGAGTTCAAGGCCCTGGGGGCCGAGCTGATCGGCCTGTCGGTCGACAGCGTCCCCAGCCACATCGCCTGGCTGCGGGCCATGCGCGACAAGATCCGCTTCAAGGAGATGGCGGGGGTCGAGGTCCGCTTCCCGATCATCGCCGACGTGAGCATGGAGGTGTCGCGGAAGTACGGCATGATCCAGCCGGGTGCGAGCAACACCGCCCCGGTGAGGGCCGTGTTCGTCATCGACCCCAACGCCAAGGTCCGCGCCCTCATCTACTACCCCCTGGAGAGCGGCCGCAACATGGCCGAGATCAAGCGGATACTGATGGCCATCCAGACGAGCGACGCCCACCACGTCGCCACCCCGGCCGACTGGCAGCCGGGTGAGGAGGTGATCCTGCTGCCGCCGATGTCGATGGAGAAGGCCGAAGAGCGCCTGTCCTCGGGCGAGGGCCGCTGCGAGGACTGGTTCATCTGCCTGAAGTCGGCAGCGCCGACGGGCGACCCCGGGGCCTTCAAACCTGGTGGCGGCTGAACGCTTGGCGTGGCCCCGGATACCCGCTGCCGTTGGCAGCGGGGCAGCAACGCCGACTGGCAATGCCGCCCCCTTGAGGCTCAGGGGCTGCTGCTTCCGCGCCGTATGGACTGCGGGGGAGTGTATTCGCCAGGCAGGGGCGAGTGCGATGGGCCGCGAGCAGGTCTACCTGCAGATCCAGGAGACGCTGGGCCTCGGCCCCACTTCTTCAGGGTGCTGCCCGACGCCACCCTGGAGCTGGAGTGGCAGCTCTTCAAGCGGGTGCAGTTCGACCCCGGGCCGATCCCCAACAAGTACCGCGAGCTGATCGGGCTGGCCCTGGCCGCCGAGCGGGGCTGCCGCAACTCGCGCCTTCTATCACACCGAGCTGGCCAGGTTGAACAGGGCCACCGGGGCCGAGATCGAGGACGCCCTCCACTTCGCCAAGTCGAGTGCGGGCTGGAGCACCTACCTCAACGACCTGCAGCTCGACCTCGAGCAGTTCCAGCGCGAGGTGGTGGCCGCCTGCGAGCACGTGCGAGGGCTCACCGCGGGCAGCCGGGAGTGAGGGGCGCGCGGGCTACGCCACCTTTGCGAACACCTCTTTGGCCATCCGCCCCAGCTCGGCCAGGTTCTTGACCACGGGGATGCCGCAGGCCGCCAGGGCCGCCATCTTCTCGGCCGCCGTGCCCTTGCCGCCGGAGATGATCGCCCCGGCGTGGCCCATGCGCTTGCCCGGAGGCGCGGTCTGCCCGGCGATGAAGGCCAGCACCGGTTTGGTCATGTGCGCGCGCACCCAGGCCGCGGCCTCCTCCTCGGCCGTGCCCCCGATCTCGCCGATCATGACTACACCCGCCGTACCAGGGTCGGCCTCGAAAAGCTCGAGCAGGTCGATGAAGTTGGAGCCGATGATGGGGTCGCCGCCGATGCCCACGCACGTGCTCTGGCCCAGGCCCACCTTGGTAAGCTGGTCGACAACTTCATAGGTGAGCGTGCCCGAGCGCGAGAGCACCCCGATGGGACCGGGCAAATGAATCGGCCCCGGCATGATGCCCAGCTTGCACTTGCCCGGCGAGATCAGCCCCGGGCAGTTGGGGCCGATGAGCCGCGTGGGGGCGTCTTTGAGGAAGGCCTTGGCCCGGACCATGTCCAGGGCCGGGATGCCGTCGGTGATGCACACGCACACCCCGATCCCCTCGGCGGCGGCCTCCATCACGGCGTCGGCGGCCAGCGAGGCGGGCACGAAGATGATCGAGGCGTTGGCGCCGCTCGCGCGCACGGCGTCGCGCACGGTGTTGAACACGGGCACGCCGTTGACCTGCTGGCCGTACTTGCCGGGCGTGACCCCGGCGACGACCTTGGTGCCGTAGGCGGCCATCTGCGCGGCGTGGAAGCCGCCCTCGCGCCCGGTGAGGCCCTGGACAACGACCCGCGTATTCCCGTCGATGAGGATGCTCATCTGTTCGCCCCCGCTTGCGCTGCCACCTCGCCAAGCCTCAAGGCCGCGATCTTGGCCGCGGCGTCGGCCACGTCGGTGGCCACGATGAAGTCGAGCCCGCTGCGCGACAGTATCTCGCGACCCTGGTCGACGTTCGTGCCGGTGAGGCGCACGATGACCGGGAGCTTGGGGGCCAGCTCGCGGCAGGCGGTGACCACGCCCTCGGCCAGCACGTCGCAGCGCAGTATGCCGCCGAAGATGTTGATGAGCACGGCGCGCACGTTGGCGTCCGAGAGCAGGATCTTGAAGCCGTTGGTGATCATCTCGGCGTTGGCGCCGCCGCCGACGTCCAGGAAGTTGGCGGGCGAGGCCCCGGCGAGCTTGATCAGGTCCATCGTGGCCATGGCCAGCCCCGCGCCGTTGACCATGATGCCGATGTTGCCCTCAAGTCTGATGTAGTTGAGGCGGAAGCGGTGCGCCTCGACCTCGAGGGGGTCTTCCTCGCTGAGGTCGCGCAGCTCCGCAAACTCGGCGTGGCGCCACAGGGCGTTGTCGTCGAGGCTGAGCTTGGCATCGAGGGCGACCACCTTGCCCTCATTGGTCACGACCAGGGGATTGATCTCGGCCAAGGAGCAGTCGAGCGCAACATAGGCCCGCACCAGGTCGGTGGCCAGCTTGACGAAGGCGCGGAAGGCGTCGCCGGTGAGGTTCAGGCCGAAGGCGAGCTGTCTTGCCTGGAAGGGCAGCAGGCCGAGGGTCGGGTGGCAGACCTGCTTCAAGATCTGCTCGGGGCGCGTCCGGGCCACCTCCTCGATATCCATGCCGCCCGCCGTCGAGGCCATGATGAGCGGGGCCGCGCTGGTGCGGTCGAGCAGGACGGCCAGGTAGAGCTCGCGGGCTATCCCCAAGCCCTCCTCGATGAGGAGCTTGCCGACCACCTTGCCCTCGGGGCCGGTCTGCGGCGTGACGAGCCGCATGCCGAGAATCTTCCCGGCCAGGTCGCGGACCTCGTCAATCGAGCGGGCGAGCTTGACGCCTCCGCCCTTGCCGCGCCCCCCGGCATGTATCTGCGCCTTGACCACCACGGGCAGGCTGCCAAGCTTGCCTGCGGCGGCCACCGCCTCATCGACCGTGTGGGCCACCTCGCCACGGGGCACCGGGACGCCGTAGCCAGCCAGCAGCGCCTTGGCCTGATACTCGTGAACTTTCATGAACCGCTGCCTCGCCTCGGGCGGGCACGGCGTGTCCTTTCAGCCATCTCTCCCCCCCAACAACTACCCTCATGAACGGGCCGGCGGCCAGAGCTGAGGCCGCCAGCATGAACGCCAAGAGTGTGTGAACCCGAAGTTGCCCCTAGCGGCGGCGCAGCCCGCACGCGATCCCCGCCACGGCCAGCGCCTTCACGCAGTCGCCGGGCACGAAGGGCAGCACCCCGGCCGCCAGGGCCGCGGGCACGCTGAGGCCGATCACCAGCACGAGGTGGAGCGCCCCCAGGGCCAGGATGAGGGCCGCGCCCGCCAAGAGCCCGATGGTGAGCCGCAGCCTGCTCCCGCCGGCCATCCTTCCCGCCAGCCAGGCCGCCGGGGCAAAGGCGAGCAGGTAGCCGCCGGTGGGGCCAAAAAGGCCGCCTGGGGCAGCGGCGGCGAGCAGGGTCGGCGAGGCCCACAGCACGCTCAAGCCCACGAGCTGGCTGAGCGCCCCGGCCCTCGCGCCGAGTGTGGCCCCCGCGAGCAGGACGAAGAAGGTCTGCAGCGTGAGGGGGATAGGGGTCCAGGGCAGCGGGATGCGCACGAAGGCCGAGGCCGCCGTGGCCACCCCCAGGCCGAGCACGGCCAGGGCCAGGGTGAGGCTGCTGCGCCCGCGGTCGGCAACGACTACCCCCGCCGGACGGAAATCTACTCGGATACCTTCGCTCATCTGTTCCTCACTCACTTCTTTTGGGCCGCCTTGGGCCGGCTGGTGCGTTTGGTGGACTTGGCCTTGGCCTCTGCCGCCTCGGGCAGCTCCTGCGCCAGGGAACGGGTGCGCATCGTGCCGCACTGGAGCTGGCCGAGCTGCCGGGCCTTGACCGCCGGGTTGGTGTAGTCGGGCAGCAGCATGGGGGCCACCCGCCGGCCCTTCACGCCCGCCTCGGCCAGCTCGCCATGATAGCGCACGACGTGCTCCAGGCTCAAGTGCGGCGCCTTCTTGCGGGAGAGGGCGAACTCGGCCGCCCGCAGGCCGGAGCGCCGCCCGAAGACACTGATGTCGAGCAGCGAGTTGCCCATGAGGCGGTTGTCGCCGTGAATGCCCCCGCTCACCTCGCCCGCGGCATAGAGGCCGGGGACGCGCGTCTCGCTCCACTCTCCGATCTCCAGCCCGCCGTTCTGGTAGTGCAGCGTGGGGTAGACCAGGATCGGCTCCTTGCTCACGTCGATCCCGTAGCGCTTGAACTGGATGTACTTGGCCGCCAGGGCGTGCTCGACGGTGCCGGGCCCCCGGAGCAGGTCGATCATGGGCGAGTCGAGCCACACCCCCACCTGGCCCGCCGGGGTGTGGACCCCCAGGCCGCGCTCGCCGCACTCGCGGATGATCAAGGCACTCTCGACGTCACGGGGCTCCAGCGGGAAGCAGAACTCCTCCCCCAGCCGGTTCAGGACCTCCCCGCCCAGGGTGCGCACCTTCTCGGTGATGAGCAGTCCGAAGTTCTGCTCGGGGAAGATCGCCCCCGTGGGGTGGTACTGGGCGTAGCGGAGGTGATTCATGGGCACGCCGGCGCGGTAGGCGATGATCAGGCCGTCGCCGCAGGCCCCGTAGTGGTTCGTCGTCGGGAAGCCCTGGATGTGGAGGCGGCCGTAGCCGCCCGTGGCGAGCACCACGGCGCGCGCGCGCACCACGGAGTACTCCTCGGTCTCCATGTTGTAGAGGACGGCCCCCGAAGCCTGCCCCGCCTCGTCGAGGATGAGCTCCACGGCCGGGGAGAACTCGACCACCCTGATCTCGTCCGGGTGGTTGCGGACCTCGTCCCTTACCACGCGCATGATCTCGGCCCCGGTCATGTCGGCCGAGGAGTGCATGCGGCGCCGGCACAGGCCCCCGCCCTTGAGCTCGCGCATGGTGCCGTCGGGGTCCTTGTCGAACATCATCCCCAGGCCCTCGAGCCAGCGGATGACCAGCGGGGCGTCCAGGGCCAGCACCTTCACCAGCCGGGGGTCGTTGGTGAAGTGGCCCCCGCCCATGGTGTCGAGCCAGTGGTAGTAGGGCGAGTCGAAGGGCCGGTCGGCCGCCTGCACGCCGCCCTCGGCCATGACGGTGTTGGAGTCGCCGTGGCGCAGCTTCGTGGCCAGGACGACCTTGGCCCCCTGCCCTATGGCGAAGAGGGCCGCCGCACTGCCCGCCCCACCCGCGCCGATCACCAGGACGTCGGTGTCGTAGTCGGGCTCGCGCAGCAGCGGCTCCAGCAGGGCCGGGTCGAGGCGGCTGTGGGCCTCGATGAGGTCGGCCACCTCGTCGTGGAAGGTCTCGCCCTTGTTGGGCCCGACCCGCACCGTGCGGCGCCCGCCGGCCTTGTAGTCGGGGTGGTAGCCCGCCAGCACCTCCTGGCGTCCCTGGGCGTCCAACTGGGGGAACTGCTCGCCCCGGCGCACCTTGGCCAGCCGCTCGGGCCGGGTCTGCTCGATGGGCTTGATCAGCTCCTTGAGCCGCGGCGGATATCCCTGGGCAGATGCCTCCATCACTCTCTCCTCACCACCTTACAACCGCTTTAATCATCGCCCAGCACCAGGTACTTGGTGTCCTTGGGATGCCAGTTGGGGTTCTCGTAGGGCTCGGGCTCCCACTCGCGCTCGGCGTAGCGGCGCTTGAGCTCGGGCCCGTCCAGCATGAGCAGCTCCTCCATCATGGCGTCGAAGCGCCCCGCCTCGATCTGCTCGCAGCGCCGGGCGAGGTGCTCGGCCCGGGGGTAGAGGTAGCGCCCGGTGAGGCGGCGGGCCAGCATGGCCACGTTGAACTGCTGGATCTCGGCCGGGCACCGGAGGGCGCAGATGCCGCACATGATGCAGCTGTGCGACAGCCTGGCGCACGCCTCGATGTCGCCCCGCTTCATGGCCTGGATGTAGTCCATCACCTGCAGCCCCATCGGGCAGGCCCGCGTACAGGTGTTGCAGCCGAGGCACCGGAAGACGCCGGGGTAGATCTTCTTGAAGTCGTCGAGCGTGGGGCGCAGCTTCTCCAGGTCGTAGACCTTCTTGTTGGCCGGCACGAAGGGGATGTGGACGAGGTACATATCGGGCTCGACCACCGTCTGGCAGGCCAGGCCTATCTTGAGCCGGAAGTCGTCCTTGGTGCGGTAGACCGTGGCGCAGGCCCCACAGATCCCCCCCCGGCAGCCCGAACTCCGGATGTATTGATAGCCGGCGTACTCGACCGCCTTCTGGATGGTGAGTGTTTCGGGCACCTCGTAGCGCTTGCCCATGATGAAGACGGGGATGAGCGGGGCTGCGGCCTCGCCCACCTTGGCCTCGCCGGCCACCTTCACGCCGGCCACCTTCGCGCCGGCCACCTTCGCCTCCTGGGGAGCGGCCTTGCTCATGGCTTGCCTCCGGCGGCCTGCTCGCGGCCGAACCCGTAGCCCGCCTCGAAGGCCTTGAGGTTGAACTCCTCGGTGCCCCGCGGGATGGACATCTTGAGGGCCTCCTTCATCGCCTCGAGGCTGATGCAGTCGAAAAGGCTGGCGAAGTAGCCGAGCATGACGATGTTGGCCACGATCGTTCGCCCCAGATCCTCGGCCATGCGCGTGCAGGGGATCTTGTAGAGCTTCGCCCCCTCGGGCAGGTCGTGCGGATCGACCAGCTCCGAGTCGATGAGCACCGCGCAGCCCGGCGTGATCTCGCGCACGAACTTCTCCCAGGCCTGCTGGGCCATGATGATGAGGATGTCGGGGCGCGTCACGTAGGGCATGTCGACCTGGCGGCCGGAGATGACGAGCGAGGAGGAGGACGCCCCCCCTCTGGCCTCGGGGCTATACTCCTGGGTGTAGACGGCGTGGTTCTCGTCAAATATCGCCGCCGCCCGCCCCATGATGAAGCCCGACAGCCCTAGCCCCTGGCCGCCGACGCCTGCAATCTTTATCTGCGCCCGCTCCACCTTGGGCCGCGTTTCCTCGGGGAGCTTCCTGCGCGCTGCCGCCTTGGCCGGCGCCGCCTCCTCCACCTTGGCCAGGCCGTCGCCGCGGAAGTCCGTGATCTTGAGCTTCTTGGTCAGGTTCTCGCGCAGCACGGTGAGGTAGCTGGCGCGCTGGGTGTCGAGGAACTTGCCGCAGATAATGGGCGAGCCAAGCTGGATCTGGGCCTCGGCCGGGTCGGGGTTCACCTTGGCCACGGCGTGGTCGAGGAAGTACTTGACCATGTCCGAGCCGACCCCGAGCCGGTTCTTGCGGCCGTAGTTGGTCGGGCACGGGGCGATGACCTCGAGGAAGCAGAAGCCCTGCCGCTGGAACATCTCGGCGATGGCCACCTTGACGTGGTGGGTGTGGACACTCGTCCAGCGGGCGGCATAGGAGGCCCCGCAGGCGATCATCAGGTGGATCAGGTTGAAGGGCTGCTCGATGTTGCCGTAGACGGTCGTCGGGGACCAGGCCGAGGTGGGCGTGGTCGGCCCGCTCTGGCCGCCGGTCATCCCGTAGTTGAAGTTGTTGACGCAGATGACCTTGAGGTCCATGTTGCGGCGCGCGGCGTGGATCAAATGATTGCCGCCGATGGCCGCGAGGTCGCCGTCGCCCGCGAAGACGACCACGTTCAGGTCGGGGTTGGCCAGCTTCAGGCCCGTCGCATATGGGATGGAGCGGCCGTGGGTGGTGTGGAAGCCGTCGAGGCGCAGATAGCCCGGCACGCGCGAGGAGCAGCCGATGCCCGAGACCATGGCGATGCGGTCGTAGGGGATGTCCTGCTCGTGGAGCACCTCGACGAAGCTCGACACGACCGTGCCGATGCCGCAGCCCGAGCAGAAGATATGGGGGATGCGTTCGCCGCGCAGCAGGTCGTCTTTGGGATGCGCTTGCGGCTGCGCCTGGGCCTGCGCCGCGCTTGCTTCCGGGGCCGGCTTCATCTGGCCACCTCCAATCATCTGGCTACCTTCGTCATCTGGCTACCGCTTCGACCGCGGCCACGATGGTCTCCACGTCGTGGATGCCGCCCCCGGCGTGGCCCACCAGGCGCGTGGCGCACTTGCCCGCCGCACAGCGCTCCACCTCGAAGGCGATCTGGCCGTAGTTGATCTCGACCGTCACGAAGCCCTTCACGCGGCCCGCCAGCTCCCGGATCCTCTTCTCGCAGAAGGGCCACACGGTAATCAGCCGGATGAGGCCGCACTTGATGCCGCGCTCCCGGGCGACCCGCACGGCCGAGGCACAGGGCCTGGCCGAGATGCCGAAGCTCACCAGGACCACCTCGGCGTCGTCCATCATCAACTCCTCGATCTCGACGATTGAATCGACGTTGAGCCTGATCTTGTCCACCAGGCGCCGCACGAGCTGCTCCTGGCACTCGGCGTTGACCTGCGGGTAGCCGCGCTGGTCGTGGGTGAGGCCGGTGACGTGGATGCGGTAGCCCTCGCCGGCCACAGGCATGCCCAGCGGCACCAGGTCCTCGCCGGGCTCGTAGAGCAGGAAGTCGCCGGGGGGCTTGGGGGGCCGCTTGCGTTCGACGCGTTTGATCTCGGCGGCCTCGGGGATGACGACGCGCTCGGCCATGTGGCCCACGACCTCATCCATCAGCACGATGACGGGCTGGCGCCAGCGCTGGGAGAGGTTGAAGGCGCGGACCATGATGTCGAAGGTCTCCTGCGGGCTTGAGGGCGACAGGGCGATCGCCTCGTAGTCGCCGTGGCTGCCCCAGCGCGTCTGCATCACGTCGGCCTGGCCGACCAGGGTGGGCAGGCCGGTGGAGGGGCCGCCGCGCTGGACGTTGACCACCACGCAGGGTGTTTCGGTGATCATCCCCAGCCCGATGTTTTCCTGCATCAGGCTGAAGCCGGGCCCCGAGGTGGCCGTCATCGAGCGCGCCCCGCCCCAGGAGGCCCCCAGGATCGCCGCCATCGAGGCGATCTCGTCCTCCATCTGGATGTAGATGCCCCCCACCTGCGGCAGGCGCACCGACATCCTCTCGGCCACCTCGCTCGAGGGCGTGATGGGGTAGCCGGCATAGAAGCGGCAGCCGGCCGCGAGTGCTCCCTCGGCGCAGGCGATGTCGCCGTTCATAAAGTGAGTGCCCGTCAGTACGTCCTTAGCCATATGTCCTACTCCCCCGGACGCCGATGAACGTCGCCATACTTGTCTGGCTAGCTCCTGGGCGCCCGGCCGTATTCCCGTGGTTCAGCCCTCGCCTTCCACCTTCAGGTTGAAGATGGCGAAGTCCGGGCAGACCTCCTCACAGAACTTGCAGTTGATGCAGTCTAATTCCTTGCCCGGTTTGACCACCGGGTAGTGGTAGCCCTTCAGGTTGAACTCGAAGGACCAGTCGAGCACCTCCGTCGGGCAGTACTCGATGCACAGCCCGCAGCCCTTGCAGCGGTCGGGCAGGGTGCGCACGTCGCCGCGGGGCCGCTGCTGCCGCTCGGCATCCAGGGGCTTGCGCCAGAACCGGCCTTCCTTGCGTGGCTGTGCCATCGCGCTACCTGATGAACCCCTCGGGGTCGTCGAGCTTGAAGGTGGAGAGCAGCGGCTTCTCGCGCACCATCGTCCCCGGCTTGTAGCCGTAGACGTCGATGGCCTCCTTCTGCACCTTGCGCATCAGCTTCATGAGCGGCAGCCCCTTGGGGCAGGCCAGCTCGCACTCGCCGCAGCCCACGCAGCGCCCGAAAAGATGATAGGCCCGGATCAAATGATAGACCGCGTTCTCGGAGACGTCGGCCGCGTCCTTGAGCCACTTGGCCACCGCGCGAGAGTCAA
>Ga0315282_10003078_pt1 | contig 30123 bp, 31 predicted proteins | sample YL17G07_20_MG_FD_203693 | JGI IMG/M metagenome (GOLD analysis project Ga0315282, IMG submission 203693) | Sediment microbial communities from Yellowstone Lake, YNP, Wyoming, USA - YL17G07_20 | ecosystem: Environmental > Aquatic > Freshwater > Lake > Sediment | place: USA: Wyoming | collected... | reverse complement strand
TGTTTGTCAGACCGCCATGATCGTCGAGAGCTCGAGACAACGGTGGACGGGACCGGAAGGAAACAATGATGAGGAACTAACGCAAATCCCCCCTCGCGGGGAACTCTCCTACAAAGGTGTGGGAGGATACAGTATTCCCGAATGGGTGCGGAGTTCGCGTGTGAGTGTGGCTGGCGCCTTGACAGGCACATCAACGCCAGCATCAACCTGCTGCAAACAGCCATCTCGAAAGGGATGGCAGGGGGTCTACGGTTCGACCCCGGCGCGTTCCAGCATGACGTGATGATGATCCTATACGAGCCAGCAATGGCCGCACGGTCGGAGCCGAATGGAACGAGTGGCGTTGTCGGGGTGACATAAATGTCATCACCCGATAATGCAACAGAACCAATTCCATCGTCTTGAGTCGACTCGGGAATCGCCTTTGGCGAATCCTTCTCACCAGTCGTGCCAACTCGAGCGGCTCGTGGCTAGCAAGCGCTACTACGACGAAATGTCTTGAACTGCTCGCAGAGAACCCCAGGTCACCGCTCTCGTCCAGGTAAACGTCGACTTGGTCGTACAATAGAAGAACGAGGTCCGAAAAGTCCCTTCACGCGTCCTGCTGCATGTAGCGCTCATGGCATGGTCCAGAAAAGCGCCAATTGCCCGCCGACAGGTCCCCCGATATACATGATGCTCGATTGGTTCAGCTTCTCTGCGATTGTCCCACTCGATACGACGACCCCGAACGGGAACTCCTGTGTTACATTTGTCCACAAGTCTTATCCCTCGAATGACGATGCAATCATCGCAGGTAAGTCCCGGGGGGTATCTGGGTACCATGCGGTGCCTGTCGCAACACTCCCCCCGGGGGCTGCAAAACACTTCGGCTGACTTCAGATGCGGTCTTCTAGCTACAAAAGCGCATAACATTTATGAGACAGAACGCGCAATGATTGGTTGCAGGTAATTCCTGGGGGGTATATGTGTACCGGACGGTGCACGCCAAAAGAATCCCCTCAGGGGCTGCACACTTATTCACCACAGCTCCCCATGCAGGATGTTCCTGCCGATGACCCCGAGGTATGAACCATCAGCCCGCTCTGGGTTCTTGAACACGGCCCCGGTGACGACGAGCTCTCAGATGCAACAGCATTTCCTGCTAGCCTACAAGTAATAGCGGTTCATTTGACGGCTCATCCAGACTCTAGACCGTGCGCAGATGCTTTGTCTTTATGGATGAATCAGGTGATTTGGGATTCACGAAGCATTCGTCTCGATTCGTGACCCTCGCGGGGGTGCTGACACATCATCCCGAGCAACTGGAGCGCATCCCGCAGAGAATCCGAAAGAGACGACTGAAGAAGAGTATCGGGAGAGTAGGGGAGCTAAAGTTCCACAACTCGAGCCCATCGATAAGGAAGGCCGTACTTGAGATGCTGATGGATCTTGAAGATGCACGGGTTGTCAGCATCACGGCTGGGAAGGCTCTTGCGATCGACCAGCAGAAGCACCAGAAGGAATGGCTCTATGCCGATATGGCGGGACAGCTTGTCGGGGATGTCCTCCGCCTCGAGCCAGAAGTCAGGGAGTTGCATCTCGTCTTCGACGACAGACCTTTCGAAAGTTCGCTCGGTGGCATCTTCGACGAGTATGTCAGGGCTGGGGTTTGCGACGAATGCAGGAAGGTTGGCAGGATTGTCCCTGATGTGTTCGTCTCCAGACTCGACTCGCTGAACTCCAGAGGATTGCAGGTCGCGGATTTCGTGGCGGGCGCGATCAACAGGAAGCATGAGTCTGGCGACGCGAGCTATTGCGAAGTCATCCAACGGGCAATGTCAATAGAGAAGAGGATGTTCTTCTGAAAGGGATGGTGAAAAGTGCAGCCCCTGGCCGGATTATTACTTATGCGCCTCAGGGCGCACCCTGACCAGCCAGGACTTACCTGCGCGTTTCTCATCGGTGCCGTCGGTAATAAGCATTGCGCTCGGATGTAGCCTGTTCATATCATCCGGAATCCAACGAGTAATATCAATGGGGAGGGGGATGTTCTTCTGAACGGATTGGTGAAAAGTTGCAGACCCCGGCCGGATTGTTTTTCATGCGCCTCAAGGCACATATCTACCTGCCGGGACTTACCTGCACTGTTTTCATCGCAACGGCTCCTAATAAGGCTTGTGTGTGGATGGTAGGCCCATCATCCTGTTCTGAATCCGACGAATTGATTGGCCAACGGTCCGCCGACATAGAAAACGTTCGACGAGTTCAACTCCTGCGAGATCGTCTCATTTGAGACGACGACGACCCCGAACGGGAACTCCTGCGCGCCCTTAGTGCTCCAGGATTGCTCGAGGACGTAGAAGGACGATTCGTTCAGCTTCAGGCCTTCTTTGAGATCGTACGGTAGCCCACGGCCGTACTCGAGGTCGAACAGCCTCCAGCCGGTCTCGCCCAGCCTCTGGTCGGAGGTGTAGCTCGTCACGCCGTGCTCAGAGAACCACTTAACGGCGTCGTACTCGAACCAGTAGGTCTGGTTCTCAACCCCGAACATCTGCTGGCTGCTGTACGCGACGGGCAGGGTCGACGCGCAGACTATCACGAGCGAGACGGCGGCCGCGATGCCCAGCCTCTTGGTGTTCTTGACGAGGAGCGCGAAGCCCAGGCCGACGAGGATGGCGAACGCGGGCATCAGGAAGTCGAACGTGCGGTAGATGGTCAGCTGGGAGGTGGCGTCGTTCGAACGCAGGAAGGCGAACAGGATGAGGGAGAGGGGGCCGAGGATCATCGCCAGGAGGAGGTCCTTGGACGGGCCCCTGGTGCGGAGGACGAGACCGGCGCCGCCCCAGGCCGGGACGACGAGGATGAGATAGGCCAGGAACGGGACGGCTATCAGCGATGCGGGTCCCGGGAGGCCGGGGAAGAGCGGGTGGTAGAAGTTGTAGACCATTATGACGGCGCCGATGATGGGCACGGAGAGCTCGATCGGCAGCTCGGTGATGGGTTTCTTGCTCACGGATACCTTGACTGCGACGATCAGGACGAGGAACGCGACGGCGATGTACAGGTAGAGGTCCGTCGAGGGGGAGAGATAGGCCAGGTAGGGGAGGTCTATGCTGGTGTAGTAGTAGATGGCGAGGGTCCACATGCCGATGACGGTGACGGCGTCGAGGGCGTCGCTCGAGCTGATGAGCCTGGCATCTTTCTTGGCCTTGCTTGCCAGTTCGAGCGCGACGGCGAAGGTCACGATCACGTAGCCTACGACCGTGATGAGATGATGCGTGAACACGAACAGGAGGAGCGAAGAGGTCATCAGGAGGCGGTAGGAGTGGGAGCGCCTGAGGGGGAAGGAGTATAGCACCAGCCCGAGCAGGACGAAGCCCATGGTCTCCTTCCAGGTGCACCCGGCGGAGAAGACGAAGGAGCCGACGAGTGCGAGCGAGAGGGCGGAGGCGAGGGCGCCCCGGCTCGAGGAGGGCCAGTGCTGGCGGAAGATGAGGAATACGATGAGGACGGCGACGGCGCCCAGGATGGATGCCAATAACTGGGCGGAGACGAGTGGATCGACGCCGAGCGCGGAGGAGGAGAAGGCGACGAAGAGGCCGAGGACGGGCATATCGGAGACATAGCCCTGAGAGACGGAGGACGAGGGCGGGAAGTCCAGGTGATGGGAGGAGAGGATGGATTGGGTGACTTTCAGCTCGCTGAGGCCGTCAATGTTGTACGGAAGAGGAGACCACTGCTGGGATATGCTCCGGACGGTGAGGGCGGTCAGCAGGACGACCGCGACTGTCAGAATGGCGAAACGGTATGAGCGCGTGTCTGATGACCTCCCTGAGAGCGGGCATCCTTCGAAGCCAGTTGTCAGGATAAAAAGGTTCGGTGGCACAGATCGTGGATGAGTAAGGCTCTTGAGAAAGAGTTTCTCATGCAGGTCAAACAAGCTACTGGAGGAGGGGAATTCAATCCATCTGGCAGATATTGGAGCTTGTCTTCGGCAAAGTTTAAAGCTAGCAAAGCTGATTCTTTAATCCCCGCAGGGTTTTGGGATTGGCGAGACAACTGTTGCTGATCATGATGGGACGCATCCTGGGCGGACGAGGAAACGGTAGATGACTGAGAGTTCGAGCCCGAAGATTACGGCCGTGATTCCCGCATTCAACGAAGAGAATACCATCGGCAGGATCGTGGAGGAAACGCGCAAGTACGTCACCGAGGTCGTTGTGGTCGATGACGGGAGCACGGATACGACAAGGAATGTCGCGCTCAGCGCTGGTGCTACGGTTCTTACACATTCGATCAACATGGGCTACGGTGACGCCCTCGCGACCGGATTCGAGTATGTGAAGAACAACGGTGCGAACATAATGGTAATACTGGACGGAGACGGACAACACGATCCCGCGGATATCGCTAGACTCGCAGCGCCAATCATTAGCGGGCAGGCCGATATCGTCCTCGGGTCCAGGTTCATATCCAACGGATCGAAGAAGGACATACCAGCGTATCGCAGGTTTGGGTTAGGCATCGTGAACAAGGCGTGGAACATGTCATCCACCTCTGAGAATGTGACGGACACTCAGTGCGGATTCAGAGCATACTCAAGGAACGCCATAGACAAGATCGATATCCAAGAGGCGGGGATGAGCGCCAGCCTAGAGATACTAGATCAGGCGGGAAAAAGCAACCTGCGGCTCATGGAAGTACCCGTTAAGGTGGGGTACGAAGGAGATACCTCGACCTATAAGCCGAGTAGACACGGCATGGAACTCGTCAACTACGTGTTGAAGAAGCTGAGGGAAGAACACCCGCTGTTGATATTCGGTGGAGTCGGTCTGGTCACATCCTCAATAGGGCTTGTCTTCGGAATCATAGCCATCAATGGTTACTTTGACTCGAGGTACCTGCCATTCGGGCCCACGATCGTCGCCGGCATCCTGATCTATGTAGGGACGCTGATGATCTTCGGAGGGTTAATCCTTAATTCCATTCAGTCAATTGCCGCCAAGCTCGAGGACAAGCGTCTGAGGAAGTAATCTGTTCAGACCAGTGTCTTGGAGAGATGCGATAGAGCAATACATCGAACTCAAGGCTTGCATTTCGGTCTTACACGGCATGCAGCGATGCATACTGCTCCTGGAATCTTGTTCGTGCCTGTGGGCCTAATCCTGAGCGCAATTGGAGAAATGATGAGGGCGGGCAGGGGCCAGCGCTTCCACGGAGTGGGGTGACGCTTACCCATGAGATCACTCTCGGAATCCCGAAAGGTATAATCTGAAGGTCTGGCCTTCTGGGTGTCAATCATCATGAAATTGTTGGCAGTTGTTTCCACGATAGACCTTCGATATCGGTTGGGTTGCACACCCGCCTGGTGGCAGCTCTTGAAGGCTTTGTATGAGACAGAGAATGAGGTCATCGTCGTCCCCTACTTGGGCAGAGACATTGAGACCATCTGGTGGCGAACGTACCCGAATCCCTGGAGAATGCCAGGGGAGCTCTATGTATCGTTGGCGAGGAAGGCCATTCCAAAGCGCACTGGGAGGAAATCGAGACTCCGAGAGGGGCTTGCGCGCAACCTGACACGAATCACGACACTCCCAGTATGGCGACATTATCTAAAGAATATCTTGACCAAGGAAAAGGACTTTGATGCTTTGATGTTCTTCAACGTTCCTCTAAACCAGATTACAGGCATAGCCACAGAAGTCAAAAGGGAATTCGGAATCAAGACTGTATTCTATGATGGTGACATGCCCACGATTCTTCCTGAGCACGTGTCCGAAAGAGGATTCATGTTTGACTACTACAGGGGAGCGTCCTTATCGGAGTACGATGTCTTCTTCGTAAATTCTGAGGGAGTGATCAAGAGCCTAGAGGAGAAAGGGGCGAGAAACGTGACGCCTTTGCATTATGCGGCGGACCCGGAGTTGTTCAGACCCATCGCATCTGAGAAGAAGTGGGACGTTGCGTTCTTTGGCTATGGAAGTCAGATGCGGGAGAAATGGATGACAAAAATGATCACAGAGCCATCAGAGAAGACGTCCAAGTTATTCGCTGTTGGAGGATCTGGATTTGGCATGCCCCTTGGAAAGGCAAACATCATTGGAGATGTTCCGATGAGTGGGCTTGGGAGATTCTGTTGTTCTGCGAGAATCAACTTGAATATCACCCGCGAGTCGCATACCCGAGTATATGCGTCCTCCACGGCCAGACCATTTGAACTGGCAGCAATGGGGTGTTGCATTGTGTCCTGCCCATACAACGGAATCGAGAACTGGTTTGTTCCAGGAAAGGAGATCATTGTCTTATCAGAGAATGAGAATCCTCAAGACGTCTATTCCTCGCTGCTCGATGACGAGGAAACCCTCAGAGCAACCGGAGAGGCTGCCAGAAGAAGAGTCATGTCGGATCATACATACAGAAAAAGAGCAACTGAAATCATCATGTCAATCAAGAAAGCCGAGAGCTAGATGGGGTTGTGTACCACAAGGAGCGGTTTCGAGTGCACAGAAGTCTCGTGGTAACCACAAGTTGGGATGATGGAAGCAAGAGCGACATCAAACTCGCGGAGTTGTTGAAGAAGTTGTCGATCAAAGCCACTTTCTACGTAACCAGAAACTACCGCCATCTCGAAGACCCCCTTGTACCTCATGAAGTCGTAGAGCTGGATGAAACTTTTGAGATTGGTGCTCACACTCTTACCCATCCTAATCTCTTGGCAGTGGGCAATGAGATTGGGCTTGGTGAGATAGCCGGTTCGAAACGCTACTTAGAGAATCTGCTTGAGCATGAAGTCGGTATGTTTTGCTACCCCAGAGGAAAATACAACGAAAGAGTAGTTCAGCTTGTGAAATCTGCGGGATTCAAGGGGGCGAGGACATGTGATAATCGGGATATCGGCGAATCAGATGACCCGTATCTTATGCCCGTCACTTTGCAGGCTACAAACAAATCGCCCCTATCAGCATTCAAAATTTGGAAAGGAAACCGGCTCACATTGAAGTCTCTCGTGGATTGGGAGACACGCGCTAAAGAAATGTTTGATTTGCGCCTTGAAACGGGTGGCATCTACCACCTCTGGGGACACTCTTCAGAAATCCAACTCAACAGAGAATGGGAGAAACTTGAGAATGTTCTCAAGTATGTCTCTAGTAGGGGGGGTGTTTCATACCTGACAAACGGAGAGTGCATTCAAGGTCTCGATTGATTTCTAGACAGGATATCTCTAGGGTCTTTTTATGGCAACGGCTAGGCTTGTCGGCGGCGAGCGCGGCACTCTAGGTCCCTACTTAAGAAATGCATTCACTGTACAATGACTCCATTCTGCCAGCTATTACGGGCCAGCCAATTCTAAGCCAGGCATCATTGGCACGTCTCAGTCTTTCCTCGAAGTTCACGCTAGCCTCCGGAATCGAATTGATAATCGCTTCTGCGAGACTCCGAGGATCGCGAGAGACCAGATGCACGTTTTGCCCTCCACCTACAAGACTCCCGAGATTGCTTTCGTGGGTCGACACGACGGGAAGCCCCGATCCAATAGCCTCAAGAGCAGAAATCGGCAATCCCTCCGAGGCTGAAGGCAATAAAAAGATGTCCGATGCCCAGTATAGCGCAGTTTTGAAAGGATTCGTTATATAGCCCCAATATTCAACTCGATCCTGGCATTTGTATTCCGCAATCTGTTTCTCCAGTAAACCTTTCCCCCCAAAGTCTGGTCCAGCAACGAAGAAACGAACATTCAAACCGTGCTTGTCTAGCTCAGCCAATACAGGGACTATCAAGTCCACTCCCTTGATGGGCGCGACCCGTCCGACGTAGATGATGGCTAGCGTTTCTTTGCTTATCCCCAATTTCACCCGCGTTTGCTGGCGAGATATATGAGCCGAGTCCACATCTGGTTTCTCAATTCCATTGGATATGACTGATATCCTCTCTGCTGGAACGCCGAGTTCGGCAAGCTGTTGACTTTCAAAGGGAGTCAAGGCAACTGCCCGCCTTGCGTTGCAAAGAATCGAGCGGTTCCAAAGCAAGTCGTATGCACGTTTCAATGGAACCTTCCCGAACTCATACCCAAGACTACCGTGAGGCGAGAGCACGTAGGGGACGCCATTAGCCTTTGCCGCCTTTGATACAACTACATTTTGAAAACTCCTTGAGTCATGGAGGTGTATTACATCGAAATCACTAACCTTGGCCAGGTCCAGAATCATTCTCGGCGTAATGAACATGAGAGTCCTACGCGAGAACATCCTACTGATCACGCCATAACGGACGACCTTCATGGAACCTGCGTCTGAGATCCTATCGTCGTCTGAGAACTTGCGATGTGCAGAAACGCTAGACATATTGGACGTCCAGACGGTAACATCATTTCCCCTGTCTGCGAGTGCCCTGGATAGCTCATACACCGCTCTGACTGGTCCGCCGAATTGCCATTCTGGAGCGTAGTACGGAACAACCTCGAGTATTTTCATTCAATCGACACTGCTGATGTGATGAAGTCCCGCAGCAGGTCGCGAACCCAGAAAGCTTCGGCCAGGACTGGGTCTCGTGGGAACATCGTTTTCATGACACACGGCTTTCAAGATAGTCAAATGAGATTATGATGCTATCGCAAGAACCAACAGCACTAAGACTTAGTCATCAAGCAGCAGAGGCTTCGCGAAGAAGCCCCTTGATTTGTCAGGCAGATGACTGGACTGCGTATGTCCCCGCGAAGGAGCTGAGAACAGTTCCCGACGGAATGATCTACCTTTCGATCATGCGCAGCTACCCAAGCAGGCCATCCCCAAGAAGCCCTTAATCGAATCGAATTCAGTTGGGATTGTTTTTGAGCGTGGATTGCTCAGTGGAATCCCTTCACGGAATCAACTATTCTCGAGGATTGCCAAACTGCTAAGCGAATGATGAAAAACAGAAATCAGGGGAGAGTGAACTATGCGAAGTAAAGCATCTTCAGACTGCGATGAATGTTTCACTTCCTTGCCACGATGGTTACTAACAACTGATAGTCCTCGTCTTTATGGTCGAGCTCGTCGGTTGATAGTTCTCCTGAAGACAGACCCTCAAGAAATGAAATTGCGGACAGAACGTTGCCGTAGGAATCTATGTCCACGTTGCCGATCCCGAACTCCCGTTCGAACGTTTTTCGGGCCGATAATGTTGTGAACCTCCAGTAATCACCCCAACGATTCATGTCATACCGCGAAATCTGACTTATGCCAGCTACCGTGGCCAGAACAACGCCACCATTTCGCAGCAGGTGCCGCGTCCCTCTTATCGCACTCTGGAGGTCGTAGATGAAATTGTAGGTCTGTGTGCAAATGAAACAATCAAAAGCATTCTCTGGTAGAGTAGACAGGTCGCACAAGTCGCCAATAACCGTAGCATTAGGGGCATCCTTGGAGATGTGCAGAACATCGGATTTGTTGACGGCCTTGCCAAATCGCTTAGTGTAAATGTTTTCGGCTACTTCAATAACGTTTCCCTTGATGTGGTTGGCATTATGGGAAAGGAACTTGTCGATGTAATATCGATCTATTGGGATGCCTCTGTCGAAACCAAAGGATCGGGAAATCGGGTCTAATCTTCGCAGATCATGCCAGTCGGGTTTTCTGAAACTTAAGTTAAACCGTTGGAAAACAGCCCAAAGTTTCTCTTTGACATGAGTCTTCAACGCAACCCCTTTGACTTAGACCGATTTGACTATTTCAATGTTGGTGATTCGATGTACGGAGGGCCAGCGTTGGTAAACAAAGGCCTAAGAAAGACATCCGTGGAGCTCGAGCAAGATCTAGTTTCTTAAGGCATTTCACTGACTGATACGAGTTGAGGTGCCTAGACATAATGTGCAAGGTTAATTATCGCGTCGTCGATTACGCTCAAAGAATTCATATCCAGAACGACATTTCGCATATCACATGATATGTACACAGCAGGGGACCCGAAATGAAGATTGTGCACGTTATGCCATGGTACATACAAGACATGGGCTATCAAGAGAACTCGCTTCCCCAGGAGCAATCGAAACTGGGACACAGCGTCGAAATTGTCACTAGCGATAGGATCCCCGATTTCGCTGGGTTCGACCAATTCCTGGGAAAGTCCTTCAGAAGCAGAATCCAAAGAATAGGCACTTTCGAAGAGAACGGAGTAAGAATACATAGACTTCCTTGTGTGGAGAGTGCGGGACAGGTTTATTTGATGGGATTGAGACGCAAGTTGAAAATGATTAGACCTGACATAGTCCAATCTCATGCCGCTTTCTCACCTAGTACGATTCAAACGATACTATACTCAAAGGGACTTGGATACAGGTTGTTCATAGACGATCATTCACACAAGACCAACTATCATGCCGACAACCCAGTGAGAAGGGTGTACGTGGCTCTGACTAGAGCGATCTACAGGATTATGGATGGAAGGATTGAGTGCTACATGCCAATAACTAGCTCAGCCAGGGACATCCTCGAGTCGATACTCCAGATTCCAGCTGGAAAGATTGAACTCCTCCCGTTAGGTGCCGATACAGGAAGGTTCACCAAATCCGCGCACGAGAGAGAAGCCGGGAGATCGACATATGGCATCCGGAATGAGACTTGCGTTGTCGTTTATGCCGGCAAGCTCACTGAGAACAAAGACGTCGATGTATTGATCAAGGCATTCGGCCACGTTGTTGAGAAGAACCAGGATATGATGCTTCTTCTGGTTGGGAATGGTCCTGGAGAGTACATGTCGCGCTTGAAGAAACTCGCAAGTGAGGTAATCCCCAGCGGAAAAGCGCAATTCATTGGCTTCGCCAGGAACGCTGATTTGCCAACGATTTACAACTCCTCCGACATCGGTGTCTGGCCTGGAAATGCATCCATCACGGTAATAGAAGCATTGGCAACCGGTCTTCCAACAATAGTGCAAATGAATGACTTAGCGTCTTATGAGAGGGTGTTCGAAGCAAAAGCTGCGGTAGGTTTCGAAAGAGGGGATGTTAGAGGCCTCGCTGAGAAAATCGAAATGCTCCTAAAAGACCCTCGATTTAGGGCGGAGATCGCCGCTAGGGCGGAATCCCTGGTCAAGAATTCTCTTTCGTGGAGAATACTCGCTGAAAGATCGATATCCTTGTATCAACGCTGACGACTTGCCTTGCAGAACCATCTTGCCGAAAGGCTGGATTACGTCGATTATGCGATTCCGTTCCTTCCACAAGTCTCAACGGACAGAGTCAGCGAAATGGTGAAGTATATGAGGGCCAATCACAAGCACACACAGAGCCGTGGAATTGGTGTTTCCAATGTCTGATTTCAATCGAATACTCATCCTTGCCCCTCATACTGATGATGGTGAGATGGGGTGTGGCGGCACGATTGCCAAGTTCGTGGTTGACGGCATGAATGTCATGTATGTGGCGTTCTCTTCGGCCGATAAGTCTCTTCCCAAGAAGTTTCCTCCTGGCACTCTTAAGAAGGAATTGATTGCGGCCACGCAAGCGCTGGGTCTGCGCAAGAACAATGTTGTGTGTCTGGATTATGAGGTGAGGAAGTTTTCGGAAAGAAGACAGGACATTCTCGAAGAGATGTTTGAATTGAAGTCGCGCTTTGATCCAGATGTGGTTTTCGCTCCATCGCTCAACGATTTGCACCAAGACCACAGAACTGTGGCGGAAGAGTGCAGGAGGATGTTTAAGATGAGGACAATCCTAGGTTATGAAATGCCTTGGAATAACATCAGCTTTGACACTCTATCCTTTTCAGTACTTCAAAGGAATCATATCAGGAAGAAGATTCAAGCCCTAGAGTGCTACCGGAGCCAGAAACGCAGGAAATACATGAATGCGGAGTTTGTTGAGAGTCTAGCAAGAACTAGGGGGGTTCAGATTGGAACCCACTACGCAGAGGCGTTTGAAGTGGTGAGATGGGTAATATAGGAATCTGCAACCAGTCTTCAATACTGTGAAACCCCCACTGGCCTGGCAAAGGTAGCACAATCTGCATTGGATTTGCCCTATGACTCGCGACTTGAATCCGCCCATGACCTGACAACTCTTCGGGTTTAGTGTGCTTCCGACGTACTTGGGGCACTGACTGATTCTTGGGCAGCCTCGTCCGACAAATCTAGGCAGCTGACACAAGAGACCCCGCAGACTTGTAAAGGAGGCTACGGCAACTCACCACTTCCGATAAACACCTTCGGAGTTCCAAAACCTGAACCTAATCCCGTTTCTTCTCAGCTGATTCTTGAGGATTTCGGTGAATGGCGAAGCATATCCTTCGATTGTGCGCTTGCACAAATCGAAAACTGTGCCGTCAACTATGTAGGTGTCTTCGTCAACGGCCTTGAATCTAGCAACTTTCGCGACCTCCGGATTCTTCGCCATGAAAATGCTGACTGATTCTGAGAAGATGCGATCGAACAGCGCTTGCTTCTCTTCAGAGGACAACTTCCTGGGAAAGGCGTTTTCCTTAAGAACCCTGCATGGCACTCCTCCAGCCATGCAGCCGGAGGGCAAATCTGTGGTAACAACGCTCACAGATGCAACAACAACATCGCTACCAATGGCAACGTTGGGGTTGACAAGAGCGTTTGGGAGCCAAACTCGATCTCCCACGGATACTGGTCCCCACTGAATAGGAAATCCATCCCATGCGGACTCGTACGCCCCGTGGGTGAAAACCCTGGTTCCAATCCCACATCCGAATTCGTGCCCAATCCTCAGACCCCTTCCTTGGTTCAAAAAGGAGAACTTGCCCATATGAAGGAAATCACCCACTTCCAGCAAACTCCCGGGATCAAAACAACTTCCACCACCAATCTGAGAGTACTCATTGATCCATGCCTCAACGCCAATGCGAATGAAACGACCCTCAATTCTGACATGTGGTCCAATGAAGGATCTATCTCCGACATAGCCATCTTCAACATTGATTACTGCGGTGTCATCAATGCGGACACCTTTACCTATTCTCAGCAAGTCCTTCAAATCCCGGTGCTTGTTGCCACGCTTGTGAAACGCCGGTGGGTGCAATAAAACCTCCCATCTACACGACCGTATGAAACATGATCGCTCTGCATCTCGTCAGGTCAGCGGCACACATCGCCACGACCCATGAGATCGATGTCTGGCCAGGAAACCCGTCATTCACGGTGATAGGGCCGCAGCAACAGGACTTGCGGTGATTGTTCCACATTCCGATTCAGCGTATAGATTGCTGATCGAGAGGAACGCCGCTGTGGGATTCGAGGAGGTGATGCCAATTCACTCACAGATAGAACGGGAGGATTGATTGAGAATGAAGAACTCAGAAGCTTGACGGGAATCTAGCGCAGGATATAGTTCTCAAAGAACTCCCATAGGAATCGATAGGCAAGAAGAATGTTGAGCTGTACACAACCTGACCAAACTCGAATCACCATCCTCAAAACAGACAGAGGAGCAATCTAGGACTTTAATCCGATCCTCTGAGTAGAGACTTGATAACCATCCTTGTCTCTTTCGATGCCACCAGTCGTCTCAGCGAGGACGAAAAATACTTTCTGATCTCAGGGTCATCGATTCTGGGCTGTTTCTGCCTTCTGGCGCCAAAATAACCTTTGGCGAATGCCACCGCCCCCAAGGCACCGTATCGGAACAGAAGGGATATAGATACAAGGAGAAAACTGGTGAAATCCGTGCCCACCAAGTAGTGAGAGTATCCAAGGTTTCGATATCCCGTGGTATCTTTGGAAGAAGATGAGGCACGCCTATGTGTCCCTGTGGATTGTGGATCAATGACTAAAGTGAAACCACGATTACGGGCCTTGATTTCAATGATAGTCTCGTATGCTGGCGCAATAGGAACTCCACCAATTTCCTCCAAGAAACTGACTACATACAGCCTTGCACAGCCTCTAGGTATCGGCTTGGATTCCGTGGCCAATCCTCCTACCGTTGAAATGAGACCGGTGGCGATTGCAGCCCTTGGCGTTTCTGCGAGAACATTCGACAGCCTCTCGAAGTATCGAGTGTCAACAACAGTATCGGCATCTAGAATCCCTGTCATTTCAGGATGGGTTCCAGATGATGAAGAGATGCCTAGCCCCTTTTTGAATCCGAATGACAATGCGGCCCCTATCTTGCACACACTCCGTGTGGAGTCTTGGTCTTTCCTTATGACTGTTATCCATCTGCGACCTTCTGCCAGCTCTATCGCCGAATCATAGGAGTTGTCAGTACTGCCGTCATCAACAATTACCCAAGAGACAGGTTGAAGTGTCTGGCAGAGGACACAATCGAACAAGCCCGTGAGCATTTCCTTTTCGTTCCTCATGGTTGTTAAAAGCATGTACGAGCTCTGAATGGAATGCATGCAGGTCCCCCATGAGTGGGGATGCAAGAACTTATAGACTCGCTTCCCAGTAAGCCCATCCGATAGTAACTATTCGATGGAAAAGCGGCTGTGGATTGGTGTGTGGCAACGTCGAAGAGCACCACTATCCAGGTTAGCTGGGACTGCATCATACTGAGGCTAGTAGGAAGTACGGATAACAAAACTATACAACCGGGGGCATTGAACGAACAATACTTTCAGACAACTAGCATATGTAATGGTAATATTCTCGGCCGTTGTGGGCCTCTTTCTCTTCTCGTCCATGATTGCGCAATTTGCCCTGTGTATCATCATTGGTATCGGCATATTTCAGCTTCTTATTGCAGCTGCTGATTCTGGTCGACATCAACGTGGAGAAATCGATAGAGACATCAGCCCCATTATGACTAGCTTCGTGGCGTCAGTAGCGTTATTGATCTCCGCCATCTCAATTGCCCTCAAAATGACCTTTGGCCTGCTTTCTTACTATGTTCTGCTAACTTTCGGCCTAGCGTTGGTACTCTTGCTGATATCCTGGGTGTCAGCACAAGTCTCAAGAGCACGCGTATATGGCACTCTAGCCCTAGTCATCCTCTACTCTCTAATCCTTAGGGGAGCAGTCTATTTCTCGTACCCAAGTATTGTTGGTTTTGATCCCTGGTTCCACGCGCGACTCACAAATGAAATCGCTCTCGGTGGGTATGTGGACACCTCCTACCCAGGACCGGCGGGGATCTATGGAGTTTTTGCGCTTTTCCATGTATTCTCTGCAGAAGGGCTCCTCATCTTCGGCGTGAATGCGAAGGATGCGATGTTTTTCACCGTCGGCGTCGCAGAAGCGCTATTGCCTCTTTGGGTGTTCGTGCTGTTTCGTCAGTTCAATCTCTCCAATGCAGTCTGCCTCCTAGCAGCATTTCTTGCGGGAGTGATGAGCGTATTTATCCTATGGGGATGGTGGTTAGTACCATCAGGATTAGGGTTGATATTCACTGTTATCTTGCTGGCCATTCTGTTCAAGGAAGGAAGACTTGACGGATGGAAGAGGGTAGCGCTCTTCTCCACAGTGGCAATCGCGCTATCGTGGACTCATCCGGGCGCCACATTGATTGCGATTCTGATTTTGGTCTTTTACATGATTGCCACTTTTGCTCTGACGCATCCTGTCCGAGCGAGGCCCACATCCGGTGGGGTCGGAAATGGAGGAGGTAATCGGGCAGTAGTCAGATACACTTTGTTCCTCACTGCAATCATCTTCATTCACGCAATTCAATCTGGAACAACCGGGGGTCTAATACGTATCTCCTTCACGTCTTTTAGCGAAGGCACCATCATTGCTTCTGGTAACACCTTTGCGAGAGGGGCGTTTGCTCTTATTTGGGACAGACTGCCCAACCTAGAGCTCCTTGTCCTAGCGACTACTGGGTTCCTGATTTTGATCAGAAACTTGAAGAAGAAAGAGGGTCTGCAGCATTTGGGCCTATCAACAGTTGGTCTATTCTTGGGGTTGCTCATCTTGGGGCTGTTGCAACTGAACCCCGATTATCCACTTGATGAACGGATGCTTGCGTTTTCGTTTGTCTGTATTCTCGGCATTTCGGGCACAGTCCTCTGGTCCCTAAATAGGACAATACCGCCATCGGTCCCTAATGTTGTTGTTGCGTTAATCATCTGCTTTGTCCTTGTCCTTCCTTCGATAACCAACTATTCGGACAACTTGGATCCACCTTTCCCATGGTCGAAGACCAACAACAGATCTCTAACTCAGAACGAAATAGCTGCAGGCGGTTTCGTAATGAAAATGAATTCGTCAGTGTATACTGACAACTTCTATTGTCTTTTCTTCGAGTACTACGGCTATGGAGACAAGTCTCATGTCCTTGAACCAAATGACAACCCACTTGCAACGACGGGCAATTTCATGATTCTCGCGCGGGATAGAGGCCCAGAGATGAAAGTAAGTCATTCTTGGTCGTTGGTCTTCAATTCTGGACAGGTGAAAGGATATGTCTAGTACGATGAAGGGATCATGTTGTCGAGTGAGCACAATAAGAAAGCTTTATTAAAGGTCATTAACTCATGCCGAAATGGTGAAGGCCAGATGACCATGGGTTTTACAACGACCGCGAAGCCAATGACGACAAATATGAAGAATCAAGTGGAGACGGCAACGAACTGGCCGAAAGTATCAATTATCATGCTCAATTGGAATTCAATCGATGACACAAGGGAATGCCTCGAATCATTGAAGAAGGTAACTTACCCGAACTACGACATCATCGTGGTGGACAACGGATCCGAAGGAGATGATGCTAAGCTCCTTTCCTCCGAATATGGCAGCCAGGCCACGATAATCTCAAAGGCTGAGAATCTCGGATTTCCTGAAGGCAACAACGTGGGAATCCGACAAGCTCTCATGAAAGGAGGCGATTTCTGTCTGCTTCTCAACAATGACACGATCGTAGACCCTGAGTTCCTGAGCGAGCTAGTGGAAGTTGCCAAGGACCCGTCAATCGGAGCTGTTGGTTCGAAGATATACAACTACTATGATTCCAATCGAGTTGATTCAGCTGGTGGAAACGCCTGGTACTGGCTTATGTTGTTCAGGCTCAAAGGAGGCGATCAAGATATGGGCCAGTTCGACACTATCGTAGACCGGGATTTCGTCTACGCAAATTCCATGCTGATAAAGAGAGAAGTCTTCGAAGAAGTCGGGCTTCTTGACCCTGACTTCTTCTTCGGTGCAGAAGAGTATGACTACTGCATTCGAGTTAAGCGTCATGGGTACAGAATAGTCTACGTCCCGACGTCGAAGATCTGGCACAAGTCGGGGAGATGCCGAGCCAAGCTCAAGGACTATCCTGAGACCCAGAAACTAATAAAGCGAAAAATGGGAGCCGGGTCCTACAAGTATATCTATGGCTTGTCACGCAAGCACTTTCCACCTGTCCTCTTCCTCATTCCATTCACATCGTACTATCTATTCACGGCTGGCCCATCTTTTATACTTGGCGGGCTATTTGGCTGCTCCCCAACCAGTGTATTTCGTTACATTGTCAGACACAAAGAAGTTGGCAGTATTACAAACGGAATCAGGAGTATCTGGCGGTCGAGGATCAGTAAGCTGAAGAGATAGCTGCCATCGTCCTTCCTTCCACCGTGTTGAGGAGGCGCTCGCAGATGTATTGAACCAATCCTCATCCCCTTTTCGTTTTGCCTCCTGTTGTAGCCCTTTTCTCACCCAAGCTGAACCTTGGGTCAGCCTTAAGCTCTCCTAGTTTTGGCCTAGAACGGGGCCTATTCTGGCCAGTGCTTGGACTAAGAGAGCGCCTTGCCCCCCAGACGGTATGACAGTCACTGATGATACCCATCGGCCCCGGCATGGATATCCTTTGCCACTTCAAAACTCTCGACAAGGGCCTGGAACCAATGCTATCGACGCTGGCACGACTTCTTCCAGCCCCACGGCATGAAGATACTCCATCCCTGATTTCAAGCATCGGATCGTAGATGCGGCTTTTCGCCAGAGAGCGCATACAGCGTCGAGTCTTGCGGCTTTCCAGGATGTCGCCATTGAGGGTGTATTCAGAACTCGTGTAGGGAAACCCTAATGTACGTATCTGGTGGTGATAGTCAATTCACAACGAGAGATCCCATGGAAGACGCGAACCTAACTGGCAAACGAAACCCAATGAACCTCATGAAGGAATCGGACAGGTTGATTAGACTCGGGGCTGCGAACGCCATGAGTGACATCGAATTGGGGAAGTACGGCGAAGCAGTCTCCTGGATTGAATTTGCAGCAACTGTCGGGTGGCATAATTACCCAGGGTACTTCTTTCACCCGGGACTCGAGAAAGCCCTTTATGATATCGGCCGAATAGGGCTGGAACCTTCATCAAAACCACTTTGCCCAGAGGATATGAGCCCGAACAATAGCCATAGCCAAGTGTTGCACGTAATGACTGCTGCACATGCAATAGGTGGACATACGCGAGCTGTGGCTGACTGGATAAGCAACTGTTCGGACGCTAGTTCTGGAATGAAACACTCAATTCTTCTGACCTCCCAAGGATCCACGGAACTGCCAGACTGGCTCAGTTCCGCCACGAGCACGACAGGAGGAACTTGCACCTTGCTCGATCCTGGAATTCCGTCTCTAGAAAGAGCTGTGACGCTTAGATCTATCGCTCAGAGACATTCAGATATCGTAATCCTGCACATCCACCCTAATGACCCGCTAGCTGGAATAGCGTTTTCTGATCCAGGGAGGAAGTTTCCCGTTCTATTCTTCAACCACGCGGATCATGTGTTCTCGATTGGGCAATCCGTCGCAGATTTCGTTCTCGATTTCAGAAAATCCGGTCAGAAGGTTTCGATCAATGAGAGGGGTTGCTCGGCTCGGTGCAGGATGGTCCCGATTCCAATGAAGGTCCCTGTAGATTCTTCGTTCAAAGGCCCCACGGAGAGATACAACCTCAGATCGAAAGCCCGCGCGATACTTGGAATCCCGCGGGAAACCACAGTCGCTCTAACGATTGGAAGTGAATACAAGTTCAAACCAGCACTAGGATACGATTTCACTAGAGCGGTCCGTGATGTACTCTCTAAGATCAATGACGCGCATCTGTATGCAATAGGGATTCCTAACAGTGGGCCGTGGAAAGAGCTCTCGGAGGATCTCGATGGACGATTCCACCCAGTCGGAGAAGTGTGGGGAAGGAAGAAGGTCGGCGAGTACTACGCGGCATCGGACTTATACATGGAAGGTTATCCATTTGGTTCGTTGACGGCGATGCTGGAGGCAGGGCTGTTCGCGCTTCCCATCCAAAGGATGATGAATAGCGATGCGCCAATCCTATCCGGCGACGACGTATCCCTAGACGATATCGTCTCCCCTGCTTTGAGTGAAGGACAGTACATTGAGGCGACGACGAGAATGCTCAAGATGTCCAATGAAGACAGGTTCAAGTTAGGTATCGAGATTCGGAGAAGCGTGATGAGGGACCATTGCGGCCCTTCGTGGTTTCAGAAATGGTTTGAACCGGTCATGAATGAAGCATTAGCGCAGAGAAGAAGACCGATGGAACGGAGCGTCGACTATTCGTTTGAGACCTCGCCGAAACCCAACGAATCAACTAGGGACTGCCAGTTGGTCTTAACGAGTTCCAGCCATAATCCACCTGAAACCATGATTCTCAGGGGTTTGAATGGTGTGACATTTGCTTCCCTGGGTATCCTCTTAGAACTTATCGGTCGATCGCTTGCACGACGAGAGCCTATAAGATTTCCTGGAGAAGCCACTCGTCTTCTGGCCGGAGTAGGTGCTAGATTCCCCCGCCGATGGCACGGTGAGGCATAAGATGATGCACGGATTGGGGCTCCGATGAACGTGACTATTACCGAGAATGAAGAGAACGACGTCTCCGAATACGATGGGGGATTTTTCGACACCAAATATGAAGTACTTGCGAATCAGATGCGCTATGTGTGCAGGATCAGCCGAGAAATATCCAGCAAGTGACCGAAGGCGGATGCAGAATTCTCACGTTCCCGAAGATTGCCGATCCACGTGGGAATCTCACTTTTGTCGAGAACAAGAAACATATACCTTTCGACATCAAGCGTGTCTATTACCTCTACGACGTCCCCGGGGGAGAAACCAGGGGCGGGCACGCGCATAAGCGGCTTCAGCAGGTGATCATCGCCATGTCCGGTAGCTTCGACGTCGTGGTGGACGACGGGAAAGAACGCAAGACATTCTCACTTAACAGATCTTACTACGGGCTCTACATCCCTACGATGATCTGGAGGGAGCTTGTCAATTTCTCCTCCGGCTCGATTTGCCTAGTGCTCGCGTCAGAACCATACCAAGAGGAAGACTACTTCAGAGACTACGACGAGTTCCTCAAGGTGGTAACAAGGGAGACCGTGCGATGAAGGTCCCGTTTCTAGACCTGAAGGCCGCATATTCAGAGCAAGGTCATGACCTGGACGCAGCCTCGAAACGAGTCCTCGAATCTGGCTCGTACATCCTCGGCCAGGAATGCGAATTCTTCGAGAAGGAGTATGCTGAATTCTGCGGGGCAAGGCACTGCGTCAGTGTAGGAAACGGATTGGATGCACTTAAGCTCATACTCATTGCTAAAGGCGTAGGAAAGGGTGATGAGGTAATCGTGCCGGCGAATACATTCATCGCCACCTGGTTAGCCGTCTCAGAAGTCGGCGCGAATCCAGTACCAGCTGAACCAGACGAGAAGACATACAACATCAACCCCGAGAGGATTGCGTCAACCATCACGAAGAAAACCAAAGCGGTCATTGCAGTGCACCTGTATGGTCAACCTGCGGATATGGACCCAATCATTGAAATCTGCAACGACCACGACCTCGCACTCATCGAAGATGCCGCTCAAGCGCACGGCGCTACCTACAAAGGCGTCCGAGTGGGGGCACTGGGAGACGCTGCGGGTTTCAGTTTCTATCCGAGCAAGAATTTGGGAGCATTGGGTGATGGAGGAGCAGTAACTACGAACGATTCTGCGTTGGCTGAGAGAATTCGCGTTATTCGCAACTACGGATCGAAAGTCAAGTATGAGAATGAGGAGAAGGGGATCAACTCCAGACTGGATGAGCTGCAAGCTGCTTTCCTGCGCGTGAAATTGGTCAGATTGGAGGATTGGAACGATAGACGGCGCAAGGTCGCTAACAAGTATCTCAACGGATTGAAGGACCAGGGAGACCTTCTGCTACCGGGCGTTCCCGCGTGGGCTGAGCCAGTATGGCACCAATTCGTGGTGCAGCATTCAAGAAGAGGCGCTCTACAAGAATATCTCGCGGAACGGGGAATCTCCACAATGATACACTATCCGATTCCCCCGCACCTATCAGCAGCCTATTCGGACCTCGAACTGAAGCGGGGAAGCTATCCCAGAACCGAAAGCATTGCCGCAAAAGCACTAAGTCTTCCCATCGGTCCGCATCTAACGCAGAGTGAACAGGATTTTGTGATTTCAAGCGTCCGAGACTTCACAGAGGGCAAGATTCGTCGTTGACAGTGAGGTGGTCTCATTCGCGATATACTGAGAGCCGTGTTCAAAACAGGAAGTGGCTCGGTTGTATCGATGGGACTGGGAGCCGTCGCATCGAAGATCATGGCGGTGACAATCGGTCCCGCAGGAATCGGATTGTACTCGATGCTTATTCAGGTCAACTCGAGCGCTTCATTGTTCGGGACTGCGGGTGGATCAAGCGCGCTTGTTCAGGGCACTGCCAGCCGTGAAGGGCATCCCCGTGAAAGTTACCTGATCACGGTTTTCTGGATATTCATCACGGCCGGAGTCATCACCTCGATCGCTGTTGTCGGTTTGGCGCCTTGGATTGCTCAGTCCGTCTTGGGCGAAGCCAGCGTGTCTGATATTTGGCTGATACGCTGGCTCGCACTTCCAATAATCCTCTCGGTCATCCTAAGCTACTTGTCCGGAGTACTAAACGGATTTCGTGCTATAGGGAGACTTGCGATGGTCCCGGTTGTTACTGCTGCTGTGAATGCCGGGCTAGCTTTTCCCGTCTCTCATTTCGTCAAGATAGGCTACCCGATTGCGTTCATAGGTCTCATGAGTCTAATGAACGCCGCAGGTATCGCGGTCTGCCTCATCTTTGCCAAACGCAAAGGATGGTTGTCACCTATCAGAGCGAGAGGTTTCCGACCATTCATCGAAATGGATTCGGCAAGACACTTCTTCTTGATAGCCGCGACCACGGCGGTGACAACAGTCTTCGGTTCCGTCATCCTCCTTGTCATCCGTTCCTTGATTGTAGGCAATTCTGGACTTTCGGGAGCGGGAATCTTCAACGTTGCTTGGACCTTTGGCTTCACATATGCAATGCTCTATCTAGGCGCTTTTGGAACCTACTATTTTCCGACGCTCAGTCTGACGCACGAGAAACAGGCACGAATAGACCTCATGCGCAAAATGTTCAGAGTCTCGACACTTCTGGTTGCGCCCCTCCTAGTGGCTGCAATCCTCTTGAAGCCCCTCGCGGTCCAGCTACTCTATTCGAATGATTTCCTGGAATCGCTTCAGACGTGGCGCTGGTTGCTCATCGGGGACTACTTCAAGACGGCCAGTTGGGTGATGGCAATGTCCATTATTGCCTATGCGGACATGAAGACCTTTCTGTGGACGGAGGTATCGTGGTGGAGCGGATTCCTGGTGTTGTCCGCAATCTCGATTCAAGGATATGGTGAAATGCAGGGGGTTGGGTTAGCGTATCTGGTCCTTTACGTCGCATACCTGGTCTATGTATTCCACTACGCCCGATCACGCCATGGCTTGACGCTGACGAACAGATCGGTCGCAACCTGGTTCATTGGACTGATTCTTGTGGGGTTGTCTTCCTGGCAGACTTGGAATGCGACAAGCATAGACTGGATCACTCTCGCCCCCTGGCTTCTGGCCATCTTCGCCTTCGTCTGGTTATCTCTCCTCCCTGCTGAGCGGGAGGGGCTGAGAAAGATGCTCCTTCTCAATGGACGAACTGGGGCCTCCTGAGTGTATTGACTTCAGAGGCATCACATAGAAGTAATGAGTTGTCCTTCTCCTCAGATGGTGTCTGCTGTGGCAAAGTCACCAAAGAGAAAAACCGCGATTCATCGTATGCTCGGAAGCAACATCCCCGCTAAGGGGGGGAATGTCAGAATCGGCAAGGACGTTGTCTTTGGGCAGGGAGTCGTCCTCCACGATTTTGTCACGATAGAGAGCAACACAGTAATTGGACCATATGTGGTGATCGGAGAACCATTGGTTGATAGCTACAAATCGTCCGATTACTCGAACCCCAGGACAGTCATTGGTAGGAATTCCGTCATTCGCTCTGGAACGATAATCTATGCCGGTTGCAGACTCGGCCAAGGAACTACGACTGGTCACTACGCAGTCATCCGCGAGCGAACCACCTGCGGAGAAGATTGTAGCTTCGGTACTTTCGCCACCTCTGACGGAGATGTGAAGATTGGCGACAGATGCAGGTTCCACTACTATGCGCATGTCTGCAAAAAGGCCAAGATAGGCGATGACATTCGGATGTTCCCAAGATCGATGCTGCTCAATGACACTCACCCGCCATGCGGAAGATGTCTTCAGGGTCCTGAAATCTCGGACCGAGTGGTGATCGGCTCCGCGGCGACTATCGCTCCGAAGGTGAAGGTCGGGCAGGACGCACTCATCGCAGCGATGTCGATGGTGACCAAGGATGTCCCCGCCGGAATGGTCGTAATGGGCGTACCAGCCAAGGTCGTGGGAAAGGCCTCGGACATCGAGTGCAAGACGGGGTTGCTGAATCATCCTTATCCGTGGAACAAGCAGTATATCAGACCCAGATGATTCGTGAGCCTACTTCACGTATCTATGGAACCCTTCTCCAGTCTTCCTGCCCAATTTGCCCTGTGCGACCATCTCCCCCAGGAGTTTAGGCGGTTCGAATCTCCTGTCGCGCGTGGTCTTCCAAAGCGCGTTGCAGATGCTAAGCACAACATCGTTCCCTATGAAATCGCAAAGCTCCAAGGGCCCCATTGGATGATTGGCCCCTAGCTTCATCGCCGTATCGATGTCCTTCGGGTCGGTTCCTGACGCCTCAAACACAAGTATGCTCTCAATCAGCATAGGGAAGAGAATACGGTTAACGTAGTAGCCGGGTATGTCGGGCACAAGTAGCGTTGTCTTTCCGAGCCACTTCGCGAAGTTGATGGCGGCGGAAGTGGTCTCCTTCGAGGACTTGGCTCCTGCTCGCACCTCGACGAGCTTCATAACCTCGGGCGGGTTGAAGAAGTGCAGCCCGATGAACCTGGATGGGTTCTCGAGTGCGGAGCCCAGCTCAGTCACGGGAAGCGAGGATGTGTTGGTGGCAAGAATTGCCTTACTGGAGATGTGCGGTTCGATCCTCTGATAGACTTGCTTCTTGATCTTCATGTCCTCACTCACGGCCTCGATTACGAGGAACGCACCTTTCAGATCCTGAGGGTCATTTGCCAGATGGACCCTAGACATCATTGAAGTGAACCGGTCCAGCGATATCTTACCATTCTCTACCTTGCGCTTCAAATCTACCATAAGGCGATCTAACGCAGCCTTTCCCGATTTGGGCGTCCTGCCGAGGACCACCACGCAGAGGTCGTTCTCCAAGCACATAGTGACTAGCTTCCTTCCCATAGTTCCGAGCCCGACCACGGCCACCTTTCTACTGACGCTATCTATCTCCATAGGGACAGAAATTGAAGCATCTGCTTAAGATACTTCTGGCACGCTGCTCCATCCCACCTAGCGTCATGGCCAGTTGTGAGGTTTCAGGTTGCCCTTGAAACGGCCACCGCCAGGAACGCCGGGAGGGCGCTCCGCCCATCCCCTCATTTAAAGGGCGAACTTCGAGCCTACAATTGCACGTGCCAGCTAATGGTCATGAACAAACACTGCAACGACTCGTCCGGCGACGAAACCTCGTGCCAGCCTCGCGACTGCCTCGAGCCCTGCATAGATGAGGACGAGCGCGGCTAGCGCTACGGTGACAACCTGTGCAACGGGTCCGAGCCCTTCCACCAGAGCAACCAGTCCGAGCACGGCCAACCCCGTCAGAACACCCACAAGTATCACAAAGATGAATACGATCAGAATGGTCGGCGAGAACGCGCCCGGCTTCACCTTCACCCTCGTCAGCAGAGCGCGGGCAGCGATGGCTGCCGCGATCGGGGCTATCACAGGCACCGGGAAGTCCTCCACGGTCAAAGGAACATGCGACATGGCTAGTCTCAGCCCTAGGAACGCCGCGGATATCATCAGCCCGATCATTGCGAAGCTTAGCAGCAACCCCTTGAAGTACTTCCCAGTGTACCCCGATGCCGTCGTCACGAGCCACAGATTGCCCTGCTCATAGTACGACCAGTTCACCGCCAGCACCGCCAGCGGAAACACCACGACCTGGGGGCCGCTCGCAGCGGACCCGGCAGTCGTCGTAGTAGTGGACAAAGAGGAGAGCGACGAGAACAGGAATCACCGCCGTTCCTGCGCATGAGCTCTCACGAGAACTCGAACCCTCTCGCGAGCCTGTCCAATGCCAACATCCCGACGAGAGCCACCGCCGCTGCGAAGACGACCGTTGCGGCCATCTGGATGGCTATCATCAAAGCACTCGTCCCTCCCAGGACATCCACCAGAAGGGAGGCGGAGAACCCGAACACGGCACCCGACATGAGCGTCACGAACAGGACCATAAGAAGCCCGGGGCGTTCTCGCCCGGGCTTCACGTGTATCCTTGTCAGCAACATCGTCGCCACGACGGAATCCCCGACCAAGGAGACGACCGTCAACCTCCACCCATTGAAATGGGTGGCTTGTAACTGACCTCGACGGAGGTTCGATGCTCCGCGTCACCGGTCGCTACGATCGGCCCGTTGACGGTGGGCCTGCCAACCAAGGCTTTGCCGAGGCTGGCGATGTTCCTTGCCGCGTTGAGGTCGGCATTGAGCGAGCTGCCGCAGACGGGGCACCGGAACGAGTGCCCCTCCCTTATCCCGATATCCCCGCACCGAGAGCACATCTGGCTGGTGTACTCCGGTGGGACAGAGACTACCTGCTTCCCGCATTCCTCGGACTTGTAGCGCAGAAAAGCCTCGAATTGAGCGAAGGCCCACCTGCCAAGCTTGCGGTTGAACTCCCTCCCCAATCTCTTGTCCTTCCTGATGCTCAAGTCCTCCACGGCCAGAACATCGAAGTCCGTTCCGACTATTTCTTTAGCGATACTATGGTTGACGTCTGCTTGAAACCGTCTCTCCCGTCCCGAGAGGCGCTTGAGGTGCCTCTTTGCCGAGCGGGTGCCTGCAGACTGCAACTCGCCTCTAAGATATGCGTAGCGACCCCTGACATTCCGAAGATGCTTGGAGTTGAAGAATCCGCCATCGGATGTGACGGCGATGTTGTTGATGCCTCTATCGATGCCAACGACCCGTGGATTCGTGACATCTCTGATCGGAACATCGGGCAGCTCGACCACCAGATCGGCCATCAGATCATGGTCGACATCCCGGACCCTGAGCGCCTTGACCTTGCCACCGGCGTATTTCCTGAAGTACTCGGGAATGCGAAGCGGAACCTTGAGTCGCCCCTCAACGGTGGTCAGAGACAAGGATCCGCTGTCGAGGAAGGCTTTGAACGTCCTCTGGTTGAACCTTGCAGAGCTGTCTGGTTTCTTGAATGGCCGTCTCCTGCACCGCTCCCGTTTCAGCATGTCAGCGGCACAGTCTCTTGCTCCCTGGACGAGCGAGGATTGAAGCGCAGGCCACTTGTCGCGGGCTGCGTAGTATCCGAGCGCCTGGAGCTTCCTCTTGGAATGCGTCCTGTTGTGGAAGCCCAATCTGAGGAAGAAGTTCGTGGCTTCGTTGAAGATGCGGACTGTTTGCCCAATGGCTTCGGATGGTTCCAACCTAATGGTTATGGTTCTGTCCACGAACAGATTGGATGTCATATGGCGTATATGGGATTCTGTGGGACTATGGTGAAAGTGGAATGCGGCGCACGAGATCACCTAACACATCATCTGGTGCCCGAAGTACCGCAAGGAACTGCCCGTGGTAGTTCAGAAGAGCCTGAGAACCGTGATGACTGCGATAGCGGAGTCTCGGGGATTGGAAGCTAAGGAGCTGGAAGTGATGGCCGTGGTCTTCCCGGCACCGTTCGGGCCTATCAGGCCCATGATCTCCCCCTCGAAGGCCGTGAGGGACAAACGGTCGAGGGCTTGCGTCCCGTCCCCGTAGACCTTGATAAGGTTCTCCGCTTGGACTGTTATGGCAGGCATGTTATCACCTCCGATGGAATCATTGCGGTGTCTAATATGTTTCGAGGGTAAGGGTTCTGTCGAGTTATCGGGTGGTGGTTCCTTCTGGATCTCGCAGGCTACATGTAATCGCCATGGCTAGTACTCCCTCGGCTACTGATGCCAGGATGCTGGTCAAGGGCGTTGTCTTCCGACTCACTTCAGACCTCCCCCCAGAGGCAATTTCGCTACTCCATGACTTCAGGTTGGCAGTGAACAAAGCGGTCCGTGCATCCCTCGAAGCACGCGTCTCGTCGAGGAACGGGATTGCCAAGTTGTTCTACAGAACGTTTCGAGAAGAGCATCCTGGCATGTATGCTAAGCACCTCTTGTCCTCGTTCGAGGTTGCCGCTGTGATCCTAAAGAACTATAGGAAGCGGCTTCGACATGGAAGGCCCTGTGGAATCCCCTTCGCCAAGCGCTTGATGATGAGGGCAGAGAATCAAGCGTACAAGTTGGATCGCACCGAAGGCATAATCGACCTGCCCATCAGAGCGGGATGCCATGTTGAGTTAAGGCTGGTGGTAAGTCGATATCATCGCCGGTATCTGGACGATGAAACGCTCTCGCTGGGTTCGCTCACAGTCCTCCCGGATAGGGTGATTGTCGCGTTCAGGAAGGAACCCCCCAAACCCATTGCAGCAAGCTCGGTGCTCTCGCTGGATACCAACGAACGGAGCCTCGATGGCATATTCGTCGAGGGAGGTGGGAAAGGAGACGGGTCATGTGTCCAGGTCAAGGCGGCCTTCCCAGAGGTGGCAACGATACAACAGCGCCATCATGAGAGACGGAGGAGGCTTCAGAAGAAGAAGGCTCATGACAGGCGATTGACCCGGGTCTTGTGTGGCCGAGAAGGTGAGAGGGAGCATCACAGGGTCGACTACCGACTGCATCGTGTGGCGAACGCGGTCCTGGAGTTCGCTGAGGGTCACAAATCTGCCATCGTGCTCGAAGACTTGAGAGGCATAAGGTCAAACAAGAACAAGGATCTAAACAGGCGGCTTAGCCTGTGGCCGAGGAGAAAGCTCCACCAGATCATCGAGTACAAGGCCGCATGGAAGGGTATTCAAGTGATCAAGGTCGATCCGAGATATAGCAGCAGAAGGTGCCCGGCATGTGGGAGAATATCTGATTCCCGAATGGGCACTAATAGGGAGTTCGTATGCGATTGCGGTTGGCATTTAGATCGGCACATAAACGCCAGCATGAACCTGCTGCAGACAGCCATCTCCAAGGGATTGGAGGTGGCAGGGGGCTTATGGTTCAGCCCCGGCGCGTTCCAGCATGACGTTGTGATGACCCTATACGAGCCAGCGATGGCCGCACGGTCGGAGCCGAATGGAACGAGTCATATCGGGATGACCTCCTAGGTCACCACCCGAATCTTGACAGAACCCGAGGGAAGGCCACCAAGGACAGCGGCCCAGGTCGTTCGACGCGAAGCAATACCGTCTCTTCAACAGCCTCCATTCTGGAACCCGATTTGAACCGAGGAACGGCATCCTCGCACGCTATTGCTTCCAACTACCTGTAGTCCACACCCTCATCACTCGATCCACCGCTCCGTTCCATCCTGAGAACATGGCGACCTACAGCGACGCGATATACATTGACGAGTCTGGCAGCGGTTCTCCAACAAACAACATTCACCGGTACTGGGTGAGTGCCGCAGTCTCCGTGGCCTTTGATCAAACTAATGACCTGAACGAAGGCATTCGGCGAATACTCACCAGCCACTTCAGCCCGCATGTAGGAGAGCTAAAGGGATCTTCGACGTCGAAATACCTGCGCCCAACATCTACGATCATGGAAGTCGCGAAGGACCTTGGAGATGTACTGGACCACACTGGCACGCAACTGTGGGGGGCTGCGGCCTCGTTTGGATCTTCTCCGCCCCGAGACCTCCCCACCTCAAATCCAAGACCTAAGGACATCGCGCGACAAATGCTACTGGAGGAAATCAACGCCCGCCTCCTCACGGGTTATCACCATCCCGATCACAGCCTGATAATCTGGGATATCTCAGAAAGGCAAGAACTCCAGGACTTCAGCGCCAGCATCGCGACGTTCGTGTCTGTCCGTGACGAGACTCCGAGGAGCGAAAGACTCGCTCCGGCAGCATTGGGTGGGCTGTCTCATGATTGGAGAGGGTTGCAGACTGCTGACGTCATCGCGAATTGCGCCCTGCACTATCTTGGCCATGCCGCGTCGTTGACGGGATTCAAGACCGACAAGGCAGAAGCGTTCAGAAGTGAGTTTCTGCCACGAATGCAGGAAATCGAAAATGCAGACATCATTGGCTGGACGGTTCGGTAGCATCACGAGAAAAGGTGAGAAGGCCTAGCGACCTCACGCCGACCTCCTCCTCACAATCAATCATTGGCACTGCTGATACTTAAATGGTTGGGTTTGTTGTAGCTTTGCGCGCTCCGCCTAGGAGCCAGCGAAAAAGTTTAATTAGCGTGATTGCGCATGTTGCAAGTAGCGCTCGGGAATAAATACGCCCCCACTCACTCCATAAGCGCAGATGCACGAGAGGATGGAGGGAACACAAATGGCCTACCCTGAACCGATACCGGCCCTAAAGGCCAAGGAAGCCAAGGAATTCGAGAAGAGATTGAGCTGTTTCACGTTGAGCGCTGAGCAGAAGCGGTTCTACAAAGAGGCCAGAGAGAGATTCAAGGAAAAGGATTGATCTCGGGGAATGTCGGCATTTCCCTTCTTTTCGCGCATCCGCCCGAGATAGATCTCACGAGGCTGCGGTTCGAGCCGTTCACATCCGATAGTCTGCAGGTCAAGTCCTTCGACTGCGGGAACAAGGACCTCAACGACTTCCTATGTACCGAGGAGGTCGCGAAGTACGAGGCCGAACTCTTCGGGAAGACCACCTTGGCATACTACGACGGGCATCTAGTTGCGTACTACACGATCAGCAACGCCGTCC
>Ga0315282_10003077_pt1 | contig 30134 bp, 27 predicted proteins | sample YL17G07_20_MG_FD_203693 | JGI IMG/M metagenome (GOLD analysis project Ga0315282, IMG submission 203693) | Sediment microbial communities from Yellowstone Lake, YNP, Wyoming, USA - YL17G07_20 | ecosystem: Environmental > Aquatic > Freshwater > Lake > Sediment | place: USA: Wyoming | collected... | reverse complement strand
GCCCACCAAACCATGTGTGAAAATGCCTCTGCCTTCCTATTCTTATTGATCCACAAGGATTTGACCTTCCGCAGCCCGCTTGCCCACGTTTCAACCGATCTCAGATTGTCGATTTACGGAATTCCTGTCAAACTGCCTTTTTTCTTGACGATTATGGGGAAATGGGTTAATTTAAAACGTCTTAGATCCTGTAGAGATAACTTATGAATCTCACATGGGAAATAATGTTGGAGAGAATCTAAGGCCAAATGACACAAATGACAGCGAATGATGTGAATACTCGATATGCTTTCTTCGTCAAGTTTATACGAATCTATTTCCTAAATTGAAATTCGCCCCCTCACCCCATCCCTCTCCCCCAATTTGGGGGAGAGGGGAGGGTGAGGGGTAATCATTCGAAAAATTCGATCAGGAAGAAAGGTTACATCAGGGTAAAGGGAAATGGATGAATCAAATGAGTTGATTCAGCAAAGAGTCCGAAAACTGAAGGTCTTGAGGAAGGAAGGGGTTGATCCTTTCCCCAACGATTTCAAGGTGACGCATACCACCTCGGAGATTCATGAGACCTACGGTTCCAAGTCGGAGGAGGAACTGAAGTCCATCGACGAACATTTCTCTCTCGCAGGAAGGGTCATGGCGATCCGGGACTTCGGGAAAGCCAGCTTTGTTCAGATTCAGGATGGAAAAGGAAGGATCCAGGCTTATATCCAGAAAAATGCTGTGGGGGACCAGGCCTTCAAACACTTTAAGACCTTCGACATTGGAGACTTTATCGGATTCGAGGGAAAAGTCTTCCGGACTAAAACAGGCGAACTGACGCTCCTGGCGGATACTCTTAAACTCCTGGTTAAATCCCTTCGACCCCTCCCTGAGAAGTGGCATGGTCTGACCGATATCGAAGCCCGTTATCGTCAACGCTATTTGGACCTCATCGCTAATCCCAGGGTGAGGGAGGTATTTCTCACGCGGACTCGCGCCATCCAGAGGATCCGGGATTTTTTTACCCGGAGGGGGTTCGTGGAGGTGGAGACCCCGATGCTCCACCCCATTCCCGGAGGGGCAACGGCCAAACCCTTTAAGACCCATCACAATGCCCTTGATATGGATCTCTACATGAGGGTTGCTCCCGAGCTCTTCTTGAAGCGACTGGTGATCGGAGGATTGGAAAGGATTTTTGAGATCAACCGTTGTTTTCGAAACGAAGGGATTTCGACCCTGCATAATCCTGAATTTACCATGCTTGAATTCTATCAGGCCTATGCCACCTATGAGGATATGATGGCGATGACCGAGGAACTTCTCTGTTCCATGGTTCAAGAAATCCACGAGAAGCTTTCACTCACCTACCAAGGAAAGGAGATTGAATTCACCCGGCCCTGGCGAAGGATCCGTTTCAAAGAAGCGGTTCTGGAGTACGGGAAATTTGATCCGATTATTCTCAACGATCCCTCAAAGGCCATCGAGGTGGCCAAAGGACTCGGACTCGAGCTGAAGAAGGGAACCTCTCACGGTAGGGTCTTGGCTGATCTCTTCAAGGAAGTGGTGGAACCTCGTCTTCATCAACCCACCTTCATCACTCACTACCCGACAGAGGTCTCCCCTCTTTCGCGGCGAAATGGGAAGGATCCTACAGTCGTGGATCGATTTGAGCTCTTCATTGACGGTCGAGAGATCGCCAATGGCTTCTCTGAATTGAACGATCCCGTAGATCAGAGAGAACGCTTCGTCCAGCAGTTGAAGGAGAGAAGCGATGAAGCTGACTTCTATCTTCGCCTCGATGAGGATTTTCTTCGGGCTCTTGAATTTGGGATGCCTCCTACAGCAGGAGAAGGGATCGGTATCGACCGCTGGGTCATGCTTCTCACGGATTCGCCTTCCATTCGCGATGTCATCTTCTTCCCTCTCCTTCGAATGGAGCAGTAAATCCGGTATGGGGCGCTAGCGTTGCATGAAGGAGGCTTATCATAAATTGAAGTTGTTTGGTAGGGGGTGTGATAAGCACCAAGTACCAAGCTCCAATCATCAAATAATAACCAAATTCCAATGACCGAAATTCTAAACACAATAAGAAATGAAAGTTTGGGTTATTTGGATATTTGGTAATTGGGATTTGTTTGGTGCTTGGGATTTGGTTATTGGGATTTAGTGCGTGGCGATCCGACAGATATTCGAGAAGCTAAATTTTCTGCAGCAGCAGATGGTAACGTAAGATGCGATACGAGTGGTTCATCGGCCTGAGGTATCTCAAGGCAAAAAGGAAACAGACCTTCATCTCCATCATCACCGTTATTTCCATCGCCGGTGTCATGGTGGGCGTGATGGCCCTCATCGTTGTCTTGGCGGTGATGAGCGGTTTTGAAAAAACACTCAAGGAGAAGATCCTGGGCACTCAGGCTCACCTTCACCTTCTCAAAGCCACTCAAGAGGGTTTGGATCAATATCAAGAGGTCACGAAGAGGGTGGAGGAAACAAAAGGGGTCGCTTCAGCAGCTCCCTTCATCATCAGCCAAGTCATGCTCTCATCCGAGTCGAATGTCTTTGGCGTTGTCCTCAAGGGGATCGACCCGGACCGGGTGGGGCGGGTCACCGAGCTGGCCAATAACCTAAAGGCCGGCCGTCTTGAAGATTTGAAAGGAGGGAAGGAGGGAGACTCCCCGGGCATCATCCTCGGGGTCGAGTTAGCCAAACACCTTTCCGTCTCCCTCAACGATTCCATCCAGGTGATCTCTCCTCTGGGCACAGTGACTCCCATGGGGATGATGCCGAAGATGAAACGTTTTCGGGTCAAGGGAATCTTTTACTCCGGCATGTACGAGTTCGATAACACCATGGCCTATGTCTCTCTCGAAAGCGCTCAAAAGTTCTTCAGCATGGGGGACCGGGTGACCGGGATTGAGATCAAGACGAATGATATCTATAAAGTGAAAGAGATCGGTCGAGAGATTCGTCGGAAGCTGGGCTTCCCCTTTTGGACTAAGGACTGGATGGAAATGAACAGAAACCTCTTCAGTGCTCTCAGGTTGGAGAAGATCGCCATGTTCATCATCCTCGTCCTGATCGTCCTGGTGGCCGCCTTCAACATCATCTCCACCCTTATCATGGTCGTGATGGAGAAGAATAAAGACATTGCTATCCTGAAATCGATGGGCGCCTCTTCAAGTTCCATTTTGAAGATTTTCACCATTGAAGGAGGGGTCATCGGTGTGGTGGGGACCATTCTGGGAACGATCTTGGGCCTTGGAGCTGCCTTCAATTTGGAAAAGATCACGGATTTCGTGGAAAGGCTCTTCGGATTCAAAATCCTTTCGAGCGATGTTTACTATATTGACAAACTCCCTTCCCAGGTCAATCCCCCGGATGTCATTTTCATCGTCTTGACCGCTGTTCTCATCAGCCTCCTGGCTACACTCTATCCGGCCTGGAGGGCCTCGAAGCTCGATCCTGCTGAGGCATTGCGATATGAGTAAGGGAAAGGTGTCATTTAAAGAGGGGGCTCTGCGCGCTCTCTCAAAAGGGGAATGGGGCAGGGCCCTTGACCATTTTCAGAAACACTGTTCCCAGGAGCCGAGCGATCTTCGATCGCGGTTCAAGATGGCTGAGGTGCTGGAGCGATTGGGTCGGAAGGAGGAGGCTGTCCAGGAATATCGAAAGGTGGCGGAAGGCTATGCCACGGAGGGTTTTCTCCTTCAGGCCATTTCGGTCAACAAGATCATTCTGAGGATCAATCCCTCCTTGAAAGATGTTAATGACCGGTTGGCCCAACTTTATACCGAGAAGTATCAGGAGGCCAGACCCGCCCATCCCTTTCCCCAGATCCCCCTTTTCTCCGAGCTCCAAGACCAAGAGCTCCAATCCTTGGTCTCCCAAGTCCGTGTCAAGAACTTCCAGCGTGAGGAGACGATCTGTCAGGATGGAGACCCAGGAGACTCCCTCATGGTCATCAGCCGGGGAGAGGTCGGAATTTTCAAACAGGCCCCGAAGGGCAAAGAGGCGTTAATCCGCAGCCTGAAGGAGGGAAACTTCTTCGGGGAATTCGGTTTTTTCACCGACCATAAAAGGCATGCGACCGTCAGGGCTTTGACGGAGTCTGAGGTTTTTGAGATCTCCCGTGAAGGGCTCAATGAGATCATCGGCGTCCACCCTCGCATCCATGAGGTCCTCTATAATCTTTACAAGCAACGGGTCCTGGACCTCTTTCTCTCCGTTTCTCCTTTGTTCGCCTCTCTCTCCGCCCTGGAGAGAGATGAAGTCTTTAAGAGATTCCGGTTGATCTCTGTCCCCGAGGAAACCCTCATCTTCAATGGAGGAGATCCTCCAGGTTCCCTCTACCTGATCAAAAGCGGAGAGGTGGAGATATTCATCCGAAATCCAAAAGGGGAGAAAGTGATCCTCTCCTACTTGAAGAGTGGGGACTTCTTTGGTGAGATCGGACCACTCTTCAAAAAACCCAGAATGGCGTCTGCCAGAACGATTCAGCCATCAGAGTTGCTCGAATTGACGAAAGCGGATCTGGAGGCATGCCTCTCCCAGTTTCCACAGATTCGGGAGACCCTGAAGGAGATCACCGTGAAACGGTTGACCCGGATGAATTTAGAGATCTTCTCACACAAGAAATCCGAAAAAGTCAGGGAGGCAATGGTGTGAAGGAATTGATCCGAGTTGAAAAACTCTTCAAGTCCTTTCGAAATGGAGCCAAACAGGTGGAGGTTCTCAAGGGAATCGACCTATCCTTTGCACAAGGTGAAAGGGCTGCTATTGTGGGTGCCTCGGGCGTCGGAAAGACCACCCTTCTCCACATTCTGGGTACCCTGGATCGGCCCACCTCAGGCAAGGTCTTCCATCAGGGAGAAGACATCTACAACATGAGTGAAAGAGAACTTGCGCATTTCCGAAATCGTGAGGTTGGCTTCGTGTTCCAATTTCATCATCTCCTGCCCGAGTTCAATGCCATGGAAAATACGATGATGCCTTGCCTCATCCAAGGACTCCTAAAGAAAGAGGCGTCTCATCGGGCAGAATCGATCCTCACCCTTGTGGGTCTAAAAGATCGTCTTTCTCATAAGCCAGGAGAGCTCTCCGGGGGAGAGCAGCAACGGGTGGCTGTGGCGCGGGCTCTGGTTTTGGAACCTAAAGTCCTTCTCGCCGATGAGCCGACTGGAAATCTGGACACCCTGACGGGAGAGTCCGTCTTCGATCTTCTGGCCGAGCTCAATCAGGTCAAAGGCGTCACCCTCATTGTCGTCACCCACAATCTGAAATTGGCTGAGAAGATGTCGCGACAGATCCATTTGGTCGATGGAAAAGCTCAGGGATAAACCCCGTTAGAAGACCTTTGGCCTTTTAACGGGAAGGCGAACACGGGGCATTAAACCCCGTGCTCGCTGCCATAAGCAAATTACCCTCATCCCCGCTGCTCGCCCCGTTAGAAGTAGGTTACGAGAGGGAGCTGCTGGTTAACAAAGAAAAATTTCTAACGGGGCAAGCAGCGGGGCTTTCTAACGGGGTAAAGGGTCTTCCATTGATAAAATGGTGCGGGTTAGACATGACGTTTAAACTGATTACTCCTTGGTCTACCATGAAGATCAGCGAGGAGCCGTTCTTCAAAAAATCTTTTTATTGAGAGGACCGAACCTAAGATATGAGGCGAATGGGTCTGATTCTCCTCGTCCTGTTCTTCTTTACGGGGATATGTGACGGAGGGGAGGATGTGATCTACAAGATAACGATCCTTGGAAATGTAAAGATTGAAGAAGGGGTCATCCGAGGAGCGGTCAAGAGCCGGGAGGGAGGCCCTTTTTCCAACGAACAGGTCCGCGAGGACCTACGTTCGATCTTTGGCCTTGGCTACTTCGCTGATGTGCAGGTTGATATCAAATCGACCCCAAAGGGTGAGGAGATTATCTACATTGTCGCAGAAAAACCCTCTATCAAAGAGGTGCTGATCCTTGGTAATGATAAAGTGAAATTGGACGACATCAAGGAAAAAGTGACAATCACGCCCCGTTCCATCCTGAACCTTGAAAGGGTGCTGGAAAACGTAGAGCAGATCCGAAAGCTTTATTTTTCCAAAGGATATTATGGGGTCAAGGTGGAACATCAGGTGGACTTCCTGGAGACGAATGAAGCGGTCGTCACGTTTCGCATCACGGAGGGGCCCAAGGGCCGTATCAAAAAGATCGTCCTCAAAGGAAATCGAAAGATCAAGTCCTCTGATCTGAAGAAGGTGATGACGACCAAACAGTGGAGCCTTTTTTCCTTCATCACCAAAACGGGTGTGCTCGACGAAGACGTCCTCAAGAATGATACACAGCTCCTAACTGCTTACTACTATGAGCATGGCTATCTCGATGCAAAGGTCTCCCAGCCCAAGATCGACCTTCACGATCCCAAGCGGATTCGGATTGAGATTGAAATCGAGGAGGGACCTCAATATCGCCTCGGGACGATCGACTTCAAAGGCGACGTTCTCACCACTAAAGAGGATCTTTTCAAGGGCCTCAAGTTGAAAAGAAACGATATCTATAGGAACTCGGCGGTTCGTGAACAGATCAGATTCCTCACCGAGAAGTTTGCCAATGAAGGCTATGCCTATGTGGAGATTAACCCGGAAACGAACATCGATTCCAAGAACCTTTTAGTCCATCTCACCTTTGAGGTGGAGAAGAAGAAACGCGTCTCCTTTGAAAAGATAGAGATCACGGGGGACACGAAGACCCGCGACAAAGTGATCCGCCGGGAACTCGAGGTGGAAGAGGGAGAAATGTACAGCGTTACGGATTTAAATGAGAGCCGGGACCGGCTCAAGAGGACAGGGTATTTCAAAGAGGTGGGTTTCAGCACCAGCCGGGGGAGCACCGATGAAAAGATCAACCTGGATATCAAGGTGGAAGAGGCTCCCACCGGGGCTCTCAGCTTTGGAGTGGGTTATAGCAGCATCGAAAACGTGGTGGGTTCAGTCTCCCTTTCAGAGCAGAACCTCTTCGGCATGGGCTACCACGGATTACTAAGGTTCCAGTTAGGGGCAGAGTCGAACAATTTCAAGGCAAGTTTTACCGATCCTTATTTTTTGGGATACCCCTATTCGGCTGGAATCGATCTTTATCGTGAACAGGTGGGGTACTTCGATACCTATTCCTACAAAATTCTTGGAGGGGACCTTCGCCTTGGGAAAAAACTGACCAAGAGGATCCGTCTCGATTCGATGTACAAATTGGAGAATGTTAACGTGTACGACGTGACAGACGATGCTTCTACATACATCAAGGAACAGGAAGGGAAAAAAACCACAAGTGCTCTCTCTTTCACCCTTTCCATGGATACTCGAGACGATTATTACGTACCAACCCGTGGAGCCCAGCACAGCCTCTCTGTTCAGAATGCGGGAGGGATCTTAGGCGGGGATAACTACTTTGTAAAAGGGATGTTGGAAACCAGTTGGTTCTTTCCGCTTCCCCTCAGCACGGTCTTGAACCTTCGTGGAAAATTGGGGATCATCGAACCTTACGGAGGCAAAGAGACGCCGATCTATGAAAAGTTCTTTGTCGGCGGGTTGTATACCGTCAGAGGTTTTGAATACGGGAGAGCGGGCCCCATCGATATAAACGAAGATCCTCTGGGTGCAGAAAAGATGGTGGTCTTCAGTGCCGAATGGATCTTTCCCCTCTCCCGGGCGATTGGCTTGAGGGGAGCGTTGTTTGGGGACGTGGGAAAAGGTTTTGACCGATGGAGCGACCTCACTCCTCTAAGAACAGGGGCCGGGGCAGGGATCCGATGGTTTTCCCCAATGGGCCCTATCCATATTGATTTCGGTGTCAATCTCAGTCCCAAGGAGGGGGAAAAACGGAATGTCTTTGATTTCACCATTGGAACGGTTTTTTAGAGACCTTCGAACTTTTATCAAAAAAGGAGACCGAAGATGAATAAGAAAAAAATTGGGATCATGATGGGGATTCTCCTCCTCATCGAGAGCGGGTTCACCCTATCGATGGCCTTCGCGGAGTTAAAGGTCGGCTGTGTCGATATCCAGCGGGCCATGAACGAATGTCAGGCTGGGGGCGAGGCCAAAAAGGTGATTAGCAAGGAGATGGAGAAGCTTCAAAAACTTTTTGCAGAGCGGCAGAAAGAACTTCAAACCATGAAAGAGGCTTTTGAGAAACAGGCCCCCATGATGAAGCCGGAAGCCCGGACGGCAAAGGAGAAGGATTTTCAGGCGAAAGTCCGGGATTATCAGAGGTGGCTGGAGGATAATCAGAAAGAGATCCAACAAAAAGGGATGGAGATGGAGCGAACGATCCTCCAGGGAATTCAGAAAGTGATTAAAAAGATAGGAGAGGAGGAAGGATATACCCTTGTCTTGGAAAAGAATGAAAACATCGTCCTTTACTCCTCAAAAACCATCGACTTCACCGATCGGGTGATTAAAACCTATGATGCACAAAAGAAATAAAATTTCAGATTGCAGATTGGAGATTTCAGATTGGAGGAATTAAATCTAAAATCTCCAATCTGAAGGTCTCTTAAAAAATCTGAAAGGGCTGTTTCCTGTCATTCCTGCGCAAGCAGGAACCCAGTCTTTTAAGGTACTGAGAGTTCCTCTGGATTCCCGTTTTCACGGGAATGACAACTTTTTAGGAATTCATCAAATCTGAAATTTCAAATCCGTTGAGGTTAGGGGCCTAGAGATGAAAAAGAAACTCAAAGAGTTGGCGGAATTAGTAGGCGGAAAGGTCGTCGGAGATGGGGAGGTTGAAATTTTGGGGGTCGCCTCAATCGATGAGGCCAAAACCGGAGAGATCACGTTCATTGCCAATCCCAAATACCTTTCCAAGCTGATCCAGACGAAGGCCTCAGCCATCATCGTCTCCCCAGACGTCACCCAGGCCGAGAAACCTCTCCTCTGTGTGACCAACCCCCATCTGGCCTTTGTTAAAGTGGTCAGCCTTTTCTCCTCTCATCCGTACCAACCCAAAGGGGTTGATCCGCACGCCTGGGTCAGCCCAACGGCCCAGTTGGGCAGAGACGTCACCATATATCCCTTTGTCTATCTGGGAGACCGTTGCAGGATTGGAGATCGGGTCACCCTCTATCCTGGCGTCTCTATCGGTGAAGATTCCTCAATTGGCGAGGACTCAGTCCTCTATTCCAATGTCTGCATCTACTCAAAAACTGTCATTGGAAACCGGGTCATCCTTCATAGTGGGGTGGTCGTGGGGAGCGATGGATTTGGATATGTGAAGGAAGGAAAGAAGAATGTGAAAATCCCCCAGGTGGGGAGTGTGGAAATCGAAGACGATGTGGAGATCGGTTCCAATACGACCATTGACCGGGCGGCCTTGGGAAAGACGATCATCCGAAAGGGGGTGAAGATTGACAACCTGGTTCAGGTTGCTCATAATGTCGCCATTGGGGAGGATTCGATCATTGTCGCCCAAGTGGGGATTGCGGGTTCAACCAAGATTGGGAGCAATGTGACCCTGGCAGGACAGGTGGGGGTCGTGGATCACGTTGAAATTGGTGACAATGTGATGGTGGGCGCCCAATCCGGGGTCCCCTATGATCTGGCTCCCAACCAAGCATTCTCAGGATCCCCCGCAGTACCTCATCGGGAATGGCTTCGGGCCATCTCGGTCTTTCCGAAAATGCCGGAGATGAGAAAAACGCTTCTCGACATCGAGAAACGCCTTAAAGAACTTGAAAAAAGATTCTTTTCAGAAAGGAAGGAGAAGTAGATGATCGAGATCAAAGAGATCATGGCCATTCTGCCGCACGCCTACCCTTTCTTGTTGGTAGATCGCATTGTGGAAATCGAACCAGGAAAGCGAGTCGTGGGGATCAAGAATGTTACCTATAATGAGCCTTTCTTTCCAGGCCATTTCCCGGGTCGGCCCATCATGCCGGGTGTCCTCATCGTGGAGGCCATGGCTCAAACCGCTGGCGTCCTCATCTTTAATTCACTGCCACAGGAAGATCATAAAAAAACGGTCTTCTTCTTAGGGATCGACAATGTCCGTTTCAGAAAGCCGGTCATCCCGGGAGATCAACTTCGTATGGAACTTGAGATCACCCGCCATCGCCAGTCCATCTGGGGGGTCAAAGGAAAAGCTTTGGTCGATGGGAAAGTAGTTGCTGAAGGAGAGCTTTTGGCTATGATAGGAGAAGAGAAATGATTCATCCCACTGCCATCGTCGATCCAAAGGCTGAAATTGCTGAGGGCGTCGAAATCGGTCCTTACTCTGTCATCGAAAGGGATGTCGTCATTGGGGAAGCGACAAAGATTGGCCCCCATGTGGTCATCCGGGAGGGGACTCGAATTGGAAAGCAATGCCACATCTTTCAGTTCTCTTCTATCGGAGAAGCTCCTCAAGCCTTCGCCTACAAAGGAGAAAAGACCTACCTCCTGATCGGCGATCAGAATATCATTCGAGAGTCTGTCACCCTCCACCGAGGCACATTCCCCGGAGGTAAGAAGACCACTATCGGAAATAACAACTACTTTATGGCTTACTCCCACGTGGCCCATGACTGCCAAATCGGAAATCAGGTCGTCATGGCGAATGGAGCCACCTTAGGTGGACACATTCTGATTGAAGATTATGCCATCATCGGTGGAATCGTGGCCGTTCATCAATTCTGCCGAATTGGAGCTCATGCCTTTGTCGGCGGTTTTTCCGGTGTCCTCCAGGACATTCCACCCTACATGTTGGCACAAGGAGATCGTACCAAACTCTACGGGCTCAACAACGTCGGCCTTAAACGCCACCACTTTTCAGAGGAGACATTGAGAGCCCTGAAGAAGTCCTACCGCACGATCTTTCGCTCTGGTTTAACGCTGGAGAAAGCGATTAAACAGTTGAGCGAGGATGACGTCTCTCGGGTGCCAGAGGTTCAGCACTTACTTCAATTTATCCAAGACTCGAAGAGGGGGATCTGCCGATAAGTGGATAAGATTAAGGTGGGCGTGGTCGGTGTCGGTTACTTGGGCCAGGTCCATGCTGAAAAATATGCCAAGATGGAAGAAGTGGAATTGGTCGGGGTCGTCGATATTGATTTGTCCCGGGCCAGAGAAATTGCGAAACGGCACCACACCCAGCCTTTCTTCCGCCACTCTGACCTTTTTGATAAGGTTCAGGCCGTCAGCATCGTCGTTCCCACACCCTCTCACCATTCCATCGCGAAAGATTTCTTCCTGCACGGAATCGATATCCTGTTAGAGAAGCCCATCGCCAAAACTCTTGAGGAGACCGATGAATTGATCGGATTGGCCGAATCGAAGGAGCTCGTCCTTCAGGTGGGTCACCTGGAACGATTCAACGGGGCCCTCGTGGCTACGGAGGGGATGGTTCAAGATCCTATCTTCATCGAATCCCATCGACTGGGGCCCTTTTCAGGAAGGGAAACAGACGTCGATGTGGTGATCGATTTAATGATCCACGATATTGATATCCTTCTCTGCCTGATGAAAGCGGAGATAAGAAAGATTGATGCCACTGGTCTCCCTGTCCTGACTCCCTATGCGGACTTTGCGAATGCTCGAATCGAATTTGAAAACGGATGTGTTGCCAGTTTGACCGCCAGTCGAATCTCCAAGGAAAAGATACGGAGAACTCGCATCTTTCAGCCTGACGGAATCCTCACCATCGACTACCTCACTCAAAAGGCCTTCTTGACCAAGAAGGCGGCCTCTTCAGGGAAGAGGAAACCCTCTGAAATTGTGACGGAGGAAATCCCCGTCACCAAGGTGGACGCCATGGAGTCAGAGATTCATTCCTTCCTTCAGAGCGTAAAACATAGGAAGAAGGTCCGGGTTTCCGGACGGGATGGGAAAAAGGCTCTGAAAGTGGCTTTTCAGATCCTTGAGAAGATTGAAGAGGACATGAGAAAAAGAAAGGGTGGCACAACTTAACTCTGTGGTTGAATGAAAATATGGATCGATGGAATTAGACCAATTCTTTCGTGTTTATTGAGTAAGGACGATTCGAGTTATTCCGCGATCTATCGAAGCAGGATAAGCGTTAGATTTGACCTAAGTTTGCGGATCCCAGGCATCGATGTTTTTTCTACAACAGGGTGAATGGAATGGCATCGAGAAAAATCCTGATGGTCGCCGGGGAAACTTCAGGAGACCTCCATGGCGCCCACCTGATGGAAGCTATTCATCAGATCGATCCAGAAGTTCAGTTTCTGGGTGTCGGAGGGGAGCATTTAGAGCGGAAAGGGATGAAACTCCTCTACCACTCCCGTTCCCTTTCTGTTGTGGGAATCACAGAGGCTCTTTTCAAACTCAGAACCATTCTGAAGGTTCTGAAAGGCCTGAGGGAGTCCCTAGACCGGGAGAAACCGAACCTCATCATTCTGATCGATTTTCCTGATTTCAACCTTCGATTGGCCAAAATCGCTCATCAAAAAGGAATCCCGGTTTTTTACTATATCAGTCCCCAGGTTTGGGCCTGGAGGCATGGAAGGGTGAAGTTGATTGCGGAGCGAGTGAAGAAGATGGTCGTCTTCTTCCCTTTTGAGGTCCCTCTCTACGAAGCGGCTGGAGTGGATGTGGAGTGGGTGGGTCACCCCCTCGTTGATATTGTCAAACCGACGCTTTCCAAAGAAGAGGCTTTTCGGAAATTCGGTCTCGATCCCCAAAGGAGAACCATCGCTCTTCTTCCCGGGAGTCGAACCCATGAAGTGGAGAGGCTCCTCCCGCCTCTTCTTGCGTCGGCCCATCTCCTTCAAAAAGAGATTCCAGATCTTCAATTCGTCATCCCCTTGGCTCCAGGTTTTACTGAGGAAGCCTTATCCCCCTGGGTGAGAAACAGCATTGCACCAGTGAAACTGATTCAGGGCTGGACTCACGATGTGATGAATATCTCTGAACTTCTGATCCTGGCCTCAGGGACGGCTACTCTGGAGGGAGCCATCCTCGGAAAACCGATGATCATTATTTACAAGGTTTCTCTGCTCTCTTCCTGGGTCGCCAGGGCAATGATTCAAGTCAACCATATCGGCCTGGTGAATCTGGTGGCCGGGAAAGGGATCGCTCCAGAACTGATCCAGAAGGATGTCAATCCCAAAAGGATTGCCGAGGAAGCCCTTCGCATCTTAAAGGATTCAGTCCTTCAGCAAAAAATGGTAGAATCTCTAAAGGAAGTACGCCAGCGGCTAGGCAACCCTGGAGCCGCTCAACGAGCAGCTCACATCGTTATGTCCATGCTTCAAGATGTCGAATCCCCCCACCCACCCTTTTCTAAAAGGGGGCGAGGGGGGATTAGTTGAGAGGTCACCGAATGAACCTCTATCGCAGGCTCCTCGCTATGGTAAAGCCCTACTGGCTCAAGCTTGTGGGGGCCATGATCTGTATGGTCTTCGTCTCCGTCCTGACAGCTGGACAGGCCTTTCTTGTTAAACCTGCCCTCGACGGCGTCTTCCTCAAGAAAGAGCAGATTCCCCAATGGATCAAGACGATCATTATTCAGCTTCATCTGAGCAGTCTCCTTCTCAAGAAGGATATGGAGATGTTCCTCTTGCTCCCCATTGCCATCATCCTCCTCTTTCTTTTCAAAGGGATTTTTGAATACGGTCAGGCGTATTTAATGAACTATGTGGGGCTCAGGATCGTTGCCGATATCCGGGAGAAACTTTACAACCATCTCCAGACCCTCTCCCTGTCCTTCTTCACGAAAACTCCGACGGGCATCCTCATCTCACGAATCACCAATGATGTCAATCTGATTCAGGGATCGGTCTCCAATACCATCACCGGGCTTGTAAAGGATGCTTTTACTGTCATCGGATTGATTGGCGTTGTCATTTACCGTGATTGGAAACTTGCGCTCATGGCTCTCGTCATCTTCTCATTGGTCATCATCCCCATCAAGGAATTTGGAAAGAGGCTCCGGAAATTCAGCCGGAAGAGTCAGCAGCGAATGGGCTCCATCACCACCTTTCTCCATGAGACCATTGCTGGAAACCGGATCGTCAAAGCCTTCAACATGGAAGACTATGAAAAACGCCGCTTTGCAGAAGAAAACAACCGTTTCTTTAAGATTGTGTTCAAACGGGTAAAGATCCGCGCCTTCTCCCATCCCCTGATGGAACTCTTGGGAGGGATTGCCGTGGCCATCATCATCTGGGTGGGTGGCTACAGGGTCATCCAAGGAGAGTTGACACCGGGAGCCTTTTTCTCATTTATGACCGCCCTTTTCATGCTCTACGCTCCCATCCGTGATATAAACAAGGTGAACCTCGAAGTCCAGGATGGTATGGCCGCAGCCATAAGGGTCTTCGAGCTCCTCGACACAACTCCGGAGATCAAAGAGGAAGAGGGAGCGATTCCTCTCGCCCCCGTCTCAAAGGGGGTCGATTTTCAAGACATTACATTTAAGTATGGCGAGGAAACCGTTCTTAAAGACATCTCTCTCCATGTCACCGTGGGAGAAGTGATCGCCCTGGTGGGAATGAGTGGAGCCGGCAAGACCTCCCTGGTCAATCTCCTGCCCCGATTCTATGATGTCGAGAAAGGCCAGATTCTCATCGATGGTCACGACATTCGAAAGGTCACGTTCAAATCCCTGAGAGATCAGATCGCTCTGGTGACACAACAGACGATCCTCTTTAATGATACGATTCGAAATAACATCGCCTATGGAAATATCCATGGTTGCTCGGATCAGGAAATCATCGAGGCTGCTAAAGCTGCCCATGCCCATGACTTCATCATAAAGCTTCCCGAAGGATACAATACGCCCATCGGTGAGCAAGGGGTGAAGCTTTCCGGTGGAGAACGTCAGCGCCTCTCCATTGCTCGAGCCCTTTTGAAGAATGCCCCCATCTTAATTTTGGACGAAGCCACCTCATCCCTTGATTCCGATTCAGAAACAGAGGTTCAAAAGGCCCTGGATCAATTGATGAAAGGAAGAACAGTTTTCGTCATTGCCCATCGTCTCTCGACCATCCGGAATGCCCATCGGATCATTGTCCTCTCCGATGGTCAGGTCGTGGAGCAAGGAAACCATACAGAATTAATCGCTCTCAATGGAGAATATCGACGGCTTTACGATCTTCAATTCAAGGATGACGGGTTGAGACTCTGGAAAGAAACGAAGGTCAAGAAAATCTATTAACACCAAAGGTTTCAAGGGTCCTAGGGGTCAAGGGGTCTAGTGAAAGTCTAAGAAATTGAATTCTTGAACCCTTGAATCCTCGAACCCTTGAACCCCATTCTTAAGAAATGTCTCTAAAACCTCTAAAAAAGAAATTGGTGGCTTGGTTGGCTCCCTGGTTCGCGTATGGGACGATCAGGGTCTTGGGACGAGCCGTGCGTATCGAAGTGATCTCTCCGGATATCCCAGGATCTCTGTGGGAAAGAGGAATCCCATTTATCATGGCCTTCTGGCATGCAAGGCTTCTCATGATGCACTGGGCTTATCGAGGGAAGAATATGAGTTTCCTCATCTCCTCCCATCGGGATGGCCAGATCATGGGCAAGGCAGGGAAATTGCTTGGCCACCATCCGATCGTGGGCTCAACCACACGCAAAGGGTTCTCCGCCTTCAAGAATATGATCAAGGCTCTTCAGAATGGATCGGATATGGTGATTGCACCAGATGGTCCGAAAGGGCCACGTCAGAAAGCCCAGATTGGTGTCATCGAATTGTCCAGAATTACGGGAAGACCCATTGTGCCGGTAACCTTCAGCGCCTCTAAGAAGATTGTTTTTAATAGTTGGGATCGTTTCGTTCTCCCCTATCCTTTTTCAAAAGGGGTCTTCATTTGGGGCGAACCGATTCATGTGGACCCCAAGGGGGATCGTACTCATCTGGAAGAGAAGAGGCTTCTCTTGGAAAACCGCCTTAATGAAATAACAGAACAGGCAGACCATTTTTTTGACAAACGGAACCGGAAAGGAAGTATCTAAAATCCAAATTTCAAAATTGGATTCTGAAACGAGTTCAGAATGACGTTCTTGTCATGCCGAACTTATTTCGGCATCTTATTTAGGTTTTGGATTTGATTTGACATTCTAATTACCAGATGATTTACCTACTCTATAATATCCTTCTCACTTTTTTTCTTGTCCTCTCCTCTCCTTACTTCTTTATCAGAAGCCTCTTTCAGAAACGACTCCGTAAGGCACTGATCCAGCGGATGGGTTTTCTGGGAACCCGATCCCTTGGAGGTTCCATCTGGATCCACGCTGCATCCGTTGGGGAAGTCTTCTGTTCCATTCCCCTCCTGAGGAGAATAAAGAAAGAATTTCCCAACCGCAAAATCGTTTTGACCACCATGACCTCTACCGGAAATGAGGCGGCCAAGACACAATTGCCTGAGGCGGACCATATCCTCTTTTTTCCCATCGATCACCCTTTCATCCTTCGAAGGGTCCTCAAGAAGATCCAGCCCACGCTTCTCCTCATTGCAGAGACAGAACTCTGGCCGAACCTCCTCCGAGCCTGCGGAAGAAAGCGAATTCCCATCATCCTCTTCAACGGAAGGATCTCCGAAAAATCCTTTCGCGGGTACCTCTTCTTCAGATTCCTATTCAAAGAATGTCTAAAATATGTCTCCCTTTTCCTCATGCAGACGAATGAAGATCAAGACCGAATCATTCAGATCGGTGCCCCGTCCGAAAAAACGAGAGTGGTAGGAAACTTGAAATTCGATCAGGCCTTGCCTTCCGTCACTCAGGAGGCCAGGGCCACATTGGCCCAATCTCTGGGTCTTCATGGAAGGGAACCCGTCTTCATTGCAGGGTCCACTCACTCTGGGGAGGAGGAGCTCTTGACCAGCCTCAGCAAGGAATTGAGGGAGATCGCTCCCGATCTCATTTTCATTCTCGCCCCGCGCCACCTCAACCGGTTGGAGGAAGTGGAGCGGATGCTAAGAAAAGAGTCCCCCTCATGGATTCGAAGGACCGTGTTACCCATGGATCAAGACCGCCCAGATCAAGAAAGACGGCCCGAGGTGATTCTTCTCGATACCATGGGTGAGCTCATGAGTTTCTATAGTATCGCGACACTGGTCTTCATCGGCGGAAGTCTTGTGCCCGTGGGGGGCCACAATCCCCTTGAACCTCTCTTCTTTAGAAAGTGCGTTCTCTTCGGTCCTTTTATGTTTCATTTCTCAGAGATCTCTCGCCGGTTGGTCGAGGAGGGAGGAGCGATTCAAGCCAATGGGATAGAGGATCTTGCCAGCCACATGAGACGTCTCCTCAAGAACGAAAGGGCGCGAAAAGAAATGGGAGAGAGGGGCTACCAATTTCTCCGGAAGCATCAGGGCGCTACAGAACGGATGTTTGAGCAGATTCGACCCTACCTCGTATAATTGCAAATTGCAGATTGTAGATTTCAGATTGAAAACTTCCAATCAACCCGAATTCATTCTGAAATCTCAAATCTGGTAACTGTTTAACCAGATTAATGATAAAGTCGTATTGCGGAGCTCGACGGACCGTTCGGAAAGGCTTCGGGGCGCACCTTCTGACCAACTGGCACAGGCCTTTAAACCTGATTTAGGAGGCTTGCTCAGATGAAATCGTCCGTTTTCCACTCAATCCAAGGACCGCCATTCGAAGCCTTGGAGAGCGGTCTACCGAGCTCCGACTGCGTGGGAACCTCTATTTGGCTGGACAATTACCAAATCTGAAATAAGAGATGGCTTGGCGCATCGACAAATTCCTCTATCAAAAAGAGAAGCCCTTCTGGGTAAAGGTGCTTCTTTTTCCTCTCACCCTTCTCTCCCTCCCTTACGGATGGGGAGTCCGGTTGAGAGCCATTCTCTACTCTATCAACCTCTGGAAATCAAGGCGCCTCCCCTGCCCGGTCATCAGCGTTGGGAATATCACGGTGGGGGGAACCGGAAAGACGCCCCTGGCCATCACACTGGCCAAAGGCTTGATGGGCCGAGGCATTCCCACGGCGATCTTGAGCAGAGGCTATAAGGGAAAAGGATCCTCCAAACCATGGGTGAGTGATGGGAAGACCGTTCTTCTCTCACCAGAGGAGTCAGGCGATGAGCCTTTTCAGATGGCCAAGGCTCTAAAGGGGATTCCGGTCCTTATCGGAAAGGATCGATTCGCTAACGGGCAGTTAGCTCTTCAACGGTTCGATATTCGAGGGGTACTCCTGGATGATGGCTATCAGCACCTTCAACTCCATCGAGATTTGAATATCCTCCTCATCGATTCCGAGATCGGTTTTGGAGATCACCATGTCTTACCGAGAGGCATCCTGAGAGAACCCTTAGAACATCTTCACCGGGCCCATCTCTTCCTTCTCACAAAAGTGGAGGATCCTGCAAGCTGCCGTCCCCTTGAGAAAATGCTTCAGGAAATCCATCCCTCCTCTCCTGTCTTTCACAGCCATTACGAACCTCAGGGTCTGATCGGACCTGATGGAGAATGGGTAGGGCTTCAAGCCCTCAAAGGGAAAAAGGCTCTGGCCGTATCTGGAATCGCCAATCCCACGTACTTCTCTCTCCTCCTAAGAAAATGTGGAATGGAGATTGTCAACGAAATGATTTTCCCGGATCACCATCGCTTCACTTCCAAAGATCTGGTCGCCATCGAAAAAGAAAGCAAAGAGGCGGATTGGATTGTGACCACAGAGAAGGATATTGTAAAATTAGGAATGATGAGGGTTGTTCACCCACCCCTTGTTGCCCTACGCATCGAAATGAAAATCTGGGAGGAAGAGGAATTTTATAAAAAGGTAATGGAAATTTTTTAAATTAAAAGTTAAAAATGATGAGTTATGAATTATGGATTAATAAAGATCTCCAAAAAACGAAAATTCGAAAGTCATGCTGAACCTTGCCCTGAAACAAGTAATGTCATCCTGAACTTGTTTCAGGATCAGGGTCTACGATTTCAGCATCTCATTCATAAAACACAAATACGCTGAAGAGAGGCAATAAGATGGCTGAGGTTGTCAAGATTTTTGATACCACGCTGCGCGATGGAGAACAATCACCGGGGGCCACGATGAATGTGGCTGAAAAGGTGAGGATCGCTGAGCAGTTGGAAAAACTGAATGTGGATATGATTGAGGCAGGTTTCCCTATCTCTTCAGAGGGAGACTTTGAAGCAGTCAGGGCTATTGCCCGGACGATTAAACGTTCAGGGGTCGCCGCTCTGGCCAGGGCGAATCCGAAGGATATTGATCGGGCCTGGGAAGCGGTCAAGGGAGCGAAATTCCCCTGCCTCCATACCTTCATCTCCACCTCCAATATTCATCTCAAACATCAGTTAAAGAAATCGAAGGAGGAGGTCATCCGGATTGCCGCTCAATCTGTCGCAAGGGCCAGACGTCATACCCCCGATGTCGAATTCTCGGCCATGGATGCAACTCGAAGTGATGTGGAATTCCTCATCGCTATCTTTGAAGCAGCAATCCGGGCAGGAGCGACTACGATCAACATTCCGGATACGGTGGGCTACGCCATCCCCTCGGAGTTTGGAGAACTCATTCGTACCATCCGGCAGAAGGTCCGAGGGGTCGAGAAAATCACCCTGAGCGTTCACTGTCATAATGATCTCGGTCTGGCTGTGGCTAATTCGGTCGCTGCCATCCAGAACGGCGCCAGACAGGTGGAATGTACGATTAATGGAATTGGAGAAAGGGCTGGCAATACGTCTCTTGAAGAGGTGGTGATGGCCCTTCGTACCCGAAACGATCTCCTCCGGTTCCAAACGCGTCTCAACCCGAGACACCTCTTTACCACAAGTCGCCTCGTTTCGAAGATCACGGGCATGGTCGTCCAGCCCAATAAGGCCATTGTGGGAGCGAATGCCTTTGCTCACCAATCTGGCATTCACCAGGATGGAGTCCTTAAGGAGAAATTAACCTACGAGATCATGACACCCGAGTCGGTGGGCATTACCAAAAGCTCCATCGTCCTGGGCAAGCTTTCCGGGAGGCACGCCTTCAGGGAGAGGCTGAAGGACCTTGGATATCGGCTCTCGGATTCGGATCTGGAAAGGGCCTTCAACCGGTTCAAGCAATTGGCCGACAAAAAGCGTGATATTTTTGATGAAGATATCGAATCAATCGTTGTGGAAGAGATTCTCAGAATGCCACGCCGTTTCAAGCTGGTCTACATTAATGTGGTGGCTGGTAATGTCACTGTCCCTACTGCCACGGTCCAGATGGAGGTGGATGGGAAACTTCTTCAAGAGGCAGGGTTTGGTGATGGACCTGTGGATGCCACGTTCAAGACCATTAAGAAGATCACCCGCACCAAATCGAAACTTCTGCAATTTGCCATCAATGCCATCACCTCTGGGACAGAGGCGCAAGGGGAGGTGACGGTCAGACTGGAAGAGAAAGGGAATACCGTCATTGGTCAGGGCGCAGATACGGATGTGATCGTCGCCAGCGCCAAGGCTTATATCAATGCCCTTAATAAAATCGAATTCAAGAAACAGAAGTTGGTAGGGATGTAGACCTTTTTGGGTAGTGTAGGTAGCATATGAAGAAAAAGAGTCCGATGACGATCACAGAGAAGATCCTGGCCACCCATGCCGGAAAAAAGAAAATTGTTCCTGGCGAACTCCTGGATGCCCGGATTGATTTGGCCCTCGGAAATGACATTACGGCTCCCCTTGCCATCAAGGCCTTCAAAGAGATCGGAGTGAGAAAGGTATTTAACCGTGACCGGGTCGTTTTAGTCCCGGACCACTTCACCCCTGCCAAGGATATACTTTCAGCAGAGCAGTGCAAGATGCTCAGGGAATTTGCAAAGGCCCAGCACCTCACTCATTACTTCGAAATCGGGGAGGCGGGTATCGAACATGCCCTGCTCCCCGAGAAGGGTCTTGTCCTTCCGGGAGATGTTGTCATAGGTGCCGACAGCCATACCTGCACCTATGGAGCGCTGGGCGCCTTTGCGACCGGTGTGGGCAGCACCGACCTCGCGGCAGCCATGGCCACAGGAAAGCTGTGGCTTAAAGTCCCAGCCAGCATCAAACTCATCTATCATGGAAGACTGAACCCTTGGGTCTCAGGAAAGGACCTCATCCTTTTCACGATCGGGGATATCGGTGTTGACGGGGCTCTTTATCAAGCCATGGAATTTTGCGGAGAGGCGATTTATTCTCTTCCCATGGCAAGCCGATTTACCATGGCCAATATGGCGATCGAAGCAGGCGCAAAGAATGGCATCATGGAGCCCGATAAGATCACTCTCCACTTTATTAAACAACGTGCCAAAAGACCCCATCGAATCTTCCGAAGCGATCCAGGGGCATCCTATTCGGAGATGCGGGAATACGATGTTTCAAAAATTCATCCTCAGGTTGCCCTTCCCCATATCCCATCTAATGTCAAGGATGTGAGAGAGATTGGAAAGATCGAGATCGATCAGGTGGTCATCGGCTCCTGCACCAATGGCCATCTCGATGACCTCCGTGTGGCAGCCAGGATATTGAAAGGGAAAAAGGTCGCCTCCTCCCTCAGACTCATCATCATCCCCGCGACCCAGGAGATTTTCAGTCAGGCCATGAAAGAGGGCCTTCTAAAGATATTCCTTTCTGCCGGCGCAGTCATCAGCCCGCCCACCTGTGGTCCCTGTCTGGGAGGCCATATGGGCATTTTGGCCAGCGGGGAAAAAGCCTTGGCCACCACGAATCGTAATTTTCGCGGACGGATGGGCCACGCTGAGAGCAAGGTTTATTTGTCCAGCCCCGCTGTGGCCGCTGCCAGCGCTGTCAAAGGAAGGATCTGTCATCCTGAGGAAGTAATGAAGAAAAGGGTCCTAGGAGTCTAGGGTTCAAGGGGTCGAGCAGAATCATGATGGACATAATTTTACTGCGAAAGAAAAACGCTTTTGTGATAAAGGAATACTAGAACCCTGGAACCCTTGGACCCTCGAACCCTTGCTTTTAGGAAGCACTCATGAAGATCGAAGGAAGGATCTGGAAGTTTGGATCGGATGTTGATACGGATGCGATCATCCCGGCGCGATACCTTAATCAATCTGATCCGAAGGAGCTGGCCAAACATATCATGGAAGAGGAGAGGCCGGAATTTCTTAGGGCAGTAAAAAAAGGTGACCTTCTGCTGGCAGGCAAGAATTTTGGTTGCGGCTCCTCCCGGGAGCATGCACCCCTCGCCTTAAAGGCAGCCGGAGTCTCTTGCATCATCGCTAGAACTTTTGCCCGAATCTTCTACCGAAACAGCCTTAACCTCGGCCTTCCGCTTTTGGAGTCTCCTGAGGCTTCAGAGGGGATAAAGGATGGAGATCGGGTTCAGGTCAACCTCAGCACCGGTGAGATCTTCGACCTCACGCGGAATAAAAAATTTCGTGCAAACCCCATTCCCGCCTTTATGCGGGATCTTTTAAAGGATGGCGGACTTATCGCACACCTCCGAAAAAAGAGAATTAAGAAGAAGAGATAAACCTTACCTACCATCCCCGAACACCTGATCAGAAATTTGACATTTGTAATTTAAAATTTGGCATTGATCTTTCATTTCCCTCTTGACAACAACCCCCTTTTTCTTCTATTTATTAAACTGATACGAGGAGGTATCCAGGGACGGGGATGTTCAGACGGACATCCCTGTTTCTATATAAGGGTTGGAGGAGCCCATGAAAAAAGAAAAATACAATGTGGCTGTGGTGGGAGCCACGGGTGCAGTGGGAAATGAGATGGTCTCCATCTTACAAGAGAGGAACTTTCCGGTGGCGAATCTAAAACTTCTTGCTTCCACCCGAGGGGCAGGGACCGAGATGGAGTTTAAGGGAAAGCAATATACCGTGGAGGTATTGAACGAGAACTCTTTTGCGGGGATCGATATCGGTCTCTTCTCTGCAGGAGGCTCGGTCAGTGAAAAATTCGCACCCATCGCAGGGAAAGCGGGCTGCGTGGTCATCGACAACACCAGTGCCTTCCGAATGGACCCACAAGTTCCTTTGGTCGTCCCGGAAGTGAACGCCCACGCCATTGCGCAGTATCCGAAAAAGAATATCATTGCCAACCCTAACTGTTCGACCATCCAGATGGTAGTAGCTCTGAAACCCATCCATGATGTTGCTCGAATCAAAAGGGTTGTGGTCTCCACCTATCAGGCAGTTTCGGGAACCGGGAAAAGAGCCATCAAAGAATTAGAGTCTCAGGTTCTCGCCATCTACGGCAATAAAGAGATCGAAAAATCGGTGTATCCCCATCAGATCGCTTTTAACTGTCTTCCCCACATCGATGTCTTCCTCGACAATGGTTACACCAAAGAAGAAATGAAAATGGTGAACGAAACGAAGAAGATTATGGAGGACAATTCAATCGGTGTGACAGCCACCACCGTCAGAGTCCCGGTCTTCTTTGGCCATTCGGAAGCGGTCAATATCGAAACCGAGAAAAAGTTGACAGCAGAGGATGTGAGAAAAATTCTGTCCAAGGCTCCGGGGGTGATCGTGGTCGATAATCCGAAGAAGTTCGAATATCCACTGGCCATTTATGCGGCAGGAAAGGATGAGACCTTCGTTGGAAGAATTCGTGAAGATGAATCCATCCCCAATGGAATCAATATGTGGGTCGTATCGGACAATATCCGGAAAGGTGCGGCCCTTAATGCGGTCCAGATTGCTGAAATCCTGATTCAGGAATATCTATAAGGATGGCCTCCGTGATTCAGGGGTGCTGCTCAGAAAAGCAGCACCCCTTTTCTTATTTCTATCCCCGATAACCCCATTTTCGATAGTAGGTTTCTGTTCCGCTTTCAACCTCATAAAATTATCTTAGCAAATCACCCTTATCGTTAAAAAAGTTAATTCTTTGACACAAAATAAATTCGAGTATTATAATGAGTTTTCAAAAAGCATCCCATCCGGCCACCGAAGGGTTTTTAAAAAACTAGAATGTATGAACAACGGACTTACCGGAACTTAGTAAGAACCGACGATCTCGTTAAGTTTGAGGTCATCGTTAAGGAAACGGACCTCCTTGTCCGGGCTGAGAGCAATCTTTCTGACGAAACTCGAGAATCGGTCCTGAAATACCGGCACCAACTTGAAACTTATATCACAATGAACCCATCATTCCAAAGAAGCCTCATTCCTTTGGCAGAAGACCTCCATGCGCCAGAACTCGTTCGTGAAATGATCCGAGTTTCTCAATTGGCTCGGGTGGGCCCGATGGCTGCCGTGGCTGGGGCCATAGCCGAATGGGTCTCAAAGGATTTGCTCACACTTTCAAAAGAGGTCATCACAGAGAATGGCGGGGATATCTATCTCGCCACTGCCCGAGAGCGTACCATTGGAATTTATGCAGGCCAATCGCCTCTCAGCCTGAAAATAGGGATTGTGATAGGGCCTGAGGAATCCCCCCTGGGCGTCTGCACTTCTTCTGGAACGGTGGGGCCTTCTTTGAGTTTTGGTAAGGCGGATGCTGTCTGCATCCTCTCCAAATCGGCTGCCCTGGCCGATGCCGCAGCGACGGCGGTGGGAAACATCGTCCAGGAGAAGAAGGATATCGAACTTGGGCTCGAAAGGGGAAGAGAGATTGAGGGAGTCCTGGGAACACTCATCATTGTCGGAGAAAAGATGGGTGTCTGGGGAAATATTAAACTAATTCGGCTCGAGCCGCCCTGATATTGGATGGTTGTCAAGTTACCGATTTGTCATACTTTTCGGCATTTGGCAAAAGCACCAAATGACAAGCACCAAATAAATTCTAACTACCAAAATTCAAAACTTTATCGTAATTCATCTGGAAAACCTTGTTCTGGGAATAGAAAGATTTTGAAATTCTAAGTAAAAATGTTTTGGTCATTGGGAATTGGTGCTTGAAATTTGTTTGTGATTTGGGATTTGTAATTTGGAATTTGTTCCGTCAGGTTGATTGAACTATAAACTCTATTTAAGTCTTTGTAGGGCCGATAATGAGACATATGTCGACTGTTTCTATTGCTACCCTTGGTTGTAAGGTAAACCAGTTCGAATCGGAGGCCCTCATGGTTTCCTTGGAACAACAGGGGTATCATCTCGTCTCCTTTGAAGAAGGGGCCGAGATCACGATCATCAATACCTGCACGGTTACCCAGCGGGCAGACTTTCAGTCGAGACAGATGGTGAGAAGGGCTTTCCGTTTCAATCCGGAGTCCCTGATTGTCGTAACCGGATGCTATCCCCAAGTCGATCCAGAGGCCATTGCCAAAATTGAAGAAACAAAATACATTCTGGGAAACGCGGAGAAATACAGAATTCCTGACCTTCTTCCCCTGATGGAGAAAGGGGACCTTCCTCCCATTCAAGTCAGTGATATCCAGAAGGAGTCCTCTTTCTCAGACGTCCCGCTCCATACCTTCCATCATCACACCCGGGCTTTTCTCAAGATCCAGGATGGCTGCGATGCCAGATGTTCTTATTGCATCGTTCCTTATGCCAGAGGGCGATCGAGAAGCCTTCCCCCGGAGAGAGTCATGGAGCATATGAGGGCCTTAAGAGAAAGGGGCTACCATGAAGTGGTACTTACAGGCATCCACCTCGGTTCTTACGGGCTGGATTTTTCCCCTCCCTTCCCCTTGGGAAAACTCCTGAGACAACTTGAAGAAAAGGAGACCCCCCATCGAATTCGACTCAGCTCAATCGAGCCGATGGATTTTTCAGAAGAGTTGACCCACTTCCTGCCAACCTCGAAGAAGGTCTGTCCCCATCTCCACATCCCCATCCAGAGCGGAGAGGATGAGATTTTGAAAAGGATGAACAGAAATTACAGTCGATCTTTTCTCTTTGATCTCATACAAGAACTCCATCAGGCCATTCCAGGGCTTTCCATTGGGGCCGACGTGATCGTAGGATTTCCCGGTGAGACCGAAGAGAAATTCAAAGGGACCTATGAATTGATCGAATCGCTTCCTTTCTCCTATCTCCATGTCTTTCCCTTTTCAAAGAGAAAAGGAACCCCTGCCTTTCAATATTCTCAGGTTGTGGATCAGACGAACATTACCCGGAGGGCAGAAGCGATGAGGGAATTGGGAAAACAGAAACGCCGGGCTTTCTATTCCAGGTTTCTCCATCAAGAGTTGAACGTGCTGGTGGAAGGGCGAAGAGAAAAAGGGACTGGAAGGTGGAAAGGATTTTCACAAAACTATATCCCTGTGCTGCTCGCCCCTGAAGGAGTCGCAGGAGGGAATTTGGATTGGATCAATCAGGAATGGACGGTGAAGGTGACGAACTGCACCGAAACCGGTCTGGTGGGGCAGGTCATGGAGAGGTCAAATGGATGAAGAGAGGTTCACTTCTTTAAAAGAATTGGAGGCCCGTCTGGGTTATCAATTCGATCAGATCGAATGGTTGGACCAGGCGCTGACTCATAAGTCATTTATTCATCAGACCAACACGCCGGTAAAAGAATCGAATGAGGTCTTAGAATTTCTGGGGGATGCCGTCCTCAACCTCGTTGTAAGCCACCTTCTCCTTAAAACCTTTCCCGAAGCCCATGAAGGGATTCTCTCCATGCGGAGAGCCCACCTCGTGAAGCGGAGTTCGCTCGCACATCTCTCCAAAGAAATTCGATTGGAAGATCATCTCCTTCTTGGAAAAAGCGAACTCATCGATGGTGGAAGGAAGAAATCTTCCATCTTAGCGAACACCTATGAAGCTCTGATTGGAGCGATCTATACGGATTCAGGATTTGATCGAACCTTGGAGGTGCTCCAGCATCACCTCGGACCCTATCTTCAAGCTGAAATCCCACCCCTTCTTTTTAATGATTACAAAAGCCTCCTTCAAGAACAGGCTCAACGAACCCAAGGACGGTCTCCCAAGTATCAGGTCTTGCAGGAGGAGGGGCCGGACCACGATAAACGATTCCAGGCCTCCGTCTCCGTTGGAGGAGAGGTGAAGGGGATCGGATGGGGAAAGAGTAAAAAGGAAGCTGAACAGGAAGCCGCTAAAAATGCTCTTGAAGAGCATGGAATGTCAAATGACAAAGTTCAAAGTTCAAATGAAACCTAAATGACTCAATGCCAAAGTCCAAGAAGAACACCCATTTTATTTTGATATTTGAACTTTGGAATTCCTTTGACATTTGCCTGCCTGTCGGTAGGCAGGGATTTTGAAATTTGATATTAAGAGCGCAATTAATCAGGCCAGCGTCAGATTAAAGAAACTTTTTCAGGAACGAATTCAATGAACCCATTGATCATTCCTATTTTTCTACCTTTTCTGGGTTGCCGTCAGCGCTGCCTCTTCTGCAACCAAAGGGTGACAGCCGAAGAAGTTCCTTCCCCTCTTTTCGTTCAAAAGCTTATAGAGGATTCCACGAAAGGACTACCCTCCAATGGGGCGAGAGAGAAACAGATTGCTTTCTATGGTGGAAGTTTTACGGCGATCGGTAAGAAAGGCCAGATTCGTTATCTGGAAGCGGTTCGGCCGTTTCTCACCTCGGGCTTGATCGACTCCGTTCGCATCTCGACACGCCCCGATGCTCTGGATGAAGGGGCACTCTCCCTGCTCAAAGAATATGGCGTGAAAACAGTTGAGATTGGAGCCCAATCGATGATCGATGAAGTTCTCTCTCTTTCCCGGAGAGGCCACTCTGTAGCGGATATCCTTTCTGCCACGTCACGATTAAAACAATGTGGCTTCGAGGTTGGATTACAGTTGATGATCGGACTTCCTGGAGATACTTACGAACTTTTTCTTGAAACCATCGATCGGGTCATCGACCTCAAACCCAATTTCTTGAGAATTCACCCCACCCTGGTTCTCAGAGGGGCTCCCCTTCAAATCCTATGGGAGGCCGGAGGATATGTCCCTCTCTCTTTAGAAGAGACGATTCGCTGGCTTAAAAAGGGATTGCTTACATTGGAAAGATCCGGGATTCGGGTGGCGCGAATTGGTCTGCAGCCCACTCAGGGTTTGGAAGAGCATTTCCTCGTAGGACCCTATCACCCTGCTCTTCATCAGCTTGTCGATTCGGAAATCGCTTTTGACATGGCCAACCATCTTCTCCACAACAATTCAGGAGGATCCCATGTCCTTTTCCTCTGCCATCCTAAAGAGGTTTCGAACCTGAGGGGCCAGCGAAATGGAAATATTCTTAAGTTAAGAGAGCAATTTCAACTGGAAGAAGTGTTTATTCAGGGACTGGAGGAAATACCAAGAGGATCACTCTTTCTTCACACACCCAGTGGATATGCTTCGATCAAAAGAAAGGATCTCGTTTGTTGAAAATGTTATCGGGTAGGGGCGACTTCAGTCGCCCTATCAGGCAGGGAAGATGACACAGCCACCTCATTTTGACATAGACGACGCGATATTTTTTGTTACAACAAGATTGAATAAAGAAGGACGCCCATTAACCAACGAGGAAGCTGGGATAATACAAAATATTATTACAGATATGGCAATTAATAAAGAATTAAAACTCTATGCCTATGTAGTGATGCCTAATCACCTTCATGTTCTTGTTCAACCGATTGATAATGGAATTTCAAAAACGATGCAGTTATTAAAGGGTAGATCCTCAAGAAAAATAAATATCTTGAGGGAGGCTAAAGCCTCCCCTACCCAGAATAATACAAAAGGAACGACCCCTCGGGGTAGGGGCGACTTCAGTCGCCCTATAAATGTTTGGCAGAAAGGTTTTTTCGATTTTACGATACTCACCGAACAGAAATTCAGAGAAAAGTTCAATTATATCCACTATAATCCAGTCAAGTGGGGACTAGTCAACAATGCAGAAGAATATGAATATTCAAGCGCCTCGGAGTTCAAGATTACATATGGAGAAGTTTTTTATACATAATGAGAGGCTCAAGCCTCTCCTAACCCTAATTTTAATAGTTCTATCCTTCTGTCTATTGCTTGCCTGCGTGTCCAAACGCCTCGTCTCTGTGGAAAGGCGGATACCTCCTTCGGAGCAGAAAATAGTCAAGAAAGAGGCGGCTCAAGCCGTTCAATATGGGATTGCGTCTTGGTATGGGAAAGATTTCCATGGGAAACCGACTTCAAGCGGTGAGGTCTATGATATGTACCAACTCACTTGTGCCCACAATACTTTTCCTCTAGGCACCATGGTGATGGTCACCCATATAGAGAACGGTAAATCGGTTGAGTTGAAAGTGAACGACCGGGGCCCTTTTGTTAAAGATCGGATCATCGACCTTTCTTATGCCGCTGCACAGATCATTGGGATGTATGAAAAGGGAACCGCCTATGTCAAGGTGGAAGCCATCGGCCCGGTCGTTGAACAGGTTGAACGATTTACACTTCAAGTAGGTTCCTTCGCTGACGAGGGCAATGCCCAGAGACTGGCAGAGCAGTTGCGAAAAAGTTTTGACAATGTCCATGTCACCACGATGGAGACCCTTACCCAGAAATATCATCGGGTCAGGGTCGGACAGTTCGAAACGAGAGAAGAAGCCTTAGGCACTGCAGAAAAACTCTCCCAGATGGGGTTTAAGGTTCTGGTGACAAGCCGATAGAAACAATGCGGAATGTGGAGTGCAGAATGCGGATTGCGGATTTAGAAATAAAAAAGATAGTTGTTGGATACTCTGATGCTTCTGCGATCGAAAATGTGTATAATGGGGATAAAAGAAGTCATTCGAATAAAATAGGCTGACCCAAAATCAAGATCCCGAAATAAATTCGGGATGACAGAAAAATAAAACTGTTATTGTCATCCTGAACTTGGTTCAGAATCTCACTGTCAAAAGGATCATTTTCTTGAAGGTCAAGACGTTCCTATTCATCTCCCCAATTCTTTTTCTCATTCTCTTGGGAATCAACATCGTCTTTGTCGGCTCCCGGCCTCCCCCGAAGGTGAATCAGTTGGTTATCAGTTCGATTGGGGATGCGTCCTATCTCAATCCTATCCTGGCCCAGGATTCGGCCTCGAGCGAGATCAATGGTTTCGTCTTCAACGGTCTGATCAAATATGACCGGAACCTCCAGAACTTGGTGGGCGAGCTCGCAGAGTCCTGGAAAGTCAAGGAAGGACCGGAACCTGAGATCACCTTCTTCCTGCGAAAGGGAGTCCGCTGGCATGACGGAAAAGAATTCACGGCTCATGATGTGAAGTTTACTTATGACAAGATCATGGACGAGAAGACCAATACCGTTCGCCGAAGCAGTTATGAGCTGGTGAAGAAAGCTGAGGTGCTCGATCCTCATGCCTTCCGGGTGACCTACCGGCAACC
>Ga0315282_10003076_pt1 | contig 30140 bp, 24 predicted proteins | sample YL17G07_20_MG_FD_203693 | JGI IMG/M metagenome (GOLD analysis project Ga0315282, IMG submission 203693) | Sediment microbial communities from Yellowstone Lake, YNP, Wyoming, USA - YL17G07_20 | ecosystem: Environmental > Aquatic > Freshwater > Lake > Sediment | place: USA: Wyoming | collected... | reverse complement strand
TGGCTCAACGTGATTAAATCCTTTCGCATCAAGGCCGGCCTCCTTACTTAGGAAGCCATACCTTAACCGAAAAAAGCGGAAGTTTTCACGTTGCCCAAACCGGAAATTATCACGTTGCTGCAACAGGCATCCCTGAGCCCCCGATACATCGGCGATGAGCGATGCCCTCAAAGAAGAAAAAGCCGGCCAGGGTCCTCAACCCGACAGCCGTCCGCGTCGCGATCCCTTGAGCAACCCCAGCGACGTCGGAGATCTTCCTTAGGATTCTGATATCTAAGAAACGATGGATGCGCCGTCCCGTTTCGGGGCGGTCTTCATAGCCGTCACAGCCTTCTTATTTTAAATGTTTCGTGTGGATCAGGCCGTGAGCTCGCCCCGGATGACCGTCACGGCCCGGCCGGCGCGAGGATTCCCCGCTCCCAAAGGATGTGGACGGTGGCCAGGGTCGCGTGGCCGCACAAACGGACCTCGACCTTCGGGGTGAACCATCTTAGCCGGAAGCGGTCGCCCTCCGGCAGCGGGAATGCCGTTTCCGCCAGGTTCATCTCGGCGGCGACATTCTGCATCCAGGAGGCCTCGGCCGGCGCCTTGAGGAGGCAAACACCGGCCGGATTTCCCTTGAACGGTTCTGCGGTGAAGGCGTCGACCTGAAAAATCGGAATGGTCATGGATATCTCCTTGAGCGCTAGAACCTGAAAAGACGCCGGGCGGCAAGGACGCTGACCAGGGACACGAGCCCGCCGAGACACGCGCCCCAGGCGAGGTCGACGACCGCCCCGAGCCAGACCATGTCGATCAGGGAAAAAACCACGAGGGTGATGAGATAGAGAAGAACCATCTGTTTGAAAGTCATGCCTCCTCCTTTCCCCGGCCGGGACGCGGCCTATTTCTTCGGCTCTCCGGCCTTCTTTTCCTCGGGCTTCTTATAGAGCGCGTTGATGTCGCGCTTGCCCCGCTCGAGATACGAAACGCCCTTCTCCATCCACTCCGGCCGCGGCTTGCCGAGCAGGTAGTGGTCGAAGAACTCGTCCAGGTGGACGCTCCAGTACTTCTGGTTCTCGCGCTCCCGCAGGCCGTGCTTCTCGCCGTTGAAGTTGAACATGTAAGCCTCTTTGCCGAGGTGGCGGAGGGCCGAGAAGAACTCGATCCCCTGGTACCAGGGCACGGCGTCGTCCTCGTCGTTGTGGATCGTGAGATAGGGAGTCTTGACCCGCTCGACCCAGAAGAGGGGGGAGTTCTCGATGAACTGGAGGGCCCGCGACCAGAGCGGAGCGCCGATCCGGCTCTGGGTCTTTTCGTACTGGAAGGCCCGCGACATGCCGGTCCCCCAGCGGATCCCGCCGTAAGCGCTCGTCATGTTGACGACCGACGCGCCCGCCTCCACGGCGGCGAACATGTCGGTCTGGGTGATCATGTAGCTGATCTCGTAGCCGCCCCAGCTGTGGCCCTGGATGCCGACCCGCTTCGGGTCGATGAAGCCCATCCCGAGAACCTTCTCGACGGCCGGGATGACGCACTTGAGGGCGCTCGGCCCCGGGTAGCCGACCTCGTAGATGATGTCGGGCATGAGGATGACATAGCCGTTGCTGACGTAGCGCGTGAAATTGATATTGGTTCCGGGCGCGGGCGCGTAATAGCGGTGGAGGCCCTCGGCCATGGTCTCATAGATGTAGACCATGAGGGGGTATTTCTTGGCGGGGTCGAAGTCGTCGGGCTTGATGAGGACGGCCGGCAGCGTGACCCCGTCGCCGTTGACATAATCGATGCGCTCGGCCTTGCCCCAGCTGTAATCCGCCTGCTGGGGATTGGCGTCGCTGACCTTGCGCGCAGAGGCGAAGTCGCCGTCGCTTACCCAGAGGTCCGGGAATTCCTCGAACCTCTGCCAGGTAAAGGCGTAGACATCCGTATTTTTGGCTTTGCGGAGCCCGCCGAAGAGCTTGTCGAGCATGATGATCCTGACAGGGTCGGCCGGGTTCGAGAGGGTCACCCGATAAGCTCCCGAGGCCCTCGTGACATCGTCCGTCGGCGTCAGGATGACGGGCTCTGCCACAGGTACCGTTTTCCGGTCGGGGTCGAGATTGACATATCTGAAGACGAGCTTTTCGCGGCGGCCGACGCCGTTCGTGACCATCCGGGCCTTGCTTCCGTCGGGAGCGACGTCCCAGATATCGTAACGGTCGTAGATCAGGACTGATTTGTCCCCATCCGTCCAGCCGGCGATCCCATAGGGGCCGGGCTCGCCCGGCGTGTCCCAGGTTTCGTCGATGAGGCTGACGCCGAGTTTGGCCGTCAGGTTGAAGGTCTTCCCGTCCGAGACGCGGTACGTGTAATAGTTGCGGTCTCCGTCGTTGAAATAAAGGAGATAGCTCCCGCCGGGCGAGATCGACGCGCCGTAGGGTGATTTCTCCAGGACCTTTTTCCGCGAACCGTCAGCCAAACTGACGAGATAATTGTCCTCGTAGCCGCGGTCCCAGGAGACGAGCCGGCGGTAGGGGAGGTCGGAGCGGCCGAGGGCCAGCTTCGCGTCCTCCGATAAGGTGATTTCGGGCACGTCGTCGGTCGCCAGCTGGACGAATCTCCGCTCCTTGGGCCCGAAGTGGACGACGCACATCAGGCTGCGCTTTTTCTCTTCGTCGGCCCGGGTCTTCTGCATGGGCTGAAGGTAGGGGTCCTTCCAACTCCAGATATCGACCTTGACCGGTTCCGGAGCGTCCTTCGGCTCCTGCTTGGGGGCCGGGGCGATGCCGAAGAAGAGCCGGCCGCCGTCTTTCGAGAAGCTGAGTTTGCCGTTCTCGCTCACGCCCATGCCGGTCGGGAAGTTCTTGGCCTGGGCCGGGACGAGCTCGGCCGCCCCGGCGGCGGGGGCGAGCTTGATCGCCGCCGGGACCCAGTAATAGAGTTTGGAGGCCGATTTCTCCGACTTGTAGTCGTCCCGGTCGCTGGTAAACGCCAGCTGGCCGCCCTTCTCGTCGAAAGCGAAGCCCTTATAATTGCCGAGACCCTTGAGGAGCGTCATGGTCTTTCCGGAGGCAGTTTCCCGGGCGAAGGCGCCATCGTTTTCCGGGGTCTTGGAGGAGACGCCGTAGGCCAGCCAGGCGCCGTTCTTCGGCCAGGCGTACTCGACGACCTCTGAGATCTTCGTTTCTTTCCCGGTCCCGAGGTCGCGGATGACGAGGTCAGTCCCGGGTTCCTTTTTCTTCTCCTCCTTCTTCGGCTCCTCTTTCTTCACCTCGGGCGCCTTCTTGGCCTCTTCCTTCTTCTCGTCGGCCTTCTTCTCGTCGAGGGATTTGATCGGCGGCTCCATGAGGTAGGCGATCGCCGCGCCCGATTCCTCCGGGACCTTGAAGCTCTTGACCCTGTCGACGGTCGCGACCTCGCCCGTGGCCAGGTTCATGAGGCCGAAGCCGGACGTGGGCTGCTCCTCGGGTTTCTTCTTATCTTTCTTGGCCTTGTCCACGTCTACCTTAAGCGGAGCGATCGTGAAGACGACGAACTTGCCGTCGACTGTGATGACCGGCTGCTTACCCCGGGGCGAGCGGAATTCCTTGTTGGCCTTCAGGTCGAGGGCGATGAGCTCGCCGTCGCCGTCCTGGGGGACGAGGGCATAGACGAGCCACCGGCCGTCCCGGGAAAGCTGTGTCCCCTGGATCGACCGCCAGCCGTCGTAGGCGTCGTAGGAGAGGGGCTTCTTGGCGGCGACGGCGAGGCTCGCGGCCGACGCCAAGACCAGGATGCAGAGGCTGAAAAGGACGACCGGACGGACGATGGGAAAACGATGTTTCATTAAGTTTCCTCCCGGGAGATGCGATCGAGATCGATGGCCATGAGCCCTTGAATCTATCAACCGAGCATCACCCCGTGAAGTAAAGATAAGCGGTGATGATCAGGGCCAGGACGATAGCCGAAGTGATGATGTCCGCCGTCGTCCAGCTGGCCCGGCTCTCCTTCCTGTGCTCTTCGGTGACCGTCCCGTAGGTCAGCCCGCTGATCTTCTCGTAGGAAGGCGGCTCGGTCAGGTAGCTGACGACGATCATCACGATGATGCTGACGATGAAGATGATCAAGCTGTAGTACTGGAAAAAGATGTGGTTGACGATCCAAAGGAAAGAGCCTTGGGCGTATGAGAACCCGCCGACGAGCTTGACCGGCGTGTCGACGGCCAGGCGGAAGAGCCCGAGGGAAAAGCCCGTGATGAGCGCGGCCAGGCACCCCTTGGCGTTCAGCCGCTTCATGAAGACGCCGAGGAAAAAGACGACGAAGATGGGCGGGGCCAGGTAGGACTGGACGCCCTGGAGATAGTCGTAAAGGCCTTTCCCGCCTCGGATCACCGGGATCCAGAGGAGCCCGATGAGGACCATGACCCCGGTCGCCACTCGGCCGATATGGACAAGCCGCTCCTGGGTGACCTTGGGCCGGAGGCGCGAGTAGAAATCCATGGTGAATAGGGTCGAGGAAGCGTTGAAGGCTCCGGCGAGCGAGCTCATGAGCGCCGCGAGGAGGCCGGCCACGACGATCCCCCGCACGCCGACGGGAAGGACATAAGCCACGAGGAGCGGGAAGGCTTTCTGGGCGTTGGCCCTGATGAGCTGGCCTCCCGCGCCGAAGAGCTCCTGCTGGAGCACCTGGATCTTGCCGCTCTTGGCCAGGGCGAAGGCGATGATGCCGGGGATGATGAAGAGGAAGACGGGCAGGAGCTTGAAGAACGCCGCGCAGATGGAGCCCCGCCGGGCCTGGCGTTCGTTCGGCGCCCCCAGGACGCGCTGGACGATGTACTGGTCCGTGCACCAGTACCACAGGCCGATGATGGGCGCGCAGAAGAGCATCCCGATCCAGGGATAGTTATCGTTGAAATACCAGGCCATCCGGCCGGCCTCCTTGACCGGGGCCCAGGTCCCGTGAACCCCCGCGGGGACCAGGGGTTTCCACAGGTTGAACATCTCCGAGCCGGCGATATGCCGCAGCTCGCCCCAGCCGCCGAGGGCCTTCAGGCCGAAGTAGGTCACCAGGGCCGACCCGATGATGAAGATGAACGTCTGCAGCGCTTCCGTGTAGGCGACCGCCTTCAGCCCGCCCATGACCGTGTAGAGCCCCGTGATGACGACGACCAGGATGGACCCGATCCAGAAGCTGTCGAGGCCCATGAAATGCATCTCCGGGAGGAGGACGCTGAAGACGACCCCGCCCGCGAATATGCCGACGGCCATCTTCGTCAGGACGTAGGCCACGAGCGAGATCAGGGACAGGACCGTGCGGGCCGTCGGCGAGAATCGTCTCTCCAGGAACTCCGGCATGGTGAAGACTTTCGATCGCATATAGAACGGCACCATGACCCAGCCGAGCACCAGAAGACACCAGGCGTGGAGCTCGTAGTGGGCCATGGCGACGCCGTCGGTCGCGCCGGATCCGGCCAGCCCGACCAGGTGTTCGGCCCCGATGTTTGAGGCGAAAATGGAGGCCCCGATGATGAGCCAACCCAGGTTGCGTCCGGCCAGAAAGTAGTCCGTCGAGGTCCTCTGCTTTTGGCGCATGACCCACCAGGCCAGGCCGAGAATGATCCCGAAGTAGGCGACGACGATGATCCAGTCAATGGGCTTGATGACGGCCATGTCTTCTCCTTCTCAGTTCGTGATCGGGCCGATTTTAACTCACCTTTCGGAAGGGGGGAAGGCCTTTTTTGCCCCGGTCAATCATCGTCGTCATTCTCGGGCCGGAGCGTCACCGCCCAGGCCGGATACGGCACGGCGCCGCCCTTCACGGCGTGCCAGAGGATGCGGTTGAGCGCGTCCTCCGGGCAAGCGTCCGCCTTCCGGAGATCGAGGCGGGCCGAGAGGAGGGCGTCCCGGCGCAGCAGGGCATTCGCGATCGTTTCCGGCGGCGGGTTCATCTCGTCGAGAGGGACGATGTTCGGCACGGCCTCGAACGGCCGGAGGTCGGGCGTCTCCGTGAAGCAGTCGAACATGGGCGTCGCCGTGGCGTCGAGCTGGTTCATCGGCGGCAGGCCGAGGATCTGCTCGATCGTCCGAAGGAGGCTCGTCGTGTTGTACTGGGTGCGGACGACCGCGCCGCGCTTCGTGTAGGGGCTGACGCAGTAGGCCGTGGTCCGGTAGCCGCTGACGTGGTCGAAGCCGTTCTGGGGGTCATCCTCGATGCCGAAGATGACCGTCTCCTTCCAGAAACGGCTGCGGCTGAAGGCCTCGACGATCCGGCCGAAGGCCAGGTCGTTGTCGGCGGCGCAGGCGGCCGGCGTGGGCGAACCCTCCCTTGTCCCGCTCGTGTGGTCGTCGGGCAGGCAGATCAGGATGAGCTGGGGCATTTGGCCCCAGCGGTCCCAGGCCGCGATCTGGTCCGTGATATAGCGCGCCCGCCGGACGTCGGGGACGGCCATGTTCCAGCCGACGGTGTCCTTGGGCGAGAAGGGGCCGATCGTCTCGATCCCGGGCACGCTTCCGATCACGACCTCACCTCGGCCATGAAGGAACTCGTCCCAGTAATCCTTCCATTCCGGGTCGCCCTTGCGGGCCGGGTCTTTCCAGCCGCAGGCGTGCATCGTGAACTCGCCGAAGTTCCAGATCGAGACTCCGTGCCGAAGGGCGTTGTCCCAGATGAACCCGCTCGGGGCGTAGGCCAGGGCGTCGACCTCATCGGCCCCCATCCCGTCCGGATAGCTCCGCGGCCAGCCGGCGAAGGACTTTTCCAGGTAATCCGTACCGAAGGCCGTCGTCGACCATTGGTGGCCGTCGGCGCTGAGGATCCCGCTGCAATACGTGTTGTCGAGGAGGGCGAACTCCCGGACCATCTTGTGCTGGTTGGGCGTCACCCGCTCGCCGAAAAGGACCAGCCTCGGGTCGCCGTTCCCGGCCGGGACGTCCCCCAGCACCTGGTCATAAGTCCGGTTCTCCTTGATGACATAGACGACGTGCTTGAAAACGCTGGGCTCGCCGATCCGTTCGGGGACGGGCCGGGGCGGCTCGGAGCGACGCGGTTTCCGGAGCGCCCGGGCGATCCGTTCTCTGTGGTAGTTCGCGTAAACGGCGGCCGTCAGCCGCTTGAGCTCGCGCGGTTTCGGAATGGGGATCAGGGAGACGGAACCGTAGTACTGGTGGGAATTGAAACCTGTGCCGCCGGTCGATTTGTCGGGCTTCGGCTCCACGGCGTGGCCCTTGATGTTGGCGACGACGAGCCCGGCCCGCCGCGCGTCGAAAAGGATGGCCCCTGGGAACCAGCCGGCCGGGATGAGCCCGAGCAACCTGGAGTTGCGTTTGGCCGGGCTGAACCTGATCACGGCGACGGCATTCTGGGTGCCGTTCCCGACATAGAGTGCCTCTCCATCGGGCGAAAAAGCCAGGGCGTTGGGCGAGGCGCCGAAGAGGTCGGCCGGGCTCGCCTTGACCCAGACCGTTTCGACGACGGCGTCGGTCCGCGTGTCGATGACGCTCAGGTTGTCGCTCGCGGCGTTGGCGCAGACGAGATAACGGCCGTCGGGGGAAAGCGCGAGGGCGGAGGAATGGAGGTGGGCGAGAATGTCCTTGGTCACTACGCCCGCCGCAAGGCCGATGACGCTGACCGAGCCTTCCGAGGCGATCCGGGTCGCAGGGTCGACCCTGACCTCCGTGCCGCGCCCGGCCGGCCCGGTGAGGTCGCCCGGTCCGGGACGGCGGCCGCCCCAGTTGCTCACGTAGGCCTTATCCCCGGCGAGGATGACGTCGAACGGGGCGACACCGACCTCGAAGGCCCGGAGGACGAGCCCCGTCTCGGGGTCGATCTCGAGGAGGCGATTCGAGAGGTTGGCGCAGACGTAGAGTTTGCGCCCGTCGGGCGAGACGGCGAGCCCGGCCGGGATCTCCTCTCGCCGGCGCGGCGCGCCGGCGGGCGGGAGCGGGATTGTGTGCGACGGGCGGACGGCCCCGTCGGGCCCGACCGCGAAGGCCTTGATGCTGCCGTCGACGTTGCTGAGATAGATGCGGCGGCCGTCGGGCGAGAAAACGAGACCCGCGTAGCTCAGCTGTCCCTTGGTGTCAGGCTCGAGGACGTTCGGCGAGGGCGCGTCCGGAAGCGTCTCCTTCAGGTCTTCCGAGGGAAGGCCGACGCGCTGGAGGGTCTGACCCGTCGCCGGGTCGAGGATGACGAGCTCGCTCGTCTTCCCGGACACGGCCAGGAGCCGGCCGTCCGGGGAGAGAGCGAGGGCTTGGGGACGGAGCCCGGGCAAGGGGATCTGCTTCCCGGAAGGCGTCACGACCTGGTTCGTCGGCACGACCGTCCGGTTCGGCCCGGCCCGGCCTACGGACCCGGTGTCGGGCGCTTCTTCACGGCGGCAGGGGCCTGCCCCGATGAGGACGATGAGAGTCAGTCCCGCCGAGAGGGACGCCCTCCGCCTCCGAATCCCCGGGTCAGCGGACGGTCGGCTGCATGTCATTTTCGTCCACCTTCGGCAGGACGATCCTGCGGATCGTGCCCGCGATGTTTTCGAAGCGGGGCTCGCGGACATTCTTCATTTGGACCGTCCGGGCTTGATCGCCGTCCCGGATGCTGATGAACGATTCAAATCCCGGGCCGGCGGCCGAGCGGGACTCGAGCTCGATGAAATTGTTGCCCGCAAGGGCTTTTTCGACAGCCGTGAACTCCTCATCGCCGACCTTGAAGTCCTTGTCGACCGTCTCTCCGCCCTTGGGCCTCTTGTGGAAGGTCCCGGTCCGGTCCATCCGGAGCTCGATCATGACCTGCCATTCCTCCCGGCCCAGCGGCCCGTAGCCGTAGCGGAGGAAGACCTGGTTGGTCCGTCGCTCCTGCTCTTTCTCCTGGTCGGTCTTGCCGAGCTCCTCCGGGTCGGACTGGACGTCCACGGCGACGACGAGGTCGGAGCTGACATAAAAATAACGATAGGTCCAACCAAATTCGCCGACCCCTTCCAGGTCGCAGGCGACGGCGGCGTGACCCGCGATGTCCGCAGCGGCGCCGCCGCTCGTGGCGCACTCCGACCAGCTCGAGAGGAAGCTCGTGGACAAGCCGGCCGCGACCTGGGCCTTTTCTTCTTCGGTGAGACGGGCGTACTGGACCTCGACTTGCTCCACGGTCCGGCCGCCCCGGAGCTTCTGGTAGAGCGATGAGCCGACCGGATTGTCGGCCGCGGGAGTCGTTTCATTGACGAGCCGCCACTCCGAGGGAAGAAGCGTCGGGACGGGCTTGGAAGCGCCGTGCTCGTTGACGACCTCGATGCTGCGAGCCACGTCCATGGCCTCGGTCTTGGTCGGGTGCCACCTGTCCTCGGGGGGCAGACGGTCGCGGAAATTCTGGGCGCAGTATTCCGCCTCGGCCCCCATGATCGAGAACTTCCAATCGGGCCGTTTCAGGGGGACGACGAAGACGTCGCCGGGCTCGAGCCGGGCCGTGTTCCGGCCCTCGACCGTGAACTTGAGGGAGCCCAGGTCAAAGGCCGAGGTGGGGGTCATGACCTGGAAGTTCTCCTTGAGCGGCTCCTTGATCGTGACGCCCTCCAGCCGGACGACGGCGTCGTAATAGTGGGAGACGGGGTTCGGGCGAAACTCGAGCAGGCTGCACCGGAGGCCCGGCGTCGGCGCGGCCCGCTGACAGCCGGCCGGCGCAAGGACGCCCAGCAGGGCGACGAGAGCCGGCAGCAGGGTTTTCCGGGATCTCCGGGGCAACCGGGGTTCGAAAATATTCATGCTCTTCTTCCTCTCGGAGTTTCGGGGGAACACGGCCCCCCATCCATTATCACAGTCATCTCCCCGGGGTCAAACCCGCGGGGGCTGACCGGGCCATGGACCGGCCGGGGCAGGGCCCGGCGGACGACTCGTCTCCCGGTTCGTTCTTGAGATTGCGGGGCATGGTTTTCTTCTCCCGGCGGTGGTAAAATAATCACATCGGCCCTCGGAGTCCAGAATGAGGAGACGGACATGAGCGAAGCGACGTATTTCTGTTCGGTCTGCAGGAAAGAGGTCAAAGTCAAAAAGGGGAACCCGGTTCCCCTGTGTTGCCATAAGGAAATGGAGCCTCTGCCCTTCTGCACGGCCGTTCCTCACGCCGAGATGGCGAGAGACGACCAGGGCGTCGATCCCTGTGACGACGGGACGCAGCCCCGCAAGCGCAAGTAAACCGGCGGCTCAGGCCGCCGCCCTCCTCTGAGGCTCAACCGGCGTCCCGGACCGGCTTCGGGCCAGAATCAAGGCTTTCCTTTCTCCGCGCGCCAGGGGGGTCCGCCGCTTGACGAAGGGCCCGTCCGGACGTATATTAAAATCAGGGAAAGGGTACTTCTCAATTGAGGAGGAGGGAATCATGAGAAGATCTCCGTTTGTGGCATTCTTCGTCCTGCTCCTTGTGTTTCTGATGTTCTCGGGCCCGGCCTTGGCGGAGACCAAGGTCTTGACCATCCCCAAGGGGACGGTGGTCGAGAAAGTCGGCCCCGGCCACTTCAAGCTCAAGGGCCCCGACGGCTGCGTTTTCGAGATCAAGGCCTACCAGAAAACAATGAAGGGCCAGGGGAAATTCGGGGAGGTGGGCCTCATCGGCGACTGCGGGATCTTCGACAAGAGCGGGAAGGTCATCGCCACGGGGATCAAGGGCATTCTGAAGAGCGGGCCCAAGGCGATCATCGGCGCTACGGGGAAGGCCATGAAAGACATCCCGGTTACCGACTACATCAAGATCGATGACGAGGTGACCTGGCTTCCCGCGGTGATCGAGTTCACCCCGGTCCGCGTCTTCAACCGCGCGGCCCTGCAGAAGCTCTCGCCCCAGCCCGACCCGCCGGGCAAGCGCTGAAATTTCCCCGCCCGAGGTCCGCTGTCCCCGAGGGAGGAGTCTATTTCCTCACCGGGAAGGGGGGGGTCTGTGGGAAGGCTCTTTGGGTGCTTGTTTCTGCGGACCGCAGGAGGGATTCGCAGCTCCCCCGGTCCGGCGATTCGAAGACAAGGATGAGAAATGGGCCCGTGAGACGGGCCCCGGCGAACTCACCGTTCTCGATCATTTCAATCGTTCTCCCTGCGTTCGAGTCGCCCCCCGGGGAGAAGTAGGCATGCCGGAACTTCAGGTACGCGCGCCGGGCGTCGGCGGGAGTCCGGTAGCGGCAGACGAGGAGCATCGCCTTGCCCCAGCCGGCTTGGTATCGGGCGAGGGCGACTTCGGTCCCTTCATCGAGGAGGAGGACGTTCTCGTCGGCGAGATAATAGTGGGCGTTGAGGGAGGCCTGCTTGTGGAAATAACGGACGCTCTTTTTTTCCAGCCGCTCCGGAGGCAGGCACCCGAGGAGGGCGGGCTTCAATCCCTCTGACGGGATGGCGGCCGCAATCCTGACCCCGAGCCCGAGGAGAACGCTTTTCGTCTCTCCCGTTTCCTTTTCGGCCAGGAGCCTGACGAAGTAGGGGCCCTTCCAGAAACGCAGGAGCCCGCCGCCGTAGAGGGCCTCGCGACCGACCGGCACGTCCTCGCCGTCCGGGTCGTCGGAGAAAATTCCGTAAGCGTCCGCCGCGCTGGCCATGTCGTAGATCTCCGCGACCAGCGGGGAGCCGGCCGCGTCGACATACTCCCGGACGAGAAGATGCCTGAAGCCGTAGCCGAGATAGGTCTCGCCCCCCCCGTCCAGGTACTCGAAGATCGTGTCCCGGGTGAAGGCCCTGTCCTCTCGGGATGGCTTCCAGCCGGCGATCTCATTCGGCAGGAAACGGGCGGTGTCGGCGCCCGGGTCCGCGGCGGCGGCCAGGGGAGGCAGGAGGCCGAGGACGATGAGACAGGCGATGAGGAATCGCATCGTGGGCCGAATGTAGCCCAAACCCCGGTCCCTGTCAATTTCGGTGACACACAACTCAATACCTCGATTCGCTGCATGGCCTGCTTCGCCTTGGATCCTAACGACCAGGTCAAGTGTAGTTGGTCGTGTCGCGGAAATTTATACGGAGATAACCGGAAATAATTAAGTGTATTGAGTTGTATGTCACCGAATTAAGAGAGTTGTGTGTCGCCGAATTAGACCGGATTCCTGCGGATCAGCTGGAAGAGGAAATAGAGCCCGCCGCCGATCAGGGCCGCGCCGGGGATGGTGAAGATCCAGGACCAGACGATCTTGAGAGTGACCCCCCAGCGGACGGCGGACATCCGCTTGGTGGCGCCCACGCCCGAGATGGCCCCGGTGATGACATGGGTCGTGCTGACGGGGACGCCCATGTAGGTGGCCAGGAAGATGCTCATGGCGCTCGCGGTCTCGGCGCAGAAGCCGTCGATCGGGCGCAGCTTCGTGATCTTCTGACCCATGGTCTTGACGATCCGCCAGCCGCCCGACAGGGTCCCCAGGGCGATAGCGGCATGGGCGCTGAGGACGATCCAGAGGGAAACATGGAATTCCTTCACCCATCCGGCCGAATAAACCAGGCTGGCGATGATGCCCATGGTCTTCTGGGCGTCGTTGCCGCCGTGGCCGAGGCTGTAGAGTCCCGCCGAAAAAAGTTGGAGCCTCCGGAACGAACGGTTGATCCGGGCGGGATGCTTCTTCCGGACGATCCAGACCGTGACCCAGGTGAAGAAAACGCCGAGGAACATACCCAGCAGGGGGGCCAGGAAGATGAAAATGACGGTCCTGACCCAGCCGTGGGCGATGATGACGCCCGGTCCGGCCCTGACGATGGCGGCGCCGGCGTAGCCGCCGATGAGGGCGTGGGAGGAGCTCGTCGGAAGTCCGAGGAGCCACGTCAGAACGTTCCAGCAGATGGCGCCGAGCAGCCCGGCGAAAATGACGAGCGGAGTCACGACGGAGAGGTTGATCATTCCGGCGCCGATGGTCTGGGCGACGGCCGTCCCAAAGACGAGGAAGGCCACGAAATTGAAGAAGGCGGCCCAAATGACGGCTTGCCGCGGAGTCAGGACCCGGGTCGAAACGACCGTGGCGATGGAGTTGGCGGAGTCGTGCATGCCGTTGGTGAAATCAAAGGCCAGGGCGACCAGGATGATGAAGACGACAAAGACGAGGCTTGGGACGGGCATGAAGCTCAGCTCGTCTTGACGATGATGCCCTCGATGATGTTGGCGACGTCCTCGCAGCGGTCGGCCGCGATCTCGAGCCGGCCGTAGATCTCCTTGAGTTTGATGAGGTCCTTGAGCTGCTCGACCCTCTCTGTCGTATCAAAGAGGTTGGCGATGGCCTCTCTGCAGACGACGTCCGCTTCGTATTCCAGGATGTTGATCTGCTTGCAGAAGGCGTCGACCCGGCCAAGGGTTTCGAGATTGTTGAGGGCTTCGGAGATCTGGTGGACGGCCTGGCTGATGATTTCGACGAGTTCCTTCATCTCCGGCGTCGGCTTGGGGACCTTGAAATAGTTCATCCGGCTGGCCACGCCCTCGATGCAGTCCAAAACGTCGTCGAGCCCACTGGCCAGGCCATGGATATCCTCCCGGTCGAGAGGCGTGATGAAGGTCTCCCGGAGCTTGGTGAAGATCTCGCGGGTGATCATGTCCCCCTGGTGCTCGATGTCCTTGATATGCTGGTACTTTTTTTCGATGTCCTCGTAGTTGTTGACGAGCTCCTGGAGGGCCTGGATGCCGATCTTGAGGTTGGCCGCGTCCTGGCGGAAAAGGGCGAAAAACTTTTGGTCCTTGGGAAAGAATCGGAATTTCATGCGGGTTTTCCTCAGGGCGGAAATATATCCGGGGCCGGGCGAATTGTCAAATGAAGGGGCCCGGACCCCTAGAGCTTGAGGATGACCTTGGCCCGGGTCAGGAGCGTCGTGAGGAATAGGACGAGCGCGGTCATGACCGCCGCGTTCAGCATGCCGGGGACCCCGCCCTTCCCGGCGAACGGCCAGAAGACCCGCCAGAGGTTGAGATGAAGGAATCCCCCGACCAGGAGAAGGACATTGTTGATCTGGTCGGGCAGGAGGTAGGCCGCGAGGGGATTCCGGCCGGCGGGAACAAGGAAGGAGGCCGCCCGCCGGAGCTTCATCACGTCGAGGACGATATAGAACAGCATGAAGACGAGGCAGCAGATCCCCGCGGTGGCCAGGGTCCACGATTCGGACCCGGCGATCTTACTGAAGCCGTGCAGGGGCCTGAAAAGATAGCCCGCCAGAACGAGCAGGACACCCAGGATGGACAGAAAGCGGATGCGGTCCTTCGGTTTCGATAGGTCGGAACGGGGGAGGAAGAGCGTCCCGGCGAGCATCCCGGCCGTCACGATCGCCGTGTGGGAGCCGAAGATGCTCCCGACGCCGTGTCCGAGCAGCCGGTTGACGGGTCCGAGGAAATCGAGCGCGCCGTGGCGGCTGCCGATATAGAGGGCGGTCATGATGCCGATGGCGCCGGCCAGGACGGTCCGGTTCCCTTTGCTGACGATGAAGAGGAGGCTCCCGGCGAGATAGGTCCAGCCGATCATGCCCAGAATGCCCCACCATGAGTGCCGGAGCCAGGTCACGACTCCGTCCTCCCCCTTGCCCCGGAAAATAATGACCAGGGCGATGAGCAGGGCGGCCGCCGCGACCCGCATCGCGAGCTGGACCTTCTTTCGCGCCGGGGTGACCTTCTTCGGATATGAGGTCCAGAGGATAAACACGGCCGCATAGGCCAGGAAATACCAGAGGTGTTCGCCGAGGCCCGTGTCAGCCGCGGAATAACGTTCGGCGTTGACCTGGATCAGGCCCAGGAAGAGGAGGGCCAGGGTGCGCAGAACGATGTGGCCGATGAGCCGCGAGGCCGGGTCGCCCATCTCCTTTCGCTTCGTCATGGCCAGGGGGATGGAGACCCCGACGATGAACAGGAACCCGGGAAAAACGACGTCCGTCAGAGTGAAGGCGTCCATGGTCGCGGGCGCGTGCCGGAGGATGACGGGGATGGCCGACATCGCGGCGATGGAGTTCACGAAAACCATGGTCAGGATGTCGAATCCCCGAAACGCGTCGAGCGAGGCCAGGCGCTCGCGGGGCGGTGGCGGTGCCGCCGGCGGATTCCCGTGATTCGTGATGGGCGGTTGGTCCATCGCAACTCCTTCTAAAGGACCGCCAGGAGCCCGCGGACGTAGCCGACCGATTCCGCGAGCCCCGGCAGCGGATCTTTCCCGTCTTTCTCGAACTCGAACGAGGCGGTGCCCCGGTAGTCCAGCTTGATCAGGGCCCGGAGGAACCGGGCCATGTCGATGACACCCCGGCCCGCCTCGACCGGCCCGCCGTCCTTGTCGGCCGCCGTCACGTCCTTGAGATGGACGTCGAGGAGGCGTCCGGCGCATTCCTCGGCCGCCGCGGCCGGGTCGACCCCCGACCGCATGCAGTGGCCGATATCCAGGCAGAGCCCGAGGCGCGGATCCAAGCCCTTGATCCTTTCGAGGACCGAGCGGGGTGTCGGATAGAGAAGGTCGCCGGGGCCGTGGTTGTGGATGGCGAACTTGATGCCCGATTCCCGGGCCTTCTTTTCGGCGAGGGTCAGGAGCGCATGATCGGGGACGCCGACGATGATGCCGATGCCGCCGGCCTTCGCGTAGGCGAAGGCCCGCTCGACTTCGGCCGGCGTTTTCATGTAGATGACGCCGCATCCGTAGGGGACGAGGCCGGCCTCCCGGATCTTGCGGACGGCGGCCGCGATTTCCCCCGGGGAGCTCTGGAGGGGGAGGTGAACATCCTTGAGGCAGATCCGCCGCAGTCCGACCTTGTTGGTCATCGCGATCGCGGCGTCCAGACCGAATTCCCGGAAGGTGTAGGAAGCGACGCCGAGCTCGAACGGGAAGCGCGGCCGTTTTCCCGTCCGACCCTCCGGTCCCGGGAAGCGGCTGGAGCCCGATGATGCCGGCAAGGCCTTGGCGCCCGTCGCGGTCGCCCAGAAAGCCGCCGTGGCCCCGGCGACTCCCCCGATGAATTCCCGTCTCGCGATCTTCTTCATCCGTTCCCTTCGCTCCTCGGGTCCGAGGTCCCTACTATACAAACTTTGGGCGGCCGCGGCTATCGCTTTTTTGGATTGAACCCGCGGCCGAGATAGGTTACTATGAGGGGGGAATCTTGAACGCCACGAACGAAAGGACCGAACCATGGTCGAGAATTTTATAGGCGATAAGACCCGGAAGGTCGCCCTCCTCATCGACGGCGACAACGCCCAGCCGTCCCTCGTCAACCAGATCCTGGCCGAGGCCGGGAAATACGGCCTGGTGACCATCCGCAGGATCTACGGCGACTGGACGACGACCAGCATGTCCGGCTGGAAAGCCGCCCTCCACGACAGCGCCATCCAGCCCATCCAGCAGTTCCGCTACACGATCGGCAAGAACGCCACCGACAGCGCCATGATCATCGACGCCATGGACATCCTCAACGGCCACCTCGTCGACGGCTTCTGCATCGTCTCGAGCGACAGCGACTACACCCGGCTGGCGACGAGGATCCGGGAAACCGGGTTCTTCGTCATGGGGATCGGCAAGCGCTCGACGCCCAAGGCCTTCGTCAACGGCTGCAACATCTTCATCTATACGGAGAACCTCGTCCCCCGGGAGCGGGAGACGCGGCGGCGCGACCGAGGTGGAGCGGCGCGGAAGGGCGGCGGGAAAGAAGCGCGGGAGGAACGCGAGGACCACGAGGACCGGGAGGACAAGAGCCGGAAGTTCGACCCCGTCCCGCTCCTCAGGGGAGCCTTCGACATGGCCGTCCACGAGGACGGCTGGGCCAACCTGGGCGAGCTCGGCTTCTACCTGCGCCAGCTCGACCCCGGGTTCGACCCCCGCACCTACGGGTTCAAACAGCTTTCTCAGCTCATCAAGAGCCAGCCCGGCCTGTTCGAGATCAGGGCCCGGGAGGAGGCGGGCGGCGGCTCCGCGGTCTACTGCCGGGTGAGGGAAAGCCGCGACGAGCCCGAGCGGGCCTAGAACCTGAACCTGTAACCGGCGTAAAAAGCGAGCCTCGTCCGGCGTCCAAAGTCCTGGTTCGCGTCCGCGGCCGCACGGAAGGGGAAGTAGACCTTGACCCCGACGTTGAGCCTTTCGAGGCGTCCGAACAGGTTGTAGAAAAGCGGCATCTCCACTCCCGTTGTCAGGAAGGCGCGGCGGAGGTTCGCCCGGCCGTCCCAGAGTTCAAACCCCAGAAGCTTCAGGCTCATGAGGTTAGCTTTGGGAAGATGAAATTCCAGAGTGAACGGGGAGACTTCCAAGGCGGCGGCGTAGGCCTGGGCGTCCGGGCTCATTCCCCGGATGTTGTAGTCGACGACCCCGAGACTCAAGGAGGGCCGCCAGTTGACGAACGTCAGGTATCCGTTGACCTTTTCCATCCCCCAGACGCCCGGGCAGAACTCAAGGGACGCCCCGGCGCTGGACGGGCGCGAGAGATAGGAAGCCGACAGGGTCACTTGAGGCTTGACCTTTGCCCGGCGGAAGTCCTGCGGGTTGATGAAGTGAGGGGAGGCGTCGACGGTCCGGCCGCCGACGATATGAACGAGCAGATAATGATGGCCGACGCCGGTGACGTCGTCCCCGATTTCGACGGATCGTCCGGCCATGGGGCCGCCGAGTTCCTGGAGTTTTTGATTATAAAGGTCGACCCAGGGTTTGGTCTTTCCGGCCAGGAAATTTCCCCTCAGGGGTCCGCCCCCGCCCCCGGAGATGTAACATTGAACGGTGTGATCGGCCGACCCCGGCGTCCTCGTGACGAGAGTGAAATGCTCATAGGCGTGGACGCATGAGCTGAAGACATCAGAGACGTCGGAAAAGATAGCGTCGTCGAAGAGGGACAGGCCGCCCTTCTCCTGTCCGGGCTGGGGAAGTCCCAAGGCCAGCCAACTGTTGTAACCGACACCCGGATTGGTGACACGCCGGGAGCTGTTGAACGTGGGACTGTGCATGGCCAGGACGAGGGTCAGGCCGCGTTCTCGGGCATATGCGGCGACCGCCCGGTAAAAATCGGATTGGCCGTTGAACGGGCTGACCGTGAAGAGGTTCAGCCGGTGCCGGTCTTCCTTGGCGGGGTAAAGGGCCTGTTTCAGCCGGGCAAAGCCCGGGTAATGCCAGCCCCGGGCCATGGAATCCAGGAGCAGGTAGACCACGTTTCCGGCTTCGAACGCGTAGTGAATCATGTTGTCGGAATTCAGCACGGGGAGCGTGCCGTAGCCGGCCTTTCGGAAAATCGCCGCGAGCCCGGCGGCCAGGCGCTCCTTGCCGGCCCGATATTCATCTTCGTGGAGGGGCGGATTCTCGTTGAACTTGAGGTGGAAACGGCCATCTTTTTTGAGGACGTATTGCTCGGCCAGGTATCGAACGTCGCCAGGGTCACCGAGCTTCGCGGAGAGCTCGCGGAACGTTTTCTCCGGGAGGTCGGCCGGCACGGGGTAAAGAATGTGCGGGTCGGCGATCCAGCGGTCCCAGTCGAAGAACGACTTGAAATGGACGGCCCCCATGGGGGAGTCGAAAAGATCCTTGTAGTGGGTCGGGACATGAGGTCGGAAGCTCAAGAGCTCATGGTTGCCGGTGACGGGAAAGATCGGCTTCTCCCGCGTAAGGATTTGGAGATAGGGATAGGAGACCCCGTCGGGCCCCTTTCCGGCGAAGGCCTTCTCCAGAGCGTCCCATTGCCTGGGGCTCGAGCCCTCATAGACAAGGTCGCCGTTGAGGATGACGAAGCGGATCCGGTCGTAAAGACGCTCACCGGTCTTCTCGTCAACAACTTGGAGCATATCCTTGGCGATGGCGTTGAAGACGGCGTGTCCGAAATCCTTGGGACTGTTCTGGATGTCGCCGATAAGCACGAAATAGTAATCGTCAAGCCTGTTGCCGGGACTCGAGGCTTCCGTCAGGAACCCCCGGACGCGGTCGATGTTCGTGTCCTTGAACTTCGGACCGGCATCCGCGGCAGGCTCCGGGGCGGACTCGCGCCCGACGGCCGGGGCTGTCAAGGACAGAGCCAGGAAAACCGACGCGCCGACTAGGATGCATCTGAGATTGATCGTCATAGAATCATTCTCTCCCTGGCATGGATACGGACACCCATTATACTCCATCCTCTCCGGTTCCCGATTCCGTTGGAGCAGGGAAGGTCGCCAAGCTTGATGAAGGACGGTGTTTCCCCTTATAATGCCGTTCTCACGGCTCGTTCTTAACCGTCTGATCGTGCGGAACGCCGTCATCGATGCCTAAAGGAGGAATTCATGAAAAAAGTCACGACGCTGAAAATCGCCGCGGCCGCGCTCATCGTCTTCACGGCCTTGTTCTTCGGCCCCGGCCGCCCGGAGATCCGGGCCTTCAACAACGGCCTGGCCCTGACCCCGCCCATGGGCTGGAACTCCTGGAACAAGTTCGGCTGCAAGATCGACGAGAAGGCCGTCCGCGGAATCGCCGACGCCATGGTCGCGAGCGGCATGCGCGAAGCGGGCTATCAATACGTCGTGATCGACGATTGCTGGCAGATCGACCGCGACAGCAAGGGCAACATCATCGTCGACGGAAAGGCGTTCCCCTCCGGGATCAAGGTCCTGGCCGATTACGTCCATTCCAAGGGCCTCAAGTTCGGGATCTACTCGGACGCCGGGACCAAGACCTGCGCCGGCCGGCCCGGGAGCTGGGGGTACGAATTCCAGGACGCCCGCCAGTACGCCGAGTGGGGCGTGGACTACCTGAAATATGACTGGTGTAACAACGGCGGCCAGAATTCCGCGGCCGCGTACTCCCGCATGAGAGATGCCCTCCAGGCGTCCGGCCGGCCCATTGTTTTCAGCATCTGCGAGTGGGGGAGCACCAAACCCTGGCTCTGGGCCGGGGAGATCGGCAACCTTTGGCGGACGACGGGCGACATCCAGGACATGTGGGAGGGCAAGAAGGACTGGGGCGGGCTGGGCGTCATCCGGATCATCGATCTTCAAGTCGGCCTCGAGGCGTTCTCCGGCCCCGGCCACTGGAACGACCCGGATATGCTCGAGGTCGGGAACGGCGGCATGACCAGTACGGAGTACCAGGCCCACTTCAGCTTCTGGTGCCTGCTCGCGGCGCCTCTCATGGCCGGGAACGACCTGCGGACCATGAAGCCCGAGACGCGGGACATCCTGACGAACAGGGAAGTTATCGCCGTCGACCAGGACCCGCTCGGCAGGCAAGGAAGCAAGGTCAGGGACGACGGGGATCAGGAGGTCTGGGCCCGGCCGCTCGCCGACGGCAGCCGCGCCGTCATTCTCCTCAACCGGAGCTCAAAGCCGGCTCAGATCACGGTGAATTGGACGGAGATCGGCTACCCCAAGACGCTCGGCGCCAAAGTCCGGGACCTCTGGCAGCATAAGGATTGGGGAACGTTCAAGGGCGGCTACTCGGCAACTGTCGCGGGCCACGGCGTCGTCATGGTCAAAATCACGCCCTGAATCGCCGGAAATAACTCAATTCAGCGGCGATGTCACAGCTCGCGGAGGGCCGAGGCCACGGGACGCCGGACCGCCCGGATCGCGGGAGGGAGACCTCCGACGAGGCCCATGAGAAGGGCGAAGACGACGCCGACGGCCAGCAAGTCCGGGGTGACCCGGAAAGCGAAGGCCAAGTGTGAAAAAGTCTGGAAGTTGATCGTCCCCGTGGTCCAGCCGTTGACCGGGAGGACGGCGACGCAGCCGAGGACACCTCCCAGGCCCGCGATGAAGAGCGACTCGAGAACGAACGAGGCCACGACACTCGCGCCGCCGAAGCCGAGGGCCCTCATGGTGGCGATCTCGCGCGTCCTCTCCGTGATGGCCGAATACATCGTATTGAGAGCGCCGAAGATCGCCCCGATGCCCATCACGAAAGCGACCAGCGTGCCGAGGACGGTGATCATGTTCGTCAGCTGCCGGGAGTTCTTCTCGTAATACGCCCGCTCGCGCTCCGCCTCGACGGAGAGTCGGGGATCGGAGGTCAGAGCGTCCTTAAACCCCTGGAACGCGTCCGGCGACGTGAGGTGGACGGTCATGGACTGGAAGATATTCCGGGGCCTCTTGTACACCTGGTTAAGGACGAGGGCGTCGCACCAGAGCTCCGAATCGAAGGCGCTCCCCCCGGCGTCGAAAACGCCGACGACGGTCCACGTACCGCCGCCGAACTTCACCGTGCTGCCGAGGTCGAGGCCGGTGTAAGTGCCGGCCACGTTGCGTCCGGCGATGAGCTCGTTCAGCCCGGTCTTGAACATGCGCCCCTTGACGACTTTCGCGTTTTCTCGGACCTCGAGGACCCGCGGAGACGTCCCGCGGATCTGAACGTTGGCATCGGTCCCGGTTTTTTTGAGCGGAAAGGCGGCGATGACGACGACCTCGGGGCTGACCAGCGGACCCTCCGGCCCGCGGGCGACCCCGGTGGCGTTCTGGATGGCCTGGACCTGGTCGAGCGAGATGATGCTGATCATCTCGGAGGCAGCGCCGGCCCTGAGGGCGATGGCGTTTCCGGGCGACCCCGAAGCCACGAGCGTGGCCTTGAAGCCGCGGGCCATTGAGAGCATGGCCACGAACACCCCGACCGCGCCGGCGATACCGAGCACCGCGACGATGCCGGACGTCCAACGCTGCCGCACGCTGCGCACGTTATAGATGAGTGGAATCGGCATGGTCACACCCTCCGAAGCGCGTCGACAACCTTGAGCCGCATTGCCGAAAGGGCCGGCAACGCTCCGGCCAGCGCCCCGGCGATGAGCGCCAGGACGACGCCGAAGGCCAGGCCCGAACCCGGAAGGTAAACCTTGGCCCCGTACATGAAACTGGACAAGTGCGGGGCGACGGTCTTGGCCGTCACAACTCCCAGCGTCCCCCCGATGAAGGCCAGGAAAAGCGACTCGCCCAGGACCAGCCAGAGGACCAGGCCGTCGCTGAATCCGACCGTCTTGAGCACGGCCAGCTCGCCGGTGCGCTCGCGGACCGCGATGGCCATCGTGTTCCCGGTGACGAGGAGAAGCGTGAAGAAGACGACGGCCCCGATCGTCAGGATGAGGAACTCGATGTTGCCGATCTGTTTCACAAAGGAGGCGGCGAAGGCCTTTTCGGTTTCGGTCTTCGTCTCCCAGGGGGAATTGGCGAAGCGCTCGTCGATGGCGGCTACGATCCCGGGAGCATCGTCGGGGTTCGCGACCTTGACGATGTACCAGCCGACGAGCCCCTTCCAATAGGCCGGCCCGTTTTCCTCAAGGTAGTCGCGGCGAAGCCAGAACTGGGTCGTGTCGTCGTCCGCCCGCGCGCCCTTGTAGATGCCGCAGAGGTTGAACTGCCACACGCCCGGGATGTAGGTGCCCCTGATCGGGATGCGGTCGCCGATCTTCCAGCCGAAGCGCTTGGCCGTCGCCTCGCCGGCTAGGCCTGCCTGCCGGTCTTTCAGGAACGCGTTCCACTCGGCGTCGCCGATCAGGAACTCAGGGTACATTTCGCGCCAGGTGCCGGGGTCGATAACGATCTGCGGGAAGAAGTTCCTCTCGTCCTGGTAGACGCCCCCGAACCACGTGGCGTAGGTCACGGCCTTCACCCCGGGAACCTGGAGGATCCGGTCGCGGTAGGCGATGGGCAGGGGCTGCATGAGCGAGACCCTGTTGATGACGATGAGCCGGTCAGCGCCCGCGACCTGGACGCCCTGGTTGAATGAGCTGCGGACGGCGATGAGCAGGCCGAAGAGGAAAAGGGCCGCGGCGAACGAGCCGATGGTGAGCATCGTGCGGACCTTCTTCCGCCTGAGATTGGCGATGACAAGAGTCAGATACTTCATTTCGGCGTCCTCGCCCCTTCGATGAGAGTGCCCTTGTCCAGGTGGAGAACGGCATGCGCCCGTTCGGCCGCCCGCGGGTCGTGCGTCACCATGAGCACCGTTTTGCCGTGCTCGTGGACCAGGCGGTCGATGAGTTCCATGATCTCGTCCGCGCTCTTTCGATCGAGGTCGCCGGTGGGCTCGTCGCAGAGAAGGAACGTGGGGTCGGTGACGACGGCCCGGGCGATGGCCACCCGCTGCTCTTCGCCTCCCGAGAGCCGGCGCGGAAAATGGCCGGCCCGCGCGGTTAGCCCCACGAGCCCCAGGGCCGTTGCGACATGCTTCCGCCGTTCGGATCTCGAAAGCTTGGTGAGCAGCAGCGGCAGCTCGATATTCTGGAACGCGGTCAGGACCGGGATCAGGTTGTACATCTGGAAGACGAAACCCACGTGACGGGCGCGCCAGGCCGTGAGCTTGTGGGCCGAAAGGGCCGTGATCTCCTCCCCGGACACCGCGACGCTGCCCGTGGTCGGCAGGTCGAGCCCGCCGAGCAGGTTCAGGAGCGTCGTCTTGCCCGAGCCGGAGGGACCCATGAAGGCCACGAACTCCCCCTGCTCGATGTCGAGGTTCAGTCCCTGGAGAACGCGCAGGTCCTCGCTTCCTCGGTGATACGTCTTGCCCAGGTTCCGGACCTGGATCAGGCTTTTTCCGTTTGAGATCCCGTCGATTTTGACCATAGCCCTCACTTGATCTTGACGCGCTGGCCGTCGCGCAGGCCCTCCGGCCCCTTCACGACAATGGCATCGCCCTCGTTGATTCCGGCCATGACTTCGACATCGGTCCCCCGGTTTCCCCCGAGGGCCACGGCCCGGCGCTCCAGCCGGTTTTCACGGACCAGGAACACGACCTTTTTGCGGTCGACATCCCGCACGGCCGCCTGGGGGATGAGGGCCCTGGGCGCCGCGGCCTGCGCGGCACCGGACGATTCCTCGGCCAGAAAGGCCACTTTAACCCCCATGTCCGGCAGGATCCGGGGGTCGAGCTTGTCGAAGGAAATGCGGACCTTGATCGTGGCCTTCTGTCGGTCCGCGGTCGGGATGACGGTCCGGACCTTCGAGGGGATGTGCCAGTCGGGATAGGCGTCCAGGCCGGCCTCGACCCGTTGGTCCGGCTTGACTCGGGCGATGTAGGATTCGTTGACGTCCACCTCGATCTCGAGCGAGGCCATATCCACGATCGTGGCGATGCCCGTCCTGGTGAAGCCGCCTCCCGCCGAGATCGGCGACACCATTTCGCCGACCTGGGCATCCTTGGACACGACGACCCCGGCGAAGGGGGCCCGGACCGTGCAGTTGTCGACGTCCTGTTGGGCCACTCCGATCTCGGCGTCGGCGGCCTTGACCTGCTCGCGGGCCGCCTGGATCTGGGCCCGGAGGCCGTCGACGGCCGTCTCGGCGAGCTCGCGCGCCTGGACGGCGGCGAAGCCGGCCTGCTCGAGCTCCCGCTGGCGCTTGAGCTCCCGCTCGGCGTTGACGAGGTTGACCTCCAGGTTGGCAATGGCCGCCGCGGTCGCGTCGCGGACCGTGCGCGCAGCCAGGAGACGCCGCTGCGTATCGGAATCGTCGAGCCGGGCGAGGACCTGCCCCTCGGTGACCTTCATGCCCTCGTCCACCAGGACGTCGATAACCCGGGCCGTGATCTTCGCTGCGATGGTGGCGCGCCGACGCGGCGTGACGTAGCCGCTCGCGTTCAGCAGGGTCGCGCCCCCGGCATCGCCCGCGGGCCGGGCCACCGTCGTCTCGACCACTGGTGTCCGTCCCCGGAGGGCTAGAACCGCGGCCACGACGACCAGGAGGGCGAGCGCCGCGAACAGGCCCGCTCGAAGCCCGCGGCGTCCGTGCCGGTCGTTCCTTGAGCTGTCGTCGATCTTCAAGCCCGTGAGGTCGGGGCCGGTCGATCTTCGCTCGTCGTCCATAAGTTCGCTCCTCGTCGTGGCCCTCTCCGCTAACGCGGGCCATCTTACGCTAAGCCGAAAAAAGCGTCAAGCCGAGGCAAGGGAAATACGTCCTCAGCCACCCCGGACGCTGGCACCCTTTCACCCCGCTTCGCTCCTCGCGATGAGATTTTTTAAGACGCTCGACCATCTTCTGGACATCTATTATGGAGCCGTCGGCGGGAACGCCCAGCTCCTCCTCAATATCCCGCCCGACCGGCGCGGCCGCCTCCCCGAGAACGACATCCTCGCCTTGAGGCGGCTGGGCGACAGGCTGAGGGCCACGTTCGCCGTCAACCTCGCGGCAGGGGCAAAGGCCGTCGCCGCCCGGATCGGGAGCGCGGCGTCGGAACAGGGCCCGGAAAAAACGATCGACAGCATCCCCAAAACCGCCTGGATGACCGGAGACGGCGTGACGAGCACTGCGGTCGTATACGATCTCGGTCGATCGAAAACATTCAATGTCGCCATGCTCCAGGAAGACATCCGCACCGGGCAGCGGGTCGAATCCTTCGCCCTCGACGCCTGGGACGGAAAAGAGTGGCAGGAAATCGGGCGCGGCACGACGGTCGGCTACAAACGGTTGCTCCGCTTTCCTGGGGTCAAATCCGGAGAGGTCCGTCTCCGCATCCTGAAGGCCCGGGCGCCGGCCGCGATCTCTGAATTCGGCCTGTATCTCGATCCTGCGCGGGCGGCCGGCCGCGAATTCTGTTTACATCGGGCCGCGAATTCTTTATATAATATTGCAATCATGCGCCTTGCGCCCCTCCTGACGAAAGGAAAATAACCATGCACCTTCAGACCATCGACTGGGTCATCGTCTTCGCCACCCTGTTCGTCTGTTTCGTCCCCGCCCTGTTCTTCGGCAAGCGGGCCGGCAAGAACACGTCCGAGTTTTTCGTCTCCGGCCGCGCGGTGCCCTGGTGGCTGGCCGGCCTGTCGATGGTGGCCACGACGTTCTCGAGCGATACGCCGAACCTCGTCACCGACATCGTCCGCCGGAACGGCGTCGCGGGCAACTGGGTCTGGTGGGCCTTCACCCTGACCGGCGTCGCCACCGTATTTTTCTACGCCCGGATGTGGCGGCGCTCCGAGGTCATGACCGACCTCGAGTTTTATGAGATCCGCTACTCCGGGAAGGCGGCCGGGGTTGTCCGCGGTTTCCGGTCCGTCTATTTGGGCTTCCTCTTCAACTGCATCATCATGGCCACCGTCAACCTGGCGGCCTGCAAGATCGCCGCGATCCTCTTCGGCCTGGAACGCTGGCAGACGCTCCTCCTCGTCGGCATTCTCAACGTCGTCTTCGCCACCTTCACCGGGCTTTGGGGCGTCCTGGTCATCGACATGATCCAGTTCTTCATCAAGATGACGGCCGTCATTGCCGCGGCCTACTTCGCCGTCAAGTACGTCGGCGGGATGGGCGTCCTGGTGTCGAAGCTCTCCGCCGCGACGGGGCCGAACGGCGTCCGTTTCCTCAACATCCTGCCCGACTTCAAGAGTAACTGGGACCTGGCCATCGCCATCTTCATCATGCCGCTCGCCGTCCAGTGGTGGGCCGTCTGGTATCCGGGAGCGGAGCCGGGCGGCGGCAGCTACATCGCCCAGCGGATGCTGGCCTCGAAGTCCGAGAAGGACTCCCTCGGGGCGGTCCTCTTCTTCAACATCGCCCATTATGTCCTCCGCCCCTGGCCGTGGATCCTGGTCGGACTATGCTCTCTTATCGTTTATCCCCAGCTCTCGGATATCCAGAAGGCTTTCCCGCACCTCAACCCAAGCCTCCTCGGCCACGACATCGCCTACCCGGCCATGCTCAAGTTCCTGCCGGTGGGTTTCATCGGCCTGATGGTCGGCGGCCTCATCGCGGCCAACTCCTCGACCAACCTGACCCACCTCAACTGGGGGGCGTCCTATCTTGTCCACGATTTCTACCGGCGCTTCCTGAAAAAAGACGCCACGGAAAAGCACTACGTCATGGTCGGACGGCTGGCCACAATCGTCCTGTTCGTTGCCGCGGGCAGCCTGGTCTTCGTCCTGGACACGGCCAAGGACAGCTTCGATATCATCCTCCAGGTCGGGGCGGGGACCGGCCTCCTCTACCTCGTCCGCTGGTTCTGGTGGCGGGTCAACGCCTGGTGCGAGGTCAACGCCATGCTCAGCAGTTTCGGCTTCTCTGTTCTTCTTCTTATCCTCCGGAAGGTCGGGGTCGTCATCCCCACGCACTACGCCCTCATCCTGACCGTCCTGGCGACCACGGCCGTCTGGGTGCTGACGGCCTTCTTCGGGCCCAAGACCGAGATGCAGACGCTCGTCAAGTTCTACAGGAAGGTCCGGCCCTTCGGACCCGGGTGGGAGCCCGTCCGAAAAGAGGCCGGGATCTCCAAGGCCGAGGCCAAATCGACCAGCGACAACTTCCCCGTGGCCCTCGTCGGCTGGGTGTCCGGGTCGCTCACGATCTGGTCGGCCCTGTTCTCGGTCGGGAACTTCCTCTACGGCCGGACGACCTACGCCCTCGTGCTTCTGGGGATTTTCGCCGTCAGCGGGACCGTCCTTATCCGCGTCATCAACAGGCTCTGGGCGAAATAGAGTATAATCTCTATCTTTGGATCGACCATGAACGCCGTCCCCATCGTCATCGGATCCCTGCTTTTTGTCGCCCTGGCCTACCGTTATTACAGCGCTTTCATCGCCGCCAAGGTCCTGGCGCTCAACGACAGCCGCGAAACCCCGGCCTACGCCCTCAACGACGGGGCCAACTACCATCCCACGAACAAGTGGGTCCTGTTCGGCCACCATTTCGCGGCCATCGCCGGCGCGGGCCCGCTCATCGGGCCGGTCCTCGCGGCCCAATTCGGCTTCGCCCCCGGGCTTCTCTGGATGCTTCTCGGCGCCGTCATCGCCGGGGGCGTCCACGATTTCCTCGTCCTGGCGGCCTCCGTCAGGCACAAGGGCAAATCGCTGGCCGAGATCGCCCGGCGCGAGGTCAGCCCGCTGGCCGGGGCGGTGGCTTCCCTGGCCATCCTCATCATCATCGTCGTGGCTTTGTCCGGATTGGGTCTGGCCGTGGTCAACGCCCTCCGCGAGAGCGCCTGGGGCACGTTCACCATTGCCATGACCATTCCCATCGCCCTGTTCGTCGGCCTCTGGATGAACAAGCTTCGTCCGGGCAAGATCGGCGAGGCCAGCGTCATCGGCGTCGTCGCCGTGTTCGCCGCGGTCATCTTCGGCAACACCATCGCCCATTCGTCCCTGGCCCACATCTTCATCCTTTCACGGGAGGGCATCATCGTGGCCCTCGCCGTCTACGGATTCTTGGCCTCGGTCCTCCCGGTCTGGCTTCTCCTGGCGCCGCGGGATTACCTGAGTTCCTATCTCAAGATCGGCACGATCCTGGCCCTGCTCGTCAGCGTCTTCGTCGTCCATCCCACCCTGAAGATGCCGGCCTTCACCCAGTACATCCACGGCAACGGGCCGATCATTCCCGGCAAGCTCTTCCCGTTCCTGTTCATCACGATCGCCTGCGGGGCCATCTCGGGCTTCCACGCCCTCGTCTCGTCGGGGACGACCCCGAAGATGATCTGCAAGGAATCGGAAACGAGAATGATCGGCTACGGCGCTATGCTGGTCGAGACCGTGGTCAGCGTCGTCGCCCTCATCGCCGCCTGCTCCCTTTTCCCCGCGGATTACTACGCCATCAACCTCAGCCCGGCCAAGTTCGCCGGCATGGGGCTGACCCCGGTCAACCTGGCCGAACTGTCCCGTGAAGTGGGGGAGAACATCGCCGGGCGGCCGGGCGGGGCCGTGTCCCTGGCTGCCGGCTTCACCCAGATCTTTTCGGCCATCCCGGGCATGCGCAGCGCGATGTCCTACTTTTACCACTTCGCCATCATGTTCGAGGCCCTGTTCATCCTGACGACGATCGACGCGGGAACGCGGATCGCCCGATTCTGCGTCCAGGAGTTCGCCGGCCGGGTCTGGAAGCCCATGGAGCGGACCAACTGGCTTCCCGGCGCCTTCGCCGCCACCTTCTTCGTCGTTTTCGCCTGGGCTTACTTCATCTGGACCGGGAACATCAGCAACGTCTGGCCGATGTTCGGCACGGCCAACCAGCTCCTGGCGGGCGTAGCTCTGGCGATCGTGACGGTGGCGATCATCAACGCGGGCAAGGTCCGTTACGTCTGGGTCAGCCTGGTACCCCTGGCGTTCGTGGCCGTGACGACCCTCTACGCGGGCTGGCTGAACATCTTCGAGAATTTTCTCCCGAGCATCTCGGCGCAGGGCCAACGGGCTCTGGGCATCGTCAACGTCACCCTGACCGTCGTGATCATGCTCTGCTCGGTCATCATCCTCGTCGAGTCCGGGCGCCGGGCCTACAGGGTCCTGATCAAGGGGCAATACTCGGTCTCGGGAAAACCCGTCGACGCCTCGGACCCCGGCTTCAAGCCGCCGGAATTCGGCGGGGCCTGAGCAGGCCGTTACACGCGCAAATCCGTCTTCATCAGCGTACCATCGCTCAAACTCCGGAATGGGGTCATGTCCTGTGATGATTTCCCGCCGCTCATCCGTCTATCTTTTATGGAATAGGGAAGAAGCAATAACAGTCCTTCGTTATTGACAAAAAGCGCTTAATAGCTTAAGCTATTATTAAAGGAGAGCCCGCATGGAAACCGCGACGATCCGTATTCCCGAAGGAAAGAAAAACCTGCTCAAGGCCGTGGCCAGCCTGGAGAACCGAAAAATGAACGATCTTGTTGTGGACTTGATCGACGAATATATCGAACGCCGAAAGGAAACGCTCGAACTCATGGCTATTCCAGGCCTTCACGATCAGGTCCGTGCCTCATCGCGGGAATTCCGGCAAAGAAAAACCGTCTCTATGAATGATGCCCGAAAAAAGCTGGAGCGTTGAGTTTTCCAAGTCCGCCCTCAGAGCCTTAAAACGTCTAAACAAGACGGTCTCGCTACGAATCCTGGATCATCTGGAAAATCTATCAGAAGCCGAAAATCCTCTCCGGCATAAAAACGTCCGATCTCTGGAAGGAAAACTCAGATCATTTTACCGTCTTCGCGTTGGAGAATATCGGGCGATCTTCGAATTAGACGCGGAAAACAGGCGGATTGGAATCCTGGCCATTGTCCCAAGGGGTGGGGCCTATTATTACGGGGAGCGATAAATTGATTGCATTCAAGAGGCATAACGGACGCTCTCGTGCTTGAAGGAGTTCATCACAATTTGCGGTCGGCGTTGACGACCGCGAAGATAGCCGGAGATGTTTTTCCTCATCGTGACGACGTCGGGAGGACGGCGGCGGCCCACGGCGTTGCTCTTGACATCCTGGTTCAGATACTCGTCGGGGTTCAAGTCCGGCCGATATCCCGGAAGATAAAACAATCTCACCCGTCGGCCCTCTGTGGCCAGCCATCTCTTCACCGCCTGGGCCCGGTGAACGGGATGACGGTCCACGATGAGATAGATCCGGCGCGGCACCTGCCGCTCCAACCGTCTCATGAAATCGATGAACA
>Ga0315282_10003075_pt1 | contig 30141 bp, 22 predicted proteins | sample YL17G07_20_MG_FD_203693 | JGI IMG/M metagenome (GOLD analysis project Ga0315282, IMG submission 203693) | Sediment microbial communities from Yellowstone Lake, YNP, Wyoming, USA - YL17G07_20 | ecosystem: Environmental > Aquatic > Freshwater > Lake > Sediment | place: USA: Wyoming | collected... | reverse complement strand
GGTAAGCTTCTATTGCTTGAGCCCCGTCATGGTGATGCCGCGGATGAGGAACCGCTGGCCCGCCAGGAACACCAGCAGGACCGGCAGGATGACCAGCGTCGAGGCGGCCATCAGGAGGTGCCACTGCGTCCCGCCGTGCTGGCTCTGGAAGAACTGGAGCCCCAGCGAGATGGTGAAGGTCTCCTGCTTGGTGAGGTAGATCAGCGGCCCGAGGAAATCGTTCCACGCGAATATCAGGTGGAATATCCCGACCACGACGAGGACCGGCTTGGCCAGCGGCACGGCGATACGCCAGAAAATCTGCCACTCCGAGGCTCCGTCGATGCGCGCCGAGTCCAGCAGGTCCTTGGGGATGCCGAGGAAGAACTGCCTGATGAGGAAGATGTTGAAGGCCCCGCCGAAAAATTCCGGCACCCACAGCGGCTGGAGCGTCCCGACCCACCCCAGCGTCCGGAAGACGCCATACAGGGGGACCATGATGACGGGGAACGGAATCATCATCGTGGCCAGCGTGAGCGCGAACATCGGCTCGCGGCCCCGCCAGCGGAGGAACGCGAAACCGTAGGCCACCAGAGCCGAGGAAAACACGGTGCCGGTCGTTCCCAGCACGCACACGATTACGGTGTTCAGGAGGTAGCGGAAGAACGGTATCGCCTGGACCGCCTCGACGTAGTTGTGCCACTGCGGCGGCCACGGGATGAACGAGGGCGGCATCTTCATGGTCTCCTCCACCGGCTTGAGCGAGGTGGAGACCATCCAGAGGAGCGGCATCAGGAACGCCAGCGACAGCAACCCCAGGACCACGAACACGGCCGCCTGCATAACCCGGTCCCGGGTGGGCATATCGCTGAAGCGCACCGTTCCGTCCGCCATCCTCAACCCCCCTGGTAGTGCACGTACCGGGAGGACAGCCTGGTGGCCGCCCAGGTAAGCGTGACGATGATGATGAACAGGATCCAGGCCAGCGCGCAGGCGTAGCCCATCCGCAGGAACCGGAACGCGTTGTCATACAGGTACATTGTGTAAAAGAGCGTGGAACGGGCCGGGCCGCCGCCGGTCATGATGTAGGGCGTGGCGAAGACCTGGAGGACGCCGATTATCCCCATCACCAGCTGGAAATACAGGACCGGGGAAATCAGCGGGATGGTCACATGGCGGAACTTGCCGAAGTGCGACGCCCCGTCCAGCTCCGCCGCCTCATAGAGCTCCGTCGGAACCTCCTGGAAGGCGGCGAGGAATATGACGATGGAGTAACCAACCCCCCACAGTCCCAGGATGATGAGGGCCGCCATCGCCGGGTTGGGCGCACCCAGCCAGTTGACCGGCTGGATGGCAAAGACGCCCTTGAGGAAGTAGTTGAACAGGCCGTATTCTCCGTTGAAAATCCAGAGCCAGATGATGGCGTTGGCGACGATGGGCAGGAGCGAGGGAAGGAAGAAAATCGCCCTGAAGGTGGCCTTGCCGATGACGCACAGGTGGAGCAGCGCCGCCAGCGCGAGGCTGAAGAGGATGCCGAGCGGCAAGGAGAACACCGCGAAGACCGCGGTGTTCCGGAGCGATATCCAGAAGACGTCGTCGTCCAGGAGGTCCCGGTAATTGCCCAGGCCTATCCAGACCGGCTTTGACAGCACGGAGTAGTCGCAGAAACTGTAGAAGAAGGAAACGACCACCGGGTAGGCCATGAAGACGGCGAACCCGATTATCCACGGGGTTATGAACAGCAGGGCCCAGCGCCCCTCCTTCCCGATTTTCACTGTTCCAACCCGAGGCGGCGGAGGCGCCGCAGTTCCCGGTCCAGCCGCTTCTGCATCTTGCGCTTGACGTCAGCCATGGCCTGTTCTGGCGTCACCTCCAGCATCCATATCTTCTGGAAGGCGAAATTCATTTCGTCCAAGAACTCCTCCCAGAAGGTGAGCTGGGGGAAACCGAAGGTCAATGGGTTGCGCGCCACGTCGGCGAACAGCCGCAGGGCCGGGTGGGGGTTCATCGCATAGAAGGCCTTGCTGACCTTCATCAGCGGAGAGAATTTCCTCTGGCCGATGCAGAGCTTCTCCATGGGGCCCTGCGCAATCACGTACTTCATGAATTCGAAGGCCTCCTTGGGATGCCGCGCTCCGCGGGGTATCGCCAGCACGTCGGCCTCGGCGTGAGAGATGCCATACTGTTTGGAGTATTTGACGGGGAACGGCGCGGCCCCCCACTGCATTTCGGGGGAGTATTCCTTGATGAAGTTGTACATCCAGACGCCCTGGATGACCATTGCCACCCGGCCCGCCAGGAAGGCGTTCTGCGGCGAGGCGAAGTTCCCGAACCCGCTCTGGAAAATCTGCACCGGCCCTGCGCCGTAGCGGCGGGCGTAGGACTGGACCCATTTGTAGGCCTCGATGCAGGCGGGCTCGTCACAGGTTATCTTGTCCTTCCCGTCCCACAGCCTCCCGCCGAAGAAACACGGCCACGCCCAGTTCCACCAGCCAGGTTCGGGGGGCAGGAAACCCATCTGAAGTATCTTCCCGCTCTTGTCGCGGATGACCAGCTTCTCGGCCATCTGGTCGAGTTCAGCTATGGTCCTCGGGGGACTTTCGGGGTCCAGCCCGGCCCGCCGGAACATCGTTTTGTTCCAGTGCAGGGCCGTGGTGGCGGGCGTCGTCGGGACTGCCCAAACCTTCCCCCGGTAGGTGCACATGGACAGCAGGACCGGGATGAATATCTTCGGGGAAATCCCGGCGTCCTTCAGGTAACCGTCGAGCTCGGTCAGCGCGTTCTTGTCGGCGAAGCTGACCATGTTGGCGTCCTCGAGCCCCGCCAAATCCGGCGGGTCGCCGCCCGCGGTGGCGATGAGGGTTTTCTGGACGATGTTGGACATGGTCACGTACCGGACGAAGATTTTGTCCTGTGACCTGTTGAAGTCGTCCACGACCGCCTTCATCGCCTCGCCCTCGAAGCGGGTCCACTTCTCCCAGTAGGTGACCTCCACCGGGGAAGCCAAAGCGCATGTTGCCCATCCGGCGCCCGCGACGCACGCAAGGGCCGCGAACCGGAAAACACCCCTTGCTTTCGCTTCGGCCCCGCGGCCGACGGCATTCTTGAACCGCTTTGCCATGCGAATATGTTACACCACGTTGAAATCGTCTAGACAGCGCGCCTCACCCCCAAATCGCCGCAGTGATGGCCTGAAAATATATTTACACCCTCCGTCACCGCGGGACGCTCGGCCTAAAATCGGCTTGAAAACCGTTTAAAAGGGGGGGTCCCGCGGCCCCGCCGGCGAGGCAGGTTGATTTTCCCCGCCTTCTCCTAGTAGTGTATGGGCCTGGACCAAAAATGATCGCACTGAAGTTCCTCATGAAGTTCATCAGCATCCTCAACAAGGATGCGAGCCCGCGGCAGATCGCCGGGGGGATGACGCTCGGGTTCATCGCCGGCATCACCCCAGTCATTAGCCTGCACAACCTCGTCGTCCTGTTCCTCGTAATCGTCCTGCGGGTCAACATCACCTCGGCCATCCTGGCCCTGGGGGTCTTCTCGCTCGTCTCCCCGCTGTTCGACCCGCTTTCCAGCGCCATCGGGTACTTCCTGCTCACCGGGATCCCGGCGCTGACCCCGTTCTGGACCGCGCTCTACAACATGCCGGTAATCGCCTGGAGCAGGTTCAACAACACCCTGACGCTGGGCAGCCTGGTGCTCGCCATCATCCTGGCCTGGCCGGTCTACATGGTTCTCGGGTGGGCCGTCGTTTCCTACCGCGAAAAGGTGATGGCCCGCATACAGAAATGGCGCATCGTGACCATCATCAACAGCTCATCGCTGGTCGGCATGTACCGGAGGTTCAAGCCATGACCCCGGCAACGGCGCCCAGGAAGACCGGACTCATCCGCTGGGAGGCGGTCGTCCCCGGCTTCATCGCCCTGGCCGCCACCGTCCTGCTGACCGTATTCTTCCTCGACTGGGCCATCGAATTCGCCATCGAGCGCGCCGGGACCGCCGCCAACGGCGCGAAGGTCGATGTTGGCGACGTGGTCATCGGCTGGCGGTCCGGCTCCCTCTCGATCCGCCGCCTGCAAATCACGGACAAGGCCAAGCCGATGACCAACATCTTCGAGGTCGAATCCATGACGTTCCAAATCGCGGTGAAACCGCTCCTGTGGAGGAAGTTCATCATCGAGAAGGGGGAGATAAAGGGCATCCGCACCGGAACGCCCCGGATGTGGAGCGGCGCCATACCCCAGAAACCCATCCCCGGCGAGAAGCCCAAGGAGGGAGCCAAGCAGGAAGCCGCCAAGCCGGCGGGATTCAATCTTCCTGCGGGCGACGTCAAGGAAAAGTTCGACCCGTCAAAGATAAAGGTGGAGGACCTGGCCTCCTACAAGAAGGTGCAGGACGAAAAGGCCCGCATCACGGCGGCGGCCGACCAGTGGGAGAAGTCGGCCGACGCCGTGAAGGTCGATGCCCAGGTGGACGCGGCGAAGGCCCTGATTGACCGCATCAAGGGGACGAGCTATTCCGGCGCGGAAGGCGCGAAGAAGGCCGCGGCTGACCTCAAGGAGGCCCAGAAGGTCCAGGCGGACCTGAAAAAGGCGTCCGACGAGGTCAACAAGACGAAGAACTCCATAAATGCCGAGGTCGCCAACGCGAAGGCCGCCATCGGGTCCATCGACGCGCTGAAACAGCAGGACATCGACGCCTCGCTGGCCAAGTTCGGCATCGGCTCCCTCTCCACCGAGGGGCTGACCAGGGCGGTCATCGGCCCGGTCTGGTTCGGCCGCATCGAGACCGGGCTCGAGTGGTTCCGCCGCATCCGCTCGTTCATGCCGAAAAAGGACAAGAAGGGCAAGCCGGCGCAAGCGTCCACCCGGGCCGGGCGTGACATCCCGTTCAAGTTCAGGTATTCCTGGCCCACCTTCCACCTGAAGAAGGCCGGGATCAGCGGGGTGACCTCCGGCACCAACCCCATCGAATACGGCGGGTCGCTCAAGGACGTAACCTCGGATCCCGTCATGGTGGGACGCCCCATCGTCCTGGACATCTCCGGGAGTTCAAAGGGCGGCGCCCGGTCGGTATCCGTAAAGGCCGTGCTTGATTACACGAGGGAAACGGCCCGGGAAGAGGTCCGTTTCCGCTACTCGGGAATGGACCTTGCCGGCACCGCGCTGGGCAACGTGGGCGGACCGGTCTCCATCCGCGACGGCCGCGGGACCGTCTCCGGAAACGTCGAGACGAGCGGCGAGTCGGTCTCCGGCACGGTGGACTTCACGGGTCAGCCCATGAGCTTAAAGCACGAGATGGCGAAAGACCAGGCCAAGCAGAAGCTGATGGCCGCCATCCACGATTCCCTCGGCGGGATAAAGAAGATGCAGGTCTCCATCAAAGTTTCGGGGAAGCTGGCGAGCCCGGCCCTCAAGGTGAAATCCAGCATGGACAGCGTGTTCAAGGACGCCATGAACACGGTCATGAAGAAGGAATCGGACGCCGCCCGGGCGAAGGCGACCGAACGGGTCAACGGGCTCGTGGACGGCGAGAAGGGCAAGCTCGGCCCGCTGTTGGGCGGGAAGTCAGCCGGTGCGCTCAGCAAGCTGGGCGTCAAGGCCGGCTCGCTCTCCTCCATCCAAGGCCAGCTCGACAAGGTGATAGCGGACCTCAAGACCAAGGGCGCCTCCTCGGTGCTCAAGTCGGGCGGCGGCCTCCTGAAAGGGTTCAAGAAGTAGAAAGGCCCCCAACGGGCGGCGGGGCGGTCTGACATGATAAGGAAACAGCCATGAATCCGCCCGATGATTCGATGGAAACCCCCCGCCAGCGGTTCATGCGCGCGCTGGAGCGCCGCCCCCTCACGGGCCTGGTCCCCCACTTCGAGCTGGTCTTCTTCCTGACCATGGAAGCCTTCGGACGGGTGCATCCCTCCCACCGCTCCTACCACCAGTGGGACCAGATGGAGGAAGCCGAGCGCAGGCTGCACCGGCAGGACATGGCCGACCTCCACGTCAGGACCGCCGACCGCTTCGGCCATTCGGCGATATTCCTGCACCCAAACCCGGACACCGGGGACGAGACCGCGCGGCTCATCGACCTTATCCGCGAAATGAGCGGCGACCGCTACTTCCTCATGAGGCACGGCGACGCCACCTTCGGGATACCGTCGGGGGGCGAGATGGAGGCCTTCTGCGCGCGGCTGGCCGAGGAGCCTGCCAAAATGAAGGCGGAGGCGGCCGCGGAAGTGAACCGCGCGCTGGAATCCGCCGGCAGGCTGACGCGCCATGGCGGACTGGACGGGTTCGCGCTCTGCTCGGACTACTGCTTCAACACCGGACCGTTCCTTTCACCGGCCATGTTTTCCGAGTTCGTGACGCCGTTCCTGGCGAAGCTCGTCAAGGGCTACCGCGACATGGGCTTTTACACGATAAAGCACACCGACGGGAACATCATGCCGATACTGGACCAGATGGTGCAGGCCGGACCCCACGCGCTGCACTCGCTCGATCCGCAGGGAGGAGTGGATATCGCGGAGGTGAAACGGCTCGCCGGGAACCGTGTCTGCCTCATCGGCAATGTGAACTGTGGGCTGATGGACACCGGAACCGACGAGGAGGTCGCCGCGTCCGCCCGTTACGCCCTCAAGCACGGGATGCCCGGCGGCGGATACGTTTTCTCGACCAGCAACTGCATCTACACCGGGATGCGGCTCTCCCGCTACGAGGCCATCCTCGATATTTGGAGAACCGAGGGGAACTATCCGGAATGAAGGAAAATACGGTGGCGATAAGACCTTGTCTGCCCAGGGCCGACTGGCCCACTGTAATCCGTTTGTGGCGCTCATCGTTCGGAAGGAAGTGGGCCATTGACCCCGATACTATGCGGAGACGGCTTGCGGGAAAACGGGCGTGGCTGGCCGAAATCAACGGCAAGGCCGCCGGATTCGCCACCGCACGCGCCCATGGAACATCCGGCCGGTTAAACCTCCTGGCTGTCGATCCGCGCCACCGGCGCCGGGGGGTGGGGACCATGCTCATGAAGACCGCGCTGGAATGGATGAAAACGCGGGGCGTCCGCCGGGTCGGGGCTGCCGGCGGAGCCTTTTGGCCCGGCGTTCCGGAAAACCTGCCCGGCGCCCTCCGGTTTTTCCGGAAGCACGGCTGGAAGACCGGGGAGCGCTACGCGGACCTGACCGGCGACGTTTCGAAATTCCGCGCGCCGCGCTGGGTCATGGAAAGGGCAAGGGAAGCAGGATCGGTCATGGGCGTCGCGAAGCCAAGCGACGGCCCGGCAATTGTGGCCTTCGAGAAGCGCAATTTCCCGGAATGGTACCGGGGTTTCCGCAACATGGTCAGGGCCGGGCGCTATGATGACATCCTTATGGCCAGGGACGCCGCCGGGCGCATACAGGGAACCCTGATGTTTTCGCGGAGGGACCGCTACATTCCCTGGGAATCCGTGCTCGGACGCGTCGGCGGATTCGGGTGCGTGGGAGTGGCCCCGCGCGCCCGCGGCCGCGGCATCGGGCTGGCCATGTGCGCCCGCGCGATGGAACTCCTGCGGGAAATGGGCGGCCGCCGGATATTCGTCGCCTGGGTCTACCTCATCAAATGGTATGGGCAACTGGGCCTGCGCCCCTGGCGGACCTACCGCGCCGTCCGCCGGCGCCTTCCCTAGCCGGATCCCGGCGGACCACCGGCGGAAGGCCATATTTCGGGTGCTATCATGGGCGCATGCCGAATTTGCGCTCCCATAAAGGCAAGATGATTCCATGAAGCGGTTCGACATCGCACCGTTCTCGCTCCCCAACTGCGCTTCCGGCGAGGTCCGTTTCGAGGAGCCCCGCGACATAACGGGGGTGGAAATCGCGTTCCGCGGCCAAGTCCCGGCGGGCCTCGGACTGTCGTACCTGCAAAAAACCTGGCCCGGCGTCAGGCTCGACCGCATCCCCGACACCGAGAGGCCGGGGGTTTTCGGGTGGAGCCCCGTGGACGACCAGTTCAACTCCGCCTGGAGGAAGGCCGCCGTCACAAAAGTAAGGGCGGGACACGCCGCCACCATGTCTTTCAGGGGGCTTTCGGCGGAGTATCCCGCGCAGGCGAAGGGGTATGACGTTGTTTTCCGGCGGACCCTGGGAATACGCGTGGAAGGGGCGGGCGCCCGCGCCATGGCGGGTATCAGGATATTCACCGCATCCGAACCCGGCTGGAGCGATGTGCGCGTCGAACTGGGCGCCGGAAAGAAGACATCCACCCATGCCATCCGCCTGTCCGGATACAACGCGGTGGTGGAGAAAATCCGCGCGGTGAGCGGCGGCCGGGTCAAAGGCCGCGGTTTCCTCCCCGGTCCCGGGAAGCGGGTCTTTGAGGTGCGCGTCCGCCACATGAAGCCGGCCCACAAGTATTGCGGGGACGCGGGACAACTTGCCTTTACTTTGGACTCGGACGCCTTCACCATCTCCCTCGAGGACCTGCGGAACCACGGCGCCATATGGAACGCTGAGGGGGGCTTTTTCATCACGCCGGCCGGCTCTTCCCTGACCTTCGCCGGATACCGGAAGCGGACGGACGGCGCACGCACCGTCTCCCGGGAGGTCCGGGCCCGCCCTGAACACGCCTGTTCACAGGCCCGGAGCGGCCAGCCGCGGGCCCACCCGGTCAACTACAACCTGGGATGCAAATATGCGCGCCAGCGGTTCTGGCTGGAGGCGAACGGCGACGTCATCCTGCACCGCAAGAACGTGTTGTGGACGGATGGGGCCCGGGACATGCAGGGCAGGGACTCTGAACGCTATCTCTGCCGCGGAAATGCGCGATTCCTGTTCGGGCTGGAGGGCTGGCCGTGCACTTCCCGGTTCACCGACCCTCCCCCGGTCCCCGTCTACAACATCTCCTGGAGGAAGGACGGCATCACCCTGGAGCAGAAGTCCCTCTGCGTCCCGCTTCTGCGCGGCATCCTGGACGGGGAGGGGGCCGGAGACGAAGCCACGGTGGCGCTGGTGCGGTTCCGCTTCAGGAACGACGGGGACTCCCCGCGGGAGGCGCGGCTCATCCTGCGCTACTCGCAGGATTCGGGCCGTACGGACGGGTGGCTCAACGCCTACACGGTGCCGGAAAGCCCGCCGGACCGCCTTGCGGTCCGCGGGGGAAAAATCACCAGCGCATTCCGGGGGAAGCAGGTCCTGCGGCTTTCATACACCGGGACTATGGGAGCGGTGCCGGGCCGGGACCGGGTGACGCTGGCCCGGACGTTGAAACCGGGCGCGAGCTGCGAGGTGGTCCTGAAAATCCCGTATATCGCCCTGGATACGCGGGAGGAGCTTGCCGCGCTCGGGAAACTCGACTTCAGGCGTTGCCACCGCGAGGTGACTGAATTCTGGCGGAAAGACGGCAAGAGGGGCGCCCAACTGTCCTGCCCCGAGACGCACTTCGCCGACCTGCACAAGTCCCACCTGACCCATGTCGGGGTCACCGACATCGCCATGCCGGGCCGTCCCTTCCTTGTCAACACCTCGGTGGGATCCTCGACCTACGGCAACTTCTCCAACGAGTCGTGCATGATAATCCAGGAACTTGACCAGCGGGGGCTCCACGACGAGGCCGAGAGGCGCCTGGAGGTCTGGCTGCGTTACCAGGGAACCGTGCCCCAGCCGGGAAACTTCACCGATTTTCGGGGCATGTTTTTCGGCGCCGGCGGCTTCGAATGCGGCGACTACAACCAGCACCACGGATGGGTGCTCTGGATGATGGCCGAGCATTACCGGCTGACCCGCGACCGGAAATGGCTGGAAAGGGCCGCCACCCCGCTCGTGCAGGGCGCCGACTGGGTGTTCCGGCAGAGGCGGAACACCTTCGGCGCGCTGCCCCATTCGCGGAGCTGGGAAAGGGGATTCCTTCCCGCGGGAAGCCTGGAGGACGTGACCGACTTCCACTACTGGCTGTCGACGAACTGCCTGACGTGGCGTGGATGCGACAGCGTGGCGGAGGTGCTGGAGGAAATCGGCCATCCCGAGGGACCGCGCCTCCGGCGCGAGGCGGACGCATACCGGAAGGACCTGGTCCGCGGCCTGGAGGAGGCGAGGAGGCACGCCCCGCTCGTGCGGCTCCGGGACGGCAGGTGGGTGCCGACCTATCCGAGCAGGCTCTACGTCCGGGGACGGGACACCGGCTGGATACGCGAGGTGCTGGAGGGGTCGGTATACCTCCTCATCTCGGGGCTCTATGACTTCAACTCCCGCGAGGCGGGATGGATTCTGGATGATTACCAGGACAACCGCTACATAAGCGCGCCCTACGGGTACCGGATGGTCGACCCGGACTGGAGCCTTTTCACACGCGGCGGCTTCTCGATCCAGCCCAACCTGCTGGCGGGGCTCATGCCGCACCTGGACCGGGACGAGCCGGAGGTATTCATCTGGATGTTCCTGAACGCGTGGACGTCCTGCTACCGGGAGGAGATAAACGCGATGTGCGAACATCCCCTGCCGGAACTGGGCTACTCGAACGCGGCCCAGTTCAAGACCAGCGACGAGGCGAACGCCGTCATGTGGCTGCGCTACTTGTACGTCTATTGGAACCGGGACATCCTCCACCTCGGCCGCGCCCTCCCGCGGGCCTGGATGGCGGAAGGCCGCGAGGCCTCCCTGCGGGGGGTGGCCACTTATTTCGGCCGGGTCTCCGTGCGTTACAGGTCCGCGGCGGCGCGGGGAATCATCCGGATGGAGGCGGACCTCGGGCCGGGGCGGAAAGCGCCCCGCATCCTGGCGCGGTTCCGCCACCCCGAAGGGAAGCGCATCAAATCGGCCAGGGTCAACGGGAAAAGGTGGCGGGTCCTGAATCCCGCCAAGGGTGACATTGACATAACCGGCCTGCGCGGGAAAGTGGTGGTGGAAGCTTCCTACTGACCCGGGGAGGGCCGGGAAATATCCGCCAGATTGCCTCCGACCCGCTCACGATCTTTCCTGTGTTCGGCAACAGTAATAAACAACAGCCTCGGGCATGATTACAGCCATGCAATAATGATGGGTGACCCAATCATCCTTCCTTTCCATTCCGGTTTCCGGAAAAAACAGGGAAACAGCATGAAGGTCCAGACGGCGGGGCTCGTTTCCTCCTATTTTCCCCGCCAGTGCGGCCTGGCCACCTTCACCAAGGACCTTCGCGACGCCATGGCGGAGACGGGAAAATTTGCCCCGATGGTCCTGGCCGTGGACGACCAGCTGGCCGGATACGCCTACCCGCCGGAAGTCCGGTTCCAGATACAGGCAGGGCGGCTCGCGGACTACCAGACGGCCGCGGACCTCCTTAACATCAACCAGATAGATGTGGTTTACCTCCAGCACGAGTTCGGCATCTTCGGCGGCCGCGCCGGCGAGCACGCGTTCGCGCTGGCGCAGAACCTGCGTATGCCGCTCGTTTCCACCCTGCACACGGTCCTGTCCGCCCCAAGCGCCGACCAGCGGGCGGCCACGCGGCGGCTGGCCGACCTTTCCGACCGGCTGGTGGTAATGTGCCGGGCGGCGGCGGACATCCTCAAAGGTACCTATGGCGTTCCCGGAAACCGCATCGAGGTGATTCCGCACGGCATTCCCGACGTGCCGTTCACGGACCCGACCCTGCAGAAGGAGCAGTTCGGGCTCGCTGGAAAACCAATCCTGCTCACTTTCGGCCTGCTCTCACCCGGCAAGGGACTCGAGGTGGTAGTGGAAGCCCTCCCGCGCATCCTCGAACGCCATCCCGGGGCGGTCTACGTGGTGCTGGGAGCCATTCACCCGCATGTCTACCGCCGTGACGGCAACGCTTACCTGGCCACGCTGAAGCGGCTGGCCGAGAAGCGGGGTGTCGCCGACCATGTGGTGTTCCACAGCAGGTTCGTGGCGCTGGAGGAACTGCTGGCCTTCCTCGGCGCCGCGGACATCTATGTGACGCCCTACCCGGGTGCGGACCAGATATCCTCCGGCACCCTGGCCTATGCACTGGGCGCGGGCAAGGCGGTGGTCTCAACCCCCTTCCTCTACGCGTCCGAACTGCTGGCCGACGGCCGGGGACGCCTGTTTCCTTTCGGGGACGCGGAAGCGCTGGCCCGGGTTGTCGTGGACCTGCTCGACAACGCCCCGGCCCGCGAGGAAATGCGCAAGCGCGCCTGGGAGCATGGCCGGAACATGGTATGGAAATCGGTGGCCGGGGACTATCTCAGGCTTGGCGAGAAAGTCATGGGCGAGCGCGTGAGCCGCCCGCGGCCAGTGGCGCCGTTCCGAGTCCCCCGGCCGGACCTTCAGGGCCTGCCCGACATCAGCTGGGCGCACTTGCGCACGCTGACGGACGACACCGGCATCATCCAGCACGCGCTATACGCCACGCCGGAACGGGCGCGCGGCTACACGACGGACGACAACGCCCGGGCGCTGTCAGCCGCCATGCTGTACCACGACCTGACCGGCGATGACTCCATCCTCCCCCTGTCGCGCATCTATCTTTCCTTCCTCCGTCACGCGTTCGATGAGAAAACGCGCCGCTTCCGCAACATCATGTCATACGACCGCCGGTGGAAGGCCCGCGAGGTATTCGAGGATGATGTACAGGGACGGGCGCTGTGGGCGCTGGGAATGACCGCGGCGCTGGCCCGCGAGGAGGCGACCAAGACGCTGGCGGGGCGGCTCTTCTTCGAGGCGCTCCAGCCCGTCGCGACGTTCACCTCGCCGCGCGCCTGGGCGTTCACGCTGGTGGGCATACACGCCTATCTGCGCCGTTACTCCGGCGATTCCTTCGTCCGGCGCGCGCGCACAGAGCTGGCCGGCCTGCTCGCCGGCCTGTTCAGGAACCGCCCCTCCCCCGATTGGCCATGGTGCGAAACCAAGGTGACCTACGACAACGCCAAGATTCCCCATGCGCTCATTCTTGCCGGCCAGTGGATTCCCGATGCCGCCATGCTCAAGCAGGGCCTGGAATCCCTCGACTGGCTCGTCAGGCTCCAGCTCGACGGGACCGGAAAGGTGAGCCTCATCGGCAACCAGGGCTGGATGACCAAGGGGAAAGGCCGGGCGCGATTCGACCAGCAGCCGGTTGATGCGATGGCGCTGGTGGAGGCGTGCGCGGAGGCGTGGCGGGCGACCCGGGACCCCCTCTGGCGCGACCGGGCCAGGCGCTTCCTCTGGTGGTTCCTCGGCAACAACGACACGGAATCCCTGATATACGACTTCGAAACGGGGGGATGCCGTGACGGGCTCCAGTCCACCGGCCCCAACCTGAACGAGGGCGCCGAATCCACGCTGGCGTGGCTCATTTCGCTCATAACCGTCCACGACCTCCTGCGGGAAGAGGCGGCGGAAGCCCCCCCCGCGGGAGCGGCCTCCGCCTGAGCCGGCGGACCAGATGGAAAACCCGAACCCCCTGCCCTCGCTGGTCCGGCTCGACGTCCGGATAACCGGAAGCGACCAGCGGGTGCTGGCCCTGCCGGCGATACCGGACCAGCCCGAGGCGTTGCGCTCGGTCTTCCGCCGCGTGGAGGGCATGGCCCACGCGGACGCGGTGCGCGAATTGGAACAGGTCAAGCGCGTTTTCAACCCCCGCCACCGTGACCTTTCGGCCTGCCTGAAGGAGCACTACCTCGGCGCCTGCCTGCGCATCGGCGCGAAGGCCGTGCATGCGGAACCATACCGTTCCCTGCTGGGGGCCTATTTCACGATGGAATACACCCTCGAAGCGGCTGCGCTGTTCAACCCGTCAATCGTCCCGCACCCGGACCAGAAAGGCGCCCCGCCGGGCGGCCTGCGGTTCCTCATGAGCCTGCGCGCCGTCGGGGAAGGCCATCTGTCGTCCACGGTATTCCGCGAGGGCGTTATTGGCCCGGATGGGGAGGTGACCCTGGACAGCGCATCGCTCCGCGCGGTGCATGCCAAGGGCATGCCGAACCAGCGGTACCTGAAGCAGTTTTTCCGGCGCAAACTGGGGGACCTTGGAATGGACATGGCGGAGGCGGACCGCGTGCTGGGCAACCTGGGCGAGTGGTTCACCTACGACGAACTGGGGGCCAAACTGGCCGCCGTCCGCCGCGGACCATATGCCCCCCCGGAATGGGTCCTGGGTGGAGTGCTGGCGCTGGCGGACGCCAACTACACGCTGAGCCTGCCTTCGGGAAGCCGGATCAGCGAACTCATCATGTATCCGCAGAGCCCGTATGAAGCGCGGGGAATCGAGGACCTGCGGATGGTCCGTTTCACGGAACCGGACGGTTCCGGCGCCTACTACGGCACCTATACAGCCTTTGACGGCCGGCGCATCCTGCCGATGCTGATGCAGACGGACGACTTCCACACCCTCGAGGTACACACCCTGAACGGGAACTGCGCGCTGGGCAAGGGCATGGCGCTCTTCCCCCGCCGCATCCGCGGCCGCTACGCAATGTGCTCCCGCATCGACGGGCAGAACCTGTATCTCATGTACTCCGATCAGGTCACGTTCTGGGAAACGGCCGAACTGCTCGCGGAACCGTCCGCCACGTGGGAATACCGGCTCATCGGCAACTGCGGCTCGCCCATCGAGACTTCCGAAGGCTGGCTCCTGCTGACGCACGGGGTCGGGCCGATGCGCCAGTACGCCATAGGCGCGATGCTGCTGGACCTGGAGGACCCGCGGAAGATACGCGGGCGCCTTCGCAAGCCCCTCCTGGTCCCGCCCGAGGCCCTGCGGGACGGCTACGTTCCCAACGTCGTGTATACCTGCGGGGCGCTCCGTCATGGCAACCGGCTGTATCTCCCCTACGCGGCGGCCGACGAGCTGACGGTGATGGCCCGGGTGGACACGGACGAGCTCCTCCACCTTCTTTTAACGAATAAGGAGGGATAAGGGACCGGGGCGATTGAGTCCGTCTCTATCCAAATTCAGGGAGCGATAAAGTGCCGGAGGGGAAGGTAGGTCAGGGCCGAGATTAGAGCGGAGGCGGGAATGGTGAATATCCAGGCCCACACCACGCGCTGGGCGACCCCCCAACGTACTGCATGGATGCCGCGGGTAATCCCAACGCCGGTTATGGCGCCGGTGATGGTGTGGGTGGTGCTTACGGGGACGCCGAGCCACGTCGCCAAATAGAGGCTAAGCGCCCCGGCTGACTCGGCGCAGAAGCCGTGGACCGGTTGAAGGTGGCAGATGCGCTGGCCCATGGTCCTGACGATGCGCCATCCGCCGAACAGGGTTCCCAATCCCATCGCCGCGTGGCAGGCCAGAACGACCCATAACGGCACCTCGGCCTTCGGGCCCAGGTATCCGGCGGAGATGAGGGCGACCAGGATTATGCCCATGCTCTTCTGCGCGTCGTTCCCGCCGTGGCCGAGGCTGAAGGCCGCCGCGGATAGCAGCTGCAGTTTGCGGAACAGGTTGTTTACGGTAGACGGCGCGGAGCGCCTGAATATCCAGTAGGTCGCAACCATCAGGACGAACCCAAGGGACAACCCGATGAACGGGGACAGCACGATAAAGACGCCAATCTTGATGAGTCCGGGCAGTATCAGGACCCCAAATCCGCCATGGACCACCGCAGCCCCCGCCAGCCCGCCCACCAGCGCATGGGAGGAACTTGTAGGCAGGCCCAACCACCAGGTTATTAGGTCCCATGCTATGGCCCCAATGACCCCCGCCGCCACTACCGTCAGGGTTGCGCTGGAAGGATCCACAACACCTTTCCCGATGGTCCGGGCGACATGAAGACCGAAAAACAGGAAGGCAATGAAGTTGAAAAAGGCCGCCCAGGCCACCGCCTGCTGGGGGCGCAGGACCCTGGTCGAGACGACAGTGGCGATGGAGTTGGCGGCATCGTGGAACCCGTTCACGAAATCGAACGCAAGCGCCAGCGCGATGACGGCGATTATCGCCGTGAGTGGGCTGAAGATTGCCTGTTCCATACCTTCATTTCCTCCACCCGAATGATTGCGCTGAAAGGTAAAACCCCAATTAAGGAAGGATTAAGATTGCGTAAAGGGGAAACGGGCCGGAAATCCCGTGAATAACTTCATTTTTTACGATATGAGCACAGATGGAATCGCGGGTGTTGTTCCCGGGCGCCCTATAATTAGAATCTAACCTGCAGGTCACACTGCAGGCGGTTGAGTTCCTTGCCCAAGGCTTTCCCGTTCGGTGAAACCGTAAGCGCCCTGTTGATGACTTGTGTGTTGAAGAAATACAGGATTTTCACCTGAACGGAAACGGCTGGTGCGTAGGCCAGCCAAGCGATGTTGCCCTGCCGATTTAACCCGCCCTTGTCGCCGAAGTTGGAATCGGAAACATCGGCCATCGTGCACTCGTTGCGCAGATACTTGTAGAAATAACCAGCCTCAAACGTGTTCTTCGCGGAGGCCTTGCCGCCAATGACGCCCGCCTGGAATCCCCAATTCTCCGGTCCCCCCTGATAGTCCTTGGGGCTGACGGAACTCCTATAGCGCGTGTTATTGAGGTAAGTCCCCTGAAGGGACAGCGGAACGCCTGCCAGCCGGCCCGAGAGCTCAGAGTCAAGAACGGCGATGCCCATCCACTGGCGCAGGACACCGGTGCTGAATCCCGTGGTGCTGGCATCAGCCCTGGTGCGAAGGTTGCCGTCCTGCTGGTTGTTGCCACCCAGGTCGCTGTCATGGAGGCGGGTCCAATCGAGGTAGGAACCGGCCATCTTCAGCCGGGAATCAAGCGGAAGCTTGAATTCGAAGCCGAACTGTTCCTGGAAGCACCACTGGTCCTGCCACGACTTGGAGTCTTCGTCAGCCGCCATCTGCATGGCGTTCATGAAAACCCGGGCTTCTCCCAGAACCAACAGGTCAAGTTTCTGGCTGAATCCCTCGGGGTTGAAATCGGGATCCCAGTAGGAATTCGAGGAATAAAGCTGCCAGAAGGGATTTTCCATCCGTCCACCCAAGACAGTAATTTCTTCGACCGGGTTCCATACCAGATAGGCCCGGTCTATGAACAGGGACATCTGGCTGGAGAGGTTATCAAAGGTCTTGTTGGTGGAAACGGCCTCGCCCTGGGCGCCGAATCCCTGGGGCATTCCCGAGGCCAGCGACATCTTCGCGGTCAGGCTGTCCGGAAGCGCCCAATCCATCCGCAGGCGCAGGCGATATCGCTGTCGGTTGCGGTCTATGCCGCCCTGCCAAGTCCGGGTGTAGTTGATGGTCTCATGGCGGAGCCTTAGGTCGCCGCCAAACGCCAGCGTATCCACAAAGATGCCCATCTTCACTTCGGGGGCACCCGAAGCGGCTCCGGTGGGGCCCGCCAGCAGGACGGTGAGAGCCGCACCCGCCAGCAATTTCCCTGCCATATTCATCGTATAAACCTCCGTATGGTTTGTTGCCGTCTTCATACGGGCAGTCTGGCGGGGAAATGTTAAGCGGGAATTAAGGCCGGGTAAAAGTTTCGGAGCGGTTCAGGCCCCAGGAACGGGGCCGGCGAGGGGGATATAAAACCTGAAAACGGAGCCCCGGCCCAGCGCGCTCTCCACTGTGACCCGTCCGCTGTGGGCGATGGCAATGTGCCGGACGATGGCCAGCCCCAGTCCGGTCCCACCCAATTCCCGGGAGCGCGCCTTGTCGACCCGGTAAAAACGCTCAAAAATGCGGTCGAGGTGCTCGGGCCCGATTCCCGGCCCGGTATCGGAGACTTCCAAGACGGCCTCGCTTCCCTCCATACCTAGCCGAACCACAACCTTCCCTCCGGAGGGTGTGTATTTGACCGCATTGTCCACCAGGTTCCCGGCGGCCTGCCGCAAGGATTCATGGTCCCCCATTACCTTCACCGGTTCCCCGGGGAGCGCAATTTCCAAGGCCAGGCCACGCAACTTGGCTGAAGCGGACAAAGCATCCACGGAGTCCTCCACCGGTCCGCGCAGGTCGAAGGTGAGGCGCTCCGGCGCCGCATTCGCCGATTCGACGCGTGAAAGGGTTAGTAGATCGTCGACAAGCGCAGACATGCGGACGGCCTGGTCACGGGTCCGCTCCAGGAACCGCCGATGTTCAGCTTGCTCCATCTTGTCATCGTCAATAAGGGTTTCCACCAGCATCCGGATGGCTGAAACCGGAGTCTTCAGCTCGTGGGAGACATTGGCAACGAAGTCCTTGCGGACGCGTTCCAGCCTGCGCAGTTCCGTAAGATCGTTCATGACGAGCAGCAATCCTGCCTGCCGTCCGCGCGCATCTCCCAACGGGGCAATCCGCAGGCCAATTGTGCGGCCACCGGCCCGCCCCGACATGACGATTTCCGTCACCCGGGGTTTCCCGTCCCGCAACCCGGTGGAAGCCGCTTCAAGCAGGTCTGGAACCCGGCACACCTCCCCAATGGTCCGTCCGGCCGATTCCCCGGGGGATGTTCCGGCAATCCGACACGCGGCCTCGTTCATATACATAATCCGACCGTCGAGGTCCACCGCAATCACACCCTCGACCATCCCGCCCAATATCGCCAGAACCTGGTTCCGCTCCCGTCCGAGCGCGTCCATCCGTTCCCGAAGGCGGGCCGTCATGCGGTTGAAACTGCGGGCCAGTTCGGCCATCTCCCCCGACCCCTCCATGGGGACATCCCCCTGCTCCCGGCCGTCCGCAACGGCCTCGGCCGCCCGGGCCATGCCGGACAGCGGTCGGGCGACCTGTCGGGCCAGCAGAAATCCGATTAGGAGGCTTGCCCCCAGTCCCGCCAGACCCGCCAGCGCGATATTGGCCCGCAGGCGGTGGATCTTTTCCCTAACCGCCGTCAAGGGCATGGCAGTCCGGACGAATCCGGCGAGGCGCCCCCCATGCTGGACCCGCAAGGCCAGGTAAGTCATATCAACCCCCAAGGTTCGGCTGTGGCGGGTATCCACGCCTTCACCTCTTTCCCTGGCGGCGATGATTTCCGGCCGTCCACTGTGGTTGTCCGTTTTCTTCGGAGCTTCTTCCGAGTCCGCAATTACCCGCCCGTCACGTGATATCAAGGTTATTCGGATCCCGGTTTGGGAGCCAAGCCGACGGACCATCGACTCCGACGCGACCGCCCCCTCGCCGGTTAGGGGACCACCGGCGATTTCCGCGATGGTAGCAGCCCTAGCGCGAAGCGATGCCACGAGGTTGGCGCGGGAATCTCTTTCAATCTGCCGTTCCGCAATCAGTCCCACAGTGGAAATCGCCAACAGGGCAACCACCCCGTGTGTTATAAACAGGCGCCAAAAGTAGCGGGAGATGGGCATTTTCACGCCTCTTCCCGGAAGCGGTAGCCGATTCCCCGGATGGTTTCGATGTATTCCTTCCTGCCCCCGATTTTCTTCCTCAGGGACCTGACGTGGACATCGATGTTTCGGTCGATGACGGTGGCGGAATCACCGATGACCCGGTTGAGCAGCTGGTCGCGGGTAAAGACCCGGCCGGGACTGCCAGCCAGCATTTGAACGAGGCGGAACTCGGTGGGAGTCAGCGTCACCGGCTTTCCTCCCACGGTAAAGCTGAACTTGTCTGGGTCTACAACCAGGTCGTCCCGGAGGATTTTCCCGCCTTCCGCCGCCCTGTCCCGGGCTGGCGACCGGCGCAGGACTGTCTTGATGCGCGCGAGCAGCTCCTTGGCGCCGAAGGGTTTGGGAATATAGTCGTCCGCTCCCATGGTGAGTCCGGCGACGATGTCGGATTCCTCACCCTTGGCCGTCACCATGATGATGGGTATGGCGCGGGTCAGGATGTCCTGCTTAAGCGCCCGGCACACCTCCATGCCATCCATTCCGGGAAGCATCAGGTCCAGCAGGACAAGGTCGGGCGATTCCTGGCGGACCAGCGCCGGGGCCTCGGCTCCGTCGGAGCATTCGACTACGCGGAATCCCTCCTTCCGGAGGTTCCTCGCCATAACCTCCCGGATGTCGGCTTCATCCTCAATTACAGCTATCTTCTCCCGTGCCATGCCTAATTTCCTGTCTCAATTAACCACAGATTCATAAAGAATTCATTAAGAAAGCCTTTCCCGGGATTAATCCTGATTCCAGGAACAATCCCGATATCCAGCCATATCTCCCCCCTTAGCCTTGACGGAGGGCGCCAGTAACCTGATATTGACGGTGCCATGAACGCGGAAGGTCTAGGCCCTGACTTGCTCGACCCGGCGGGATGCCGGCGGCTCGCCGACGCCCTGCCGGACACCCCCCGGAACTCCGAATCCATCGGCCCGCTCCGGGAGGGGAAAGCGAAGGCGTGGGTCAGGGGCGCGCTCCCCCGTTTCGATGCCGCCATCGTGCAGTGGGACGAACTGCCGGAGGAGCCGGTGGGATTCGGGACCGACCCCAATCTCCTGTTCGAACTGCTCCAACAGGTGCCCGGATGGACCTGCGTCGACGTGGAGGCCCCGGTGGCCAAGCCGCTGGGGGAAGTCATCAAGCGGAAGATGGGGCGCTCCAGCCACCTCCATGAAGGGGTGGGGTTCCAACTCCTCCAGCCCGTCAAGGTCGTCCGGAACCCCGCAGTCCGCGAACTCGTGCCCGGGGACGCCACGCTGGTCGACGATACCGCGCTGGCCGAATTCACCCGTAATCATTTCGGCAACCCGGTCCCGAAAACTTCCCGCAAGTCGGGCGATGAATGGTTCACGGCCGGTGCGATTGTGGACGGCCGGGTCGTGGGCTTTGTCGGCGGAAGCCGTGCCTCCGGCCGCTACGCGGGACTCGGAGCCTACGTCCTGGAAGCCTACCGGGGCCGTGGTTTCGCCACGGCGGCCGCCTCGCTGGTCGCCGGATACTTCCAGGGCCTTGGTCTGATACCGGAATGGAGCACCGGCGTCGGGAATCCGGCCTCCATGGCCGTGGTCACCAAGCTGGGCTTTGAAAGGCTCCCCCTGTCGAGCTATTACGTGGTTTTGGATTGATACCCGGGATATTTCCAATCCTGTTCCCACACTTGGGGCTTACTTGGAACTAAGGGAACCCATCTTCTCAAATTCTCCATAACAGGGAGCGGCGGACACGCTGTCAGCCAACATCGTATACAATCCTCAACATGAAGTGCGGGCTCAGGGACAGCCTGGAGTTCCTCTTCTCTGATTCCGTCGTCAGCGGCAAGCCAGGAACCGCGACCCGCCTTGACATCCCATGCGGCGGAACCGCCGCTGTACACATTCTGGTTAACGGGGCGCCCCGGAAAAGGCTCGCGCTCTCGGTCACGGAAGGCGGCCGGCGGGTGCGCGGGGTGCGCTGGTTCAGGTTGGTCGACGTGCCGGTCGAGGAAAACACCGGTCCGGTTATATTCACCGAAACGAAGAAGAGCGGCAGAAACACCCGCGTAATACGACGCGCCCCCTTCCGGGTTTTCGACGCCATGGAGCCGCTGGGAAGCTCGATTGAACCGCGCTCACCCACGGTTGCGCTCAGGCTTCACCTGCCGACCGATTCCGGTTCCCGGCCCGGCCTGCGGCGTTACACCATCACCGCCGGCGGGGAGCCCGAACTCCCCCTGATGGTGCGCACACATCGTGTGGCCGTACCCTCGGCGGGAGCGGCAAGTTTCCCCTATACCAATTGGTTCGACGTCCCCGCAATGGCATCCCGCCACGGACTCAGGGAATGGAGCGAAGGCCACTGGGCGATGATTCGCCGTTATGCGGACCTTATGCGCCATGCGCGGCAGAACATTTTCTGGGTGCCGCTCCACTTGGTCTTCCGGCGCCGCAACGGCGTCCCGGTGCTGGATGTTCCAAGGTTCCGGCGGTTCGTGGACACATTCACCCGCGCCGGACTGTGGACGATTGAGGGGGGGCACATGGCCGTCCGCGCCAGCGGATGGGATGCGAAGAAGTTCAGCGTCGCGCTGAATGGTCCCTTCGCGTCAACCCCTGAAGGCGACGCCGACATCCGGGCAATTGCGCGGCAACTCCTAGGGGAAATCGACCGCAACGGCTGGCGAAACCGGTGGATTCAGCACGTAGCGGACGAGCCGCAGCCAGTGACGGCCGACGACTACCGCATCGTGACCGGCATGGTACGCAAATACCTCCCCGGAATCCCGATTATGGATGCGACGGAGGACCCCGGGCTGGTGGGTTCGGTGGATATCTGGTGCCCTAAGTGCAACGCCTATCAGAGGGACCGGAGGAAATTCAGCGCGCTGAGGGCAGCGGGCGACCGGATCTGGTTCTACACCTGTTGCGAGCCGGGCGGGAGATGGCTCAACCGCCTCCTGGACATGGAACTCCTGCGCCCCGCGCTTTTCGGATGGGCCGCGGCACGGTTCGGGCTGGATGGATTCCTGCACTGGGGATTCAACCACTGGCAAAGGGGCCAGGACCCCTTCCGGCAAAGCGTCATACGGAACTGGGGCGGCTCCAACCACCTTCCCGCCGGCGATACCCACATCGCCTACCCCGGCCGGGACGGGCCGTGGTCCAGCGTGAGACTCGAGGCCCAGCGTGAGGGGTTCGAGGACCTTGAACTGCTCCGCCGTGTCACGGCCCGCCGCCCGGGTGTCGCCCGCGCAATTATCCACAGGGCGCTCCGCTTCTTCGACGATTACACAAAAGACACCGCCGTTTTCCGCTCCGCCCGACTCGCCTTGTTGACCGCAGCAGGAAAATAGGCAGGGGACGGAACATATAAGGCAGGCCCTGGACCCGCAAGGAAGAAGGAGGACATACATGGCAGGACAAGCGGTTCCGAAGAAGAAGACCAGCAAGATGGGCACAGCCGCGGTTCCCGCGGCGAGGGTGCCCGTAATCGCACGGGCCGATGTCGTGGTCGTCGGCGGCGGGAACGCCGGGGTGGCCGCGGCGATTGCGGCAGCGCGGACCGGCGCCTCGACCCTGCTCGTTGAGCGGTACGGGTATCTCGGGGGGATGAACACCGGCACCTACAACACCGGGCCGGGTGTCATGTTCGATTCGGACGGGAAACAGGTCACCGGGGGAATCGGCTGGGAGATTGAGGAACGCATGGTCAAGACGGGCGGCGCCCTCCGGGAGGAGAGCGCGGTCGCCTTCCAGAACTTCCCCGAGCACATGAAACTTGTCGCGCAGGAAATGGTCATGGAGGCCGGTGTCGACCTGTTGATGCACTCTTGGCTGTATCGCCCCTTGGTTAAGGCGGGCCGGGTAACAGCGGTCGTCGTCCTCTCCAAGCGGGGTCTGTTCGCGGTGGATGGGAAGGTGTTCATCGACACGACCGGGGACGCCGACCTGGCCGCCGGGGCGGGGGTGCCGGTTGACCAGTATTTCGGAAAGACCCAGCAGCAAATATCGGTGGACCTGATGATAGGCAACGTGGACGCCAAAAAGGCGATGGAATGGGGGGCCATCCATGTGAGCGAACACTGGGGCCGAAAATTGGCTGAGGATGGCGGGGCGATGGACGGCCTGCGCCTTCCCTATGTCTATGTCCTGGTGCCGGCGGAAAACGTCGAAGCCGGGAAAAGCCTCCTCAAGGAGGGATTCCCGCGGCGCGTTGGCTCGATGCCGACCGTCAAGTCGTTTATCCGGCGCTCCTGCGTGAGGATTCAGGGGAACGGCGACGGCATAGACCCCACCGACGTGCGGGGGCTCACCTATACCGAAGTCGTCGGACGCAGGGGGGCCATGGACCACCTCGAATACCTGAAGAAGACCATTCCCGGCTTCGAGGACGCCTTCGTGGTGGGCCAGTCCCCGCTGGGGGTGCGCGAGTCGCGGCGCATCAAGGGCGACTATACGGTGACCATGGACGACTTGAGGAGGAACGCGCGCTTTCCCGACGTCATCGGACTCAACGCCCGCGGGCTGGACCGGCACCTCTCCGGAACGGTTTTTGAATACGAACACTTGAAGGGGAACCACGACATCCCCTACCGGGCGCTGGTTCCCAAGCGGGTCACCAACGTGCTGGTCGCGGGCAGGTGCGTCTCGGTCGACCACCAAGCCCATGCCTCGCTCCGGGGCGTGCCGGCCTGCTGGGCAATGGGGCATGCGGCGGGAACGGCCGCCGCCCTGGCCGCGAAGAAGGGCGGTGAGGTCAGGAGAGTGCGCATCAAGGAACTCCAGAAGAAGCTCCTGCAGCAGGGCGCGATACTGGCAACGGAACCACGGAACGACCTGCCCTGAGCGAGTCCGCACGCCGCGAATGAGTGATAATCAGCGGGTGAGGCTTGTCCTTTCGGCCCTCTTCATGGCTGGCTCGGCGGCCGCTGCGGCGCTGCCGGGGGAAGGGACCGTAACGGGGGAAGCCTCCCCCGCAATTTCAGCTCCCCCGGAGATTTCCGTCCGCCTTTCCGTTTCACGCAAAAAAACCTGCCCCGGAATTCCTGTCGCCGCCACCCTATCCGTGCGCAACGACGGAGGGAGCACTGTCCTGGTTGAGCGCGTCGATTTCCTTCCCTCCGCTGAGACCGCCTATTTCACCGCCGTCGCGATTCCGGCCGGCGCAGCTGTCAACTTCACCGCCACCCTGACCGCCTCGGCGATCGGGTTCTTCGAGGCAGGCGCGGAAGTCCGCTGCCGGGAGCCGGTGACCGGCGCGGAAGCGGGCCCTTTCCGGCCGCCTCCGGTCGTCGTGGAGGTGCGCCCACCGGGTGAGTTGGTGGTGTCGCTTGCCGCGGTCAAACGGGTCTCGCTCAACCAGCAGTTCGCCGTCACCCTCACCGTGACCAACACAGGCGGAATGCCGGTCGAGCAGGTCCGCTTCTCGCTCTCCTCCTCCGGAGGCATCGCCCGGTCCGGACCGGCGTCAGGCCAGCGCCCGTCTTCCCTGGCCCCGGGCGAGGCACGGACCCTGCGCTGGACCTTCTCGGCCTCGGAAGCCGGCGCCCAGTTCCTCGCGGGCTCCGTCGAGGGAACCACCTGCGGTGGCATTTCCGCATGCGGGGCCGGAGCCGCGACGCTCGAGTCGGTATTGCCGGCCAGGCTGGTGGGCGCCATCGACGTGTCAGCCACCAGGATTGTGGCCGGCCAGTGGATAACGTCCGTGTTCAGGCTTGAGGATGCGGGAGGCGCCGCCGCAACCGCGGTGCGTCCAATCCTGTTGGGAGGAGCCTGCACAAGGTCAGTGCGCGGGCCCCTGCCGGCGGCTTCCACCGATATTGAACCCGGGAACCGCGCGATGTTCACCTGGACATGGTCCACAACCGGCGCAGGAACGGCCCATTTCAGCGGGTCCGCGTCGTGCCGGGATGCCCTCAGCGGGAAAAGCGTTCCATCGGGAATGGTCGAAAGCCCCCGGGTGAGCGTGCTGGCGCCCGCCCGGCTGGCCGTGGAAGCCTTGAACCTCATGCCCGAACCGGTTGTGCATCCGGGGGACTTCATCATGGTTTCACTCATCATCGCCAACAAGGGCGGCGCCCCGGCCAGGGTGGCGGCGCTGGAAACCGCGCTCCAGGAGACCGTGCCGGGCGTCATGGTGTCGCCATCCAAGTCCACCACCAAATTCCCCTTCGTCCTGGAGGGAGGGGAAATCCAGACCGTGGTCTGGAACTGCCGGGCGGGGAAGCCCGGCGTCGCGCTGTTGCGGATCTCCTGCTCGGGGACGGAGGGAATCACCGGCTTTCTGCTCAAGTCCGCCACGGCTATCAGCAACCGGGTGGCCGTCGAGTAATCCCCGTGGGCTGTCCCGCCCGCCCCCCCTCCGGTAGGATGGGGTCATGATTTCCCTCGACCTCACCCGCGTGCCGTTCAGCCGGTTCGGCTCCTACATGGCCTTCTCCATGGTGAAGGGAAAGCAGGCCCGCCCCGAGGAGCCGAAACTGCCAGCGGGGCTGTATTTCCGGACCATCCGGGGCAACGCCCCCCAGCGCGAGCTGTTCCGGGTTGAGCTGGTCCGCCGCGGAACGGTTCTCCCGGCCAAGGTAACCGCTTCACCGACCGCGCTGAGCATGGAAGCGGAAGGCGCCCGGGCCACGCTGGTCTTCCCCTCCCCGGACACCCTCAGGATGCGCCTCGAGGGGGCCGCACTGCGGTTTTCCCTCGCCCTCCCGCCCCGCGTTTTCGCGTATGAATCCGCCGTGCCCCTCGGGAACGGGCGCTGGCGTGTGAGCATCTGGCCCCATGTCCACAGCTACCTTTTCTCCAGCCCGACCGGCAACCTCGCCGTGACCGCGCCCTGGAAGGGGACCAAGTGCGACGGCATCACCGCGGAGTTCGGCCCCGGCGAGGGGACCATCGAGGAGTTCCAGTCGGCCCCGCCCAGGGAGCCTTCCGTCCAGTTCGACGCCGGCGCCGCCGCGGTGGAGGAGGAATTCGGCCGCTGGCTGGCGCATGCGCCGGAAGCGCCGGAGAAATACTCCGGGGCGCGCGAGCTCGCTTCCTACATCAACTGGGCGAGCGTCGTGGCGGCCGCGGGAATCCTGCGCCGCCCGGCGATGTATATGTCCAAGAACTGGATGACCAACATCTGGTCATGGGACCACTGCTTCAACGCGCTCGCGCTGGCCAAGGGCGAACCGGACCTGGCCTGGGACCAGCTCATGGTGCTGTTCGACTTCCAGGACGCGGCTGGCGCCCTGCCGGACCAGGTCAACGACCGGTCAATGTTGTGGAACTTCGTGAAGCCGCCGGTCCACGGATGGACCCTGAGGAAGATGCTGGAGCGCAACGAGCCTGCCTTTGCGGGGCGGCTCAAGGAGGCCTACGACCCGCTCGTCCGCTGGACCCGCTGGTGGCTGGAAAACCGCGACAGCGACGGCGATGGGATCCCCGAATACCACCACGGGAACGACTCGGGATGGGACAACGCCACGGTGTTCCGCGACGGGGTCCCCGTGGAGGGGGCGGACCTCGCCTCCTACCTGGTCATCCAAATGGAGGTCCTGGCGGACATCGCGGAACGGCTCGGGAAAGTCCCCGAGTCGGAGAAGTGGTGGGAGGAGTCCCGGGCCCTGCTGGGCAGGTTCGTCGGGCACTCCTGGAAGGGCGACCGTTTCGCTTCCCCCCTTTCGGGCTCCCATCGCGCCGCGGACGGGGACTCGCTCATCAATTTCATGCCGCTCCTGCTGGGCCACAGGCTTGATGGAAAGGTGCTGAACGCCCTCCTGAAGGGGCTCGGAGTGGAGGGCCGGTTCCTGACCGAACACGGCGCCGCCACCGAAAGCGCCCGGAGCCCGTATTACGAGGCCGACGGCTACTGGCTTGGCCCCATCTGGGCTCCCCCGACGCTCTTCCTCGTGGACGCCCTGCGCGATTGCGAAGAGGCGGAACTGGCGCGGAGGCTGTCCGCCGGCTTCTGCGACCTGTGCGCGCGGGAAGGGATGGCGGAAAACTTCGACGCGCTGACCGGCAAGGGCCTGCGCGACCGCGCCTACACCTGGACCTCCAGCGTCTTCCTGCTCCTCGCGGAGGGATTGGGGGAGGAATAGGCCGATGGCAGGGAAAAAAACCAGGCGGCGGCGCTCCCGGCCGGCCATGGCGCGAGCCCTAGCCCCGATTCTGGCCGGGCTGGCGGCCGTTGCCGTTGCGTTCATTGCCGCCGAAATCCTGCTGGCCCGGGCCGGCATCCCGGCAACCATCGACCACGAGGAGGTTACCGAGGCCGACCCCCTGCTCCTGTGGAGGAACCGCTCCGGTTTTTCCGGCCAGCTTTTCCGCGACCGCGCACTGGTCACCACGGGACCGCAGGGGTTCCGGGGAGGCCCGGTATCCCCCGCCAAGAAACCCGGAACCCGGCGGGTAATTGTCATCGGTGATTCCGCCACTTTCGGCGTCAATGTGGCGGACCAGGACACCTATCCGGCAATGCTGGAAAGGATGCTCAATGATGGAAGCGAAAAACACAAATGGGAGGTCGTAAACGGCGGGGTCATCGGATACACGTCATGGCAGGGCCTGGAAATGTTCCAAAAGCGGGTGCTGGCCTATTCGCCGGACTGCGTAATCATTTCCTATGCGATGAACGACGGGACGCCAAACTGGTCCGGCATTCCGCTTCGCCGGATGAACCGGGCGGGGGCACTCACGGCATTCACCCGGAACCAGGCCTTCCAGCACAGCAGGGTTTTCCGCCTCCTCCTCCTCAAGGCCGCCCATTGGCGTGTGGTCGCGGCCCACCGCCGGAAGGGGCGCTCCCCGCAAACGGACAGTCCGAGCGTTCCGCCGGACGAATACCGGAACAACCTTGTTTCCATGGCTCGCCTGGCGCGCGCCAGCGGCGTGCGCGTGCTGTTCTTCTGGGTCCCGGTCCAGCTCAAGGGATTGAACGTCGACTACACGATATACCCGTATTGGATATACAACCGCCAGGCGGCCGAGAAGGCCGTCACGGACCTCAAGGGGAAGGCGGAAAAGGCCCGGGTGGAAGGGAAGCGCGAATTGCTCTCCCCCTACTACTTCATGATCGCGAAACTCGAGGAGTATACCGGCGACCCGGCTTCGGCGAAGGAGTATTACCTAAAGGCCCTGCTGGCCGCGGCGGGCCCGAACGAGCCACGCTTCAATTCCTACAAATACCGCGGGATCATGAAGTCGGTGGCCCGCGAAGAAGGCCTGCGATTCGTGGACGCATACGGGGCATTCGCGGACTCCGAAATGTCCGGGTCCCCCCCGGACCTGTTCACGGACCCCTATCACCCGGGCAAGAACGGCAACCGGATTATTGCCGGCATGCTGCGGGAGGAAATAGCGGCCGAGTTCGCGCGGAAGTGAGCGTTGCCAAGGACTCCTGACTCAGCATCCTCCTTGTGGAGGAATTGCCGTATTGAATATCACCTTCCCTTTCCCGTCTTCCTTGAACGGCGGACGCCGCAGTTGCGCCGGAACAGAATGATGGCCTGCACGGAATTGAAGCCCGTCCCCCAGATTTCCCGGCCGTGTTCCCGAAAAAGGTATTCGACGCGCCGGACGAATCCGCGCAGAGCCGTCGAGGAGGGGCTCAGCCTTACGGATTTTCCGCACAGGCCGGCGAGTTGGCGCCAATTCAGCCGATGGCGCCGCGCAATCAGCATAAGGTCCGAGAAGTCGTCGGCATTCCCCCGCCGGAGTTTGCTAACCACGTAAAAGCCGGGGTCGAGGAGACCGACCCGGATGGGGCCAAAGCGCTTCCAGGGGCGGGCCGAACGCCGCCAAGGGGGAAGGGCAATTGGGGACCACGCGCCGATGTCCTCCGTGAACTGCCCTTCAACGCCGCTCGCCGCCTCGGCCTGGCGCAGCGCCGCCGCGAACACCTCGGCGTCCTCGGACGAACGCGGCTTACCGAATGCAACTTCGAAGTCCACATCGAGCGTGGGCCGCGTGCTCCCGTCCAGGACGGCGGCCGCGCCGCCGATGAGCAGGATATCGGTGCGGTGGGGCCACGCCCTGGCCAAAGCCGTGAAAAAACGGGCGATGTCTCTCGCGGTCATGGCGCGGTCGCGGCGGCGTGCCGGTCAACCCTCTGCATCACGAGTCGGACAGCGTCCCTTCCATATCGCAACTCGGCGGCATGGGTTGCGCGTAGGCCGCGCCGCCGTGCGAGCGACTTTCCCGGCACGCCGCACGCCTCAAGCGTGGGCCGCATTGCGGCGGCGCAGGCGTCGGCCAGCCTTCGCAGGGGCGGCGGGAGGTCCCGACTGCCGGTGACGACGGCCCGCGCCACCCTGTCCGTGGCCTGCCGGTCGAGGGGCGCCCAGGGCGGGTCAGCGTCCAACAGGGTGCCTGGAGTGATGCCCAGCGCCCCGGCCAGCCGGAACACCGTGCGCAGGGAGACGTCGCGGCGGCCCCGCTCGATTTCGCAGACCGCCGCCTGCGACAGGCCCGCGCGAGCCGCCAGTGCATCCTGCGAAAGCCCGCGGGCACGCCGCCATCCGCCGACTTTCCCGCCAATTAGGTTGGTCATATACGTAATATATCGTATACGATATATTCTGTAAAGGCAACCTGCAATCCCGTTCCCGGGACGCACGAGGAACGCTTGAAACTATTCCTTGTTTAAAGGCTTTTGAGGGACTTCCGTAGGCAGATTGTCTTCGCATTGAACGGAACCTCCCTCTCCCGCGCAGCGGGAGAGGGAGCCCCAGGCCGAGAGGGTGAGGGAATCGGAGCGGAAGTTCCGAACCTTCCTTGCCCTTCGCCGCCCTCACCCCCGACATCCTTGCCGGCAACTTACCCCTCTCCCCTTCGGGGAGAGGGGGGAGAGCCCTTTTCCTATGCATTAACCCACGGAAATATCCGGAAGGCCTTGTTAGGGACATCTGCATTAATAGATTGATGTTCCGACAAAAGAAAGACCTCTTGGACGCCTGAAAAACGACCGGATCAGCCGGGGGCGACGCCGCATGCG
>Ga0315282_10003074_pt1 | contig 30145 bp, 27 predicted proteins | sample YL17G07_20_MG_FD_203693 | JGI IMG/M metagenome (GOLD analysis project Ga0315282, IMG submission 203693) | Sediment microbial communities from Yellowstone Lake, YNP, Wyoming, USA - YL17G07_20 | ecosystem: Environmental > Aquatic > Freshwater > Lake > Sediment | place: USA: Wyoming | collected... | reverse complement strand
GATCCGAATGAAGCGCCGCGAGAGGTCCCTGATCGAGGGAAGCTCTGGAATCGCCTGTGCCGGATGCGAGCGAAACGAGTGGAGTCGTCCCACTGGCACTGACCTTCAGCAAACGAGAGCGAGGCAGCAACGCACTGCTTGACACCTAAGCCGGTCAGATGTCAGAGGTCAGAACGCAGAGTGCGGAGTCCGGAACCCCGGCGCTCTTGGCGTTCTTGGCGGTTACTCTCTCTGTCGGCGGTCGCGGGCTAGCGGTGGCGCGGCAGGCGGTTTTCTTCCTGCAGCCAGAGCGAGATGCGGTTGGTGTAGTCGGCGAACGTGAGGCTTTGGCGGTCCAGCATCAGGCAGGCTTTGTTCCGCCGGTTGCCTGAGCCGAACCGCCGTGCGCCGAGGAACAGCCCGAGTTCAACGGCATGTTGAAGCGCGGGAGCCGGCTGCAGGCATCAGGCCGGGTGCGCGAGATGTCGTGTATGCCAGACCTCGACTGTTCGATGAGCCCATGGATTTTGTCTACGCGCGACTGCCCGGAATCCTGAATCTCAAGCGTGCAGCGCGGCGTGTAGCCGCAGTCGAGCACCGCGAAGATGACCGCGTCAAAGAGCGGGGCGAACGCCGGGTCGAAGGGGCAGTTTACGAAGACGTTTATGTTGTAGTGCGCGGCCGGCGTCTAGCGCGTTGCCCGCGCTCGAACGTGTCGGACGCGTGAGCCGGAGAAGGGCTTCAGGTGTTCGGCCAGGCTCTGTGTGCAGCACGGCCCGGCTCTGCCGATGCGGGATTCGGAATGCCCGCTGCCATTTCCCCCACGCCCGGCCCGCACGTCGCGCACAGCCTTCCTGAAGGCGGTTTCGCGTGCGCGGCTCAGCCGTGCCGCAGGCTGGCCGATGACTCTCGGGTGTGTTGCTGACATGTCGTTTCCTTTTGGGCCCGTTGGCTCTTGGTCAATTATGTACCGGAACCGCGCGTATGTCAATGCCCCCCCCGCCGGTTTGACTCCGTTCGATCCGGAGCCTATCATTAGACGTGAGGCGTCAAGCCCTCCGAAGCGAACTGACGTGAGAGCCCTGCTGCTCCTTACCCTGTTGTTGCCCGCAGCGCTGCCCGGGGCAAACGTCTGCGTGTGGAACTACGACCCGGTGGACCGGTTCTACGACCCGCAGGGGGGCGACTCGGTTGACTGCGCCTACCGGGTGCGGCAGACGCTGGCGGCCCAGGGCCACGCGGTCACGGTCACGACCGAACTTCCTTCCGACCTCAGCGGCTACGACGTCGTCTTCTGCCTGATGGGCTGGTTCCGGTGCTGAGGGGACAACAACACCATCGCTCAGGCTGAGCGAACGAGACTCGAGGCGTTCCTTGACTCGGGCAAGGGCGTGTACGCCGAAGGTACGGACCTGGGGTACAATAACCAGTACAATGAACTATGGCCCCGGTTCGGGTGCCGCTTCCTGGCTGACGGGAACATCGGCGCCACCGGCAACGTCCAGAATCTCGTCGGCCAGTGGGGCTCGTTTGCCCGCGGACTGGACGTCGGCTACCTGTACCGGCAGGACCCGGATAACTACGTGGACGAGTTCGGCACAAGCGGTGGTAGCATGGTGTATGTTGACCAATCCGGCATCGGCCGGGTCGTCTGCTATGACCACGCCGGCTATCGAACCGTCTGTTCCTCTGTCATCTACGGCGCCCTGCAGGGAAGCGATAACCGCAGTCGGCTCATGTCCGCCTTCATGCGCTACCTTCTGACTGGAGCCGGCATCGCCGGGGAGATTCAACTGCCGAAGTGCGACGCCGGTCTGACCCTGTCTCCGACGCCCGTATCGCCGGGTCGGGTCGTGAGAGTGTCGGTGCCCGCGGGCGCGTCCGGAGTTCTGACCGTGCGTGATGCCTCGGGCCGAATCATCAGCCGGTCAACCGTGCCGGCCCGGTCCTGTGCCCGGACCGTCGAGCTTCGGTTGCCGGAAAGCCTGCCCGCCGGCGCCTGCTTCGTCCGGGTGGGCGCGATGACCCGCGCGTTCGCTGTCGTACGCTGACCGGCGCGGCCGCCTTTGGGGCGGGGCGAAAGCTGCCATGCCCCCTCTTTTCGGTATAATGCCTTCGTGAGCAACCTCAACACCCGTCGTCCGTGGCTGCTCCCGCTGTTTGTTCTTTCCGGCGCGGCCCTGCTCCGCATCGGCTGCCTGCTCGTGTACCGCGGGGGGCTGCCGTTTGCCGACCATCCGTTCGGCGACGCCGGACTGTATCTGGACTGGGCGCGGCAGATAGCCTCCGGCGTTCCGAACGACGGCGTCTTCTATCGCGCGCCGCTGTACCCTTACTTCCTTGCCGTCGCGCTCAAGGCGAACGCGAGCCTCTGGGGTGTGTACGCGTTCCAGTCCCTCGTGGGTCTCGGCACCGTCCTGCTTGTGTACCTGACGGCCCGACGCCTGTTCGGCAACGCCGCTGCGGTTGTCTCCATGGTCCTGGCCGCGCTCGCCGCGCCGACTGTCTTCTTTGAAAGCAAGCTGCTCTCGGCGACGCTCGTGGTCTTTCTCGTCATGCTGGGGACGTACCTCGCGGTCAACTCGGCCGAAAGGCGCAGGCGCTGGTTGTGGTTCCTTGCCGGACTGTCTTTCGGGGCAGCCGGAGTCGCCTGGGCCGGTTCGCTGATAATATTCGTTGTTCTCTGCGCCTGGGCGGTTCTCGGAAAGGAAGCCGGTCGCAAAGCCCTCCCCTCGGGGATTCTCGGCTGCCTGATGGTCGTCGGGGTCGTCACCGTCCGCAACGCCGTGGTCGGGCAGGACCTCGTCCCCATCAGCGCTAATGGCGGCTTCACGTTCTACCAGGGCAACAACCGGCTGGCGGTCGGGACGCTGGCTCAACCTCCGGAGGTGTTCGAGTTCAGGCACGAAGGCCGGTATCTCACTGGCATAGCCCAGCAGGATACGTTCGAGCGGCTCTACGCCGAGTCAAAGCTCGGGCGCAGCCTCAAGCCGTCGCAGGTTTCCGGTTTCTGGCTGGGCCGCGCGCTGTCGTGGATGGTCGGCCATCCTGCCGGCTATGCTCTGCTGCTCGGCCGCAAAGCGGCGCTGGCGCTCTCTGACTACGAATCGCCGTCGGACTGCAATCTGGACCTCGAGCTCGCCCAGGTCTGGCCGCTGCGCCTCGCCTTTGTCCGCTTCGGGTTGCTGCTGGCGCTCGCGGTCATCGGACTCTGGCTGGCGCGCGAAAAACGGGCGTGGCCGGTATATGCGCTCGCGCTCGGCACATTGGTCGCCCTGCTCGTCTTCTACGTGGCGGACCGCTACCGCCTGCCCGCGTTTCCGGCTCTTGCCGTCCTTGCCGGCGCCGGGGTCCACGAACTGTGGCGCCGGGCCCGCTTCCGAAAACTCACGCCCCTGCCGCTCGTCACGGGCATCGTCGCACTGCTCTTGTCGACCGTGGCTTTCACTCTGCCGCTGAAGCGCGGCTCGCGTCTTCTGCTTGCGAACGGCTATCGCAACCTGGCCCAGGCATACATGTACGACACGGGCAACGCCGCGGGGGCTGAATCAGCCTGCCGCCGCGCAATCAACATCTACTCGGCCAGCATCGACCGCGCCAGCATGCAGGAACGGCTCGACCTGGCCGAGACTCACCTGCTGCTGGCGAAGCTCTACGAATCTACCGGCCGGCAAAGCCAGGCTGACGCCGAAATCGAACAGGCCCGCGGGCTCAACGCCGGGCTGGCCCTGCCCGGAACCGAACCAGACCCGGTCAGCGCGGCGCGGCAAGCCTTGACATCCGGAGACTCAACCGCCGCGGTCGGCCGGTTGAACCGGGCGCTCGCCGCCGACTCCGCGCTGCGCGAGGCGTACCTGCTTCTGGGAAGCATCCTCGGCGCGCAGAAAAAGCACCTCCAGGCCCAGGAGCTGTTCAGCCGTGCGGTGGCGCGCTTCCCCGGCGACCCGGTCCTGCGCTACAACCTGGCCCTGGCCGCGCTCAACGCCGGTCACTATCAGACTGCGCTGGACAATGCCGAGGCAGTGCTTGAGCAGGTTCCCGGCCATCCATGGGCGCGGAAGGTTGCGGATGAAGCCAGAAAGAAAATCAGGGGCTTGAGCCCCTGACCATCGGTCGGCCGCTTCCCTACAGCGCTTTCTCTACGACGCGGTACCTCTTGTAAACCTGGGCCCCGAGCTCGCGGTCGAAGTCGTTTATCAGCCGATTGTCTTCGAGGTTCCAGGACAGCTCGCACCACTGGTAGCCTCGCCTGCGACCGGCGAGCTCGGTCTGGTAGAACAAGAGCACGGGCAGTCCGAGCCGGCGGTATTCCTGCTTGAAGCCGAAGACCAGCGCCCGGGCGCCGGTAATCTTGTTCTTGTAATACAGGAACTTGAGCACCTCTATCAGACCCAGCCTCCCGTTCAGGTGAGGAAGCACCTGGTTCATGTCCGGCAGCGTGATTGAGAGCCCGGCCGGCTTCCCGTCGTAGAACGCCAGCAGCACCATCTCGGGTACGGCGAAACTCTTGAGGTTCGTGGCTAAGAGGTCCATCTCCTTGCCGGTCATCGGTGAAAAACCCCAGTTTCTCTGCCAGGACGCGTTGTACAATTCCTTGATGATGGCCATCTCGTTCTTAAGGTCCTTCATGTTCACCGGCCGGACCGTGATGCGCGGATTCTCCTTCAGTTTTGTCGCAAGGTTCACCAGCCGCGCCGGGATGGGCGTGGTAGCGTACTTGATGAACGCGAGCAGGTCTTTCGCTTTCTTGAACCCCCATCCCTCGGCAAGCGTGAGATAGTACGCCGGGTTGTAGGGCATCATCAACACCGGCGGCCTGTCGTAGGCGTCGAGCAAAAATCCCCACTCGTCGTTGGACGACGGGCTCATCGGCCCCCGCAGCACGTTCATGCCCTGGCTCTTTGCCCAGCCGGCCGCGGCCGCGAAGAGCGCGCCGGCGACCTTCGGGTCATCGACCGTCTCAAAGAATCCGAACGAGCCCAGCCGCTCGTTCCACAGGTTGTTGTAGTTGTCGTCCACCTGGGCGCTGATGCGTCCGACCACGCGCCCCTCATTCTCGGCCAAAAAGAGCGCGCCCCGCGCGTGCTCCCAGAACGGATGGTGCTCGTGGTCGAGCATCGCGCGGACTTCCTTCTTCAGCGGCGGGACCCAGTTCGGGTTACCGGCGTACAGCCGCCAGGGCAGGTCGACAAACGCCCTCATCTGGGCCGCGTTCGTCACCGTAGACACCGTTACCATGATTAGTCTGTTGATTCGGTGGCCCGTAGGCCGCCGAGTGCGTCAGCAATTTACCGTCGGAAAGCCCCCCCTGTCAAGTGAAAGCGCGTGCGTCCGGCGGCGACACGGCTTGACCGCACCGGGTTGCCTCGTATACTCAGCTCATGCAGGGAATCAGCCTGGAGCCCGCCCGGAGCCTGCTGCAGAACTTCACGTACGGGGAGTTGCTGAAACTGGCAGCCAGGGCCGGCTCGCGTCTGAAGCCGCCCCGTTCCCGCAACAAACTCATTGTTCTCATGACCAAACACATCAGCCTGGACGAAGTCGTCGATACCGTCCCGGCGCTCTTTCCCCGGCCCAGGAGCAGGCGGCCCGGGGCCGCGGCCGCCGGACTGCGACTCGACCGGTTGCCGCCGTTGCATGGCGAGGTCACGGTACAGGCGTACTCCCAGGCGCACCCCGCCCTGGGTCACGTACTCATGGAACATGGCGCCCGCTGCATCGTTCTCGGCCTGAGGAACACGCCGCTTTTCCTTGAGAACCGGTGGCCGGTGATTGCCCGCGGCGCGGCCACGGCGCCCCACTCGAGCCTGTACGCGGCCTTCATCAGGCGGGGCAGGATTCATCCCAACGCCGAGGCCCCGCCGCCGCGCGAACGCCCTTTCATACTGGATTCAGGTGAATACCAGTTGCGGAACGCGCGCCTGCGGCTCGAACTCACCCATTCGGGCCCGATATCATTCCTTGTCACCTTTCTGCGCAACCGACCCCCGGGCCGGCGGCCCGAATACCTGCTGGAACCGATAGTCTGATAATCTAGCGGCTCATCGGGTGATTGTCTCCCTGCTCGTACTTGCGGTCGCGCCCGGCGCGGCCCTCTTTCTCTTCTTCTACCTGCGCGACAGCAAGAAGGAACCGTTCGGCACGCTGGCAAAGACCTTCGTGCTGGGCGCGGCCGTCCTTGTCCCTTCGGTAATCACCTCCCTGGCGCTCCAGAAACTCACCGGCTGGCGCTCGAACACCGCCAGCTTGTTCCACGCTTTCCTCGGCGCGATGTTAATCGTCGGTTTGGTGGAAGAAGGCTGCAAGTATCTGGTCGTCCGGTTCTACGCCTATCACCGGCCCGAGTTCAACGAACCCTACGATGGCATTATGTACTCGGTCATGGCCGCGCTTGGGTTCGCGACCCTTGAGAACATCCTCTACGTGGTTTCGGGCGGGCCGGGCACCGGCGCCCTGCGGGCGTTGCTCTCTGTTCCCAGCCACGCGTTCAACGCCGTGCTGATGGGCTACTTCCTGGGTGAGGCGAAGTTCGCGGCGACCGACCGCCGCGGCAACTGGCTGTCGGCCCTGGGCCTGACCCTCGCCATACTGGCGCACGGCACGTACGACTTCATCGTCTTCTCGCTCGACAAGGCGCCCCTGATGCTGGTCAGCCTGGTCCTGTTCGCGGCGCTCTCCTGGGTAATAATCTTCAAGGCCACGCGCCGCCTGGCCGAGCAGTCGCCGTACAAACACCCGCCGCTCGTCGACCTCCAAAGCCGGCCCTTATCCCCGCCCGACGCGGAAGACGACAGGCCCGCGGCTACGGACGGACCGAAGCGCGGTTAAATTCGGCTATCGCTTCGTCCGACAACTGGTGATTGCCCAGACTCAGCAGCACGTCGAACGGCAGGGTCAGGTCGTCGGCGCCTGCAAGCAGGGCCTGCGTTGCTTCGGCTGCCGACTTGATGCTCGCCGCGACAATCCGTACCGGTGCTTCCAGCAGGGCAATCACCTGGGCCATCTCGGTCACGAGTGTGACGCCGTCGCCCAGAAGCCGCGTCGCGCGGTTCACGTAAGGTATCACGTACTTGGCCCCGGCTTCGCACGCCACAAGCGTCTGGTGCCCGCTGTAGACTGCGGTCGCCGCGCAGGGGATGTCCTTTGAAAGCCGGGCGACCAGACTCATGTTCTCGGTCGTCGCCGGAATCTTGAGCACCACTTCGTCCGGGCAGATGGCCGAGAACTCCCTGCCTTCGCGCTCGCGCTCATCGACCGTCTTCCCGGTAACCTGATAGAACACCGGCCCGGGTGAGAGCGCGCATATCCCGGCGATGATGTCCTTCGGTTCGCCCTTGACCTTCGCCATAATCGTCGGGTTCGTAGTCACGCCTGAGACATAGCCCAGTTCAACCGCCCGCTTCACTTCCTCGATGTCCGCGCTGTCCAGCAGAAGTCCCATTACCGCTCCTTTGCCTCACTCATTCTCGGACAAGAATCTCTCGACCTTCTCCCACATCGGCATTGACGGCTCCGCGCCCATGACCGTGCAGGCCAGCGCGCCGCAGGCATTGGCGAACCGGACCGCATCGTCGAGCGGTTTGCCTCGCGCCAGCAGCACGGCCAGACCGGCCCGGAACGCATCGCCCGCCCCTGTCGTATCCACAACGTTCACCTTGTACGCCGGGAACCGCCGCACGCCCGACCGGTCGGCAACCATCGCGCCGTCTGAGCCGAGCGAAACCACCACGCCTCGCCGCGTCTCGGGCAAAAGCACCGCTCCCCATTCGTCCGGCGTCATTCGGCCGGTCAGCATGTGGGCCTCTATCTCATTGGGAACGATGTAGTCCACCGGCGCGCCAAACCGCTCAAATCCGTGCTCGACCGGCGCCGGGTCAAGCAACACCAGCGTATCGTGTTTGCGCGCTATCTCAGCGGCGCGCCTCGCCGCTGCCACCGGTATCTCGAACTGAAGCATCAGCACCCGGGCGTCGGCAATCGCCTCGGTCGCCGCTTCCACATCAGCCACGGTCACACTCATGTTCGCGCGCGGAGCCGCGACGATACTGTTTTCGCCGTTCTCGTCCACGATTGGCGAAGCTATGGCGGTTCCGGCCTCCAGGTCGCGGGTTACTTGTCTAGTGCCGATGCCTTCATCTGCCAGCCTGGCGAGAAACTGGCCGCCGAAATAGTCCTTGCCCACCCGGCCGACCATGGTCACGTCTGCGCCGAGTCTGCGGCAGGCGACGGCCTGATTGAACCCCTTGCCGCCGAGGAACATCCCGAAATCCTCGGCGAGCATCGTCTCGCCCGGCCCGGGCCGGTGCTTCACGCGGAACACCATGTCCATGACCAGGCTGCCGACGACGCAGACGCGCGGCCTGCCGCCTTTCATGATGTCCAGAGGATACCGACAATCAGCCGACTATCAACCCGACGCCGGCTCTTTGTCGCGGAACAGCGCCGACAGGACCACCGACGCGACGCTCACGATGAGCGCGCCCCAGAACGCGGGCCAGAACCCGCGCACGTAGAACCCGACGTGGAACCAATGCGCCGCGATGCTTGAAGCCAGCCAGAGCGTCAGGGCGTTGATGATGAGGGTAAACAACCCCAGGGTCAGTATGATGAGGCCGCAGGAGAGCAGCTTGAGTACCGGCCGTACCAGCGCGTTCACCAGGCCGAGCACGACCGCCATCACCGCGTATATCCACCACGCGCCCGGCCGCACCTCGATTCCCGGCACAATCCACGCCGCCAGAACCAGGGCCAGCGCCGCAATCAGCCAGCGTATCAGCAACCGCATATCATTCTCACGTTTCGGCTACGACTTATCCGTGCCTGCTCAACTATGCGCTGCCCGGACCGCAAGTCAAGTCCGTCCTGCGGCACCCCCGCAGCCGCCTCCGCCCCCGCGCCACGACGCCATCAGCAAGTCCCGTAACCAGTCGGCCGTGAGCTGTGCGCCGTAAGTCCTCTGGCGCGCCGTCTTGACTCCGGCCCGATTCCGGGCTATAACCTCGGCGTGATTGACCAAACCTCGGCCTCTTCCCGTAGACAGCCGGCATCTGCCAATCGTCACCTGGAGATTCGGAAGAACCTGAAAGGGCTGGGATATGGCATCTAAGCAGCCAATTGTGCGGCAGGCGCTTGCACAAATGCCGTCCGGCTACGCCGCCCTGCTTAAGGACATCAAAGCGCGCGTCCGCGCGGCCCAACTCAAGGCCGGCCTCGCAATCAACCGCGAACTGGTGATGCTCTACTGGCACATCGGCCGCGAGATACTCGCCCGCCAGAAGCAAGAAGGCTGGGGTGCAAAGGTGATTGACCGCCTGTCGCGCGACTTGAGCCGTGAGTTCCCGGAGATGAGAGGTTTCTCGCCCCGCAATTTGCTGTTCATGCGCGCGTTTGCCGCCGAATATTCGGACGTGGCAATAGTGAAACAGCTTGTTTCACAATTGCCCTGGGGACACATTGTGCGGCTCATACAGAAGGTGGCCGACCCGGCCGAGCGTGAGTGGTACGTCCGCGCAACGGTCGAACACGGCTGGAGCCGCAACGTCCTCGTGCACCAGATTGAGACCAACCTGTACCACCGTCAGGGCAAGGCCCTCACCAACTTCAAGCGTACGCTACCTGCGCCGCAGTCCGACCTTGCCCAGCAGGTGCTCAAAGACCCATATACCTTTGACTTCTTGACGCTCGGCGCGGCCGCGCGGGAGCGCGACATTGAACAGGGGCTGGTCCGTCACGTCGCCCGGTTCCTGCTGGAACTCGGGACCGGCTTCGCCTTTGTCGGCGAGCAGTACCGGTTCGCGGTCTCGGACCGGGAGTTCTTCGTCGACCTGCTCCTCTACCACACGCGGCTGCACTGCTACGTCGTGGTCGAGCTCAAAGCGGGCGAGTTCAAACCCGAATACGCAGGCCAGCTCAACTTCTACCTCTCAGCGGTCGACGACAAACTCAGGGCCACGGAAGACAACCCGTCAATCGGCATCCTGCTCTGCGCTGCCAAGGATAAGCTCATTGTCGAGTACGCGCTCAGAGACGTGAAGAAGCCCATCGGCGTGGCCGAATGGCGAACAAGGCTGGTCCGGTCCCTCCCGCGCCAGTACAAAGGCAGCCTGCCGACGATAGAGCAACTCGAGGCCGAACTGGCCCGCGGCGCAAAGCCGCCGCCCGCGCCCAAGAAAAAGCCCATCGGCTTCGGACCGGACTAACCCTGCTTGGCGCCCGACCGGCGGGCGCCAACCCGTGTAGTCGGGCCGCTACCCATCCGAACAGAAGGCAGTAGAGCCTGTCAATCCCGCTCGCCTCGGACCCGCGTCCGCGGCTTGACTTCCCTTCTGGTTTTGGCACACTTCGGTCATGCTGGACAAGCGGCCCGATGCGCTCCGGTCGTATCCCGTCGCCGTCCGCGAAACCATCCGCCTGACGTCCGAAATCGACAAGGCCATTCTGAAGTGGCCGGTGGAGTGAAGCTTGTGATATGGCGCTACACTGAACCATGACGAAGAAGGTCGTTCCTCTCCACACAATCGGATACGAAGGCAGAACGCCTGATGGACTGGCCGATCTGTTGCGGCGAAACGGTGTAGCTCGAGTTGTCGACGTTCGCCAGTTGCCCCTGAGCCGGAAGCCGGGTTTTTCGAAGTCGGCACTGGCTGCGTTCCTGCCGAAGCGCGGCATCGACTACGTCGGTTTCCCGAAGCTCGGCACGCCCCCGGCCATGCGCAACCGGTACAAGAAGAGCGGTGACTTCACCCGGTTGAGGCGGGACTACCTTGCATACCTCGACTCGCAGGGGACGGCGATTGCGGCGCTGCGTGAACTCGCCGCAGAGGGCGGCTGCGCCCTGCTCTGCTTTGAGCGCGACCCGGCGCGGTGTCACCGGTCAATTCTAGCCGAGGTCCTCGCCGGCTGCACCGCTTCGGCGCTCCAAGTCGAGCACCTCGGGGTCGAGGGCGGGAATGCGACCGAAAGCGACCTGTTTGCTGCCTGCTGAACACTGACCCCATGTCCTCCTTCTCCTCCATCGAATGGACCGAGGCGACGTGGAACCCAGTGACGGGTTGCACGCACGTCAGCGCCGGTTGCGCGCACTGCTATGCCGAGCGGTTCGCTCTACGGTTGCAGGCGGCCGGTATGCCCAAGTACCGGAACGGTTTCAAGGTCACGACTCACGAGGACGAACTCCTGACCCCGCAACGCTGGAAGCGCAACCGGATGGTGTTCCTTTGTTCCATGGGCGACCTGTTCCACGACGAAGTGCCGTCCGGGTTCGTTCAGCGCGTGTTCGGCGTGATGAAGGCCTGCCGGCAACACCGGTTCCAGGTGCTCACCAAACGCAGCCTGCGATTGAAGCAACTCGCGCACGTCCTGCCGTGGCCGGAGAACGTCTGGATGGGCGTCACGGTCGAGGACGCGCGGAACGTGGGCCGCATCGCCGACCTTGTGGCCACCGGCGCCCGGGTCAAGTTCCTCTCCATCGAACCTCTGATAGACGATGTCGGGCACCTGCCGCTCGACGGAATCGACTGGGTGATTGTCGGCGGCGAATCCGGGCCCGGCGCACGCGTGATGAAGCGCGAGTGGGTCGATTCCATCAAGCGCCAGTGTGAGATGGCTCAGGTCGCGTTCTACTTCAAACAGTGGGGCGGCACGCGCAAGCACGTGAGCGGCCGCAAGCTCGACGGCCGTGAGTACAGCGGGATGCCGATTGCGGCGGACGGCTCACACAACCTGCAATTGGCGATTCCCGACTGTCGATTGGCCGAACACTAGACCACTAACAACCCGCTTGCCGGCGGCCCAGCCCAGCACACCTCAACTTTGGATGTGCTCCTCCGCCCAACCTATTTATCGTGTCCCCGTTTCCCGTCCGTTTCCCGTCAGGGACGCTTCCCATGTTTCCGTGTCTTTCATTTCCGTTCTCCTTCCACAATTCTGATTTCCTCTTCCGTCAGCCCGTACAACTCATACACCAGCGCGTCAATCTTGGTCTGGATGGAGGCGACTTTGCGCAGAAGGGAGCGGGCGTCGGCGACGACTTCTTTCTCTTTGACCTGATGGGTCGCAAGGTCGCGGGCAACCGGCGTTTCCCTCAGTTCAGCCCACGTCGCGCCGATGTGCCGGGCGAAGACGTCCCTAAGGTACTTCGCCACTTCCTTTGGTGCAAGAATCGTGATGAGCTTGCGTCCCTTGCCGACCAGGGGCACTTGGTAGAGGCGCTCACCCGTGCGTGAGGTGAACAGGTCGTCGGCCGAGCTGACATCGCCGACCTTGCTGAGAACGAAGTCAGGGACGTTCTCCGGCCTCACCGAGACCTTCGGATGGTTCTTGACCTTGCGCAGGTCTCGGTCGGGCAGCGCCAGCGTCACGGCCTCGACGTCAGGCTCGGGAAGCTCGGTCGGGGACGAAAGCCGCGTGAGCCGCGTGCCGAAGAACCGGTTCAGCTTCGCCAATGCCTGCTTGGCCGCAATCGTCTCGTCTACCAGCGCGACTAGCTTGTCGTGTCGCGCGACCTCAGCCCTATCGTCGAAGTTAATGCGGCGAACAGGAATCCGCTGCAGTCGGATTTGTCGGGTCACGCCTTCACCGCGGCCCTTGTGCCCGGTCCAGTAGTTCAGGAGTCTAGAATTGAGGACCGCGAGAATGTACTTCAGGCTCTCGCGCGTCGTCTGTTTCCTGACATACAAGTTGATGTCGGAGTTCTCGTAGAAGCCGCCAGTCTGGATGGCATACACGTTCTGCTTCCCCCAGCGTGACGTGACAATCTTCTCGGAGTCGTAGATGGCACGGCTGTGCGGGCGATGCAGGCGCCACCACGGGTAGGTCTCTCCGTAGCGGACGAGCCGGGCGGCGAGCACCTCACGATACTTGCTGAGATGGGCGAGAATCGCTGGATGGTCGCCGGGCTTGAACTCGTCGTCTACGTAGAGCAGGTACGCCCTTTCTGCCGGTTCGTTCACGAGATAGGGGTCAATATCGGAGTTCTTGTACGTCGGCTTGATAATCCGGGCTTCTCTATCATCGTCCCGCAGTCGCCCGGCGGTTTCTGCATCCACCACGAATATCCCGTCCCCAACCGAGATTCCGGCTCCACGAATGCGCGAGGGTGGTATCAACTCGGCGTACTTCTCGGACAGGTAGTCAGCGTTTGAGAATATGCCGCAGTCCAGTTCACACAGGTCGATGATTGGGGCAGCGTCTCGTTCTATGCTGCACAGCAGGGAGCCCTCGCCGGAGGTGTAGAACAAATCCCAAGGCCCTTCGTCGAGCTCGCCCTGCTTCACTGGACTGAGGAAGACATCGGCGTATTCGTCGGAGTGGCGGTCCTTGCCGATTACTTTGGTCAGATGCTCGATGACGCGGGCGATGCTGGAGGACGGCTTGGTTTGACCGGGCTGAGGTTTGGCAGGCGGCACGGCTTTGACCTTCACTATCTTGATGCGGTGGTTCCTCTTACGCGCAATCGCTTCGGCGTCTTCCATGCCGTCCGGGTGGCTGTTGGTCGGCCTCGAGCTCGGAGACTTCTCAAGGACGAAGACCATGTTGTGCTGGCCGGGTGCGCCTTCGAAAATGCGCGTCTCACCGAAGTCTATGATTTCGCGTATCAGGGCGTTTTCGAGGATGTACTCGCGCAGCTTGGACGCACCATCTGCGGTCGGCCAGTAGGAGGTCGTGATGAATCCGAGCTTGCCGCCGGGACGGAGCTTGGCCAGTCCGAGCATGATGAACCAGTAGAGATAGTCCATCTTGCCCTGGTAGTACTTGTCCCAGTAGGGGATGTTCTGGCGTGTGGCACGGAAGAGTTCCTTGTGGCCCTTCTCGCCGACGTACGGTGGATTGGAGCAGACGTAGTCGAAGTCGAAGCTGTTGGTTAGTTCTGCGCGAGTCGGGCCTTTGGCGTCGTGCTCGATGGTCTCGCTCGGCCGGTCATGAACCGCGATCTTGTTGGTGAACAGGGCGCGCGAGCCGATTAGCGCGAGCGAATCGCCGGGAACGGTGCGAAGAGTGACCATGCGCGTGTTATCGGTCAGGTGCTTGCAGGCTTTGACGATGTCGCGGATAATCGGCGTCAACTGAATCAGCAGGTTGACCTCGGTGATGTAGTGCGCGAACAGGCTGATTTCACAACCGCACAGACCGCCGGTGATGCTGTTGAGGATTTCCAGCAGGTCGTCCGGGTCCTCGTGGTTGTACCTGGTGCGGGCGCGCACCCGGTACGCGGCCTCGACTAGAAACCCGCCCGAGCCGGTGGCCACGTCGAGTATCTGGACAGGCTGCCGCTCTCCGCCCTCGTGGCGGAAGAAGGCGTCGCTGTCGGTGAAGCCGACACGGTCCCAGATGAATCGGATGACCTCGCGCGGCGTGTAGTACTGGCCCTTGTTCTTGCGGTCAATCCTGTCCACGAACTGTTCATAGACAGTACCAAGCACGTCCGTGTCGAGCCGGCCGAGGTCATAGTGCGCGAATTCGTACAACACGTCAATGATGGCCTCTTCTGAAGGCGGGTCGTACCAGAAGTAGTTGTGCGACTCGTTGAAGAGCCAACTGTAGCTGCGTCCGGCCATCGCGAAGGCGTCGGTGAGTACGCGGCGGATTTCGTGCTGCTGAATCTCGTACCACTTCTTGAAGCCGCCGTTGTACAGCTTCTGCTCAAGGAAACCCACGTCTTCCCACATGCGGGCGATGAGGAACCGGGTCATGGTGAAGTAAGCGACTCGGGTGAGAAAGACGTCGAACGTCCGACGTTCCAGCGAACCCTCGCGCGCGTTGACGTAGCGCCCGACGTTGTCGTCCGACGGCGATACGTGGCGGTGGTCGAGCTCACTCGCTATCTCCACGAGTTCAGAAACCAGCTTGCGCCGGACATTGTCATACGCGCGGTGCTTCAACTGGTGCTCAAGGTCTCGGGCGAATCTGCGTGCGTCTTCGGACAGAATGCGGACCACTTCGTGGATAGTGGCCACCAGCTCGTCAGGGTCTATCGCAGGCAAGGTGTCGGGCGGGAGCGCGTGCTTGATGAGCTCGACCTTTGCCTGTCTGTCCAGTTTCTGGTATCTGAACTGAGCCACGAAGTCTAGAAAGCTCTTCGCCTCGGGGTGGTCGAGCAGGTCGCGCGGGTGGTCCCTGGCGGACCGGTAGAGCTGGAGCAGGCTGACCCGGCCGGTCACGAGGCCCGCTTTGTCATAGACCAGAATGTCGCGCATGTTCAGGAGCGCACCGAAAGCGAATGGCCCCCTCAAGTAACGGTGCATCTGGGTTGCGTGCTCGGTCAGGTCGTGCGAATCAGAACCCTTGACCTCGAAGAAGAACGAATGAAGCAGGACATCGGTCGGCTGGAAGTCCGGCACGCCGCTTGGGCGCGAATGCTCCGGTACGAACTCATCGGGCGGGAAGCCAAGGACATCGTGCAGGAAGTCAGTGAAGAGCTTCGGCTTGATGAACTCGTCCTCGTCAGGAAAGCCGTCCGACGCCATGTACGACGCGTAGTCCCGGTGCCGGCCGCCGGACAACTGTTCGTATAGCTTCCCATAGCGGTCCAGCACGGCCACCGTCTTGCGAATGAGGGCATCGGCGTCGCTTTTCGGGAACGGGTTGAGTCGGTCCATCGTGAATCAGAGTACTGCCACGGCGCGCACGGTCAAACTGCGGCCGCCGATGCGGAAGGTGTAGTCCGGGAACTCAAGGCGGAGTTGTTCTTCTTTGTAGTCGGCCGAAACGAAGACCTTGCGGTCCTGGTCGAAGCGGTCAACCAGGCGCAGAAGAGTGTCGGGCGCGGGCGTTCCCATACGTGGTTAGGATATTGGGCCGGAGCGAGAAGTCAATAACAGCCGAACGGAACGGTACGGCCACCAGTTTCGCAGGACGAAATTGGATGGCAGTCCCGTCGCGTGCAGACAGGAGCGCGGGCCCCCGGGTGCGTCCGGGATACCGTACCGGGGAGCATCCGGGGGACCGTCCCGGGGATGCTCCGGGATACCGTACCGGGGATGCTCCGGGATACCGTACCGGGGATGCTCCGGGGTACCGTACCGGGGATGCTCCGGGATACCGTACCGGGGACGCTCCGGGAGACCGTACCGGGGATGCTCCGGGGTACCGTACCGGGGATGCTCCGGGGTACCGTACCGGGGATGCTCCGGGGTACCGTACCGGGGATGCTCCGGGGTACCGTACCCGGGGTGACCCGGGGGGTAGGGGCCGGATTTCGGGCATCCTGTTGTGGATGCGAGGGTTAGGGCCGATTTTCGGGGTTTTGGAGAGTTGTCATAGTTGTAATGTCGGGTCGCTCGCCATATAGTGGTGATTCTGGCCCACGGACGGCCTGCACCGACTTGGGACACGATCCGAAATCCCCGGGCGGATTTCGGTCATGTCCCTCGACGCTACCGGAAGATTTGTTCGACCGCGGCGGTGTCGGCCCAGCCGCCCTGGCCCCCGGGCATCTGGATGAGAACGTAGCCGGGCCGGCGTTCACGGATAGCACCCTCCAGCCCGTCGTGGACCACGGCAATCTCTTTGTAGTCCGGGCCCGGGCCGGAGCGCAGGGTAAGCTCGGGAACAACCACGACCGCGCGGTCGTGATTGGCTTCGCCGTTCCAGCTCAGCGACGACGCGAAGCTGTACAGGAAGAGCACTCCTAGACCGACCGCGACCCAGCCGAACAGCCTTTCGCCCCTGATGAAGAGCAGGGCCAGCGCGGCCATGGCAAGCAGGAAGAAGACGCCGGCCAAGAGGTGGGCGAGCGAGAGGCTCAAAGAGCGCAGAAGCCCGGTGAATGCCTTGACCAGCGGATTCTCAATCACGAGCAGCTTGTCCGGACGATAGGCCCGGGCAAAGGCGAGGTTGTAGCGGATGTCCCGGTCCCAGGGGTTGCGCACGTAGGCCCGGGCGTAGTCGGCAATGGCACGGCCGACCTCGCCTTGTTTGAAATGGGCGTTGCCCCGGTTGTAGTAGAGGTTGGCGCCGCCCGCGGTCTGTAGCGCCGAGTCGTACAGCGCTACTGCCTGGGCGTACTGCCCTGCTTCGTACGCGGCGTTGCCGCGGCCGAAGAGGTCGGCCGTGGTCGCACCGAGGGTAAGGGTCAGGCTGCAAGCGGCAAGGGTCATGACGACCCTGCGCTTGAACCCTCCGCTTATCACAGTTTCTCCAAGATTCCCCGGGCAAGGTCGAGAGTCTCTCTCGGCGAGCAGGTCCTCATGCCGGGCGAGAACCGCGCCGCGTCGCACTGGGATGCAAGGTCGAGCAACCGGGTGACGACCGCGGCTTCCACTCCCCTGCGGTCGAGCTCGGTCCGAATCTCGTCGCCGGTCATGCCGGAGACTTCGATGTTGAAGCGGTCCCCGGCATAGCCCAGAACCGCACGGCTCAACGCCGCATAGAACTCGCCCTCTCGTCCCTGCTTCAAGAGGGCTTCGGCTTCGGCCAGCCTTTTCCTGACCAGCCGGCTGGAGCGGGTCCGCCGCGCGTAGCCCCGGTCCTGCTCGAGCCTGCGCTGGTGCCGGCCCATCACGACGCCTGCGCCGAGCACGACAAGTCCCAGAGGGTAGAACACCCAGACCCAGGAGCTGCGGCTGCTCCGGGCAGCAAGCGCTGAGAGCGCGGGTTTGATGTGGGCGATGTCGGAGCCGAGCACCTTGACCCCGAGCTCCGATTCGCTCAGCGGGGTCTTGCCCGTGGCGCCCGTGGCAACGAACTCGAGGCGCGGCGTAGTCTGTGAGTAGTAGCTCGCGGTCTTCGGGTTGAAGAAGCTCATGCCTATTTCAGGAACGACGTATTTGCCGTCGGCCGTGGGAATCAGCGGGAAGCTGAACAAGCGCGTGCCCGAGATTCTGCCGGCCGATGAATTGGTATTCTGCCTGGCTTCCGGCTGGAGCACTTTGACGCCTGACACCACGGGCAGCTTCGGCTCGCCGATAAGCCCGGTGTTGCCCGAGCCGGTTACGGTCAGGGTCAAAGTCAATGGCTCGCCGCCGACCGAACTGTCCTTGCTCAGGCTCGCGCTCAGCCTGAAGTCGCCCACCCCGCCGGAGAAATCTGCGGGCCGGCCCGCGTCGGGCAGCGGCTTGACGTGAATGGTTATCGGGTCGGAAGAGACTTCGAACGGCTGGGTGGCGTCGAAAAAGAACCCGCCGCTCACGACCATGTCGCCGGCCAGGGTCATCTTGTCGACCTTGAGGTCGCCCGGCTGGGTCGGAAAGAGCGCCGCCTGCTTCAACGTCGCCGCGTTGTATTGCTGGCCGCCGTAGGTTGTCTGTTTGTAATTCAACTCCTTGGCGTCGTAGAGCTTCTCAACCCAGAACCCGGTGAATCCGGGCACGTCCTTCATCGACAGGTTGCCGATTTGCGCCTGCGTGTAGAACGTATAGGTGACGTTCACCTGTTCGCCCTGATAGACCGACGTGCGGTCGGCGCTCGCCAGAAGATGAACCGCGCCCCGTGGGGCGCTGCGCTGCTGCCGGGGCTGGGCAAACGGGTCCCAGCCAAACGGCGACTGGGGCTGGCGGGGCTGAGCGCGGGGCTGCGGGGGCGGGGCCTGGCTTTCCTTTGTGACCGCGATGTTGATGGGCTGGGTCTGGTAAGTCGTCCCCTTGAAGTCGAGCTTGCATGGGCCGATGACGAGGTCGCCGACCCGCTTGGGCGACAGGACGTAGATGAAGCTGACGGTCTGTTCCTGAGTCATCCGGCCGTTGACGAACGAGATGTTGGTGGACTGGGAGGAGGTGCTGCCGAGGTTGTTGAAGTCGGGCAGGCTGGGCAGTTGCGGTCGCGGCACGCCGCCGATGTTCGTCCCGGACACGGTGACGGTCAGTTGCAGTTGTTCGCCGAGACCGACTGAGTTTCTGTCCACTTCCGCGGAGAAGTTCAGTTCGGCAGCCAGGGCCGCGGACAAGGCAAATATCAAAAGGCAAAGTGCAGAATGGAAAACGCCCGGCCACTTTCCGCCGCGGTTCTGCGTTTTGCCTTCTGGCTCTTGCCTTCTGCCTTCGTCCTTCACGGACTACCAGTCCTGTTCCACGTTGCGCTTCCCGCCTGCCTGGCGCTGTTTCTTCCGCTGTTCCTTCTCTTTGTCCTCGACCGCCTGCAGCACGCGCTCGGCCTGGTCCTTGCTCATCCCCTGCTTCGGCTGCTGTTGCTGCTGCATCTGCTGCTGGTTTTGCTGCTGTTGCTGGTTCTGCTGTTGTTGCTGCTGCTTGTGAGCGGAGCTGTCTTTCTTCTGCTCTTCTTTCTTCTTCAGGCAGAACTCCAGGTTCTCTTTGGCCTGTTTGTCGTCCGGGTTGATCACGAGGGAACCGGCATACGCCTTAATCGCGGCGTCGAGTTGCCCGGCTTTGTACATCACGTTGCCCGTATTGTACGCCGCCGCGGCCCGGCGCTGAGGCTTCTTGTCTATCATCACGAGCTCCAGCTCGCGCGCCGCGTCCTGATACCGACCCAGGCGGAACAGCGTGTTGCCCAGGTTATAGTGAATGGCGGTTGCGTCCGGCTCGAGCACCTCGGCCATCTGGTAGTTGGACAAAGCCTCGTCGTACTTGGCCCGGGCGTACAGGCCGTTTCCTTTGCGCATCAGACCGCCGACGTCGGCGCGGGCCCGAGTCGCCAGCGCAGAGGCGAGCAGGAGAAGGCAGACCGCTGAAGGCAGGCTGCCGCTTCGGCCTTTGATGATTGACGCAAGCCATCTGACCCTGGGAAGGCGCAGCCACCCGCCTCTCCGGTTGCTGAGCCCCAGGCCCAGCACGAACAGAACCAGGGCCGCCAGCAGGAAGAGCTGGTACCGCTCGACGTAGTCGGTAAAGGCCCCGCCGCCGATGTCCTTCTTGCGCATGTCGTCCAGCTCCGCCAGCAACCGCTCGCCCGAAAACCCCTCGACCCTGAGGAACCTGCCGCCGGTTGCCTGGGCCATCACAATCAGCTCGCGCTCGTTCATCCGGGACATGACAACCTGGCCGTCCTTGTCCTTCTTGTACGAACTCAGGTTGCCCTGCTCGTCGTAATCGGGTATCGGCGCGCCCTGGACCGTGGAGAATGCCACCGGGAATATGCGCACGTGGTTCTCGGCCGCGCGCTGAATCGCCTGCGCGGTGTTCTTACCCAGGTCCTCGCCGTCGGTGATGAAGACGAGTGCCTTGTAGCTCAGCTCTTTGGGGTTGAACAGCGTCATCGCGACGTCAATCGCCCGGCCGAAGTCCGTGCCCGGCACCGGCATCATGTCGGGGTTGATGATGTCAAGGAACAGCTTGGCCGCGTCGGCGTCGGTCGTCAAGGGGCACATCACGAAGGCGTCGCCGGCAAACGCGACGATGCCGACGTTGTTGCTGGTGAGCCCGTCAATCAGCGAGGCCAGCTCGGTCTTGGCCCGGACCAGGCGCGACGGCTTCACGTCCTCGGCCAGCATCGACTTCGAGGCGTCGAGCGCAATCACGACGTCGATGCCCTTGCCTTTGTATATCTGGAGCTTCTCGCCCCACTTGGGCCGGGCCGCGGCGACGAGAAGGAAGGCCAGCGCGCCGAGCAGGAGCAACTGCTTGAGGACCGCGAGCCCGGTGGAATACGAGGGCATCAGCCGGTCCACGAGGTCCGGGTCGATGGCGCGGGCCAGGCGCCGGCGCCGGGTCAGTTGGCGGAGCAAGAGCAGCACGGCCCCGGCCGGGATGGCGAGCAGGAACCAGAGGTAGGCCGGCTCAGCCCACTTAATCACGAGGACCTCCGGACAACGCAGAAATCAGAAGGCAGAGACCAGATGCGAGAACGCCGGATTCCTGCGTTCCTGCATTCCGGCCTCTGACTTCTGAGTTGTCTGGTTCCATGTCTACGGCAGCCTCCGGAAGATGGTCGAGGCGAAGAGCGCGCCCGCGGCCATGAGCAGCACCGCGAGCAACAGCGGCCGGCCGGCGAGTTCGTTGTATACCGTGTACTGCTTTACCTTGAAAGTCGTAGGTTCCATCTGGTCGATTTCATCGTAAATCAGTTTAAGCCCGGCCGCGTCGCTCGCAAGGAACGATTTGCCGCCGGTCATGTCCGCTATCTTCTGAAGGGTCTCCGTGTCGAGGTCGATCTGCACGTTTACGTAGCGGCGGCCGAACCTCGGGTCCTGAACCGGGTACGGCACCGGCCCCTTGCTGCCCACGCCGATTGTGTAAATCTTGATGCCGAAGCTGGCCGCGGTCTGGGCCGCGGTCAGGGGGTCGATGTCGCCCGTGTTGTTGATGCCGTCGGTCAGGAGGATGATGACCTTGTCCCTGGCCTTGGACTCCTTAAGCCGCGCCACCGCGCTGGCGATGCCCATGCCGATTGCGGTGCCGTCTTCGAGCATCCCGAAATTGACGCGGTCGAGCAACTCGTCCAGGATGTTGCGGTCCATCGTCAGCGGGCACTGGGTCAGGCTCGTGGCCGAATAGACGACGAGCCCGATTCGGTCGCCGTTCCGCCGCTCGATGAACTCCTTGGCCCGCTGCTTGGCGACGGCCAGCCGGTTCATCGGGGCGAAGTCTTCGGCCTGCATCGAACCGGAGATGTCGAGACAGAGCATGATGTCGATGCCGCGGCTCTCGACTTCCTGGAAAATGCGGCCGCGCTGGGGCCGGGCCAAAGCCAGGGTCATGAAGATGATTGCGAGCGAGAAGGAAAGGGACGGGACCAGCCGGGCGAGCCGGCCCCGGTTCGGCGCGCCCTCAAGGAACGACAGGTCGCTGTATACCACCGCGCCGCGCCGCTTCTTCGTCTGCCACCAGAAGAGCGCCGGCACGAGCGCCAAGAGCAGGAAGAACCACGGATGAGCGAACGTCACTTCGCCGCCTCGGATGCTGCTGCGGGTGCGGGTTCGGGCGCGGGTGTCGTCGCCTTCACCAGGCCCCGCGCGGTCTCGACGACCGCCTCCGCCTCGGGCTGCGGTGGCAGGTACTTCGCGTACTTGACCATGTCGGCCCGCTGGAAGAAGTCGCCGAACCCTTCGCGTTCCAGCGCCCGGGTCTGCTTCATCGAACGGATGATTTCGGTCGTGGTCTGGTCAATGGCCGGAAACTCGAACCGGCGCGTGAGGTATCGCTTGAGCACCTCCGACACCGTGTAGTAGTACCGCTTCACCATCCCTCCGTCCAGCCAGTCCCGGGCCGGAATGGCGTCGAGCGCGGCCAGCGCCTCGTCCCACGGGTCAGGCAGCGGCGTTCCGTAGAGCCGGATGCGGCGGTAGCGCCGGTACAGCCGGTAGCCGACATAGGACAGCACAACTGCGGCCAGGAGCCCGAGCAGAATCCACAAAGGCAGCAGATTCGGAAACTGCACCTGCGGCTTCAGGTCGTTGATGTCCTTCATGTCTTTGGGCAGGACGCTCGCGACCTTGATGGGAATCGAATCAGAGGCCGCGGCCAGCATCTCGCTGTCGCCGGGGTATGCGACCGCGAACGCCGGTGTCTTCAAGTCACCGGTAGCGAATGCTGCCATCTTGATTGTGTGAACGTCAACGAGCGTATCGCCGTGGTAGTGAGTCACCGTCTTCTTGTCGATGGCCGCAAACGGCCCCATGTCCGGGCTGAACGGCTGAGAGGCTTTCTTGTCCCGATGGTGCCTGACCGTCACCTCCAGTTCGAACTGGTCGCCCACGGTCAGCGTCTTGCTCGTCTTGCGCGGCTTGAGCCGGGCGGTAACCGACACCGGGCCGCCCGTGACGACACGAAACTGAGGCCGCGCTGCCGCGCTGTCTGGGGCGAGCGAGTCCGGCGCCGCGGCAGACGCCACGCCACAAGCCGCAAGCCACAGGCCCAGAGCCACGAGCGCCGGGATTCCGTGGCTCAAGGAGCGGGGCTCAAAGTCTGAGATTCGCCTCATCGGTAGCGCCGCGCTCTTTTCTGAAAGAACTGGTGCAGTTTCTTCGTGAAGTCCTCGGCCGTCGACACGGGGATGCTGTCCACGCCGAGTTGGCGGAAGAGTTTCTGCATCTCCTCGTCCCGCGCTTCACGATGCGTCTTAAACCGGCGCCGCAGGCCGGGGTCGGACGTGTCTATCGTCGCCAATCGGCCGGTTTCCGCATCCTCCACCTCCACCAGGCCGAGCCTGGGCAGCTCCGCCTCGGCCGGGTCGTTGACCGGCACCACGACCAGGTCGTGCTTGCGCGCGGCAATGCCCAGCGGCTGTTTGAACTGCGCCGACCTGAACCCTGCTCCCATGAAGTCCGATAACAGAAACACGATGGCCCGGCGCTTCAGGACGTGCATCAGGAACTCCAGCGCCTGCACCGCGTCGGTCCCTTTGTTCTCCGGCTCGAAGTAGAGTATGTCGCGGATAAGCCGGAGCACGTGCATGCGCCCCTTGCGCGGCGGCACGTACTTCTCAATCCGGTCGGTGAAGAAAATAAGTCCGACCTTGTCGTTGTTCCGGATAGCGGAAAAGGCCAGCGTGGCGGCGACCTGTGCGGCCTGCTCGAGCTTGAACAGCCGCCTTGTGCCGAACCGGTCAGACCCCGAGGCGTCCACGAGCAGGATGACGACAAGCTCGCGCTCCTCGGCGTACTTCTTGACAAAAGGCTTGCCGAACCGGGCGGTCACCTTCCAGTCAATCATCCGCACGTCGTCGCCGGGCAGGTACTCGCGCACGTCCATGAACTCGATGCCCCGGCCCTTGAAGCTGGACTTGTAGTCGCCGGAAAAGAGCGTGTTGACCATGCGCCGCGTGCGGATCTCTATCTGCCGGATGCGAGTCCGGCCCGCCTTGTCCGGCTTGCCCTTGACGGCGTCTCTTGTGGGCCGGTTGACCAGCAGCGGCGCCATACGTTATTTCAGAAAGGAAATAGTCCCTTGTCGGCCGCCGGCCTCACGGAACCTCGACCCCTTCGAGCACCCGTTTGACGATGTCGTCGGTGGTCAGTTCCTCGGCCTCGGCCTCGTAACTCAGGATTACGCGGTGCCGCAGCACGTCCGGCGCCAGTTCCTTGATGTCTTCCGGAATGACGAACCCGCGCCGGCGCAGGAAAGCCATGGCCCGGGCCGCGTTCACGAGGTAGATGGATGCGCGCGGCGAGGCGCCGTAGCGCACGAGCGGCTCAAGGTCCGCAAGGTTGTGGTCCTTGGGGAACCGCGTCGCGAAGACGATGTTCAGGATGTAGTCCTTGAGCTTCTCGTCCACGTAGATGCGCGTGCACAGCGCCCGGCCCCGGATAATCGCGGCCGGCTCGACTACGGGCGATGCCGTGGGCTCTGTCCCGGTGGTCATCCGGTCAACAATCTGCTTCTCTTCTTCTTTCGATGGATAGCCGACGCGCAGCTTCAAGAGGAACCGGTCGGTCTGTGCTTCGGGCAGCGGGTACGTGCCCTCCTGCTCAATCGGGTTCTGAGTCGCCAGGACCAGGAACGGGTCGTCGAGCGCGAACGTATCCTCGCCGATGGTCACCTGATGCTCCTGCATCGCCTCGAGCAACGCGCTTTGTACTTTAGGCGGCGCGCGGTTGATTTCGTCGGCCAGGACGAGGTTCGCAAAGACCGGACCTTTGCGGGCGGTGAACTCGCCGGTGCGCTGGTTGTATATCTGCGTGCCCATGATGTCGGCGGGCAGAAGGTCGGGCGTGAACTGAATGCGCTGAAACTTCGTCGCTATCGCCCGGGCCAGGGTCTTGACCGCGTAGGTCTTGGCCAGACCGGGCACACTCTCAATCAGGATGTGGCCGTTGGCCAGGAGACCAACCATGAGCCGGTCAACAAGGTACTTCTGCCCGACAATCACCTTGCCGACCTCGCCGGTGATTGCTTGGACAAACAGACTCTCGCGTTCTATCTCTTCGTGCACTCGCTTAATGTCGTCTTTCATTTCCTGCATAGCTGGTTTTCCTTTCGGGGCTTACGACACTAATAGACTCTCGTGCTCCAAACGAGGTTGCCAGTAATGTTAAGCCCCGACTGCTGTATCTATCAACAATTGTACACCACTTATAAACATCGTGTTCGTTCACGTGCGTGTAACGCTTGGCTTGTTAGTGTCTTACGCCTAGGGGCGAAGTGTGGCCGTCCGCGTCCGAATCCTTCCCCGGTCATTCTGCCGAAGATTGTCGATTCGTCAATTCGTCTCAGCAAGAGGGCGCCTTCCGGCGCCCTCTGTTGAACGTGCGTTGGTCTATCGTGCGACAATGAGTTTGGTAGTAGCCTTTTGCTCCGTGCCGGTCAGCAGCACAAAGTAAGTCCCGGCCTTGACCCTGTTGCCGCCCAGGTCCTCGAGGTTCCACGTTGCCCGGCCCCGGCCGGACAGGTTCCTGCCCGGGCGCGCAAGCAGCCGCCCGTTCACATCGTGGACCGCGAGCCCGGCCGTCACGCCGGGCGGCAGGGCATAGTTCAGCCCGGCGGCGCACAGGCGTCCACCCGGTGTGCCAAGCCGAGCCTGCGGCAGACGGCTGGCGGTCTTCGGAAGGATGGGCCGTGCTGGACTCGAACCAGCGGCCACCGGATTAAAAATCAGGTGCTCTGCCATCTGAGCTAACGGCCCAAGGTATTCCAGGTTGTCGGCGTCCGGCGGCGGGCGGGCAGTCGGCGGACGCGGAAGAGTAGCGGCCGGAGTGCCGGAGCGCAAGCGCACCGCTGCGCCGGGACGAAACTGCCGGGGGCCGGAGTCGAACCGGCACGATCCGTCAGGACCAAGGGATTTTAAGTCCCTTGCGTCTGCCAATTCCGCCACCCCGGCGTCCGCAAGCGGGTTTCAGTCCCAGATTCTAGGTTGATGTTTACAGAAGTCAAAAGGGCGGCGGGGAAAGGCGGCTTCGGGATTCGCACCCGAGTATTGCGGTTTTGCAGACCGCTGCCTTACTGCTTGGCTAAGCCGCCGCGGGCGGGAAAAGCGGGAGACGGGATTTGAACCCGCGACCCCTACCTTGGCAAGGTAGTGCTCTACCAACTGAGCTACTCCCGCACTCTCGGCCCCAACGGGAGTCGAACCCGTGTCTTCACCTTGAAAGAGTGATGTCCTGAACCGCTAGACGATGGGGCCCGCTGCTCTCGGGTCGCCTGTCGAACTCAGGCGGTTCCGCCACCTTGGGAGAATCTAGCCCGCTACTCCAGATTGTCAATGCCGCCATGCGGCGGGGGTCAATTGCCCATTGCGTCCCGGTAGTCCTTGACCTCGGGTTCTTTCAGGTACTCCCCCATCAGATCCTGTGCCACTTGCTGCTGGCGCTGCTGGGTGTATTCGTCTGCAGTCATGCCCTTTCCTTCCGTGCGCTCGTCGCAACGGATGATGTAAGCTCCCCAGTTGGTCTCGATGACTCCACACTTCTCGCCCGCAGAAAGGTCGCTGAGAGCCCCGGCGAACTCCGGGCCCCGCCGACGCCGCGCGTCCGTGAGGCCGCTGTACGTCTCCGACGCCATCAGCTCAACGCCGGGGTTTTCCTGCGCGTACTGTTCAAGCGCCTTGCCGGCTTTGACCTCGGCCAGCGCGGCGTTGGCTTTGGCCAGCCAGACTGCCTTCTCCTTTTCCTGGCGGACGCGGAAGCTCAAGGCCGGCTTCACCTTCTCGAAGGGCTGAACGCCTGCGGGGCTAACCTGGGCTAACTGGAATACGTAATAGCCGTCCCGGCCCCGCATGGACGTTTCCATGACCGTGCCGGCTTTGGCGTGGCGCGCCCACTCGGTCAGTTGAGACGGTCCCTCAAGGCTCAGGCTCGCGAAATCGGCCTCGCCGCCGACCATGGGCCGCATGCGCACTGCCGTCAGCCCGAACCGGGTGACAAGCGTATCGAAGTTCTCCGTCGCGCACTTGTCAATGAAGCCACGCACGGAGTCTCTTATGGTCGCCTGCATCTCCGCGCTCTGTTTGACCCGGACCAAGACCCGGCGCAGCGCAACTGACTCCCTGCGTATGCTGTCGAGCACTACTATCTGCCAGCCGTAGGTGGTCAGAAAAGGCGGGCTGTAGCTGCCCGGTTTGAGCTTGCCCAGGATGCTGTCGGTCGAAGGGTCAAGGCGTGACTTGGCAAACAACGTTCCCGAGGTCTCGGCTTCAAGGTCGCTGAAGTCGAGCATGGCCACGTTGAAGGTCTCTCCCGCCTTGAGCTGGGCGTAGGCGTGGTCGATGACGTCCTTCGCCGCCTGGGAGTCCTGAGGCGTCGTGGCCAGCGGGAACAAGACGTAACGCAACTGGCGCGTTTCCTTGACCAGAAAGTCATCCTTGTGCTTGTCGTAGTACGTCCGCACCTCGACATCGGTCGGCTCAGCTTTTTCCTTCACGACTTGCGGCCCGAAGTAGAGTGACGTCGCCTTCCACACGGTGTTGGCGTCCTTCAAGGCCTCTTGGGCCTCGCCCTGCGTTACGCGATAGGAAGCAAGGATGTCTATCCGGAACTTCTCCTTGGGCAGCATGTCGACCAAGTCACGAAAGTACTTGCTGAAGATGGCCCGGTTCTCGGGTGCGTTCATCACTTTGAGGTACTTCTCCTGGTCGAACTTGCCGTCGGTCATCAGCTCAGGGCGGTCGCGCAATTCCTCGGGCGGGTTGGCTTTCATGATCTCAAAAACCTCGTCCTGCGTCACGCGGATGTTCGCATTCTTCAGCACTTTGGCCCAGGTCAATTCGCTTACGAGGAATTGCCAGGTCTGGTTCTCGATGCTCGCATAGTCCTGGTCGGAGAGGTCGCGCAATTGATTGTCGCTCTTGTACTTGTCGGTGATGTAGCTCGTCGCGTTCCGGTATTCGTCGTATGTGATAATGTGCTTGCCCACTTGCCCGACGTAGCTACGACGTTGCGGGCCGCGGCTCGTGCGACGCACGGCGAGCATCCGCCACAGCTCGCTCATCAGGAAACCCGCGATGAAGGCAACGGCAACGACAATCATCACGACCCGGGCGCGCTTACGCATCGTACTCAGCATAACTGTGAATTCTATTGGCCCGCGTCCGCAAGTCAAATCCGTCCCTGGCGCAAGCACTTGACATAGCTGGTTGCTGCCCTATCATCCGAATCCTTGAGCAGTCTGAGTGCAAACCTGAGGCGGCCGGGAGTCCTGCCGCTGCTTGCCGGATTGGCGCTCTATACAATCAGCTTTCTTCTCTTCTACCCGCGGACCTTTGCGATTGTGGACGAAGACGCCTATCTCACCCAGGCGCTGCTGTTCCGCACCGGCCACGTGTCCTACGAGAACTCGCCGATTCCGACTCCCCACATGACGGTCGAGCACGACGGGCGACTGGTAAGCAAGTACCCGCCGGGCAACGCGCTGTTCCTGCTGCCGTTCGTGCTGCTGGGCTGGCGGGCCGTGTTCTTGTCCGGCCTGGCGCTGGCGCTGGCCGGAACCGGGCTGTTCGGGCTGGCGCTGCGCCGACTTGCGCCCAGCGCCGACCCTGCATGGTCATTGCTTTATCTCTTCTACCCGGCCGTAGTGCTGCTCTCACGTACGGTCATGAGCGACCTGCTGGCCGGGACCGCGGTGCTGGCCGGGTTCTATTTCTTGCTCCGGGGCCGGCCATCGCTTCTCGTCGCCGGGTTGGCCTTGGGGTTCGCCTGTCTCGTGCGTTATTCGAACGTCGCGTTAGTGCTCGTGGCGCTGACGCTTGTCGCCTGCGGTCCGAGGCCCAGATTGGGACGGGTCGCCATGCTGCTGGCCGGCTGCGTGCCATTCGCCGTAGCAATACTGGCATACGACGCCTACGCCTTCGGAGGGCCGCTCGCGTTCCCGATGTATCTGACCGGGTTCTTCTCCCCCGCTTTCTTCGCGCGCAACCTGGCATACTACATTCCGAACCTTCTGCTGCTTTACCCTTTGATGCTCTGCGCCCCGCTGTTCGTGCGACGCGGCGCGAGGCTTTTCCTCGCCATGCCCGCGTACCTGCTGCTCTTATTGTACTGCTTCTTCTCGTTCGTCTATGAGTCGACGAGTTGGGCCGAACGGTTGACAATCGGCATGCGCTACCTGTTACCCGCAATCCCCTTCTTCGTGCTCGGGTTTGCCGTCGCTGCCGACCGGATTGTGCGGCGTCTGCGTGGGGGCGGCTCGATCAAGTACGCCAGCATTGCGTTGATGTTCGCCCTGAGCGTCGCCATCCAGTACAAGCACGACCAGCGTCTGCAAATCCAGGATTATTACCGTCGCCAGCTCTACAATCATGTGCCGGCGTCGGCGCTGCTCGTCAGCAGCTCCGAAGCATCAAAGCTCGTCAGCTATGCGTGGGGCTGGCGCGATTATCGGCTGTTCGCCGAGTTCAACGTCCCGCTGCCATTGGAACTCGAAGGCCAACCGGGTCGTCCGCTGTATGCCGTGCTGATGGAACGACCCAGCCGTCGGCACCAGATAGAAGAGGATTTGTTCGACTCGATACTGGTCCGCTTTCCGGCGCGCCATCTCGTGGCCGAAACCCGGCAGCCCTGTCGCTTCCGGCTCTACCGACTCAGGTAACAACCGGCCGGTCGGGCGCCGGAGAGTTCCGGATTGCCCGCACACGGCGTGCGGCGTCGACCCAGACCAGCACGACGGCAATCAGCGAGGCAAACAGGCCGTAAGAGCCGAGTGTGATTCCCGCGACCTCGTGCGCACCCATGCCCGCGGGGGTTATCTCAACCAGGAGAATCGTCCACAACGAATAGGCGACCAGGACCACGATGAATATCGGAACGTCAATCGGCATCTGGCCGGACAACACGAAGGGAAAAGCGCTGGGGTGAAAGTGCCGGACGTAGTTCTCTCGGTCGTGGACTGACGTCGTACCGCCAAGTTCCTCGGTGACCTTGGCCTCGAAGAGTTCCACGGCCCGTCGCGTCAGCGCAGCCAGCACGCTCACCAGCGCAATGAACAGCAGCGCGAAGATGACCGGACGGAACGCGTAGAATTGAACCAGAGGCTCAAGGTTCACGTTGCCCCCGGTGAGGGGAAAGCGCAGCAGGAGGCCCGGGCCGAAAACGGCATATGCCAACAGGGCCGTGGAGAAAAGAATCCTGAGGTAAGCGTTGAGGCGAACAGCTCGTGTCAATTCCTCGCGGAAACTGGTACGCGACCCAGGGCCGGGGCCCGCGGGTTCGGGGCCGTCTGTGCGTGCAGGCACGGGTGAGAATAGGAACAGCGGCACCGGCTGTCAAAAGAAGTCGAGCGGCGGGCTAGTATTACTATGTTATGTATTGATAGTTTGGATTGAGCGGCTATAATGGGCGCATGCAATGGAATCAGAAGCTATGGCAACGCAGTGTTGATCAGTTCGCAGGGTTTCTGGAGTCGCTGGT
>Ga0315282_10003073_pt1 | contig 30146 bp, 19 predicted proteins | sample YL17G07_20_MG_FD_203693 | JGI IMG/M metagenome (GOLD analysis project Ga0315282, IMG submission 203693) | Sediment microbial communities from Yellowstone Lake, YNP, Wyoming, USA - YL17G07_20 | ecosystem: Environmental > Aquatic > Freshwater > Lake > Sediment | place: USA: Wyoming | collected... | reverse complement strand
AGCAGGGTAGTGGGCAGACTTTTCGGGCGGAGGACCAGGTCGGCATTGTGGCAATAGGGACACCGGAAATTGCAGCCGCCCAGGAAAACGGTCGAAGAGATGTGACCGGGGAAATCGCGGGAGGCGAACTTCTCTATCCCTTTGATTTCAACCACTCCCCCAACTCCTCCCGGCCGGCGAGCACAGCCTTCACCCCGCCCTCGTCCTTAAGGATGAGGATGGGCAGGACCATGCCGCCCTTTTCGTCGCGTTTGATGAAGGTCAGGTATTCCCTGATTTTCAGCTTGCCCTCCTTGCGGGCCAGGCTGAACTCCTCGCCCCGGAGGTCCGTTCCCCCCAGGAAGGCTTTGAGCTCCTCGCACCTCTGACAGCTGGGGTAGGTGAACAGCTCATAGGTCATGTGATCATTCACGCCGATCGTCAGAGGAGCTTAGAGTAGGGCGTGCGCTCCTTGAACTCCTGCTGTTTGCCGTCGTTCCAGGTCTTGACCGGACGGAGATAGCCGACGATTCGGGAATAGACCTCGGTCTCAGAGCCGCACTCCGGACACACCCTCTTTTCCCCGGGCAGGTAACCGTGGTTAAGGCAGACGGAGAAGGTGGGGGTGATGCTGAAGTAGGGAATCCGCGTCCGGCTGATTTTCTGCACGAGCTTGCGGCAGGTCAGGCCGTCGATCGACTCGGGCAGGAAGGTGTGGAAGATCGTCCCGCCGGTGTAGAGGGGCTGGATGTCCGCCTGGTGCTGCAGCGCCTCGAACACGTCGCGGGTGGCGTCCACGTTGAGCTGGGTGGAGTTGGTCAGGAAGGGGTATTTTTCCGTGCCCGAAGTTTTGATGTTGTTGAATTTCTGCCGGTCCAGCCGGGCCAGGCGGTAGGAAGTGGATTCGGCCGGGGTGGCCTCCAGGTTGTAGAGGCTGCCGGTCTCCTCCTGGAACTGGCGCAGCATGTCCCGCATAAAGTTCAGGGTCTTGACGGCGAAAGCCTTGCCCTCCGGCGTGCCGATCCCCTGGCCCAGGAAATTGAGGCAGGACTCGTGCATGCCGCACAGGCCGATGGTGGAGAAATGGTTGTCAAAGTGGCCGAGATAGACCTGGGTGTAGGGCATGATGCCCCGGGCCAGCATGTTGTTGACCATTTCCCTCTTGGCCTCCAGGGACTCTTTGGCCGTGACCATCAGCTCCCGGAGCCGGCCGAAATACTCCTCCTCGGTCTTGGAAGTGTAGCCGATGCGGTTCATGTTGATGGTGACCACGCCGATGGAGCCGGTCGAATCGCCCGGCCCCCAGATGTTGCCCGGCCGCCGCAGGAGCTCCCGCTGGTCGAGGTTGAGGCGGCAGCACATGGCCCGCACATCGCCCGGGTTCATGTCCGTGCCGATGTAGTTCTGGAAATAGGGAATGCCGTATTTGGCCGTGGCCTCGAAGAGGAGCTTGGCGTTGTCCGAATCCCAGTCAAAATCCCGAGTCAAGTTGTAAGTGGGGATGGGGAAGGTGAACACCCGGCCGCGGTAATCGCCCTTCACCATCAGCTCCAGGAAGGCCCGGTTGATCATGTCCATCTCGGCCTGGTACTGGCCGTAGGTCGAATCGAGCTCCTCGCCTCCGACCACCACTTTTTTGTCCTTCATGTCCTCGGGCACGGTCCAGTCGAAGGTCAGGTTGGAGAAAGGCGTCTGCCAGCCCCAGCGCGAAGGCACGTTCAATCCATAGATGAGCTTCTGGACATCCTGCTTGACGTGGTCGTAGTCCAGGCGGTCGGACCGGACAAAGGGCGCCAGGAGCGTGTCCACCGAGGAGAAGGCCTGGGCCCCGGCGAACTCGCCCTGCATGGTGCCGATGAAATTGACCATGTGCAGGGTGGCCGTCTCCAGGTGTCGGGCCGGGCAGGAATGGACCTGGGCCGGCACATGGCCGAAGCCCTTGCGCAGGAGCTTCTCCAGGGACCAGCCGGCGCAGTAGCCCACGATGGGATAGGACAGGTCGTGGAGATGGAAATCGCCCTCCTGGTGGGCCCTCTTGATCTTATCCGTGTAAATCTGGTTGAGGGCGAAATTCGACAGGACCTCGCCCGAGATGCGGGCGTTGAGCCCGGAGAAGCTCATGGTGCCCTCGTTCGAGTTCTCCCGGATCTTCCAGTCCTTGTCGTCGATGTAGTCTCGTATGAGGCGCTCCAGGTTGAGGCCGGTCCGGCGGGCTTCACGGATGTCCTTATGCCGCTCCCGATAAAGGATGTAGGACTTGGCTACTTCATGATAGCCCTGCTTCATGAGGACCATTTCCACGATGTCCTGGATCTGCTCCACGGAGGGGATGGTGTAGCCGCTAAATTTCTCCTCCAGGATGAAGGTGGCGATATCGGACACGGTTTTGGCCGCGCCGCCGTTGGAGATGCCCTGGGATTCCATGGCTTTGGCCACGGCGGTGGTGATCTTATCCTGGAAAAAGTCCACGATCGTCCCGTCTCTTTTCTTGATGCGCGCTATGATCCCGGGCATGGCTCCTCCTTTCCAGATTATTGATTATGAAAAAGATCGACAAAAATCGTTATCACGGAACATTCCCTCAGCCTCTGAAACCAACTAGGATATACCCCCACTTTGGCATATATCTTGTATATCCTAGAGCTAGGAAATACTATATATTGTATTTCCACAACTATTTATACACCCGGATTTTTGTTTGTCAAGTAGTTTTTTTCGATCGGCCCACGTCAAGGCGCTCCTGACCGGTACAAGCGTCATTCTCATCGTGGAGGACGGCCGCATGCAGCTGGGCGCCTGGCAAGGCGTTTATTTCTGCGAGTTCGACGGCCCGCGCCGCCGACAGGTGTGGATTAAATTCAGCTCGTCAGCCGTTCCCGTAGCAGGGGAATAACCTGCTCGCTCAAAAGAAAGGTTTCGATCTTTTTGGTGATGTCCCCAAACCTGAACTCCGGCTTGAAGAGCGAAACAAGCTCCTCGGCCAAGCCGTTTTTTTGCAGCTCGAATTCGGCCACACTCAGAGTCCGGCAGCGGTCAAGCACCCGGCCGACGCCCCCCAGCGAGGCCTTCTCATCGAAGGCGGCCTGGGGGAATCTTTTCTGGAAACCGGCCAGCACCGTCCGGCAGATCTCCTCGCGGCGGAAGAGGTAGGCCCGCTCCGGCAGGCTGCGGATCCGCTCCAGCCGCCTGGCCAGTCCGCTAGGGTCCTCAGCCTGGCCCACCCGGGACTCTCCCTTGGGCGGGATGATGCAGGGGATAAAACGTTCAAACTGGTAGATCTGTTGGGACTCCAGAGAAACCTTCACCTCCCCGGCCAGCTCTTTTTTGTTTTTCTCGATCTCGGCCCGGACGGACTTAAGCTCATCATCAACTCGGCGGAACCTCAGCACCAGTTCCTCGGGAAGCTCCTTTTTCTGGCTTAGATAAGTTTTGATTTCGGACAAGACCGATTCCATCTCGGCCCGGCGGCTTTGAGTCTCCGCTTGCCAACGGTCCTCCAACTTCTTGGCCTCCTCGGCTTTGGCCAGGAGAAGGGCCGTCTGGGCCGGAGTCAGGTCCAGGCCGTTGAGCAGGTTGAGAAGGCTGATCTCCGACCTGAGCTCAGGAGCAGGAAGCTTCTCGCGGGGCTGGGAATAGCCGAGACCGGCCAGGAATGCCGACAACAAGGATATCGAAAGAATTCTTAAGGTGAGCTTTCCCGTTTTGCTATCCATCTGAACCTCCCTCTCATACTTGGAAGCGGGAGCCGGAAGCTCCCGGCTTCCCGCCTCTCTATATCAAGGAATCAAGCGCGGCGCCCGCCGCGCCCGGCGACCAAGGCCAATCCTGGGACATGACCTCCTTTTTCTTGAAATGATAATCGTGTCCCGGGCATTACGTTCTTACCAGCGCTGCCCTCACATTTGAGTTAGACAATGTCCTTTGAGGAATCTTGGAGGCCATCCGACACTCTTAGGGGCGGGGCGAATCAGAAGACAAGACCGAGACGCCGAAGCTCGGCCTCGAGGTCAGTCTTGTCGTATTCAAATTGAATTGAGGTGATTCCCAGCGCCCGGGCGGCTTCGATGTTGACCGCCATGTCATCGATGAACACGCACTCCTCGGCCGATGCGCCGGCGCGCTGAAGAGTGAGGAGGAAAACGGCCGGGTCCGGCTTCAAAATTCCGGCCTCGTAGGACAGGATCCTGACGTCAAACACCTGAGTTTCAGGATAATTTTTCCGGATGAAATCCGCCCTTTCCGAGTCGGTGTTGGAGAGGAGCACGAGTTTGTAGCCGGCCGCTTTCAGGCGGTGGGCCGTCTCGACCGCGGCCGGATTCACAGTAAAGACGTCGTTGAAATATTCATAAAATTGAGCATAGCTGATAGTGATGCCCAGGGCCGCGCAGACCCGCTCCTTGAACTCAAGCGGCGTCAATTCTCCGCGATCCAGCGCCCGGACCAGCTCGAGCTTGGCCTGAGCCACCTGGCGAACGCGCTCCTCGGACGTCCCGCCAGATTCGGCCAATTTCCGGAAAAAAATGGAGTTGTCGAACCAGACCAGCACCTTGCCCATATCGAATATGACGACCCGGATCATGCGCACTTATCCTTGATAAAGAAGAGAATTATATTGGTAGGAAACCACAAAATTCAATATAATGCGTTAATAATGTCAGAGCTTCAACCCATTAATAAAGGTCAAGCCTCGCCCTCCCTGCCCCGGGTGCTGGGCTTCTGGAGCATCGTCAGCATCGTCGTCGGCGGAGTCATCGGCTCGGGCATTTTCCTCGTTCCCAAGGATATCGCCGCGGCGGTCGGCTCTCCCCTGCTCATGATGGCCGTCTGGGTGGTGGGCGGCCTGCTCAGCCTGTTCGGCGCCCTGACCTTCGCCGAGCTGGGCGCAGCCTATCCCCAGGCAGGCGGCATGTACATCTACCTCCGCGAAGCCTACGGGCCGCTTTTGTCTTTCCTCTTCGGCTGGGCGCTTTTTCTGGTCATCGACTCGGGCGCCATCGCCACCCTGGCCGTGGCTTTCTCCTCCAAGTACCTGCCCTACTTTTTCCCCATCACTCCGGCCGGGATCAAGCTCATCGCCATAGGCCTGATCGCTTATCTGGTGGTCATGAATATCCTGGGCACCCTGGCCGGGGCCATCCTGCAGAACATCCTGACCTCTATTAAATTTACAGCTCTGGCCGGTATGTGCGTAGCGGTCTTCCTCTTCGCTCCGGGCCATCCCGGTCATTTCGTCAATCCCGCTCCGCAAAAATTCTCTATGGGCCTCTTGAGCGCCTTCGGAGTCGGCTTGATCGCCTCGCTGTGGGCCTATAAAGGCTGGGAGAGCGCTACCTACAGCGCCGGCGAGACCAAGCGGCCGGAGCGAAACATCCCCCTGGGCCTGGTGGCCGGCACGCTCATCGTCATCGGCATCTATATCGTCGCCAACCTGGCCTACCTCTATGCCTTTCCCGCCGGCGAGATCGCCCGGTCTGACCGCATCGCCTCTCAAGCCATGAACCTGGCCATCGGCCCGCTGGGGGCCACCATCATCGCCGTCGTCATCCTCTTATCCATAACCGGCGCCGCCAATCAGAATTTCCTCTGCTCTCCGCGGGTTTACTTTGCTATGGCCAAGGACGGCCTGTTTTTCAAGCAGGTCGCCGCGGTCCACCCCTACTATCTCACGCCCCACGTCTCCATCCTGGCCCTGGGCGCCTGGAGCGTCATCCTGGTTCTTTTCTTCGGCACCTTCGAAAGGCTCTTCACCTATGTGGTCTTCGGGCAGTGGATCTTCTTCGGCCTGACCGGGGCGTCGGTCATGGTGCTGCGCTCGAAGAAGCCGGACCTCCCCAGGCCCTACAAGACTTTCGGCTATCCGGTCATCCCCGTCATTTTCATTCTGTCGGCGGCTTTTATCTCTCTCAATGCCCTGCTGGGCAGTCCCAGGGACACGCTCATCGGGCTGCTCATCATCTTTCTCGGCGTTCCGATCTATTTCCTGTTTGCACTGTTGGGCGGCAAGCCGAAGGCCGCCTAAGCCCAATTGAGATCGTCGCCTTTATCCACCGATTATCAGCATTCCGGGACCTTGGCCCGTCTTTTAAGACTCGTCTTCCGTCAGGGCAGGGGTCTATCGTCTCCGACATTCTTGTCTTGACATTGATCGTCAACCGAAAATACAATTCTATCCTGCGGGGAGCAGGTCAGGGGGCAAAAGAATCCATCGCATCTATTAAATAAAAAACATAAGGGAGGGAACATGAAAGCATCAAAGATATTGGCTGTTTTTTCCTCGGCCTTTGCTCTCCTGGCCATTTTTTCCCCGGCCCCTGCCGCCTGTTCAAACATCGGCTTCAGCCTCAGGCTTTACGGCGGCCTGAACTACCTCTCCGGCGGCGACCTCAACGAAGGCTTAAGGGGCATGAATGATTATTACGCCAGGTATTTTTGGTACTATGGGCTTACGAAAAGCGGAGGAGAGTACAAGCCTGTTCATCTGGGCCTGAATTTCGGAGGGGATTTCATCGTCCAGATCAGTCCGGCTTTGGGAATCGGGCTGGGCGCAGGTTATCTCCAGGGAACGAGTAACAGCACTCTCACTTTTACGCCGGTTGCCGCCGACGTGAAAACGACCCCCAGGGCCAGCGCCGTCCCGCTGCGCTTTGGGCTGTATTTCACCCTGCCGGCGGGCGCCATGGTGAATGTCAATTTCCATGCCGGCCTCGGCTACTACCTCACCAAAATGTCCTATGATTTGCGCACATCGGCAGCAGGCACATGGAATCTTTACACCGTTAAAGCCGATGCGAACGGCCTCGGATTCCACGGAGGAATAGGGCTTGAATTCAAGTTGTTGCCGGCCATCGCTCTTTTCTTCGAAGGCCAGGGACGATATGTCCGCATCGGCGGCTTCAAAGGCTCGATAGAAGTTACTGATTCCTACGGAGGCCATGGCTCAGAAAACGGGAACTTGTATTATTACAGATTTACGGCATTGCCCTTAGGAACCTTTCCGGTCATTCTTGTTAGTGATACTGTGCCCTCCGGCTCTGGCACCACAGATGTCAGGGAAGCTAAAATCGACTTTAGCGGTTTCAGCGCTGTGGCTGGAATCATCATCCACTTCTGATTTTAAAAAAAGTGACAGCCATCTAATTACCGAAATTTCATCTGAACAATTAGGTATTTGGATGACTGTCACCTTATTTTAGAACAGAACGGTTGTCGGCTCGATTTCCGCCGCCAGTAGAGATAGGCGAACACGCCGATCCCAATCAGGACCAGGCCTTTGATCGAGTTCAGCGGGTCGCCGATGATGATGAAAACGATGAAAAATATCGCGATGACCAGGTAGAGCAGGGGCAGGACGGGATAGAGCCAGACCTTGTAGGGCCTCTCCAGGTCAGGTTTCTTGAAACGCAACACAAACAAACCGATGATGGTCAAACTGTTGAACAGGAGCGAAGCGAAGGCCGTATAGGTCAGCAGGTCGGAGAACGTCCCGGTCAGAGTGAGGATGACCGACCACACTCCCTGGAAGAGCAAGGCCAGGTGCGGGGTCTTGAACTGGGGATGGAGCCTGTTGTTGCTGCGGAAGAACAGGCCGTCCTTGGCCATGGCGAAGTAAACCCGGGCTCCGGACAGGATGAGGCCGTTGACGCAGCCGAAAGTCGAGATGAGCACGGCCAGGGTGATGAAGGTCAGGCCCGGGGAGCCCATCAGCCGGACAGCCACTTCCGAGGCGATTCGATTCTCCCTGATACCGGCCGCTTGGGTGATAGGGATGATGTAAAAATAGGCGGCTGTGGCTAAGGTATAAAGCAGGGTCACAGCGCCCGTGCCCAGGAGCATAGCCAAGGGGATGTCGCGCTTGGGGCGCTTGACCTCCTCGGCCACGAAGGTCACGGTGTACCAGGCGTCATAGGCGAAAAGCGCCTTGGACATGGCCACCGCCGCGGCGGCGAACAGGGTCAGCTTGGCCGCCTGGGGCACGGTCGGCTTAAGCAGCGGCAAGAAATTCTTGAAATCACCGCGAGCCAGGGCGAAAGCAGCTCCCACCAGGACCAGGATGGCCGCCATCTTGGCAATCGTAAAAATGTTCTGGACAAGCGCCCCGGTCTTGACGCCCAGAATGTTGATCCCGGTCAGGAAGGCGATGCAGGCGATGGACACAATGGTGGCCGAGGAGATCACGACATTGTAGGAGAAGTGAACAAAGGCCCAGTCAACCCTTAGGGGCAAGGTCAAAAGAACGTTCCCTTCGCCCAGCGCCGGGAAGAACACGCCCATGTATTTGGCAAAGGCGATGGACACCGCGGCGATGAACCCGGTCTGGATGATGAAGAACAGGCCCCAGCCGTAAAGAAACCCCCACAACGGGGAAAACGCCTCGCGGAGGAAGACATACTGACCGCCGGCACGGGGGTAGGCCGCCGCCAGCTCGCCCAGGCTCAGGGCGCCGAACACGGTCAGCAAGCCGCCCACGATCCATAGGAAGACGATGGTGCTCGAGCTCCCCACGAAGCCGGCCATGATCGAAGGCGCCAGAAAAATGCCCGAGCCGATCATCGAGCCGATGACGATGTTGGTGGCGCTCAGAACGCCCAGCCCTTTGACGAACCCCACGCCCTGCCCGGCGGCCGGCCTCTCCTTCTCGTTGTTCATGCGCAGGAGATTATCATATTCAAAAAGGGGGACACAATACCAATTCACCTTTTATGATCGCTATTGACCGCGGCATGGAGCTGTAAAAAGGTTAATTAGTATTGTGTCCCCGAATTGATATTTCGGGTGCCGCGACAGTTGGGGAAGTTATTGCACCCCCAGAAATCTCCGCGCTTGCCTGTCCTTCGGCTCATGGGACCCTGACACTGGGGACAGGCCGGGGGTTCGGCCGCCCCCGCCGAGGTTTTTCGATCGCCCTTCAGGCCTGCCCATTGAGCCGTTTGGGCCAGGTATTTGCACCAGTTGCAATTGTCGGGATCGGGAGGCGGCAGGGGGCCGTCCAGAAGTTCTACGACATGCCTCAAGAAATCCAAAAAGGCCGCATCATCCCTGGGGACCTCGATCCACTTCATAGGGCCGCTGAGAATTTGCTTTGAGGCATCCGGACGATCGCAGGAGTCCGGGGTGAAATAGAGCAGCCCCAGCTTGGAAACCGGGGAGAGCCGAAGCGCATCCGGCCCAGGCTGCTCCAGGGAGATGGCGTAGGCGTGCAACTGGCGGGCATACATGGCCGCCTTCTCGTCGTTCGGGTTTCCCGTCTTGAAATCCATGACCGCATAGGTTTTGTCATCAAGCTCAGCCACGATATCGAAACGCCCGCTGAGGAAACATAAGCTCGAAGAGCCGGGGATGGATAGGTCACGCGACCGGACCTTCAATTCGCCATATTTGACGGTCCCCGGGGGGAGGTCCGGAGAAACCACTTCCGTCCGCTTATCCGAATAGAAGTTTTTCTGAAGAGCGGATATGGCGCTGAAAACACCGGGCAGGGGAATCGAGGGCTGGCTGATCCCATGCTTCACTTTCAGCACGAAGCAGCGCTTGCAGGAATCATAGAGAAAGGTCAGGTCTGACGGACTCAGTCGGTAATTCATAGCTCTCACCTCGCCCCAATGATGATAGATACCAAAGCCGGGGATAAGCATAATGGCCCCATCTGGATAATGCAAGACATCCATTTATGGTGGAGGGGAATTTGTCCCATTGTTTGCTTTACACCTGGAGAATTTTTATAATCTGAGGCACCCATGGCTCAAGAGCCTCCCAAAAAGCCCATCGAGCTCGCCCGTGAGCTGGGCTTCATCGCCGCCGTGGCCTGCGGGGTGGGCTCGATCATCGGCTCGGGGATTTTCAAAAAGCCGGCCTTGATGGCCTCCCAGCTTCCCTCCGCCCAGCTCCTCATCCTGGTCTGGGTGGTGGCCGGGGTGCTGACCCTCTTCGGCACGCTGAGCATCGCCGAGGTCTCCAGCATGTTCCAGGAGGCCGGCGGCCTGTACGGCTACTTCAACAAGAGCTACGGCGACTTCGTCGGCTACCTTTACGGCTGGGCCACCTTCGCCGTCATCCAGACCGGCTCCATCGCCTCCATCGCCTACGTCTTCTCCGACTCTCTGGGGTATTTCGTCAAGTTCTTCCGACTCCCGGCGGCCTGGGAGACGGTCACCCTCCAGGTGCCCTTCATCGGCAACATCACGCCCTTCAAGTCCTTCGGCCTGAAGCTGGCCACCATCGGGCTCATCATCTTCCTGACCGTGGTCAACTACCTGGGCGTCCGCTTGGGCAGCGCGGTCCAGGTCATTTTCAGCGTGCTCAAGGTTCTGGCCATCGCCGCCATCGTCATCCTGGTTTTGGCCCTGGGCAGCGGGCACCTGGGCCATTTCACCCAGTCGGCCCTGGGCTCCGACCTGGCCCATGGGTCCGTCTTCCTGATGTTCATCGTGGCCATGGCCGGCGCCTTTTGGGCCTACGACGCCTGGATCAACGTCACCTACATGGCCGGCGAGATCAAGAACCCCCAGAGGAATCTGCCCCGCTCCCTGGCCACGGCCGTGCTTATCGTCATCGTCGTCTATGTCCTGGTCAACCTGGCTTACATCTACGTCATCCCCGTCAAGGAGATGGGGCAGAAATACCTGGCCGCCGAGCAGGCCGGCCAGAGCTACCTGGTGGCCACTGATGTCGTCTCCACTTTCCTGGGGCACTGGGGCGGGGCGCTCATCGCCGTGGCCATTATGATCTCCACCTTCGGCGCCACCAACGGCATCATGATGATGGCCGCCCGGGTGTATTACGCTATGGCCCAGGAGCGGCTGTTCTTCCGGTCCATGAGCCGCGTCCATCCCCGTTTCCGCACCCCGGCCAACGCGCTCTTGTGGCAGGGAGTGTGGTCTTCCGTGCTCGTCCTGAGCGGCACCTTCGACCAGCTCACCGACCAGGTCATTTTCGTCTCCTGGATCTCTTATCTCCTGGGCGCCCTGTGCGTCTTTGTCCTCCGCCGCAAGATGCCCGACCATCCCCGGCCCTATAAGGTCTGGGGCTTTCCGCTGACGCCCATCCTGTTCATGCTGTTCGCCTCGGTGTACATCTTCTTCACTCTCTACTCGGACATCTCCGGGTTCCTCAGCCACAGGTTCCCCTTGATCAATTCGGTGATGGGCCTGTTCTGGGTGGCCATCGGCATCCCGGGCTTCCTCTACTGGGCTTACAAGCGAAAACGGCAGGCGGCCGGCTCCTTCTAAGCCGGCTTGACTATTTTCGGCGCACAGGAGGCCTAGGCTCCCTGCGCCCGGGCCATGACCGGCGAGAAACGAACATGGATAAAGGAGGAAGCCTTACGATGGGAACTCTCCGTTTCGGATTTATTAAGATTCTTCTGCTTGCCTTAGCCACTCTGCTGCTGACCGCCGCGGCCCAGCAGGAGCTCCCCGACTGGGAGAACCCCCAAGTGGTGGGAATCAATAAGGAGGCGCCGCACGCCACTTCCCTACCCTTCCCGGATCTCCAGAGCGCCCTGGCCGGTGGCCGTGAAGCGACACCCTACTTCAAACTCCTCAACGGTGACTGGAAGTTCCACTGGGTGGGTAAGCCGGATGACAAGCCCGCTGACTTCTACCGCACGGACTATAATGACTCCGGCTGGGAGACCATCCCCGTCCCTTCCTGCTGGGAGATGTTCGGCTACGGCATTCCCATCTATACCAACGCGGCCTATCCCTTCCCGGCCGACCCGCCCCTCATTCCCCACAACTACAACCCGGTCGGCTCCTACCGGACCGACTTCGAAGTGCCGGCGGGCTGGCAGGGCCGCGAGGTCTTTATCAACTTCGGCGGCGTGTACTCGGCTTTCTATTTGTGGATCAACGGCCAGAAGGTCGGCTACAGCGAGGAGTCGAAAACGCCGGCCGAATTCAATATCAGCCGCTTCCTCCGGCCGGGCCGGAACCTCCTGGCGGCCGAGGTTTACCGCTGGTCGGACGGAAGCTACCTTGAGGACCAGGACATGTTCCGCTACGGCGGCATATTCCGGGACGTGTTTCTATACGCTGTTCCCCGGGTTTTCATCCGCGACTTCTTCGCCCGCTGCCGCCTGAACGCGGCTTATCGCGATGCGACCCTGGCCCTCTCGGTCAAAGTCAGGAACCTGGCCGCCGGTGAGAGCGGCCCAATGACCCTGGAAGCCCATCTCTTCGACCCGGCCGGACGGCTGGTGAAGACTGCTCCGGCTATGGCCGGCCGTCTCGGCCCGCTGCCCGCCGATGCTGAAGCCGGCCTCGAGCTCGAAGCTCTCATCAAAAATCCGGCCAAGTGGACGGCCGAAACACCGAACCTCTACCGGCTGGTGCTCGTCCTGAAAAACGAAGCCGGCCAAACGGTCGAAGCGACCGGAACGAACTTCGGCTTCCGCGTGGTTGAGATCCGCAAGGCTCAACTTCTTATCAACGGCGCGGCGGTCAAGCTCAAGGGCGTCAACCGCCACGAGCACGACCCGGATTTCGGACGCGCCCTCCCCTATGAGCGCATGGTCCAGGACATCGTGCTCCTCAAGCAGTTCAACATCAACACCGTCCGCACCAGCCACTACCCCAACGACGTCCGCTGGTACGACCTCTGCGACCGCTACGGAATCTATGTCGTGGATGAGGCCAACATCGAATCGCACGGCATGGGCTACGGGCCCAAGACCCTGGGGCAGCCGGCGGAGTGGAAAACAGCCCACCTGGACCGGGTGACTCGAATGGTGGAGCGCGACAAGAACCACCCCTCGGTCATCCTGTGGTCCCTGGGCAACGAGGCCGGAGCGGGCGACAACTTCCGGGCCGCGGCTCAGGCCGTCCGCCGCCTCGACCCGAACCGGCCCATTCACTACGAGCGGATGAACGAAGTGGCCGATGTGGAAAGCGTCATGTATCCCTCGGTCGAGGAGCTGGCCGAGGCGGGCCGGGCCAAATCGGACAAGCCGTTCTTCGTCTGCGAGTACGGCCATGCCATGGGCAACGCCTGCGGCAACCTCCGGGAATATTGGGAGGTTATCGACTCCTCGCCCCGGCTTATCGGCGCCTGCATCTGGGACTGGGTGGACCAGGGGCTGCGCCAATATACCGACGAGCCGCCCGGCCCGGACGGACGGCGGCGCTGGTATTACGCCTACGGCGGCGACTTCGACGACGTGCCGAACGACGGCAACTTCTGCTGCAACGGCCTGGTGCCGCCCGACCGACAGGTCACCCCCAAGCTGCTTGAGGTCAAGAAGGTCTATCAATATGTCGCCGTCGAGCCCGTGGACCTCGCGGCCGGCAAGGTCCGCATCAGGAATCATTATGCCTTCACCAACCTCCGCGACTTCAGCGGGGCCTGGACTTTGACCGAGAACGGACGGCTCATCCGCAGCGGGAGCATCGGCCGGCTGGACTTGGCGCCGGGAGGGACGAAGGACCTGACCCTGCCGCTGGGCAAGCCTTCGCTCCGGCCGGGGGCGGAATACTTCCTGCGGTTCAGCTTCTGCCTCGGCCGCGATACGCTCTATGCCCGCAAGGGCTATGAGTTGGCCTGGAAACAGATGCCCATGCCGTTTAAAAGCCTCGGGGCGACCAAAAAAGAAGCAGCCGGCCTGCCGGCTCTCAGACTGGAAGAAACCGGAGACAAGGTCATGGTGAAGGCTGCTGGCTTTCAGGCCGCTTTCAGCCGCAAGGAGGGCGCCCTGGTCAGTTTATCCTATGGAAAAAGGACGGTCATAGCCGAAACAGGCGTAGCGGCAAACGGCCCCCGTCTCAACATCTTCCGCGCGCCGACCGATAACGACGTCTGGATGGCCAAGGCCTTCGCCGACTCGGGCCTCAGCCGGCTCCATCCGCTGGTCAATAAGTTCGAGGTCCGGAAGAAGGACGCCCAAACGGCCGACGTGGAGATCGTGGTGGAGCACATCGGGTTCAAGGGCGCCGGCCTGCGCCACTCCTGCCTATACACCATCTCGGCTGACGGCGGCATCCTCCTGGATAACACTTTCGAACCGTTGGGCGACCTGCCGCCGCTTTACAAGCTCGGGCTGAAGATGACGGTCTCCGCAGATCTGGAGACCATGACCTGGTTCGGCCGGGGCCCGGGCGAAAGCTACCCGGACCGCAAGTCAAGCTGCGATGTGGGGCTTTGGAGCGGGCGGGTATCGGATCAGTTTACGGAATATGTCCGGCCCCAGGAGAACGGCAATAAAGAGGATGTCCGCTGGCTGGCCTTGACCGACACTGCGGGCGCGGGCCTGCTGGTCGAGAGCCTGGGCCACCTCGCCGCCTCGGCCTCGCACTTCACCGCCGAGGACCTGGACTCCAGCCGGCACAAAGTGCGCCAGCCGAAGCGCTTCGTCCGCCTTTCACCCAGGCCCGACATCATCCTCTGCCTGGACCAGGCCCACATGGGCTTGGGAGGGGCGAGCTGCGGCCCGCCGCCCCTGGCCAAATACATCCTGACCCTGACCGAGCCCCGGCGCTTCCGCTTCCTGCTGCGGCCTTATAGTCCGGATATGGGCGACTTGAGAGTCGTGGCCCGGCAGTAGTGAAAACATATTAATCTTTTAGTAGTATTCAACGCCGAAGATGTTTCGGCCGGAGAGGGAGGCCGGGCCGGCCTTGAGCGGAATTTCAGCGCGCGGCGCGGTGACTGTGATATCGAAGCTCTGTTTCTTCTGGGCCACGGCCTGCTGGGTGCCCTTGTTCTCCAGGAAGATGATGAAAAGGGGCTTAAAAGAGGCTAGTGACATGCCCTCTGACTCCTCCCTGAAAAAGATACCTCTTTCGTCTTTAGAAATCAAAACGCAATCCAAAGCGAAACGTCTGCCTCCCATAGAGGGCGCTGGTGACCTGGTAGCCCGGCTGCAGAATTTTCACCCCCGGTTGCCCGGCCCCCTCTGCGGCCGGTTCCCAGCGGTCGATATCATTCAGGCCGATAAGGGAGTCGGTGGCGCCCAGCAGGTTGGTGACGTCGGCGTATAGACCGACTGAGCCCGAAGTTCCCAGGGGCCATTTTTTCTCCAACCTCAAGTCGAGGGAGGTCCAGGCCTTTTCTCTCCGAGTCCCGGGCGCCTCGAGGTTGAAGGCGTAAAGATCCCTCTCGACATTATGGGCCGCACACCAATCGGCCGAGGGGAGAACCTGCGCCGTTCTCTGCCAAGGACGGCCGCTTCTATACTGGAAGGAGGAGCTGAGCCAATAGCCCCAGAAGAGTTTCACCGTGCCCATGAGCTTAATCTGCAGGGGTCTGTCCATATCCAGCGGCCCGTTCCGGTTGATAAAATAATTGGGGCTGTTGGCCGCCGCCGTCAGGCCGGCGCTTTCCTGGGCGGAGCCGCCCAGGTTTCCCTCGGCCCGGCTCAGGACCAGGGAGCCGGCCAGCTGCCAGCCCTGGGTCATGCGCTTATGGAAAACGAATTCGAGGGCCCGGTAGGTGCGCTTGAGCTCCGGGACATTCCGCAACTGCAGGAAGAGCGGCGGGGCCTGGAGCGATTTGGCATAAAAAGTAACGGTCCGGCTGGGGTAACCGTCGGTGCCGGGAACGGTGGTGGTGAAGGGAATCCAGTACTTTTGGGCCGCGGCCTGTTCCGGAGCATACCAGTATTCTCCCGTGTCCGGGGCATACAGGACGTCTTCCAGGATATCCCGTTGCTGCTTGGAGATAAAATGCAGGCCTAAGGTGAAATCCTTGAAGACCTCCTGCTCGAGGCCGACCGAGATTTCCTCGGTTGAGGGAGCCTTGATGTCGCCGGCCACCCGATACTTGCTGAAGGATGCGGCCAGATACCGGAAATCCAGGCGGTCCAGGCTGAATTCGTCCTCCGCGTCCGGCCGGCCGTTACCGTTGGTGTCCAGCCAGTTGACTTCAATATTCTGAGGATAGAGGGGATGGAGGGGCAGGAAGGTGCGGTGGGAGAGGCTGTCCGGATAAAGAGCGTAGGAGGCCGACAGCTTCGTTTTCCCGTTGCCCCAGACATCGAAGGCCAGCCCGGCCCGCGGAGAGAGGGCATTCCAGGAAAGGATGTCTTTCAACTCCGGCCAGGTGGCCGCCGCCCAGGGGTTTAAGCCCGCGGGGAAATCATCAGGAAAGTTGGCCGTCACATAAGGGCTGATGAGCGCATCCCCGATAAAAACAGAAAGGGGGTTCCCCGAGTCCGTCTTGGAACCCGCGGTGAACCAGCCCCAGGAGCGGTCGAAGCGAAGCCCGAGGCTGAAGCTCAGCCGTCCGGCCACGGGGAAAGAATCCGTGAGTGAAACTCCCAGCTGTTGCGATTGGCCGGACAGAAGAGTGGAGCCCTGGCTGGGACCGCACAGCCAGAAGCCCAGCCGTCCGCGGTCGGCATAAAAATAGTTTTTCGGGTTGCGGCTGTCCATGTACCAGAGCAAGTTGTCCTGCCTCCACCAGTCGAGGTTTGAGATGGAATTATCGAAATCCGCGCCCAGGCTGAGAGTATGGGGTGTGCCGAGAATATTATCCAAGAAGACACGCAGGGAGGCGTTGGCTTGGACCCGCTGCCTGCTGGTTTCGGAGTTGTAATCGGCGCCGCTCAAGGGGCCGTAGAGATCTCCGGCGTCGTCGGCCCAGGGGAGGCTGAGGGCGTCGGCCTGGAGAAGGGTGGGAATACTTCTCTTCAGGTAGGCGGCCCGGGCGCTGGCCAAGATATCTTGATTGAGATAATAGTTCGCCGCTCCGTAGAAAGCCAGAGATTTTTCATGGCCCAAAATATGAGTGGACAGAAAAGGCAGCCGGGGTGAGGGGTCCTCCAAGGACGGCTGATAGGTGTCGGCCAAGTCGGCCCAGGCCGTAAAGGTGGCGTTGGACAGGGGCCGCACGGTGAACTTGAAAAATCCTGAAATATCCGAGCGGAACCAGTCTTCGTTGTCGAAGTCATAGTGTTTTCGGCCCAGGATGTCCTGGAAAGGGCCGATGAAATTGTTGACCAGGGATCTCCGGTTATAGCGGCCCGCCAAGAAATACCAGATGCGGTCTTCCCAGAGGGGCCCGCTCAGGCTCAGGGAAGATTCGAAGAGATTCTTATCACCGGCCGGCGGGCCCACTCCCAGCTCTTTGACCTGGGCAGGACTCCACAGGTTTCTATTCCAATCGTTGTCGATGAAGTAAAACCCCCATTCTCCGGAGTAGGAATTGCTCCCCGACTTGCTGACCACATTCACGGCGGCCCCCCCGGCGGGAACCCGGGAGGCGGGCTGGCCGGCGGAGATGACCTCGATTTCATCCATCAGCTCGACGCCGATATCGAGGAGAGGAGCCCCGCTGAATATGTCGGAAAGATTGATCCCGTCCAGGGTCGTGCCGTTGTCCCCCAGCGGGCCACCCTGGCTGGAGGCTTCCCGGCGAAAACCACTTCCCCAGGAGAGGACACCGGGGGCCATGCTCAGGACGGCGCCGAAGTCCCGGGCCAGGGGGATGTTGTGCAGGATCGCTTGATCCTGGACGGCCGCTATCTTGGATGAAACCAGGTCCAGGGCGGTGGGCCGGTCCGGGGCGGTCACCACCACCTCTTCCTCGGCAGGCCCCAGCTCGAGACGAAAGAAAAAAGACATCCCCGTGCTGAGGATAATGCGATCGCGAATATAACTTTGGAACCCGGGCATTTCCGCCGAAACGGTGTAGGCGCCGGCAGCCAGGCCCGGGAAATCAAAACCTCCGGCCTTTCCGGTCATGGCCATCTGGCCCCCCAGCATGGCCGATGAGGACAAATAGACGGTGGCCCCGGCGAGGGGATGGCCCGACTTATCCATGACAATCCCCTGGATGGTTCCGGTCTGGACCTGCGCTGCCAGGAACGATATTCCGCAGATGATGAGGATGTGGAACAGGCCGATGGCGCCGAATGCTTTTTTCAATTCGGGCCTCCTTTCAAGATCGACCGAATCGACGGGGGGATGCCGGTAGGGCCCGAACGAAGGCCGGGGGCCATGATGGAGAATACGCGATCGCTGACATCCGAGGGAGTCCCCTTGACGGCTTCGCTGAGGCGCACCAAGCACAGGTCGGAAACCGCGTCGGGCACAATCCAGGTGTAGGACCCGTTATTGGCGGTGGAGTCTATAATCTCCGTCCAAGTCGCGCCGTCGTCCGCGGAGTACTCGATTTTCACATCTCCCATTCCGCCTCCCGACAGCCAGGTAATGTCCTGGGCCGACCCCACCGTCCAGTTCTCCCCGCCGTTCGGCGCGATCAAATCAACGAACGGCTCGTCGGTGATGGTGAAGACCGCATTGCTCGTATCGGAAGGACTTCCGGACTGGGCTTCGCTGATCCGCGCCAGGCATTCCGTGGAAACCGCATCGGGCACCAGCCAGGAGTAAGCCCCGTCGTTTTCGGTGGAGGCCGTGATCTCCGCCCAGGTCTCGCCGTTATCCGTCGAGTATTCGATCCTCACCGGCTCCACCCGGCCGGTGGCCAGCCAGGTGATGTTCTGGACAAACCCCACATGCCAGACCTCCCCGCCGTTGGGGTCGATGACGATGATCGAATCTTCATGAACCTTGGCCAGGAAGCCGTCCCGGCTGCCGTTGTGGGACAGGTCGGGGCCGACGGTGACCGGAAAGGTGGCCTCCGTCGAATAGGTATATCCGGTCAGGTAGACGTTGCCCGAGCCGTTCGCATCCAGAGCCACCCCCATCCCGAGATCTGCCTCCGCCCCGCCCAGGTACCCGCAGTAGGACAGAACCGTGCCCGACGGGACAAGCTTGACCAGAAAAGCATCAAAGCTGCCGTGGTGGGTCAGGTCCGGACCTTCTGTAATCGGAAAGGTATCCTCTTTGGAGGAGGTGTAGCCCGTAACGACGGCGAAGCCCCAGCCGTCCACGGCGATGCCGGTGCCGCAGTCATATCCCGAGCCGCCCACATATCCGCAATAGAGCAGCCAGGACCCTTCTGTGTAAACCTTGGCCACGAAGACATCAAATCCGCCGTTCGAGGTCAGGTCCGGGCCGGTCATGATGGGGAAGGTGGACTCCGTCGAATTCGTCGACCCGGTGATGTAGGCGTATCCTTCAAGATCGACGGCGACCCCGCATCCGTAGTCTTTGCCCGAGCCGCCGACATACCCGCAGTAGACGAAGCCCGAGCCGTCGGCGCTCACTTTGGCCAAAAAGGCGTCATAATCGCCGCTTTGAGTCTCATTCGGCCCGACCACGACCGGAAAGGTGGACTCCGTCGAATTCGTCGACCCGATGACATATGCATTTCCTGAAGAATCCACGGCTACGCCGCTTCCGTAGTCGTCAGCCGAGCCGCCGATGTACCCGCAATAAACGAGGGCCGTCCCGGCGGGGTCTACGGCGGCGACAAAGGCGTCCTGGCTGCCGTTCCAGGTCAGGTCCGGGCCGACCGTGGCCGGGAAGGTGGCTTCCGAAGAATAGGTGGACCCCGTAACAATGGCCCGGCCAAAACTGTCCACGGCAATGCCCCTTCCGAAATCGTTGCTCAAACCGCCGATGTACCCGCAATAGTCAAGGGCCCTGCCGTCGGCGTTGACCTTGGCCACAAAAACGTCGAACAGGCCGTTATGGGTCAGGTCCGGCCCGACCCTGACCGGAAAAGTGGCCTCCGTCGAATTCGTATATCCCGTGACATAGGCATTACCCGAGGAATCCACGGCGATGCCGTAGGCGTAATCATCGCCCGAGCCGCCGATGTACCCGCAATAATCCCAGGCTGTCCCGGCGGGGTTCAACTTGCCCACAAAAGCATCCACGCTTCCGCCGTTAAAGGTCCGGTCCGGGCCCACCGCCACGGGGAAAGCGGTACCCGACGAATAGGAAAATCCCGTAAGGTAGGCATGGCCCGAAGGGTCCGCTGCAATCCCATAGCTGTAATCAAAGCTTGGGCCGCCGATATAGCCGCAATAGATCAGAACCTCGGGGTCGAGAATGAGGGTTTGGCTCCGGTCGTAGGGGCCGACCGAAAAGCCATAGACCACGGCCTCCCTCCCCTCTCTCCCGGGGCCGCCCCTATTCGCTTGTGCCTGGCCGCTCTTCAAAATCTGATAACCGAGCCGAACCTCCGCCCGCTTCCCCCCTTCCTCCTGGTAAGCGAGAGGAATACCGTCTTCGAACCCGCCCGACGGCGTGGAAACAACCAGGCTTCCCTTGTCATTGATAAGGACCGAGCTTGCCCCACGATAGGCCAGCCGGATCCGCGACGGGTCGGCGCCCGGGTGAACGATGAATTCATACTTCAGCCTGTCCATCGTTCCGCTATAGACCAGGTCGATTCCCGGCCAGAGCTTTTTGTAGATGATCCGGGAAGAGGCGGCCAGCCCTGTCTTCCACTCCGCGGGCCGGCCGTGGAAATAAGAAATCACCGTCCCCGTCTCGTCCAGGGCCACGGGTTTCAGGCCGGGCTTGGCCCCCAGGAAATCCAGCTTCACCACCCACTGGCCGTCTCCCTGGGCCTGACGGCCGGTCAGGGCAAAGGTCGCCCCCGCGGCGTCAAACCAGATTGTTTTATCCTTTCCCTGTAGGCCGTAGGCGACGCGCTGATCCCATTGTCCCCGGTTGGGAATGAAATTGAGCGGCATCTTTCCGAAATCAGGCCGGGCCTGGAGGACGGGACCGGCCGGGGCAGAGGACGGAAAAACACTTTGTCCCTGGGCGGCAGGACTCCCCGTCCAGGCAGCCAGGAAATAAAAGCAAGCTATTAAAATGACGCCGGGCAAGACTCTCTTATCCATGACTGGCTCCTTGATCTAAGACACTAGCGTTTCTCTTCCCTATCTGTTGAGCCTAAAAATAGTTGAAATCCCTTCTTTTAAGCCCGCAAAAGTATATTGAAGGAGGTTGATGGATGTCAATTTATTCAATTTAGGGGATCATAGCATTCCTTTCTTTTCAGATTGAGCTAAATATATTATTAAAAACGTTCAGCCAAATAGTTTCGTTGCTTTCAATAAGACGGCCCCCTCTTTGCGGTGAACTGGCAAGCACCAATAATGAGAGGATCAGGCCGTCCGGGCGGACCTCTCCGTGCGCCAGAGGAGCCAGGAAAAGACCAGGCCGGCCAGCCCCAGCCCGGACAGCAGCAACAAGCCGGGATTGAACCCAGCCGGGTTGGCGGCGCTGGCTTTAAAGGTGTCGTTGAGCCTCCCCAGCCCCCAGCTGGTGGAGGCCCAGCCGATTTGCTGGCAGAAGGTCATCAAGGCGTAGGCCGTGCCCAGCCGGGTTTCGGCCACCAGGTAGGTCACCGCCGGCCACATCACGGCCGGAACGAGCGAGAAGGCGGCTCCCAGGAAGGCCATCGGGATTGCCACCGGCAGATCCGTATAGGCCAGCAGCAGGAAGGTCGGGAGCAGCAGGCAGGAACCGATGGCCATGAGCAGCGCTCTCTTCCCGATCTTGTCGGCCAGAATCCCGAACAGCGGCGTGGCCACCATGGCCGTCAGGGGCAAAAGGCCGTTAAGGAAGGCGGCTTTTTCGGGGCTCAGCCCGCGGGCTTCCTGGAAAAAAATGTTGGCGAACCGGCGAAAGGGGAAGACCACGGAATAGAACGTCACGCACAGGCCCACCACCCACCAGTACTTCAAGCCGAAGCGAACAAGGTCGGCGAAAACCAGCTTGTCCACGGCCCCTCCCCGTCCGAGGGTGTACTGTCGCTCGGCCCGGCGCTCGAACCAGGCATATGCGAGGCCGGACACAATGCATACGGCCCCGATGCCGGCCGCCAGGAAAAGGGGCGGCTGCCAGGAGGTGAACAAGCCGCCGGCCCAACTGCGCGAGTTGTCGGCCGCCACCGAGCCCAGACGGGCGATGGTCAAGTTCAAGCCCATGGCGAAGGAGAGCTCCTTGCCCTTGAACCATTTGGCCAGAGCGGTGGTAATGGCCACGATGAGCGGCTCAGCCCCCAGGCCCAGGACAAAACGGCCGGCCATCATCCCCCAGTAGAGGCCGGGCGCCAAAGCGATCAGGAGCCCACCCAGGGCGCTGATGATGCCGAACAGGATCATGGCCCGCTTGGTGCCGGCCCGGTCGATGATGATGCCGCCCAGAAGCAGGATGATCAGGGCGGCCACGTTATAGGCCGAATCGAGCAGGCCGATCTGCGACTGGCGGAACTTGAGTTGACTCTCCAAGAACGGCCCGACCGGGTTCATGGCGTCGAAGATGTAATAGTTGCCGAACATGGCCAGGCTGACGAAGGCCAGCACGAGCCAACGGTACAGGTTTGGCGGCCCGGGGCGCTCCGTCGCTTCAACTCTTATAGTCATTGAATTCCTCTTAAGGAAGCATCTCCCTCCCCGGTTCTTGAATGCATGATCACGAGAAGGGAGATGCTTCCTCCTCTTAAGCTTCACTGGCCATCGTGGAATAATTATGATATTCATAACAGACGTGTCAAGAAAAAGAAAAGGCGGATAGAGTGAAAAGGTGAAATCCATGAAAAAAAAGCATGTCCTGCCCGCCCTGGCCGTTGCCCTTATGGGTCTTGTATTTTCCCCGGCTTGCAGCAAAGGCCCGGGAGAAGCCTTCTCCTTCAAGCCGGAAAAGCCCCGGCCAGGAAAGCCCGTGGCGGTCTCCTACCGGCCCGCCGGAACACCCTTGGAAAAAGCGGCCGGCCTGGAGCTGGTGGCTTATTTCTACATCAAGGGGACGCCCCATGTCCGTTCCTGGCCCATGGCCAAGAAAGGCTCGAAGTGGCAGGCCACTTTGACCCCGGGAGCCCAAGACCGGGGCGCGGTCATTAAGTTCCAAGCAGGCGAAATTGTCGATTCCAATAAAAGGAAAGGCTATATCCTCCCCCTCTACGACAGCCGGGGGAATCTCGTTCCCGGCCACAAGGCCGGACTGGCCGAGGCCATAGCCGGCTGGGGGAATATTCTGGCCGGCCTGGGCGCCAACAAAATCCAAGCCCTGCCCCTGTTCGAGGAAGACTTCGCCGCTCATCCGGAGATCAAATCGGATTACCTGGCCGCCTACTTCACTTTGGTGGCCCGGATCAGACGGGAAAAAGGCCAGCAGCAGATCCTGAAGGAGCTGGCCGAGCTGGCGGCCAAGCCCAGCCTCACCGCCGAAGAACTGGCCCTTCTCGTCAATTCCTATACCCAGCTGCAGATGCCGGCTCTGGCCGAGCGATTTATCCGCCCCCTCAAGGAGAAAGAACCCAAGGGAGAGTATGTCCAGGTCGAGCGCTTCCAATCCTTCATCAATGAACCGGACTTGAAGAAAAAATTGGCCCTGGCCGAAGCCTTTCAAAAGGATTTCCCGGACAGCAAGGTCCTGGGCCAGCTCCATTATTACGTCATCATCGCTTTCCTGAAGGAAAGAAAGTACCGAGAGGCCATGCAATTCCTGGACGGCCACGGCTCCGATTCCGCCTGGGCGCTGGACAATGCCCTGGCCTGGGGGCTGCTCCGCCAAGGTGCCGACCTGACCTTGGCCGAGGCAACGGCTCAAAAAGCCGTGGCTCATGGCCGTCAGAACAAGGACTCCAATTCAATCCCCAAGCCTGCCTATCTGACCGATAAGGAATGGGCTGTGCAGAAGGCTTCCGCCCTGGGACAGGCGCTGGACACCCTGGGCTTTATCCAGCTCAGGCTGCTGCAGACCGGCCCGGCTCTGGCCAGTTTGAAGGAGGCCGAGGGCCTGCTTTTGGGAAAAAACCTGATGGTCAACGAACACTATGCCGAGGCCCTGTCTAAAGGGGCTCCGCCGGAAACAACCCTGGCCGAGCTGGAGAGAATGATTTCCAACCGCCACGGCACGGCCCGCCTGAAGGAGCTGCTCAAGGCGGCCTACTTGGCCATAAACGGCGGAGACCGGGGCTATGCCGAGTTCCTGGCCAGAGTCGAATCCGGCGCCCGGGACAAGCTGAAAGCCGAGCTCGAGGCAAAGCTCCTCGACGAGCCGGCGCCCGATTTCACCCTGGCCGACCTGAAGGGGAACACGGTATCCCTGTCCGGCCTCAAGGGCAAGGTGGTGGTCATCGATTTCTGGGCGACCTGGTGCGAGCCCTGCCTGAGTTCCTTCCCCGGGATGAAACAGACCGTAAACAATTTCCGCAAAGATCCCCGGGTCCGCTTCCTGTTCATCAATTCCTGGGAGAGGGTCACGGACAGGAGGAAGAATGCCGCCGATTTCCTGTCCGCCAACCACTATCCTTTTGAGGTCCTTCTGGACAGCCAAGACAAGGTCATTGCCGATTATCAGGTAGAGGCCATCCCCACTCAGTTCATCATCGACGGCCGAGGGCATGTCCGCTTCCGAAACGAGGGCTTCCAGGGAGACGTTGAGGAGCAGGTCGAGGAACTGGCCATGATGGTCGGCCTCATCCGTTGAGGAAAGACAGAAAGGAGAAAGCGATGCCCAACCGCCGGCCTTCGGGGAAGATCAAGCTCGGCCTGCTCATCACCTTCTTCATCATCGCGGTGGTGGCCGTGGTGCGTTTGTATTTCTACTTCAAGCACGACAAAAACAAGATCAGCGTGGTGGCTGTGGAGTATGCCGAAAAGCTCATCGGCTTGAATCTTGAATACAAGGAACGGAAGCAGATGATGGAGGACCTGGACAGCCTCAAACGGAGCTATGAGGAGATCCGCCAGGTCCCCCTGCCCAACTCCGTTCCCCCCGCCCTTCAATTCAATCCTCAGTTGTCCGCGGAAAAGCCGACGGCGGTTCCTAAGCGGATGACCCCCCTGCCCCGTCCTATGGCCGTCTTGCCGGCTGACCGGAACGAACTGGCCTTCTATTCCCTCACTCAACTGGCGGCTCTCATCCGCGCGCGCAAGATAACCTCCACAGAGCTGACCCGGCTCTACCTGGACCGGCTCAAGACCTACGGGCCTCATCTCCAATGCGTGGTGACCCTGACCGAGGAATTGGCGCTGCAGCAGGCCGGCCGGGCTGACAGGGAAATCGCCGCCGGCCGCTATCGCGGGCCCCTGCACGGCATCCCCTGGGGAGCCAAGGACTTGCTGGCCACCAAGGGTATCCGAACGACCTGGGGAGCTGCTCCTTACAAGGACCGCATTTTCGAGGAAGATGCCACGGTGGTCAAAAAACTGGAAGAAGCGGGGGCGGTGCTGGTGGCCAAACTGAGCTTGGGCGAGCTGGCCTGGGGAGATGTCTGGTTCAACGGTCAGACCCGCAACCCCTGGAACCTGGAGCAAGGCTCGAGCGGCTCATCGGCCGGCCCAGCCTCGGCCGTGGCCGCCGGGCTGGTGGGCTTCGCTCTCGGCAGCGAGACATGGGGTTCTATCATCTCGCCCTCGACCCGTTGCGGGACGAGCGGCCTGCGGCCGACTTTCGGCCAGGTGAGCCGCAATGGGGCCATGGCCTTGGCCTGGAGTATGGACAAGATCGGGCCCATCTGCCGCGCGGCGGAGGATTGCGCCCTGGTCTTTGATGCCATCCGCGGGCCGGACGGCCTGGACCTGACCGCCACGGATCATCCTTTTGACTGGAATCCCGCCCTGGACCTAAGGTTGATCCGGGTGGGCTTCTATGAGAAAGCCTTCGAAAAAGAAAAAGATTCCAAGTCCAAGCAGAACGATCTGAGAGTGCTCGACGTTCTCCGCTCGCTGGGGGTGAGCCTGGTGCCGGTGGATATGCCCCGCCTTCCCATCGAACCCCTGTCCCTTATCTTGAGCGCCGAAGCAGCGGCGGCTTTCGATGACCTGACCCGGGGGAACGCCGACGACCTGCTGGTGCGCCAGGTGCGGGACGCCTGGCCCAACGTCTTCCGCCAGGCCCGGTTCATCCCGGCCGTAGAATACATCCAGGCCAACCGCATCCGGACCCTGCTCATGCGGGACATGGCCGAGAGGTTGAAGGCTGTGGACGTATTCGTCACGCCTTCTTTCGGCGGTGATGTCCTCCTTTTAACCAACCTGACCGGCCACCCCGCCGTGGTCGTCCCCGATGGGTTCGATGATAAAGGCAGCCCGACCAGCATCAGCTTCGTGGGAAACCTCTACCAAGAGGCCAAAACGCTGCGCCTGGCCAAGGCTTTCCAGGAGGCCACGGACTTCCACCTCCAGCATCCGCCCCTTGAGGAGAACATCCGCCGGGCGGCGGAAAAAGCGGCCAAGAAAAAATAACTACTGTTTGGTGGCCTTGACCGTAGTGGTGATGTTCAAGTCCGGGACAACAAGCGTTCCCTCCATGGTTTTATCCTCACCGATCTTGAGCTCTACCGAGACGGCTCGCTCCAGTCCGTCGGGCGGGGTGGGCGATTGGAAACTGAACTTCAAAGTCGTGCCGTCGAAAGCCACATCGCTCAAGGGCACGTCGGTGAAGAAACCGGACGGCTCGCTGGCCGTGCCGGTCAATAGGTTCTCGGTCAGGGCCAGGACCACGTTGACATAGTAATACTGGGATTCGGCGTTGATCTCCAGGCTCCAGGCGCCCAGGATCTTGTCCGGGGCGGGCTGTTGAGCCGGCTGCGCCTCTTGAGAAAGAAGGGGCGTTCCCCCCGCGATCATCAGGACGAATACCGCCCAGGCCAAGATGGAAACGCTTCTGCTCGTCATCTGAATCTCCTTAATCAAGATAGAAAGGCCCCATCATCCCAGTTCTAGGGCTGAGATGCAAGCGGACCAGGCTTGACAGGCCGCCGGGATGGATTAAGATGGGCTCAGCGATGTTCGAGACGTTCAACCTCCAACCCTTTGAGGACGATATCCGGTCCAGCCTGGAACAGGCCGGCCGGGAAAAAATCATCCGCCGCCTCTGGAAAAAAGATTTCACTCTATGGAAAGAGGAAGACCGGGAAATTTCCAATCGGCTGGGCTGGCTGGAGGCGCCCGAGCAGGCCGGCCCAAACCAGGCCCTCTGGGAAGAATTGGCCGACACGATCCGGCGACGGGGCATCACCGACGTGCTGCTGTTGGGCATGGGAGGCTCGAGCCTCGCCCCCGAGGTCTTCAGCCGGGTATTCGGCTCGGCCCCGGGATATCCCTCCCTATCCGTCCTGGACAGCACGGCGCCGGAGGCCGTCCGGCGTTTCCGGGATTCGCTCGCTCCGGACAGAACAATGTTCGTCGTCTCCTCCAAGTCCGGAACAACCATCGAAACCGTCTCTTTCTTCAAGTTCTTTTTCAGCTGGCTGGAGCAGGTCCTGGGCCCCGGCCGCGCCGCTCAACATTTCTTGGCCATAACCGACCCGGGCACTCCGCTTGAAGAAGTCGGCTGGCGGCTCGGTTTCCTGAAAGTTGTGCCTGGTGTTCCGACCATCGGGGGCCGATTTTCCGTTTTTTCCGCCTTCGGCCTTCTGCCCGCCGCCCTGATTGGGCTGGACATCAAAGACCTGCTGAACAGGGGCCGGGAGATGGCCCGCCTGTGCCGCACGGAAAATCCTCCCCAACAGAACCCCGGCCTGCTCCTGGGAACGCTCCTGGGCCGGCTGGCCGGCCGGGGCCTGGATAAGCTGACTTTTCTTCTGCCCTCGCCGCTGGAAAGCTTCGGCGGCTGGCTGGAGCAGCTCATCGCCGAAAGCACGGGCAAGGAAGGCCGGGGCATCTTGCCCGTGGCCGGCGAAGCTCCGGCCTCCGTCCAGGTCTACGGCCAGGACAGGTTCTTCGTAGCCTATCGCCTGAGAGGGGACGACTCGGCCGGAGCGGTCATCGACAATGTGAAGCGGGTTGGAAGGCCGGGCCTGGTCATCGACCTCCACAGCTCGGCCGAGTTGGCCGGCCAATTCTATCTCTGGGAGATGGCCACCGCCGTGGCCGGCTTTTGGCTGCGGGTCAACCCTTTTGAACAGCCCAACGTCACCGCTGCCAAAAAGAATGCGGATAGGATGCTGAAGTTTTTCGCGGAGCACGGCCATTTTCCGCCGGAGACGCCGCTGTTCAGGGAGGAAGGCCTATCCTTGTTCGGCGATGCTCAGGGCTCATCTCCGGCAGAAGCAATCCGGCATTTTGTGGCCCGGGGCCGTCCCGGAGATTACATAGCCCTCTTGGCTTTTCTGACTCCCGAGCCGGCAACGGAAGCGGCTCTCAAAGAGGTTGGCCGAACGCTCCGGGACAAGACCAGGCTGGCCGTTACCTTCGGGTTCGGCCCGCGATATCTCCATTCCATCGGCCAGTTTTATAAGGGCGACGCCGGCCGGGGCCTTTTCTTGCAGTTCACTGCCCGGGACAGCCAAGACCTGAGCCTTCCGCGGGAGGCGGGCGCCGGCGCCCTCAGCCCCTATTCTTTCGGCCTGTTGAAAGATGCCCAGGCTGGGGGCGATTTCCAGGCGCTCCGGGAGGCCGGCCGGAAGGTCATCCGCATTCATCTCAACGGGAGGCCGGCCGACGGACTGCGCCGCTTGGCCGATTGGCTGCGGGAATAAAAAAGGGCGCCCGCTGAGGGGCGCCCCGAAATCGATCTCTTAGTACAACCCGGCGAAAATAATGTCGGCGTGGAACAGGTCCTTGGTCAGGCTGCGGGTCTTTGGGTCGACCGAATTCTTGATTTTCAAGTAGAACCAGAAGGAATCAAACAAGCGGAGTTTCTTGATATAGTAAGCCGCGTAGTCAGTAAGGCTGTCCACGACGACCTTGCCGATAAAATTGCCCTTGTCATCGGCTAAGGAGATGCGGGCCGCTTCTTTCTTGGCTCCAGCCTCGGTCACGGTCTGCTTCTCCAGTTTGCCGAAGACCTTGCCCTGGCCTTTGCCCTCCCAGGCCTCAGGCTTGTTTAGAGCCATGATCTTCAGGGCGGCGTATTTGTTTCGGTCCCGCTGGTTGAGGAAATCCGGCCACTGCTCCTGGCCGGACTGGGTGTAAAAGTTCGTGAGGCCGCCCCCCGGCTCTTTGACATCGACGACGGCGGCCAGCAGAATGGACGGAATGTCCCGCTTAAACTCCCCCTTGATCCGGACAGTCTTTCCCTCCAGGTCAGCGGCAGATTGACCGGCCGGCAGGACGATATCGAAGCCCATGAACTCCGGCACATAAAGATAGGGGCCATAGGTCACCTTGGCCGTGCCCTCGAATTCGTTCAGCCCTTCTTGGACCTTGGTCACCTTTCCGCCGGCCATTTCACCGGCGCCAGGCTCGGCGGCCTTCTTTTTGCAGGCCACCGGTCCCGAGGCTATGATGAACAACGACAAAAAAAAGAGTCCGGCACTTTCAACCGCTTTCTCAAGACCGTGGAGCTTAAGTTTCATAACGCCTACCTCCCTATGGAATCGGAACAATCCGAATCAGGCCTCTTTGAGATTCTCATATATATCACCGAAAAAAATAAAAGTAAAGAGAAAATAAGGCCTGCCCCTTATGAGGAGGCAGGCCTGGAATAATAATTAAACTTTAGCGGTCGCGGTGCCGGATGCGGGAGCCGCTATTGGAGGAATTGTGGCTTGACGACGAGGAGCTGCTGGACCGGCTGGGTGAAGAAGAGCGCCGGTTGGAGAAGGAAGAATCACGGCTGGGCGCGCTATAAGAAGGCGAAGAGCTGGAGCGCTGCGGCATAGAGTAGCTCCGGCTGGGAGAGGAAAAGCTCCGATTCGAGAAGGAATAATCCCGGCTGGGTGAAGAAGAGCTTCGGTTGGAGAAGGAAGAATCACGGCTGGGCGCGGAAAAGTTTCGGCCGAACGAGGAAGAATTCTGGCGGGGAGAGGAATAGACGCGGTCCGAGGAAGAAGAACTGCGGCTCGGGCTGGAAAAATCATAAGACGGACGCAAGCGAGAAGAGCCGGCCGAGGACCGGCTGGGGGAGCGTGTGGACCAGGAGGAACTCCTGCTGGAAGAGGCGGAAGAAGAATAGGTTCGGGAGGATGATTCCGCCGAGCCGGCCCGTCCGGACGAGGTCCGGGATCTGAATTCACGCAAGAAAGAAGATGAGGACAAGCCGGAACCCGAGTCTGGCGATGTCGTCGAGCGGATGGAACGGCTGCTGTCGGACAAGGTCCGGCGGCTCTGAAACGGAACGGAAGTCGACCGGTTTGGGCTGAATTCTCTGATCTGTCGCGAAGAAAGACCGCTCCGGCTGACCGAGCTTCCCTTGTTGTCGAGAGTCAAGGAACGGCGGGACAATGTGCCGTCCCGGCCGCCGAGCGAGCGGTCGAAGGCCGGAGAGCGCAGGGCGCCCCGCTCCTGGCCGGGCCGGATGAGGCTGTCCGAACGGCCGGTCCGGTTGCCGGAATAGACCTGCCCTACGGGCCGGCCGGCGGAGCGCTCGAACGTCCTCCGGGCCTGGTCATATACGCGTCCCGAGCGGAGTGTGGCC